>Ga0307508_10001968_pt1 | contig 22459 bp, 22 predicted proteins | sample 9_EM_MG_FD_203089 | JGI IMG/M metagenome (GOLD analysis project Ga0307508, IMG submission 203089) | Populus trichocarpa ectomycorrhiza microbial communities from riparian zone in the Pacific Northwest, United States - 9_EM | ecosystem: Host-associated > Plants > Roots > Unclassified | place...
CAGGCGGTCCTAAGCTGGAAGATTCCGAAGTCCGTAACGGAAGTACAATCATTCCTGGGATTTGCCAACTTCTACAGACGCTTCATCCAGGATTACTCCAAGGTCGCCCGGCCACTCACGGAGTTGACCAAAAAAACGGAGAAATGGGAATGGAACGACGAAGCGGGACGTGCATTCGAGGAACTAAAGCAGAGATTCACGTCAGCACCAATATTGGCCCACTTCGACGCCCAGGAACCAGTAATAATCGAGACCGACGCCTCCGACTTCGCCATTGGAGCAGTACTCTCGCAACGGGACGACGAGGGAAGACTGCACCCAGTGGCATTCCATTCTAGGAAGTTCCAGCCAGCGGAGAAAAAATATGAAATCCACGACAAGGAACTCCTGGCAGTGGTCGACGCCTTTAAGCACTGGAGATGCTATTGCGAAGGGGCCGCCCACCAAATACAAGTATTCTCCGATCATCAGAATCTAGAATACTTTACGACGACCAAGGTACTCAACCGACGGCAAGCCCGATGGGCCCAGGAGTTAGCAGGAGTCGATTTCAGAATCTACTACCGACCAGGCACGCAAAACGGCAAGCCCGATGCGCTATCCAGGCGTCCGGAGTACCGCCCGGAAAAGGGGGGGATAGAGAACCAGCCAATCACGGCGGTCTTGCAAGAAAAAAACCTAGCCAACAGAAGAAACCAGTCGTTCATCTGCTCCTCGGCAAGACTTGCATCGCTCCCAGCGAGGAAATGGAGGAAGGAATTCCTGGCAAAAGTAAGAGAGGAAGGGGAAAAGGACGAGGAGTACAGGCGAACGATGGAATAGGAAGCGGTGTCGGAAGGACCGACGCCGGTGGACCGAAAGGCCAGGGACACAAAAAAGGAAGACGGGGTGCTATACAGGAAAGACTTGCTCTGGGTACCCCAGGGGCTAATACAGTGGGTACTAGAATCCAAACACGACACCAAGGTAGCAGGGCACATGGGTCAAGACAAGACCATCGAACTTATACGACGAAACTTCTGGTGGCCCAAAATCAATGAGCGAATAATCGACTTCGTCCGGAGCTGCCTGGAGTGCCAGCAGAATAAGGCATCCTGACACCGACCTTACGGACTGTCCTCACCACTAGAACTCCCGTACGCTCCGTGGCAGTCAATCGCAATGGATTTCATCACGGAGCTGCCCCGCTCGGAAGGCTGCGACCAGCTATGGGTGGTCATAGACAGGTTCACCAAAATGGCGCATTTCATCCCATTGAAGGAAAAAGCGGTGGCGGATCTAACGAAGATATTCGCCTGGGAAATCTGGAGGTTCCATGGACTCCCCACGGACATAGTTTCGGACCGGGACTCACCCTTCACGTCGGAAACTTGGAAGGGGTTCCTGGAACTTTTAGGGATACGGCCACGTATGTCCACGGCATTCCACCCCCAGACGGACGGACAAACAGAGCGGCTCAATCAAACGATTGAGGCGTACCTCCGGGCCTTTGTCGCAAAGAACCAGGACGACTGGGTCTCCCTACTACCAATGGCTGAGTTCGCTTACAACAATTCAGTCACGAATGGAAACGGGTTGACGCCGTTCTTCGCAAATTACGGGTTCCACCCAGCAACCACCAATCTCCCGGCCGTGGAACCCCTGAACCCGGCAAGCACAGTCTACGCTCACTGGATGCAGACGGTACATGAGGACTCACGGCAAGGATTGGAGAAGGTGCAAGAACGAATGTGCCGTTACTCCAACCCAGCCCGAAGAGAACCTCCGGCCTACCAAGTGGGAGACTTGGTAATGCTCAACGGGCGGAATATCAAAACCCGCCGACCAATGAAGAAACTGGACCACAAAAACCATGGCCCCTTTCAAATCGAGAAAATCGTCTCCCCACTTGCCGTCCGCCTCACGCTGCCTCGGAAGTGGAAAATCCACAACGTCTTCCATGTCTCGCTTCTCGAACCATACCGAACAAGTGAGCACCGAGCCCCGCCGGATCCATCCCGGGTACTCCGGGAGGCGGACGACATCGAACAGAGCGAGGAATACGACATCGAAGAAGTTATGTCCTCGGCCGAGCGGGGCCGGGGAAATAACAAACGAATTCTGTACCTCACCAAATGGCTCGACTATCCGGAACGCGAAGACTGGACGGAGGAACCATTCGACAACTTCTCAGAAGGAGGAAGGGAGAAACTTGGGGAATTTCACTGGCGGAACCCAGAGGCGCCAAGAGATTACCGACTCACCGTCGCATAGGGAATCAGGAAAGACCTGCCTCTCAGGCGCAAGAACGCAGCAAAGGATACCTCGGATTCGATTGGACCAGAGCCGTAGGCGTTCGGTACGGCACACCTCTGTATGTACACCTACGAGGGACGGAAGGCGGCGCCCGGGCACGAACCCCCAGTCGAGAAGGTCACTCGTTCCACGTGTCCCGTGTCGGAAAAACATCATATGCTCTGGCCCACGAACGACCGATCTACCCGGAGCCGTCCAAGACAATTCTGCGCTGGGGTAATCGCTGGGAGAACGAAACCACCAACAGGCGGCGGACCCTGGCGGCCAACGGACACCTCTGTGTGCACACCATTGGCCCGTCCGGCTTGTTCGGGCTTGGTCACTCCTTCCAAGTGTCCCAGCCGGGGGCCGCCAGGATGCGCACTGGGAAAACTGGTGCTTTCGTCTTGGTAAAACAGCTGCCCAGCGGGAATCAACGATATAAGAGTACTCACCGGCTTACTCTGAGGGCCCAGCCATTCCGACAGATTACAGAGAAAGATGCCCTGATCCGGTGGCTGGGAGGGCTGCAGGGGTGGAGGACTGCAGTCCGTGACGTGAAAACTCAGCGTCGAATCACACCTACGTTCACAAAAGAAAGAGGCGGGCTACTTGGAAAAAATCTCTTGGCAAGCACTCGAGGACGAGGCTGGGGAGAGGGGAGGTAGTGTTACACCTGAGGAAGTCACGGGTCGGTATGTATCCTTAGAGAGGTACGTACCAGAGGAAGATAGGCGCCGGTAGTTAGCTATTCCTGGAAAGATCGGCTCAGAGAGTCTAGGCGGGAGATAAGGGAACGGAGCTTAGGCTTACGACCGAGACCGGTCGTAAGAGTGTTAACTCCGGGATGAGGGATTTGATTGCACACGAACCGGAGACTGGCTAGACTTGGGCCGATTCCCGAAAGGAGCGGCCACGTCACCCGAAAGGTGTACGTGAAAAAGAGTCTAGGTGCAGCGACTCCACCTCGGTGCATAAAAAACTCATCTCTCTTATCTGGACCCCGGCCAGGACCAATGAGTTGCCCACGGGGTCGAAAGCCTCGGAGGAATAGTTAGCCCGAGTCATCAGATCTCACGACGCCGCGGAGAGTTATATAGCCTGGCTCTTCTCTCCCGAAAAAGAGAGAGAAGGGACAGACCGAACACTACCACCGAAAAACCCACACACAAGATCTAAGATTATTCCGTTGTGAATTGTCGAAAGTAGCCTGATTACCTTTGATTCTTACCGCACTCCGGTTACGATATAACCCCAGTGTCACACCAGCGACCAACAAAACAGACAAATAATTCCCTACCAGCAAGGCACGGTGCAGATACCCAGTGGGTATACTGACTGTAACACTGGGGTCCTGTCTGGCACCGGAGTCACATAACGACGAATAGAATCAAGAGTAGGGTAACGAATAATAGTCAGGTTCTTTGTGGTCGTCGCTATACAACGAAATAATCTCAAGGGGTTGGGTTCGGTTCTGTGAGGTGATCGTGCGTAGCGGACTCCTTCGTGTTGCGTCCCGACTCCCTCTTATAAACCCGCTCGACCCCTCTGCGCACCTGCTGTTCGGGCAACGTGGTCGGGCCAGGCTCCCTCCACCAGGTGAGGTAATTGGGTTGAGCACGCTCAGGGACATGGGGCCGTCGCAGCTGTACAGGCTGCTTGGGTGGCCCCACTCCTCCTGGCACTCCTCCGCCTGCCCAATTGCTTGCCCATGGTGGTTGAACTGCCCCGCTCGTTGTCGTCAGCTTCTTGCACTTCCCCATTCCTTGGCGTCAGCCTCTTGCACTTCCCCACTCCTTAGCGTCAGCCTTCTTGCACTTCCCCGCTTCTCGGCGTCAGCCTTCTTGCACTACCCCACTTCCTCACGTGGGCTTCGTATTGTGCCAAGTGCCATTCAGTTCTGATTTCAGCGACACTGTCTGCGCCCTCCCCTCAGTCCGGTTTAACCGACAATGAGGTTTGGCGTGGGCTTCGTATTGCGCCTGGCACCTCTTGTCCTGGACCGGGCAGCCTGTGCTCGATGCGCCCACCACTCGCCGCCCATTAAGACCTAGATGTAGACGCCATTTACACAGCCCTGACCCCACAACCTAGACTCTGATCTACTTATTGTGCTCACCCGATTGCACTCAGCGAACGTCACTTGCCTCCTGTGTGCCGGAGCTCGTTAGGGTCCGCCGGCCACAGGCCCGTGACCTCCAAGAGCTCAATTGCTCCTCCACCGTCACCCCTGCGCTACCGGGTATGACACTATCTCCCCCGTTCTCAGCTTCGACCTCGAAGCTCAGACCTGAGCTATCCAACTCCGCACATAAAGCGGCTAGTAAATACGGAAATGTTGAAGAAGTCCTCCATCCCCTTCTTCCTACTACCGCTCAAACGACAATGCCACTCCTGCCTGAGTGTAAAACGTCTCATTCATCAGTGAGCCAGTAGTCCCTCGGTGCGTCTGGGTTCCTTTGGTGGAACTTACACTGCTTCTCCAGACCGCCTACTAAAAAAGTTGTCGAGTGCTTCATTCGTTCAATCCCGTTGATCTGGGAAGTCAAGCCACTTCACGAGGTAAAGTACACAGCGTCCCATTTTGGTACTAGCCATAACTTCATCGACATCATACTCTGCGCTGTTCTCGATGTCATCCGCCTCACGGAGCACTTGAGACTGATCGGGTGCCGTGCAGGTTCCAGTGCGGAACGGCGCGATCAATCACACATGAAAGACATCATGGATCTTCCATTTCTGAGGGAGGGTGAGCTTGACTGCCAATGGAGACATGATCCTTTCCACCTGGAAGGGTCCGTGATTCTTGTGATCCAGTTTCCGTGAGGGACGCCGAGTCTGAAAGTTCTTCCTGCTGAGCATCACCAAATTGCCCACCTGGTATGCGGGGTTGTCCTTCCTATGAGAATCGGTGTAACGGCGCATTCGCTCCTGGGCTGCCTCCAGTGCCTTAACGACATCTTTGTCTACCAAGTACATCCAGTGGGCGTACGCCATGCTAGCAGGGTTACGTGAGCTGGCCGCCATTGGGTTAGCCGCGGTGGGGTGGAAACCATAGTTTGCATAAAATGGCGACATCCCTGTAGCTGTGGTAACTGAGTTGTTGTATGCAAACTCAGCCATCGATAGTAGGTTAACCCAATTGTCCTGTTCGTGATTGACAAAGGACCACAGGTATGCCTCAATGGTCTGATTTAGGTGTTCGGTCTGTCCGTCCGTTTGCGGATGAAACGCAGTCAACATCCGAGAACGGATCCCAGACATCTGTAAGAACTCCATCCGTACCCTTGAAGTAAACCGGGAGTCACGGTCCGATACGATGTCAGTTGGGAGGCCATAGTATTTCCAGATTTCACGTGTGAATATCCTGGCCAGATCGGACGCTGTTATACCGCTCGTGGGCAGTGAAATGAAATGAGCCCTCTCGGTGAATCGGTCAATGACTACCCACAGCTGGTCGCATCCATCGGAGGACGGTGAGGTCACCGACATCGAAACGCCGCTGCACCGAGGCCAGGGAGCCCAGCTACACCAAAGGGAAGCCAGAAAAACATCGAAATACACCGAAAAACACCGGAAGATGCAGGAAGCTGGGAAGAAGAAAAACCCACGAAGAGAGAGGACCCCTGGAACAAAGCGACCTCTTTATCCCATCGTAATTAGGAATGACACCGTCCAAACAAGAAGAGCTGGAAGACCCGCATACAGACATCACCAACAGGCACGCCAGTACGAGTTGAAACGGAGGGCTGGCGGCTAAGCTTCGACTACCGAACGGATTATGAAAGGACGTCTGACGAATCACAAACAGCGATGTTGACACAAAAGGGGTGACGAACGGCCAAGCACGGCCTCAATTGACGACGCGGCCAGTGATGCGAACGGCCAGCCAACGGTTGGTTTTGACATCAAATATTGCCCAGAAAAGTGCCGGCAAGACAAACATACTTGCTAGAGAGTCTGGAGACTCTGCTTGGAAAAGGGATATGAAGCTTCGACAAAACCAATTCCGAGTATTGCTGTCAGTAGCAAGCTTTCACAAAAAACGTCAGAAACAATGAAAGCACCAGAAACGTTGAAAAACACCTGAAACGACTAGCAAACGCCGGAAACTCTGGAAGAAACGGAAACATTGGAATCGCTCGACGCGTTCCAGGAAACCTGGCCACTTGCCGCTGGGGACACCCAGAACCGGTGTTCGACAAATGTGATGCCGAAGAAGAAGTGGTGGAAGAATAGAGTTAGCTGGGAAGCCCACGAAGACAGAGGCGGCCGGGCGTGGCTGCCTAGGCACTTCACGACGCCCACATTAGGAACGAGCATGCAATAGCAATGAATACCGCAACGATACCATGCCGGACATGAAGAACATTAGGGCGAAGCCGAATACCGCCACAGCGAACTCGAATACCGCAACGATACCACGGTGGATGTGAAGATGATTAGGGCGAAGCCGAATACCGCTACAGCGAAGTCGAGTACCGCAACTATACCACGCCGGGCGTGAAGAAGATTAGGGCGAAGCCGAATACCGCCACCGCGAAGTCGAATACTGCAACGATACCACGCCGGGCGTGAAGAAGATTAGGGCGAAGCCAAATACCGCCACCGCGAAGTCGAATACCGCAACGATACCACGCCGGGCATAAAAAACATTAGGATGAAGCCGAATACCATCACAGCGAAGTCGAATACCGCAACGATACCATGCCGGGCGTGAAGATGATTAGGGCGAAGCCCAATACCGCCACAGCGAAGTCGAATACCGCAACGATACTACACCGGATGTGAAGACGATTAGGGCGAAGCCGAATACCGCCACCGCGAAGTCGAATACCGCAATGATACCACGCCGGGCGTGAAGAGATTAGGGCGAAGAAGAATACTGCCACCGCGAAGTCGAATACGGCAACGATACCACACTGGGTGTGAAGAAGATTAGGGCGAAGCTGAATACCGCCACAGCGAAGTCAAATACCGCAACGATACCACACCAGGCGTGAAGAAGATTAGGGCGAAGCCGAATACCGCCACAGCGAAGTCGAATAGCGCAATGATACTGCGCCAGGCGTAAAGACGATTAGGGCGAGGCTGAATACCGCCACAGCGAAGTCGAATACCGCAACGATACCACGCCAGGCGTGAAGAAGATTAGGGCGAAGCTGATTACCACCACAGCGAAGTCAAATACCACAACGATACCATGCCAGGCGTGAAGAAGATTAGGGCGAAGCCGAATACCGCCACAGCGAAGTCGAATACCGCAACGATACCACGCCGGGTGTGAAGAAGATTAGGGCGAGGCTGTATACCGCCACCGCGAAGTCGAATACCGCAACGATACCACGCCGGGCGTGAAGAGATTAGGACGAAGCCGAATAGCGCCACAGCGAAGTCGAATACCGCAATGATACCACGCTGGGCGTGAAGAAGATTAGGGTGAAGCTGAATACCGCCACAGTGAAGTCGAATACCGCAACGATACCACGCCAGGCGTGAAGAAGATTAGGGCAAAGCTGAATACCACCACAGCGAAGTCAAATACCGCAACGATACCACGCCGGGCGTGAAGAAGATTAGGGCGAAGCCGAATACCGCCACAGTGAAGTTGAATAGCGCAACGATACCACGCCGGGCGTGAAGAAGATTAGGGCGAAGCCAAGTACCGCCACCGCGAAGTCGAATACCGCAACGATACCGCGCCGGGCGTGAAGAAATTAGGGCGAAGCCGAATACCGTCACAGCGAAGTCGAATACTGCAACGATACCACGCCCTGCGTGAGGAAGATAGAACGAAGCCGAATAACTCTACTGCGAAGCCGAATACCGCTACCGCGACATGGAATACCGCAACGACACCAAGACGCGTGTGCGCAGACTGGCGGCAAGGAAAGAGAACATGCAATCTATTATCTCTCTCCACAGACCCACCTCTCTATCCCCGTGACCAGCGCTGTGACCACCACTCCCCAAGAACAACGAGCCCACGCAAGGCGTGTGAGAAGAGCTGCGAAGAGACCACGCCGGGCGTGACGGATACCGCGAGAACAACGAGCCCACGCATGGCGTGTGAGAAGAGCCGCAAAGAGACCATACCGGGCGTGACGGATACCGCGTGAACAACGAGCCCACGCAAGGGGTGTGAGAAGAGCCGCGAAGTGACCACGCAGGGCATGGCGGATACTGTGAGAACAACGAGCCCATGCAAGGAATGTGAGAAGAGCCGCGAAGAGACCACACGGGGCGTGACGGATACTGCGAGAACAACGAGCGGCACATGAGTACGCCGGAAGTGAACTCCCACACCCCATCGAAGAAGATCAAGAACCCCACGCCTCCGCAGCCACCAGCAGTGTGACTGCCCCAACACCCACCCATATGAGCTGGCCGAAGTCATCCGTGTGAGACACCTCAACCCACACAAGGCCTGCGCCGATTGGCAGAAGGGAAAGCAAGTCTGCCCTGACTGCTGATTCCAGGTAAACTTGAACGACCACCACCTACGTTGCCAAAGCACCACCACTGGCCAACATCACGCCACCCCAGGAGGCCCCCACGGCCACCAAAGAAAACCCCGACACAGAGGCGACTACGCCTCCGGACGACCAAATCCGCCTGTTGGCAGAAATCATCACCACAGTCCAGAACACAGTCATACAAGAAGCCCACCATAACTACGGGATCCAGCGTCTGCTGGCCCAGACGATGCGCGACAAACACAACGCCGACCAACGACAACTCCCGATGATGGCGCGAACCCTGGAAACCATCACCGCCAAACAGCAGCGAATAAACGAACAACAAACCCAGTAGCAGGCTAGCCGACCCATCCACATCTACTGCACTCTGATCCGCCGCCGCACGACCGCCAGCTGGCCTGACCTTGCTGGAGCTTCGGTCTGGACAGGGGATCTACTGTCACGAACCTGGATCAACAGGCTCCTAGGTGCAGCCGCGGGTGCCGCGCTCACCCTCGCCACACTATGGTTGATCCTTGTCTCCACCGCCACGGCCACCGTCATCCTATGCGCCTAGCCGCAGTACCCCAGCCCCTGCCAATATCGCGCCGGTAGCGATATTCCTCAGAACCTGGTCGCGGGCCGCTCAGGATTTTCCCCACTTGTTTCCTTACTGTCTGCGTGTCTGCCTCGCTTTACTCTGTGTTATGTTTATTGCTTACCTTGTTGTTTCCCTACTGTTGTGTGTGTCTGCCTTGCGTATTGTGGGAGGATGAAGGGCCGAGTAGGATCGTGTGTTTCCTTGGGCACAGCGATTGAGTCATGATGAGCTAGGGACGAACTGTGTCAGTCTTGCGGGCAAGCTGTGATTCCACAGAGGGAAGGAAAAGTATAAAGGAAGGGTGCAGTAGCTAGTTTGGAGATTCTTCTCCACGCAATATATTATCTATCGACCTTGACCTACCTTCACACATCTCTGAGCGGCGTGACGAGAGCAGCGCCGGGATCTCGGATCACTCGCGCTGATGATTACCGGGTCATCCAGCAGCACGACGAGTGATCCGGGACCACCTATGACGGACCTGCAACACCGCCGCGCATACCGGGCCTTGCCAGACAGAACGGAACACCGCCGCGTATGCCGCACCGGGCGGAACAGGAGACCGCCGCACATGCTGCCCCGGGCGGAACGGAAGAACGACGTGCATGCCGCGCCGAGTCGAATGGAAGAACGCCAGGTGTGCCGCGCTGGGCTGAACGGAGGACCGCCGCGCACACCAGGCCGCGCCAGACAGAACGGAACACCGCCGAGCATACCGCGCCGCGCCAGACAGAACTGAACACCGCCGCGTATGCCACACCGGGCAGAACGCGAGACTGCCGCACATGCCGTCCTGGACAGAACGGAAGAACGCCGCGCATCCCGGGCCGAGCAGAACGGAAGAACGCCTTGCATGCCGCGCCTAGCAGAACGGACGACCGCCGTGCACACTGGGCCACGCCAGACAGAACGGAACACCGCTGCGCATACTGGGCTGCGCCAGACAGTACGGAACACCGCTGTGTATGCCGCACCGGGCGGAACGGGGGACCGCCACGCATGCCGCCCAGGGCGGAACTGAAAAACACCGCGCATGCCGCGCCGAGCGGAACGGAAGAACGCCGCGCGTGCCAAGCCGGGCAGAACGGAGGACCGTCGCGCACACCGGGCCGTGCTAGACAGAACGGAACACCTATGCCGCGCCGGGCAGAATGGAACATCGCCGCACACACCGGGCTGCGCCAGACAGAACGGAAGAACACCACGCCTGCCACGCCAGGCAGAACAGAGGACCGCCGCGCATACCAGGCCACACCAGACAGAACGGAAGACCTCCGCGAATGCTTCACCGGGCGGAACGGAAGACCGCCGCGAATGCCACACTGGGCAGAAAGGAAGAATGCCACGCATGCTGCGCTGAGCAGAATGGAAGACTGCCGCGTATGCCGCGCCGGGCAGAATGGAAAACTGCCGCACATACCGAAGGCCGCACCGGACAGGATGGAAGATCACCACGCAAGAGGGAAGTCTGCCGCGCGTACTGCAGGCCACGCTGGGTAGGCAGGAAGACGACAACATCGATGCCATGCCGGGCAGGAAGGAAGATGACAATGACGATGCCACGCCGGGCATGAAGAAAGACGACAACCGCGATGCCATGCCGGGCATGAAGGAGGATGAGCACGACGAGTGAGCGGGAATCACTTGCACCAAACGACACCAAGATACGAGTAGTGATCTGAGATCGCTCAAGAACAATGTGAGAATGATACCGTGCTACAGTAAAGACCACTGGGTGGCAGAAGACGAAGACCGCATAAGACCTCGCATGGCTGCACGGAAGGCTGGGAGCACAACGCCTCACCAGTGAGAAAGGCACACCGAGGAGCTACGTTGCCTGTCGAGCCCAAGACAGAGAACGGAAGTCAGTGTCAGGTTTTTGGCAACCTGCAACAGGGAAAAAGGATTGGCAGTCAGCAGCAAGTAAGATGAGAGTTATGATGACAAAGTGCGTGGGTGATGCTTGGGAGATCTTTAACCTAAAAAACCGTGATGTTGTTATCCGGAGTTTTCGACGTCTGGGTATTGCTCTTCCGATTGATGGTTCTTGTGACAACGAAATTTCAATCAAAGGGCTTGAAACCACCATGTTGATGGAGGGACTCAAGAATTGGGTGCGTACACCCACTATTGATAGCTCATCTGAGGGCACCAGTGATAATCTAGAGACTGATGCCAGCGATAAGGAAGATGAGCCTACCACCAAGTTCTTGCACACACTCACCGTCAGCGACTCGTTTACAGCCACAGTGGCTAGTACACCCTCACACACTACCATAGAAACTGGACTAGAGGTGGGCAAATTGAAAGGAGACTCGTCGGCCTCAACATACACAATTACTGCAAACAGATCCACCCTCCTGGCATCACCCAGTAGTGATGATGATGTACCCCTAAAGACAGTGATAAGGGGGAACCGGCGTGGACGCCCTAGGGGCTGTGGGTGAGGGTCTCAAAGATCCAGAGATAAATCCGGTAATAATTCCCTATTCCCTAGGCCTCTACCTAATTACTAATATTCAACTCCTCACAGCTGCCCACTCTTCCTCTGCAACCTCAGCGCACATCCCGGCGGGCTCGGCAAGCACACTGGGCACAGTAGGTGAACTTTCAGCAGGCTCGGCGGACGCGCTCTTGGTGGGGTCGGTGCATTCCAGCAATGGAAAACATTCTGTTGAACCAGTAAGTCTAGCTAGAAGAAGTAAGAGACTGGAAGGAGTACGTAGGCAGTATGTGGTTGCAGAGCTGTTCCCTAGTATCAGTGATACTGAAGATGATGATGGTGTGGAATTCTGCTGGAGAGATGAGACATGAGGTGGGGGAAGTTTGTACCACACAAGACAATATCACGGGGTTTTTGCACTTGTGAATTTGATATTGACTAAGCGCCAAGCACCCTAGTTGCGCGCCAAGATCGCCAAGAATGGCGCTAACCGCTTAGGGGGGGAGGACTCTTATGCGAGATAATACGGTATTCAAGGTTATGGTGATCGCTAAACATCTGGACCTGATTTGTCGCTCCTACGCAGTATCGGCACCAGTGCTTGAAGGCATCGACGATGACTAGAAGTTCCTTGTCGTGGATTTCGTAGTTGATTTCCGCCAGCTGGAACTTCTGCGAGTGGAAGGCCACAGGGTGTAGTGTCCCTTTGTTGTCTCTGCCATAGGAGGGCCCCGATTGCGAAGTCGGAGGCATCCGTTTTGATAATCACAGGTTTTGTGGCATCGAAGCGGGCTAGTATCGGTGCCATTGTGAATCGCCATTTCAGTTCCTGGAAGGCTTTTTCCGCCTGCGGGTTCCACTTCCACTCCTTTTTGTCCCCTTTGGTCAGCTGTGTCAGGGGTCTGGCTACTTGGGAGTAGTCCTGAATGAAGTGTCGGTAGAAGTTGGCAAATCCCAGGAATTACTGTACTTCCGTCAGTGATGCCGGGGTCTTCCATCCCAGCACCACCTCCACTTTTCCTTCCGCCATCTTCATCCCTTCTCTTCCGATGATGTATCCCAGGAATTCTACTTCCTGGGTTTTCCACACACATTTGTCCGGCGAGACTGCTAGCCGGTTTTCTTGCAGTCTTGCCAGCACTTCCTTAACCCTCCGATCATGTTCTTCCTCAGTTTTTGCGTAGATCAGGAAGTCGTCCATGTAAACCAAGAGGCCCAGGTCTATCATGTCGGAGAAAACATGGTTCATCATGTCTTGGAAGGTTGAGGGTGCGTTGGTTAGTCCAAACGGCATAACTTGGAACTCATATCGTCCGTAACGGGTTCTGAATGCCGTTTTCCATTCGTCTCCTTCTTGGATGCGAATAAAGTTAAACCCGTTTTTCAGGTCCAGCTTGGTGAACCATCTGGCTCCTTGTACCCGGTCCTGTAGCTCCTGCATCAGAGGAAGGGGATCGGGTGGGAATCGTTATTCGGTTGAGGGCTCGGTAGTCGACATACAGCCGGAGTTCCCTCCCGTTTGGTTTCGGTAAGAACAAAATCGGGGATCCAGCTGGTGAGGTGGACCTCCGGATCTTGCCTGTCCTTAGCATTTCCTTGAGCCACTCCCTGAGGGTCTGGAGCTCGTTTTCCAAAAGGGGTAAATCGGTCCCCAGAGGGTGGTCTCAGCTTCCTTGAGGTCAATCTTACAATCCTCTGGCTGGTGTGCTGGCAGCGCCTCTGCCGCCTCCTGGCTCATGATGTCGAGATAACCCCTGAACTCCTTAGGGATCAGGTCCCACGGGTCCTCTTTGTTTATTGCTGAGACATACCCAATGACTTTGGCTCCTGGGTCGAGGGTAACCATCTCATCCAGGGACAGAGAGAATTCTGCGGTTTCGAATCGTGGCATTTTTCTAGGCAGTTGTGGCTGCTGAAGTGGAGTTCTTCTGAGTCCCATCCGCCCTGGGGGGGATGCTTCGCCATCCACCAGAATGGGAGGAAGAGGTCAACTTCCGGCTCCAATGGTGTGACCTCAAACACCTCCCGGGAATGATGATTTCGATGCTGGAGCAGTAGCGGCTCGGTGTACTCCATTCCTGCCCCTTTGACTTCTTCCCCCATGCAGTTCAGTAGTGGGGCTGCCTCCCTTCTGCGGATCCAGGGTATGTCAAGCTGCTTGGTAATCGTTGTGCTAATCGAGGATACCGAGCAACCGGTGTCGAGTAAGGCCTACACCGCGTGTTGGGTCAGGCCCCACGAAATGATCATGGTGGTGATTGGTCATCTGCCGCACTGTGGTTTATTTGTAGACTTTTCGGGCGACGCTTTATTGGGGTTTAGCCTTCTTTGTTGGCTATCCTACGAGGTTCCAGCACTTGGTTGCTCTGGACCCATTCGTTTTCGATTTGTCCCCCTAATTATTGAGAAGGACCTGCGGTGCGGCAAGCCCCGTCCTTCTAAAAATCCGAGTCATCTTGCCAGGCTGACTGCAGTGTTGTGGCCGTGGCTTTCCGCATGTCTTTGTCCTCGACTTTGATGTGGGCGGATTTGGTTTGTTTGGGGGCTGGAGGCTCCTCGGCATCTTCACCCCTTTTCCTTTTCCATTGGATTGAGCTTGCCTGCTTCGGGACTTCCGGTAGCTCTGTGCCCTTGACCGTTGTTCGGGCGTAGCAGTCCTGGGTGGTGTGGCTGTCCCAGCCACACCTCCAGCAGCTGGCTTTGCTGTTCCTGTGGGCGTCGATCTCGTTTTGTGGGACCCCTTTGTAGGTGTTACCACCACTTCCCCAGTGGCTCTCCGCCCATGATTTCCTTAGCTTTTCAGCCTTGCCCCCCGAGTCAGGCTTCCAGCCTGCTTGGGGCCACCGCTCTCCTTGGCCTTTCGGGCATTGCCTGGATTTTTTCAATCCGGGCCGTCCTTCCATCCCGTCCCGCTTCCTGGCTGCACTTCGCAGACCGCTTTTAAGGCATTTCTCCGTTCCATGTGGAGACGGGCGTTGTATGTGACCACCAGAAAGTTTTCGTCGTCTATGAATTCTTCCATATAGTGGGCGAAGTGCATGTCAAGGATGTTGTCGGTCATAGACTGGTCAATCTTCTCCCTCAGCCCTACACCAGTGGCTCGAGCATATACATTCAAGGTGCGGAATTCCGTGAAGTAGACCTTAATGTCGCCCTTGTAGCAGAGTTGACGGAGCTTTAGCTGCGCGTTTGCTGCCTCCCTGGGGTCCCTGAATTCAGCCCGGATTGCCGTAGTTTATCGGGCCCTGGTGTCCCGATCCAGCATTGTCCTTCGACGGTGCTGGTGCCAGGCTTTTGCGGTGTCTGACAGCAGCGTTCCTACCCAGGCGATTTTTTGGGCATCGAGGGTTTCCGGGTATAACCCGATGTACTCAAGGACCGATTCCCACCAGACATTGAATGCCGAGGTGGGTTTCCCATCGAAGGATTCTGGGTTCTTTAGCATCAGTCGTGAGGTGTGTATTCTTACCTCTGGGTCCCTTTGATCGTTTCTTGCTGCCACAATGCCTTCCCCTACCAGCCGTACAATTTCCTCTGGGGTTTACATGGTGGCGATGCGCTCAGCCCGGAGTGGCTCTTCCACCCTGTCACTTGACCCCTCACATGACAATGCCGAGCCATACAGTGGGGAAGCACAGGACCACGAGGCTGAGCCGTATAAGCGGAGAAGAACCACGAACTGCCAATTGGTCCGGGAGGACAACCAGACCAGGGAAGTCGGGAAGCAGCGAAGCCCTGACCCGGCTGTGCCTCTGGACCCGACCGTGAGGCAAGGTTGCAATGAGAGTCACTCCTCATGCCAAGTACCCAGGGAAAGCTCCTACGCTGGATAGTACCCGGGCTCCCCTATTGGTGGAAAAGTACTCAGGCCGTAACCACACAAACAAGACCAGGGCGACAGCAATCGGGGCGACAGCAGTCAACGACCCTGGCAACCAGGCCGAAACGTGCAGGTATGAGCCCATGCTGGAAAAGTACTTGGGGTTTCGCCTATGCGGGAATGGGACTCTGGAGTGGGGAACGCGCGAAGTTAGTCTGCAACCACTGGTTTAAGTATATAGGAAGATAGTCACAAAAGCCAAGGCCAGAGCGCAGGCAGTTCGGCAAGAAGAAGTAAGGCAACGGTAACCTCAGCGTGAGCTTTGGCTACGGTGGTGTACTAGGGCACAAACAGTCCAATACCACTACGTCCTCGCAGCCAGGTAGACGCGAAACACTACCGACTCTTGTAGCTGCTGCATCGCTCCCACGCTAAGGCACTCCTCTCTAGCACCAGAGGTGCACATTCTGAGGGACCAATGACAGACAAGTCTGAGAGAGTCTAGACGGGAGATAAGACACGGAGTTAGGAACCTGCGGCCGAAAGGACGCACGAAGGAATAACTCCAGAGCGGAGCCAGTGGCAAAACTGGAAGGGTGACGGGCTCCGGAAGAGCCACGTCTTATTCTGACTGGGACCTTGATAGGAAACTAGTATAGTCCAGAAGACTAGCGTCTGGCAGAATATGAGGTCGCCGACTGTCAGCCTCCACCCTTATCGCTAGGACCGGTCAGGACCAATCAGACCTGATGTTAGTTGTGGCACCCCGCAACACGCGTCCACTAGTCATGCCCCAAAAAGGAAACGACACGCTGGCCGATAGATGGAACGGCACCTTCCCGACCAAAGGCCCACCTACGCCGCCCTGATGAGAGGAGGTGTTGCAAACGAATGGCGTCCTGGGTGACTCTGTGGCAATGGTGCTGTCCAATGCAGGCGCAAAGAAGCTGATGGGGGTGACTGCTTGAAGCTTGCAAGTGCCGGACGACGAACGGCCGGGTATAGTACTCCGCGACCGTCGTGCCGACTAAAAACACCTGACTATGAGCCGAGCTACTTATACCGACCGGTCGCGGCGAGCTGGGAGAGTGATTCTCCAGCAAAAAGCACGAACCACGAAAAAGGCACCCCTTAGTTCATTCCCATGTGAATTATCGAACAACCTGATCCTCTTCTCTCGTTTGATTCTACTATGCCTCCGGTGTACCCGCTGTCGCGCCACGAACCCGGATAGCCCTAGGTTCACACTATGAACTAAGGTGCACAATCACCTTGTCGAAATGTTCACACCAACGACTTTTGAGGGGTTCCAGCCTCTCCACGGGGACCCCGAACTGACACCCACCAGGCAGGGAACTGCCAGCACCACACTCAGGCAACCGACCGATCCACTCGATGATCGTTACTGAGAAGGACCTGGAGTGCGTTGTCCATGTCCTCCTGGACACGACATGTTCGGTGCCGCTAATCAGCAAGAGATTGGTCGACCGAAAGAACATCCATTGCCTCAGACATGAGGAACCGGCCCCCCTAGTAGACTTCACTGGGGGTGTGGCGAAAGGGAGCGGGAAATTTTACACGACCCCCCTAACCATACGACACCGGGAGCACTACATGCGGGAAAACTTCGAGGTAGCAACCCTCGACCCCTACGTGGACGTGATTCTCCCCTTCTGGTGGCTCGCCAAGCACGCCCCTTCAGGTGCTTGGGACTCACCCCAACTCTGCTTCAACAGTCTGCACTGTCTGGAGCACTGCACCAAAGACGTAGTAGCAGAGTTTTCCCTGAGCCTCGATGAGTCTATTTTACAGCACTCCAAGGCCAGGATCATAGGATACGTGTCGGCCGTGGATACGGGCGCGGCACCAGACTTGTTGGGATCAGTACCAAAGGAGTTTAGGCAGTTCCTAGATATAATGGGACAGGAAGCTGCTGACGCCCTTTCAGAACACCGGTCCTACAACCACCGAATCGACCTTAAGGAAAGAGAAAATCCTACTTGGGGCCCGATCTATCCACTCTCGGAGACGGAGCTCCAAGCGCTCCGGGAATGGCTAAAGGACATGTTGAGGATGGGAAAAATCCGCGAGTCAACCAGCAGTGCCGGATCTCCAATCTTCTTTGTACCGAAGCCAAACAGACGCGGTCTCCGCTTGTGCGTCGACTACTGAGGGATCAACAAAATCACGATCCCAAACTGGTATCCCCTCCTGCTGATGTAGGAACTTCAGGACCGGATTCAGGGGGCCCATTGGTTCACAAAAATGGACCTCAATGTTACACCTAAACGAATTATCACGAGTACGTAGCTAGAAGCAGAAGATTCTGTGGCTAAAGAACTAAGGAGTCTCAGGCCGTGGCTAGGAAATCAGAGAGTCTAGGTGGGAGATAAGGAAACAGAGTCTAGCCCTCGGTCGAGACACCGGCCGCAGGAGTTGGAACTCCGAGAGTGAGGGGAACAATTTGTATAAACGAGCAGCTGCCTTTCTCATGCAGTTCCGGAAGTGGCCCCACTACCTCAGGGAGTGAAAGCCACGTCACCTCAGGGTGAACGGGGAGCTCTCGGGCTGAAGTCCTCGCTCGGCCGCATCACACATGCAGCAATACAAACGGAAACCCATCTCCCTTATCTACACCCCGACCATGACCAATGGATCCACCCAGGTTCCAAAGAGGGGCAACCACCTCAGAGGAAATCAAGTCCGACCCACCCGTACCTCGAGGAGAAGACACCCGCTTCCCCCCGAGAAAAAGTACGGTCTGGATCACCACTTCTCATTCGTGCACTCTTGTGGATAAAAGGAAGAAAGATTTCACGCCTCAACGGAAAGAAATCAGCACGAACGTCCTCACCTACACTACCACCGAACCCACACGCAAGATCTAAGATTATTCCGCTGTGAATTATCGAAAGTAGCCTGATTACCTTTGATTCTCTCTACACTCTGGTTACGAATACAACCCCAGTGTCACACTATAATCTTAATCTCAAAATCACCCTACTTTCATGACTTGCTTCGACGACACCTACTTCGAAGACCACCTCTACCTACTCGAACTATCTACCTTCTTGGAACCTAAGTCTCAGTACTCCTTCGACTATACGTTCCAGTCAATCGATAACGAGTTAGCCGGCTACGAACAGTGGGACACATTCAGCGACGGACCTATCCCTACGCCCTACCAAGAAGGCGACCACGAGCCCTGGAACTGGTCTACACAATACTGGCTCAACTGCGTCCACAGCCACAAAAATGCCGAGTTCACTGAAGACGAGCTCTGGGATCTCTGTGACTATTATTTCACCGACGACGAAACCATCTACACAGGACACTTCCTTGACCGCTATTGAGCCATGGCGATTTCCTCGAACTTCAACATGCTCCAGCTCGAGGCCCCCCAGGACCTACTCCAAATCACTGATGGAACACCAAGACCGGAACAAGCGGTGGAGATAGCCAACCCCGCAGTTTGGGTCAGGAGCCTGGTGAACCAGCAGCGGCAGGCCCAGAACGACCTACAACGGCTCACAGAGCTGTGTGGTGACTCCTAAAATAAAACCGACCGACGAACGCGGGAAATTGAACAAGCCTTCCAAACCTTGGCAGAAGGCACTAGGTACGTATATGACCGAGTCAACGCTAACAAAAAAATAGCGGAAGAATGGGTACGTAACGAGCTGTCAAAAGCGGCGAATGGGTACCGATCTCGCCGCAGAAATGTCTGGCAGACCATCATCGAGGGAACCAACGAGGCCAACGAGCGACAAATATGTCAGGCCACTCGGTTGGCCCGGGTAAACGATGCCCTGTTCTTTCTGGCGGAAGCTAACACAGCCCGGAATCAACACCTGGCCAACTTTCAGGGAAATGTGGAGCTATGGGCAGCCGCACACCAGAACCGAGTGGCCACCCTGGAAAACCAACTCCAGGAAGCAAGGGCAGAAATCCAACATATTGCGACCAGAATCCCACTACCCGCAATGCCACCAGTGTCGGCGGGACCACCCGCATGTAGAAGTCCCATCCGGCAGACCAGCACCAGTGCCCCGCCGGCCCACTCACCACCAGTGTTGGGAAGCCCGCTACAACTGAACCCGGGACCAAGGCCCCGATGACAGCAACCCCCGGCGGTACCCACAACACTGGAAATGAGGCAGCAATTGGAGCAACTCAGACGCCACATATCCCCAACGCCACCAGCACCCGAGCCCGGGGCAGGACAACGAGGAAATCCCCCCTCGACACCACCTGGATCGTCCGTAGAACCTCCTTCGGGTCCGCCATCCGAACCACCTTGACCGTCTGCCAGGCACCCCCACTCTCCTTCGCCACCTGGGAATCCCGTGCCCATGATTACCACGCAGGACCTCGTACAGTTAGTGGCAGAAGAAGTGGAACATGCACGGCAGGACCGCCCAACGCGACCCAAACAGGGGAATATTGCCAGATTAAAAATGAAGAACCCAGAACCCTTCGACGGGAAGAGCTCGACCGCCTTCAATCAGTGGTGGGATGCGGTCACCATGTACTTAGGATTCTACCCCGAGACGATGGACCAACAAAATATCGCCTGGGTCCGAACGCTTTTGACGGACACCGCCTTGGCCTGGTACCTGCATCGGTAATGTGAACTCAAGGACAACGATACCTGGACCAACTACGCGGCAGCCATCCGGGCCGAATACCATAACGAAAGAGAAGCGGCGGATGCCCGGCTCAAGTTAGGACAATTGAAATACCAAGGGTCAATTAGGACGTACATGACAGAATTCCGAGCGCTCAACAACTTCGCAAGAGCTACGGGGGAAGGCTTGAAAGAAAAAATCGATTTAGCAATGCCGGACAGCATACTGAATATACGGTTCAACCAGAGTCCGGAAGCCCTCATGGAAGATGAGGAGTTCCTACAAGCCACTTACAGAGCAGGCATACAAGTGGAAAAGAAGAAAGCCCTCAAAGGAGCAAGAGAGCTGGTGAAGGGTACACAGCCACCCAAGTACGACCAGAAAAAAGACGGTCAGGGGAGAGGAAGCTCTGACAATACCTGAAGGGGCAAGGAAAATGCAAAAGAATCCGACCTCCAGAAGGAAAGTGCCACGGAACGAAAAAGCCAGTATGGAGGACAGGCAAGATGGGCCTCGAAGGATGCTGCGCTATCGGGCGTACCGGCAAAAGAACAGGAAGAATACGGCCGGAACTGGGATGACTGCTGGAGATGCGGCAGAAGCACCCACAAGACCTATGAATGCTTCTCCTTCAACACCAAAAAGGGAACCGCACTACCTCCGGCCCCCTGGAAAGCCTCGGCCGTAATACAGGGAAAACGGAAACGATCGGAAGAACCATAGGAGGCAGCACCTGCCAACAAGCAGCAGAAGGTTGTGGCAGTCGAAACAATGGACGCGGACGCAGTGCGACCACTCTGGGAGGACTCCGAGTCAGATTTTTAAAGGGCAGGGTCCCGCCGCAACCCTTGGCCCATGCAATAATATGTGGAGCGTCTCGAAAACGGAAAAACGAGCGACCAAGCGTTGGAACCCCAAAGAAACCAAGAAGGACGCCCTGCAGCGGCACTCGCCCAGTAATTGAAATTGTGCTACACCAAGGCAGTATAAGGCACCGGATCAGTGCATTACTGAACACAGGCTGTTCGATAGCCTTGATCAACGAACAAACAGTGGGCCAGCTCGGCCTGGAACGGAAGAAACACCAGCACGCCCGTAGCATCGAGAATTTCACAGGGGAAACAGTCAAAGGAGCAGGCCAATATTACACAAAGCCTATGCTGCTCCAGCACTGAAGACACTACTCCATGGAGAAATTCGAAGTCTCACCTATGGACCCAGGAATCGACATCTTCCTCCCTTTCGAATGGGTAACGGGGCACCCACCACAAGGCGCCTGGACAAACAACGAAATACGGTTCAACAGTACCCAATGCTTGGAAAACTGCACCAAGCACGAAGTAGGGCAGTTCTTCCTGACCTGGGATGAAACGGTAGCAATGGACCCAGCGGCCCGCTGCATAGGATAGGTCTCAGCTGCATCAGATGAGGACCCAATCAAGGCAGTACCGAAGGAATTCTGACAATACTTAAGAATCATGGGGAAGGAGGCAGTGGACGCTCTCCCCAAGCATCGCCCGTACGATTGCAAAATAGACCTCCAGAAAGGCAGCACAGCTCCCTGGGGACCCATCTACCCACTGTCGGAAGTAGAACTTCAAACTCTCCGAGAATGGCTAAAGGAAATGGAGCGAACAGGAAAAATCAAACGCTCCACATCCCCCGCGGGCTTCCCGATCCTCTTCGTACCCAAACCTCATGGAAGAGAACTCCGCCTATGCGTGGACTACCGGGCGCTCAACCGCATCACAATCCCAAACCGTTATCCCTTACCACTGATGCAGGAACTGCAGGATCGAGTCCAAGGAGCCCGATGGTTCACAAAAATGGATCTCAAGAACGGGTTCCACCTTGTCCGGGTTCTGAAAGGCAACGAGTGGAAAACAGCGTTTAGGACTCGCTACGGACTCTTCGAGTTTCAAGTGATGCCGTTCGGGTTAACGAACAGGCCCTCCACCTTCCAGGATATGATGAACCACATATTCTCTTACATGTTGGACGTCAGTGTGTTCGCCTACATGGATGATATACTAATTAACGCTGACACTGAGGAATGGCACGACAACACCGTAAGAGAGGTCCTGAGAAGGCTGCAGGAAAACGGCCTAGCAATCTCGCCGGAAAAATGCGTCTGGAAAACCCAGGAAGTGGAATTCCTGGGCTACATCATCGGTCAAGAAGGGATCAAAATGTCACAGGAAAAAGCGGAAGCAGTGCTAAGTTGGCAGAGACCGA
>Ga0307508_10001969_pt1 | contig 22455 bp, 28 predicted proteins | sample 9_EM_MG_FD_203089 | JGI IMG/M metagenome (GOLD analysis project Ga0307508, IMG submission 203089) | Populus trichocarpa ectomycorrhiza microbial communities from riparian zone in the Pacific Northwest, United States - 9_EM | ecosystem: Host-associated > Plants > Roots > Unclassified | place...
TAAAAAAAACTTTTTCCCCCCCCCCCCCCCCCCCCCCAAAAAAAAAAAAAAACCGTAAAAACACCTCCCATCCAATCCAACCATGACTCCACTTTTACCAAAACGGAAACCAAAAAAGGAAAATTGACAAACCCCTATCCATTTTCTGATATCCATACTCGTACCCAATCAGTCCAATTGGCATATCGTGAATCATACAAATCATCTCGATCAGGCCCATCCATCGCTTTCAGCGAAGCGGCCATTGGCGTGATACTTCCCGATTTTTTCAAAACCCCTGTTAAAATGAAATCTCCATCAGCTTTTGTTCACCGTCTGGAAAGGGGGGGAAAAAAAGTTACGGTTAACAAACCTAGCCAAATCGACACCCGGAAAGTCCCCGAGGCCATCTTCATCCTCGTCATCCTTCGGGTCCGGAGGCACCAGATTCGGCGGGAGATGGCTAGGACCGCCGAGATGGAAACCTCCACTACGATCCTTCAGTGGGCTGCCGAGGTCGCGAACACTATTCTTCTTTGGGGGGTCTTCGGGCTTCGACGTTACTGGCGGAGGGCTGGAAGAATGCAGGTCCTTGGGTGGACTGTATCCGTCGGGCTTTGCCGGGGTGGAGCCGAAGTGGATGTATTTCCAGAATGGAGCGGGGCTCGAGGTGGGGAGGTAGCTGGAGGGAAGCTGTCCCCGCCCGGTGGAAGGCGGAGCGAGGCGCGGATGGTGCCGTCGCGGCGCCGGGGTGAGAGTTGAGAGGCCTATGTTGTCGTCGTCGTCGTTGAAGGCGTTTGAGCGGCGGACCGGCGAAGTCGGAATTTGGTCACCGTCGGCGGGGGCGGTGGAACCCACTAGCCTTGAGATCAGGCCAAGGCCGCCGGTGTTATGATGTATCGGCGGTCCCGGAGTGTCCACTAACGTCTTGTCCGGGTTGCGGAGAGTGGGTAGGCGGGAGCCGCGTTCGGGGGTGTATGCCTCCTGGGGTTGCACCCTGTACGTGGGCATGGGTGGCGGGGTTACCGAGCGGGGAGGTGATCCATTTCCTTCGGCGGTCTGTGTCGGAGGATCATCTAGTGAATGCATCGGTCTCACGGGCCGCGGTTGCAGAGTTTTCTGGGTTCCTCCCTTGGGAGAAGACGGTGATCCGGGCTGCGACAAAGATAGCCGTCCGCCTTTGGAAGGTTTCCGCAGCTTCTTGATGTACTCGTCACGATGTTCTGGCAGAAGTTCCCATTTCATACCTTTCCCTGGCTCGTCAGTGCGGCGCGGGATCTTCCGGAACGCCTTGTTCAGTGACAAATTGTGGCGTATTGAATTCTGTGCAACAAAATTCAGCTCACTCAGTCTTTTTTTCTATATGGTGGATCAAACTAACCTGCCAACCCATATTGGAATGCCTGTAGAAGGAGTATTTATCCATGATGAACTGATATATCGACGCCAGTGTCAACTGCTCGCTCTCACTGGAGAGAATGGCCTGTGCGATCATCAAGGCATAGCTGTATGGTGGCTTAATCTCTTTCAAGGCATCCTGCGAGTAGTCCATATCTTCCGTCATTTCCAGTAATACTCCTCGTTGGTAGATGGGTGCTGTGGCATTTCCACTGGTACCGCTGCCACCCTTGCCACTGCTGCCACCGCCGCCACCGCCGCCCCCACCACCACCGGTCTGCGGGTTCGACCGCGATCTCTTCCCACTTGTTGTCGCTGCAGTCGCTGCCGGCTCTTCCTCCACCGGCGCCGGAGCGGGAGTCAGGCTGTTGACCGACACATCCGCATCCAGGTCGTAATGTGCTTCCTTGCGACCCTGAACAAACACGAGTGGGACCTCTTCCTCGACGATATACTCGCGCAGGCGCGCACGGCGCCTGATGGACGGGGCGATGACGGGGGTCTTGTTCGGCAGGACGAACATCATCTGCACACCACCGATCTCGATGACACTCCCGCTGCGCAGCACCACTGTACTATCCTTCTTGTACGAATCGTCATCTATCTTGACGCCATTCCGACCAACCACATGGATGCGCCAATCGTGTACGCCGTCGGCACCACCGCCGTCGTAGGAGATGATCGCATGGTTCCTCGAGACAAGCTTGCTCGGCCCCAGATCGATATGCACCGTGTCTTCCGTCTTGAGCGGGGGCGGGGTTGGCGACGCCGCCGTGCCCGCCGCCGGTCGCGTGTCTGGCGGTCGCCCGATGCGGATGACGAGGTCTTTAACGTAGTACGTCCAGTTACATCCGGCGACCTTAGCGTAAGCGGTGATTCCGTCCGCATGCTCGTAGAAATTCGTTTCGTTGGCCCACTGCGTCGACACGACTGGCGCCGGCTGGTCACCCTCGGGCATCGCGAGCGATGCGATTATTGCATTGACATGGTCTTGTGGTGTATATATTTCGGTATCCTCGATGGGCGAGACGACCTGTAGGGAAGTGTCGCGGAATGAAATGTCAGCCATCTTTTTTTCCCCAGGGCGCCGTCGTCATCGCCGTCGCCCCCATGCCCCACCACGCGCAAGTTCCCATCCACTCTCTTATTAGTCGCGCGCAACGCCCGGCGCGCGCGTCCACTCACACGTCGGCGGGGAGGGATAGACTCGACATACCTTGCGACGCTTCGTCCTCGGATGGGATGGCGATGAGTCCGGCATTTCATCGTGTGGGTCGGAGCCTACTTGGCGGGTGCGAGGGCGGCGTTGAATCGGGGGCGGCGGCATATTGTTGTGCTCGAATTGTTGCGCTCGACGTTTTTTCTTTTTTTCTTTCTGTGACGTTTCGTTGCGTGAGGGGGGGGGAGAAGGGGGGGGTGATTGTGTCTGTGTGTTCGGAGGAGAGTGGGGTGTCTGGAGATAATGTTGAGAAAGTTGTGTGTGAGAGTGCTGGCTTTACATTGCCAGAAATTACGATTTGGTGCTGCTGACTGCCTTGCTGCCTTGTGTTCTAGGTCGAACTAGAATTAATGATCGGAACCGGAAAGCCAAAATTATTTCGGTTGGTAATGTTGGGCGCAGGTATTATAAGCGAGTCAGAGACCAATGGATCCAATGGGCACAGTTACATAAACCGACCGGGGTGGAGATGCGCGTAAGCCACAAGCACCAGCCATGGTAAGCTCACAATTACCATTGCCAAAAAGTCGACTTGCTCGGGAGGTATGTACCTCTTCGAAGCGCTTTTGCGGGTGGGGAAAGCCCGACTCGAAGTAAACTCTGCTGGTAAACAGCAGGGGGAATTCATATCTATCCCCCGTACCTATCATGTGGCGGAAGCTAAATTGTTGGTCATTCGGTTTCCCTCACTATGGCTTCGCCCCCTCACCTCCCCGCGGCCAGACCACAATCTCACTTCCTTCGGACGACGACTGATAAAGTAAAATTGACGACTCAATAAAAAAAAAAAAGACCTCGCAACCACACAACCTCAACAAACAATGACTCATCAACTCATCAACTCGGGAGTGACGACGTAGTGACTCCATGACTGCAACCGAACAACAACAAAATCACTCCGCGACAGCAACCACGTCCTTCTTCACAATCCCTCCATTGCTCAATGCGACAAACATACAATCCACCAACACGGAGCCCTCTTTCATCCATGACTCTTCGTCCTCATCCATCCCATTAAATACTACCGTAATTTCGCGTGTCATCCGAAACGATGCCCCGTCGTAGCTCAGCATTTGCCAAACCTGTCCGGCTGCAACGAAGCCGTAGATAATGCCTCCACCATTGTTGTCACTCGCATCTTTCATGGCCAGCAAAATCTGCTTCATTGCCGCCTGTCTGGGCACCCGCGGAGACAATCTCTCTCTCTCTCTCTCGATAGCTGTATACTGTCCCGTCCCGTCGCGCATATGAAATCGAATAATACCGGACCGATGATGTAAAGAACCAAGTCGCTGATGTTGGTTTCTTTGAAATTCGTATTCGCCTCTGTGGGATATCCTTCGATCTTAAGATATTCCACAATGCGCCGATGAACCCGCTCTGTAGTTTCCTTCACAGCATCCGCTTCCATGCTATTCTGTGCGTTTGCTAACATGATGGCAGCCGGCACCGCCTTGAAGTTTTTCACCCTGAGGCCTAGCCTCTTCTCTGCTTCTGCCATGGTCATGCTGGAATAAGAAGTTGCCCACTTCACCTTTCTCTTCTTCTGGTTCGTGTTCTCGTCACCCATCGTAATTCAGGCTATTCGCCGTGAACGTCTGCTTGTGCGTGTGCGTGTACTTGAACCTATTCTGTCGCTTTATTAGCCTTGTAAATCAAAAATACGTGCGTGTCTCTGTCCGACCGACCTTCTGTGGAATGTGTGAGTGAAGTGTGTGGTTTTGTTGTCGCGTGGTTGCATGCTCGTGTGGTGTGTAGCGAGTTGCGTGGCTGGAATGGGGTTGGGAAGTCGGAGCACTCTACGCGAGTCAAAGTGGGTTGATCTGGTCAAGAACGTTGGTTGGTCAGTTTTACGGGCATGTCAAGTTGGCTACATGTACCCCAGCACGTCCAAAGTTCGATCCGGCCCAGTAGTGTCCCACCCAACCTTGGCTCCTCGGAACACAGATATTATACAATCTTGGCGAGGGGCCAAAGGGTGCGATCTTTTGCTGGAAGCCAAACGATTTGATTTCGTGATCATGATTTCGATCTTATCTATGTACTCCACGTATGTAGAGCTGATCATGTCCAGAGGCGGAGATCTACCGGACTTGCATTAGTCGCCGCTTGGATGGGGTACATACATATGTACATACCGTGGCGCGGGTCCATGCATGATCACTCGTGCGGCCCTGCATTGCGGCGCCTTTACCCGACGAGAGCGCCCGTCCGGTTTGACTACCCAGCATGACTTCTTGAACTCTCTTTCTCCCAACATTCAGAGCGGAATTTCAGCGTTATATAGTCTCGCGAAGTCGATGCATGCCAACCTACTCGATGTACCCAAGGAGCTAGTTACCAAAAGTATCTAGGAACAAACGTATCTACTTCTCACCACATCTCTGCACTTCGTCCCGAGTGGCCCCATGGGTACTTAGATACATACATAAGAATCATCACTCGCGCTCGGACGCGCCCACCTGGCAAGAAGTCAAGTGGGTGAGCATTCCATCACGTGTAGGTATTACTACTAGCTGGGAATAGTAGGATCGAGTGCTATAGAACGAGATGCTTTCGCCACTTCACGGCGCAAGGTCAACGAAACGTAAAAAAAAAAACGCACAAAAACCACCCAAGTTTCATCCACTCATCTCATTCTCCCTCTACTTACTTCTCCTCTTCCGAACAACCACCATCCAGCCGAATACATCACCCTCCTTTCCCCAGCTTCAACTCAGCACGAGCTCGTGGCATCAGCAATTCACCAAATCAAAATCAACACAAGAGCAAAGCAATCGCAATCGAATGCAACAAAAGAACAGGAAGTGATGTAGAGAGAGTGAGGGTGAACATATAAGATGAACGCAAGCCCCGGAATCAACAACCACTATGGGGTGGGTATGCTATGCAACTGCAATGCAAGAAAAAAAAAGACGACGACGAAGGGGAGAACAAAAGTTGCTGAAAGACAAAAAAAACAGCAAGGTCTTCCATTATAAACACACACTGGCACAGATAGAGAACGACAGGCACACCGACAAGATACTGCACCTCTCAATCCCGGTTAGAAGAAGGATAAGGACAAATTGAATCAACCGAACAACCCCATCACACCAAACAGAAAAGCCAGCCCAACGTTATAGAAAGAGAAAAAAAAAAGGTCGCTAAAATTCGCCGAGCAACAAATGGTCTCAAGGGAAGCACGGAAATCAGGGCAAGGAAACAACTACATATCAAGGAGACAGCGCGAGTGAGTGGAAGGAACCATCGAATGTATGAATGCAAGGAAATTCGACTGGTAACCAAGAGACGGTGAGAATTGTAGCAGTAACAAGTAGCTGTCCGGAGTTGGCAGCCTGATGAGGGTTGGTACGGAGGAGAGCTGCTGATTGACCGAATGAACTCCTAGAAATGAAATCAAAGAGAACAGAAAATTGACAAAGAAAAAAGGCCCCTGCGGTAAAAGGATATATGCCGCGCAAGACAACCCCCCTTTATACAATGATGGAAAAAAAAATCAAGTGCTGAGTGCAACTGAGGCGATGGGAGTGGTGAACCTCACGGCCAGTGCCAGAAATCTCTGAGGACGAAGTGGTTACATGACGATGCAGCAGCCGAATTTTTTCTTCTTTTCGTTGTCTTCGTCGACAGGTTGCATCTGTTTGATAACTGGAGGTGCTGTAGTTTCTTGAGCGGGACGATTCTGGATCTACAAACCGAGCATGTCAGCCAAGTGCCCAAAAAAAACAAAAAGACGTGGATTCCGGAAGATACTTACACTAGGGACTGTCCTATATCCGCCCTCTGCAACACTAGGCTTGTGTTCATGCCGATTAGTGGTTTCAGTGGGCTCCCGCGGTGCCGAGCTCTTCAAAGGCCATTCCTCCTTGGGTGATTCGGGCCGTTCGGGCTGCGTGGCGACTGGCTTCTCCGCCTCGACCGGGGCACTGCCCACTTTCAGGGGCCGCATATCCCGATCATAGACAGTAGCATACACTCCATCCCGTTCCCATTGCTCCTGCTGTAGCCGCTTGGCAAGGGTAGGAATGATCTGTTGATCGGGCGGCAAACTCGGGTCTGGCTTGTAACTCGACAGCGCCCAGGGTGGCTGCCCTTCGGGCTTTTTGTGTGAAGAACCCGGAGGAGGACCGTGGGATAGATGTGACGCAGAAGTTCCTGGTCGGTGGTTGAGTTGGGGGTTCGATCGAGTGCGTTGCTTTCCTGCCATCGAATTGGTGCGAGATGCGGTCTTGCCCGGCCGCGACGGCGATGCGACGTTCCGTGATTTCGGATTACTAAGTGGCGCCGGTGTCCCTTGCCCGGTTGGCGTGCTTTCTCGGTCGTCCAGAAGCATGGCTGATCCAGCAGAGTACGAACGCTTTCGAAATGAAGGCATGACCATCGTATGCCCGTCGTCTGAGCCATTAGGTGTCACGGCTGTACGAGGCAGGGGTGTCGTTCGCTCGATGAATTGCTGCGGGATGGGGTGGGGTGACATCGATGCGAGCGGTATCCGAGAGTACGAAGGGTTGCGGCGGAAGCCTTTCCGTAGATCGTGGACTTCTTGAGATTGTTCGGCAGCTAGTTCTTCCGGAGTTCTAAGCTCGTAGAACTCTGGGCCGTGGATCTCTTCGTCGTCATCGGAACCGAGGTGAGAGGATGTTCGATGATGTTTATCGTCCTTGATCCCATCGGCTGCCTGTACAGTGCTGGTTGGTCGCGACCCACTGTTCCGTTGCAGCTCTTCAATCTCGATCATCTCCAGCTTGTCCTTGTGGATCCACCGTGACCGTCCGGTGTCGAAAAGGTAGTCAGTGGCTTCGTTTCCCTCAATCTGAGCTAGTTTGTCCCTGTGAATCCACTTTGACGCTTCCGATCCTCCACCGTTGGCCACCCGGTCAGGCTGTTTTACAGCATGGCCGTTCGTGCAGCCCTCCTCCGACACCAATGTAGGGCCCGATATGTCGTCGTTGACACCACTGACCACCGACATCCTGCCACCATACAAGTCAAAGACAGAATCCCCGTCCTGGTTGGACGACGCCATTGAGTCGTGTTTCGAAGAAAGTAAAGGCGCTCGTGGAGCAGCTAGATAGTCGCTGTAATGCCTGCCATCGTCCCCGGACTGCCCTGCAGTGCGATCGTCGTAGTCGCTGCTCGGAGAATTGCTGTATCCATTGATGTGCGAGCTATTGAAGTCAGCCTTTGTGGGCGACCCGACATGGGGTTTTCCGGTGGTGTAGTTTCGGAAGAGATTATGGCCGTGCGGTCCCTGGAATACGTCGCCATCATCGCCCTGGAACACAAACACGTATGTCAGTCCATGTGCAGAATCTATCTTTTTTTTTTTCTGTTTCGAAACGCGTGTATGGAAAGAAACCGAGCGGGTTGGGTGGAGAATCGCTTACACCGTCTATCGGCACACTGAATTCCCAATCGCCCTTTCCGCTGCTTTTCTTGCCATGCGACGACGCAGGAGGCGTGAAGGTAGAAGGTAGAGTCGATACGGCCGTCATCCTGGGATGTCCCGACAAAGCTCAGTCTGCGATGGGAACGAGATCTGTCTTCTGTCGAGACGAGGAAAGACGAAAACGGGTCGTATTGGGAGGGAAGTGTGCAGCTTCCTCTAACTCATGGGAGAGAGCGCCTTCTGGAAGGGAGTCGATTATTTTGCGTACGATGGGACTCTGAAAGGTTGGGGTGGTTGGGTTTTGATGCTATTGGGGGGGGGGGAGTTTGAAGTGGTAGAAGGTTGGCACACAAAGTCGACACCCGTCGACGACGAAGAGAGCAGAACCAAGAAAATGGGGGGGTGGAGGCAAAAGCGAATGCAGCAAGTGTGGATAAGTTGGCTAGGGTTGCTTTGGCAAAGAGCGGAGGGTCGAAGCGAAACGAAACCACTTTGAATCAGAATGGGAGAGATGGCAGCCAATAGTCCAGTAGTATTAATATGGTTGCAGAAGAGAAAGACCAATAACGAAGCAGCCGAGAACGGCGCTCTCGAATGCGTCTGCTTGAAGGATTTCCGAGAACAAAAAGTAGGGAGCTCGCGGGGGGTGGTGGTGTGAGGAGAGGGAGGAGAAGAGAGGACGTTCCAGGAGGTTTCTGTTGGCGGTTGGGGTATGTAGCCCTCTCTACTCCAACAGCAGCTGGGGCCATATCTCAGCACACATCCTGGTCTCATCTCAGTAGGCATCTCGAGACCTCAATCGAGCAACGGCAAACTCAGCGCGGAGTCCCAGCGGAAGGTGGAGTGCATACTCTATCCGCGTACATATTGGAGATCCCGCAGAGAAGCCCTTCGTTGTCACATGAGCTGCAGTGGAAGATTCCAAAAATGCAAATGCAGGGCTGGAAAGCGGGGAACATAGTGAGGAATAAATAGAAATAGATTATTTTTTACAAGAGAAAAGAGGACTCCGAGACCAAAGCGCAAGCGACCAACGAGATGCTGAGCTCGAACACGTACCAAGCGACAACTGTAGCCATCCATCAAACCGAGGCTTGATGTCACGTGTCAAGACACAGCAATCTGGGGACAATGTGACGGAGCCGCACCCATCGAAAGATGCCGAACACGGCCGCTGGGAAGGGATTTCTGTGGACGCGGAGTCTCTTTCCCCGTGGTGCATTTTGCATGACGCATTTGATGAACTTTCATTGGCAATTACGGGGGAGCCCTTGCCCCCTGAAGAAATGGCCTCGTGCTGCTTGACTGCGAGCGAGCGAGCCCCTGACCTCATCTCTGAGAGACCGCCAGCGGAGGGCTTTTTGGCTGCCGAAGCCGAACCATTGTTCGTTCCATCGGGCCTGTCTGCTGCCAACCGTCCCCCACGCTTGGGACAGACGAGAACCCGGACAACCGTCAGCATCGATAGGTGTGATGGCTTTCTCTAGATGCCTGGAATAGGGGGTAGTTAAGGATGGCCTTCACAGCACTCGGTTCTTCTCCATCGTCCATGCGTATCCCCCGCGATCACTGACATCTAAACATCGCTCTCAGCAATCGTCGCCTAATTTTTCGAGAGCTTTTGGTACGCGGTCCGACGCCGCGGCCAGCGACCGCGTAAAGTACGTAGATACGTGCAGGGAAGTCGGGACCCGTCGGCAGTCAATACGACCCGTGCCGTGCACGTAGATATATAGGAGCGCGCCACGCAACCCGGCGTTCGGGGTCTTCGCAGTGGCTAGGATCATATCTAGTGTAGACCCTTTGGAGTTCCCTGCTAGAGCGGTGGGATCCCAGTCACGAATAGAAGCCGCGCCGACAGCGGCTCCCTACATAGTTATGTAAGCATGTGCCATCAACTCGGCCGGACGCCACCGGCGTCAAACGCGGCTGGGGCTGGGCGCTGCAGGTTAACGTTAAGCGAGACAGATCTTCCCGCCCCTTGGCGGGGGAGGTTCACGGGCGAGCGATGATCATGCATAACGGATTCAAAGATCGCAGCACAGGAGCAAGGGGCGATTGCATGCATGCGAAGGCTTAGAGATCGGAATCTGTTCCCGATCAGCATAGGCACCCTGCGCTATCGAGCTTTGGGATCCCGCTCGGATTTCTCTTGCGGCCCGGCTGGGACAGAGGAAGACCGCACATGTCCCCACCACGTCCCGGCTGAACGCCTGGCCACGGAATGTCTTGTCCTGGCCGTTGCGAATGCCGCCAGGCGGGGACCGTACTCTCTTCGTCCAGCTCAGTGCGGATGGGCAGGCACAGTGGCCCGCAAACGAATAGGGGACCGGATATCTGCGTGTCAGGGCCTCGGTTGCTCAGGGGGTCCCCCGCAGGACGTCAGCTCCGTGGCGGGTTTGGGCGAGCGCTGAGATGTGTTCCGGATCACGAGCAATCGTCAGGGACGAGACGAGCACAACCTGCCCGACAATGTCTTCGCCCGCCCTCGGTGGCATATGTTCGATCGGCCGGCGGACAGATGTGGGGGGGTGACGGATGCGGGACCAGCAAACAAAAACCACGGCCTGGATGGAAGGAGGTTGTTCTTTCTGAGATCGGTCGATAGATGCACATATCGTCCAGCATCCTGATAACGGCGCTTCTCAACCTGGGCCAGTTGAGGAGACAGTCTTCATAACACTGCGCGGTCTGCGGTACAGGGTGCTGCGGAGAAAAGAAGGGCACGCCGCCGGAGTGGCGTGGTTGATTTCCCCTTTTCTCTTTTTTTTTTCTCTTTTTTTTTCTCTCTTTTTTTTCCGGGAGTGTTCTTGGGATTTGGGGTTCTCCCCGTCCTACCACGTCCAGCCTATCGACCGTGATAGCCCCTATTTGTTTTTAAGGAGAAAAAAAAGGCGTGTGTCCGCAAAAACATGGTTGCACGAGTGATCCTGACAGTGGCAGGGCAGCGGGTTTGTAAATCCACGATGACCTCAGTTCGACGCGAGACCGGCGAAGTCTAGATCCAGATACGATCCGCCAGCTGAGCCCTGGGTGGCAAAGGTCCGCGCAAGATGGCGGGTTGCCTCCTCTCCCGTTGACCTGCCTTACGAGAGGCAAGTTGGTGCGGTAATAACCCACTGGACACCCAGAGGCGCCGCGACAAGGCGAGTGCACCTGATTCCCCGCGGCGATTTGTGGCAGTCCGCAGTCGTCGGCACTGCAAACAGCCGGCCGCCGTCGGCCCGGGGGTGCCGGTACTCTCCGGCACCCCCCGGGATGATTTCAACGCTCGAAACGCTGCCGGTGTCTCAAACTTGACAGCGCCGCGAGAAAGCCAAAGAAAAAAGAAAAAAGCCGTGCATCCCTGCGTGGATCGAAACCAGCAGGATGTGTCGTCCGCTCCAAGTCCTGCGGCCGTGGATGTTCGTTTGGAAGAACCATGCAGGTCGCGACAACACTGGAGTGCCTACCCGTCGCCTGCCGGTGACCGGCTCCACTTCGAACCGCGGCCGCTCAGGTCCGCTGCCCACAGAACGGCAGGGCAAACACGAGGCTGGGGACCCCGAGGCTTGCGCCCTCTCCGCAAGGCTTCGTCCTCTCCGCAAGGCTTTCGTGCCTCCCAGCGGGGGAACGCGCACATGACTCGAGTCTCCACGTGCCCCACGCCAGGTTGCTGGAATGCCTTCCGCAACAGGCCCGGCTGTTCTTCTCCTTCTCCCTCTTCTTCCCTTCCCGTGCGCTGGATTGCAGATGCCTTGTCTCTGAAGGACCCGGCGGCCTCTGAACACGCAAGCACCAGTGCATGTATCCGGAGGCAACAGGGCTTTGGTCACCTCCACCTACGTCTCCCCGATTTCCTCGCCGGGAGCCCGTATGAAGTCGTGTGTGGCCGAGAGTCATGAGACATTCGATTCCAAAGTCCCGGAAAGCTTGGCCTTGGGATCACACTTGCCGCTGCCAGGGGTCGTTGGGCGGAAACCGTGTCAAAGAACGATCTCCTGAATCCCGAGCCCACCAAATCACTTGCCAGTCACGTCCCTCGCCCTCGCAAACGACACCAAAAGACTCCCCAACGCTCCGTTGTTCTCACGACACCCCCCGCGCCCTTGCACACGCTTTCTTGCCTCGCTCCGGATCCAACGCGTCCTCCCCATACGCACATGGGCTACAGCTATCCCGTTCGAATCAACCATCATCATCGTACATCACGCATCCGACCAGCGCAGCAGCAGCCATTATTCTCCTGGGGCTAGGCTAGAGTGATAACAGGAATCGCCGTCCGTTGTCCTATTGCTGGGTGATTTGTACTGCTTCTCTTGGCTGCCCGATCCCCCAAAATTTCCGCATACCGTGCATTGCATTCGGACCACGTTACGTTACGCCGACTCTGCTGCTGCTGCTGCTGCTGCTGCGCCTGTCCCGATTCTTTGTTCGAGAACACACACCCGGCTCGCCGCCGCCAACGGAACCGAACAATCACCTAACCTTCCGACGTCACGGGTTCGACACCACCCACCCACGCCACCCCCTCTTTCCCTCTACCCTACACCAACCGTCAAGCTGGCGCAACCAACGTCTCACGACTACCTTATTCACATTTCTCCCTACTTAGAGCCTGTCAGCTCCCTTCTCGCTCCCCACCTCGAACGCATCGGCCCCCATCTGGAACCATACGTTTCAAGCCTCGACTCTCTGCTCGCCGCCCTCCAGCTTTATTTCGCTCCGGACTCCTCCCCGAAGCCTCTGATAGACCTCCTTCCGCACCTCGCGCTCTCGGTCGGCTTCATCACTACCGTTGCCATCATAATGCGCCGCTTCCTAGGACTCGGTGGCGGCGGATCACCCCCGGCGCACTCCGGCCCGATCTCCGGCGATAATTCGGTGGATCCCTACAGGCCGGAGGACGTTCTGACGGTCAAGCACGGCTCGAACGAGTACCTCTTCAAGTACCCCACAAACACGATCTCGACGCACGCCCTCAACGTCGGCCACCTGCGCGATAAGGTTGCCGAGATCACTGGAGTCGACGTGAAACGCCTCTCGCTCATCTGTGCTGGCCGCCAGCTCAAGGATGACAGTATCACCCTGCAGACACTCGGCATCGAGCACGGCGCGAAGATCCTCGCCGTGGGTACGAACGCTGCCCCGCCGTTGAGACCCACACCCAAAGCTGCTGCCACCCCGCCACCCCCGAAGGCGGCTCTTGGTCCTTCCGAGAAGATCGAGGCTGTTCGAGACCATGTTGCTACCACGCTTTTCCCGCTCGTCGACAAATTCATCGCCGGAGAAGGAGCCGAGTCGCCGGAGAAGAGAGCGGATATGCATCGCAGACTGGGCGAAACGATCATGGGAGAGCTGCTGAAGCTCGATGGAGTTGAGACTGAAGATCCCAAGATCAGGGCTAGACGGAAAGAGGTTGTCAGGGAGATTCAGGGTGCCTTGGATGCGTTGGACAAAGCCTTGAGGAAGTCCGCATAGGAGGGATAATACGATCATAGACGAGCATTTGTTCGTTTTCTTTTAACTTGTGGATGTTTTCTCTCTTCTTTTGTTTCGCCACCGTTCCGGGCAATAGCATAGGTTCCGTCTACACTTACACATGGGGCTTTCTTTTATATGGGTTTCTGTATCGGCGAGATTCTCTGCAGGCAATGTTTAGCGATGCAGCTACGATTGTTAGAGTAATGTACCTAATGCGAACGCGATATGTACTCGCTGATGATTCGCCGAGTGACATCTAACCATCCCCCGCTTGCTCAGCGAATTGACTAAGTACCCACGCCAAGCCCTCACGCCACATCCACTTCCACCCCCGGGAAACACACTTCCCCCACCGGGCATCGATAAACGGCCATTAAACATCACCACTCAATCCGCAAAATGTCGACTACCCGTGCCCTGCTCAACCTCTGTCCACGCCGGGTGCTCACCGGCCGCGGCTACGCCACCGTCCGCCAGGACCTGCAGGGCCTCTACAACCTCCCGAAGCCGCCCAGCGCTGTCCGTCCGCGGCCGCCGCCGCCGCTTCGACGGCGGACGCCGGCGTCCACACCCACGGCCGAGCGCGTACGGGGGGGCGAGACCGACGTGCAGCGGCGACGGTGGCTGCTCGGCACAGCCGCAATCGGCGCCGGCGCACTGATCTACCTGCTCACCAACGAACCCACGCACAAGACCGAGGCGCCGGCGTCGTCCTCGCCGGGCGACTTCGATCCCGCGGTGCCCGTCGCGCTGCAGCCCGGCGACGGCCTGGTCGACTCTGGCACGGCCAGCGTCCCGCCGTTCCCGACGCGCGTCACCGCCCCCGGCGACGGCGGCGAGTACGCGTTCGTCGGCCTCGGCATCCGCACCGTCAGCTTCCTCGCCATCCAGGTGTACGTCGTCGGCTTCTACGTCCACGTCGACGACCTCGCCGCCGTCCAGGCCGCGCTCGTCGCCAGCGTCCACCCCGGCGCCAGCTCCGCCACCGCCGCCGAGAGGGACGCGCTCAGGACCCGCTTGCTGCACCCCGTCGACAGCGAGAGCCTGTGGGAGGACGTGCTCAATGGCAGCGCAAAGTTCCGCAGCCTGTTCCGCATCGTGCCGACGAGGAATACCGGTTCGTCCCCGCTACTGCTACCGCCACCACCACCACCACCACCACCACCACCACTACTACTACTACTTTGGGCTGCGGCGGCGGGAACGATAGGCTAATGGGGGGGAGGGCAGACTTCCAGCACCTCCGTGACGGCTGGGTCCGCGGCATCCAGGCTCGATCCGCCAAGAACGCCGCCTACGACGACGAGACGTTTGTGGCCGCGCTGGGCGACTTCAAGGCGCTCTTTGGTGGCGCGTTCAAGAAGAGCGTGCCGAAGCGGAAGACGCTGCTACTAGCGCGCGACGCCGACGGAACATTCAGCGTTTTCTACGACCCCACGGGCCGCAACGACGGCGCGGTCGGCGGCAAGGGCGACGAGAAAAGGGTGCAGCACCTGGGCACCATCGCGGACCCGAGGGTCGCGAAGGCACTGTGGCTCTGCTACCTCGCCGGCGCGAAGCCGGCCAGCGAGTCCGCGCGGAAGAGCATCGTCGAGGGCGTGCTGGCGCTGTCGTCGAGGACAGCGGCGACGGTGGGGGCGTAAAGTGGGGGAAAAAGCTGGGGATTGGGGATTGAGGATTGGGGATTGGGGGCTGTCCGTTCGTCTGTGCTTGTACATTTTTTATACGGGGAGAAAATCGCACCACGCCAGAGCGTCACACACATCCATCGCCACACACCTCCATCGGAGACGATCGCAACCGGAATCAACTTGTAATTTATCCGTTCGATCACAAAGAGCCCACTCTTCCAGCCAAAAGCGACGCACTCTAGTTATCCCACGCCCCTCCTTCCTTCCTTCCCTAAACAGCGCCGGCAGCCTTGAGCAGGTCGGGCAGTTGACCCTTCTTGGCCTGCAGATCCGAGTTGCCGCCGATGTGCTTCTTGTTGATGAAGATGTTGGGCACAGTGCGCTGGCCCGTCAGTTCGGCGAGCGCATCCTGGATATCAGCGCCATCGTCTGTCCCCCGCCCCTCCCTGACGTCAGCGATTCGCTCCCGAGGATGGGCGAGAATGGCATCGATGGAGTGACGGTGCACAACGTACCAATCTGGTCGAGTTCGAGTACGTAGAATCTCGCGCCCAAATCCGAGAGCGTGGACTTGGAGGCTCGGCAGTAGGGACAGTATGACTTTGCGAAGACGGCTGTCGTTCCGTCAGCACTCCATTCCGTTCCATCCATCCCTCTCCTTCTGCCCACGACCACCGCCCACCCACCCCTCCGCGCCGTTCCAAGGGATAAAGAAAGAAAGAGAGAAAAGGGGGGGGGGAACCTACCGACGGCGTTCTCGTCGATGATCTTCTGCACCTTCGTCGTGGCGGCGGCGGTGGCGACCATGGTTGTGGAAGAGGTCCCGAAGAAGCGGCGGAGTAGCGAAGCTATGGTGGATAGATAGGTCTGTCGACGTTGGTGGGGGGGGAATTTGTCGTCGGGGGGTATTTTATACTTTTTTTCGCGCGGGTTGTTCGGTGTTCAGGGCTTTTTTTTAGGTTTCTTTGCGGTGATGATAGAGGAGCAGCAGCAGCAGGAGGAGGAGGAGAAGGAAGAAGAGGGGAGGATGGTGGAAATGCCGCACGGTGGCACCAGCACGCGATTGAGGCATGACGACATCCCGTATATGAAACCGGGCGCTTCTGCAGTCCATGCCAAACTGGCGCCGAGGGTTGGCACCAGCTGTCACTCGGCGACGGTCCCTGTGTACGCGTGTATGTGTGCGATAATCGGCGTACGTGCTGACAAGTCGTGCGTGTGCGGTCAATGAAGCATCATCGCCACAACAGCCGGCGTATGTGTGTGGTGCCCGGCCCACAAGGGGGTCCCAGGAAACGAGAATGTCAACGAGTGGACAAAGTCGGCGATGGAAGAGCCAGATGCCCGCGGGGCCGAGTGGTTGTGTTGTGTGCAGCGGTATGGGGGGCGGCCTCCGGACGCCCCTGCCCAGATCCTTCGCAAATCTCAAGCGGGAGATCTCGGACCGAAGCCCGCGGCTGGGCCAAGAGGTACAGGACGCCGGACAAGCAGTGCCCGGACAAAGCGGTGGCGGACAAGCACAAAGAGGTTGGCCGGCCGGCTACACCAACTGAAGACGGGGCTTGCCTTGCTGGACAGGACCTTAAGTGGACGAAGAACAGGACCATCGCCATGATCTGATAAGGTCAAATGCGATTATGAATAATCTTGAATAAACAAAAAAAAATAAAAAATCGGCGTGCGACCTACCACAGTCCAGACTCCGGACGGGCTGCATGCAGGATGGATCGGGGTTCTCTCCCTTCTCGTCGGCGTGCGGTCGCGGGGGAAAATCGCATGTGCAGGTGCCTATGTACTTAAGTAAAGTAAGAGGCAGGTATGCACATAATGTATGTATGTAGGTAGGCATGCACGAGTGATACTGAGTGTTCGAGTAGGGAAGAAAATAAAATAAAAGGAAACCCTTTCACCACCGCCACGATAACAGCCCATCGTTTGTCTCAGGCGTGTCCTGGGATGTCTCCGGGCGCGGTCCATCGACTGTGTCTGCGCGGAGGAGGAGACAGACTCGCGAGAGCGGGCACGGCCACGCTGCGCCGTACCCGCCCGCGGCCGTCGCAACGCACAGGCCAGCCGTGTATGCGTCCGGATCGGGATGTCGTGCGCTTGCCTCTCCAGCTCAGATCCGCGCGCATACGTCTGCAGCCGTCCGGGACCGCGAGCGAGTGCCGCCGCGGATCGAACACGGGAACCCATCCGGGTGTCCGAGCGGACAGCCTCTCGCCTCTCGTCTAGGTTAGGCTCACCGGTGCGGTGGAGCAGTGTCCACCCGGGTGCGCTCTACCCACCCGGGCCCCAGGTCCGGCGGGGGTCCCGGCGCGGGGTGGGAGGGTTTGCATTTGGAACCCAAGTTGCGGAAGCGCGTCTCAACGGTGGCCACACACGAGATCACTCGGCCACGCTGCCACCGACAGACCACTCTACGTACGTGCCAAGCAACGAGAGCATGCCCTGCGACCTCCAAGCACGGACGGCGGCGACGGCGCGTGCAACCCGGGAACATTCCCTTCCAAGGTCCCATGGTCCCAAGCGGTGATGCAGCGCCTGACGACATGCGTCACATGGCCTGCCAAACTGCACGGAAACGATATCCGCCCCAGTTGGATATCTAGTCCATGCAACTGGAAAGTTACCGCCCCACCGTGGCCGAGAACGGGGAGATAAGTCACGGCACGCACGCACGACGCGCACAGTGCGGAACTTCTGAGCGGAGTCGCTCACAGTACGGCATCGAAGCCAAAGAGAGAAGTGTGAGCGGGGGCCGGCCCCCAAGTGCCCCAACGCGCGCGGGAAAAGACGGGGGAGGTGGTTAGTGGGGGTGGGGGTGTGGGGGAGGCAGATAGGTAGATCGATGAGCTGGGATCGGGGATGGGATGGGATGAGCTTGGGGGCTGGAAGTTGAACGGGAGGGTGCACCGAGTATGCGAGATGATTGGGCGGCGCGGACGTCGACGAGCAGGGGCTGGTGGAGGCTAATTAGTCAGCCACGTGGGGCTGGCTAGAGTAGGTATCTACATAACTACATCGCTGCGGGAATCTCCAGCGAGCTGGACGGGAGCGATATCGTGCTCGACTCCATGTCGCCGACTCGCTGCGGTTGGGTCGGCGGCGGAACAACTCGGGTGGTCGCTCGTCGCCCTGTGCCGGAGGTTCCATCCGCCCGGGCGGCGCGACGGAGTAAGTAACGAGAAAAGGTACACACTGCCCGTCGTTTTATCTACTGAAGTGGTACACAATACCCAACCAAAGTACAGTATGCCGACACCGCAATTAAATAAAATTAAAAAGAGGTTGCCAAGAGAGAAAAGAAAAGGGTGGCTGCGGCGCCTGCAGGATTCCAAGCGGGGTATGGTGGCGGGTCGAAAATCTTCATGGAATCCAATCCATCAATCACGTTGCCATCGATCGATTTCTGTCTCGTTCCCCATCACCAAAGCCATACGCACTGGGCAGGAACTTGATGACTTCAAGTCATTCAAGATTGCAATGCAGGACTGGGCGCTGTCGGACCCTCGCAAATTCACCTTCCGCTTCGAAAAATCGGACAGAACATGCAACACTGTTGTCTGTGTACACGCGAATACCAGATGCCCTTTTAAGGTCAATGCAACATATTCTGTGTAAAGGAGTGTGTTACGGCGGTGGTAGTTGAGGAAGGACACAATTGCATGGGCATAAGGCTGGTGGAAAGGAGTTCAAGTTTCTCGGCTCGAATGGTTACAACGTGTTCTTCATACAATCATCACCATCCGCAAGGCAACAACACCTGCAATGATCCAAGACGCCGTCGCACATAAGCATGGAGTTCGAAGCAGCCAAAAAAGCGAGAGAAAAAACTGGCTCCCGGCGATGATCTACGGTCCCAAGCAGCCCGGTTCACGAAACTTCTCGCCTCCTACGCCGATCCGATACGTACTGCCGATCCAGAAGCGCCCGCGATATTGGCTACGGAGGACCGTGAAGGCGTACGTCGCTTTCATCCCTTCTTTATTTGCCCTGGCGTGAGCCGCCACGCATTCGAGTACTTGTCGCTTCCTCACAATGGACGTCGACGGTACCTTCACGAAGGAGATTTCCAGCCTCACCGTTCTTTTGGCAGTATCCGTTGATGCCGATAACTACGTGGTAATGACTGCCTTGGCCCTTGTTGAAGGGGAATCAGAGTCATCGTGGCGGTGGTTTCTTTCACATCTTCACACGGCGATATCGAACCTCAATAGTCCAAGGACAACCATCATGAGTGATCGGGACAAAGGACTTCGAGCGGCCGACAACGAAATTCCACTTGCCAACCGAGCCTTCTGTATTGAACACATCTCCCGCGATATCCAGAAGAATTACGGTGTTCCCTTTCGAGTTGCTTTCAACGCCCATATCAGATTCTCTCCTACAGAGCAACGAGTACGGACGGGCTTCGCAAAGCTCCGAGATATTTCCCCACAAGCAGCAGCGTACCTCGAAGATATTCTACTGGGCACTCTGGGCAATCCCCTATCTTTTTGGGAAATGATACGGCCACAACACTTCAAACCTCGTAGAGGTGATGAACAAGTGGATTCTGGAGGAACGACGACTATCGGTGCTTGATCTTTTGCACTCACTGTGGCCAAAATGTATGGATCTCCGGTTTCGACGGCTACAGGAAGCCTAGAAGTATCACGACGGTGGAGTAATGCCCACAAAGTATTTCTCCAAGTTGTTGCGGGAGTCTATTGTCCGAGAAGTTCGTTATGCGGATGCTGACCATGCATCGGTACACGCGTTCTCCGGCAATTGGTATCAAGTGGATCTTGTTCAGTGGATCTGTGCCTGTGGGCGATTTAAATACAACGATATTCCGTGCGGCCATGCCACAGTAGTAATTCAACGATACCGTCCTCCGCCCCCGACATCGCAACGCTCGAGACCACGGGGAACCTACCAGGCATCCCCAGCCGTATACAGCGATGCAACCGGTGCAGAGAGGAGGGCCACAATGTTTTAAATTTTCGAGCTCTACCTGAGGAGATCTCCACGCAACGTTGCGCAGTGTGAGAGGGCGACAGCGAAGGTGGCTCAGACATGGGAACGGGAGAGTTTATGGGCAGGCAGAGAGGCAGTTGTGTTCCTTTTCTTTCTCTTTGTACACGTATACGAGCAATCCATCACACAGCCCGTATTGAATTCAGTATCTCGTGCGGGGGCGAACAAACCATCGTGAGCTTCCTTCGCCTTGGGACCACCCTGCAACTCCGCTGCCGGTGCCGCAGACACCAGCCACCCTTCTCTTATTTTCTCTCTTGGCAACCTCCCTTTATTTTTTATTTAATCGTGGTGTGGGCACACTGTACGTTGGTGGGTAGATAACTATTGTGTAGATACCACTTTAGTAAAACGACGGGCACCTTTACTCAGTATGTAACGCAACTGATCCCACACCGCCCCGATAAGGCCTCCCCATTGCGCCATCGTGTCCGGATCCGCAGCGCTCTCCGTGCACCAGCTCGACGCCGGCATGTCGCTTCACGGAGCGGGGAAACCGTTGTGAAAGGTGATTGCAGCCTGCGGGTGCGCCGCACGTGTTCCTGGCGAGCGGGCGCGGTGGGTCAATATCCGAGAAGATGCAAAGGTGTCCACGCACGGCAAACCCAGAAACGAAACGAAACGAAACGACGCGGCGCGGCGATCCCCGCGATCCGTACAGGCCGAGACGCAAAACGACGAGCGTAGCGTACGAGTGCTCGGGACGGACGATTTCATTGGTGCGGGTGCGGAGGAAGGGCTACGTAACTCGAACGTTCGTCCGATATAGCGCTCCGCACCCGCTGGAGCCGGCCGTACGTGAGCTGACGGGGGCGTGCGAAACGGCAAGGGGCTGATTGGAATCGTGTGGTTTTGTGGAGCAGCAAGTGCCTGCCTGCCTTCCTGCGTGCTTTTTTGTCTGGCCTTGACGGCGGTGGCGTCATCGTCACGAGTGTTCCTGGGTGAGTGGGCGAGATGCTGCACGGGCTCGTATGAACGCTCGCGTCGGAGTGGAGCCGCGAGTACCGCAAGCCCCATGCGTGGGTTCTGATGTGCGCACTCCGCCGTTGCTCGGCAGTTCTGGACAGTCCATGCGCTGACGGGATCGAAGGCGTGAGGCGGTGGTGGCTGATGGCTGGCTCATGGCGTATCACCCGCCATCTGGTCCTTTGTCGGGCTCGGCAGGTCGGCACGGCTGTGGCTGGGGGGCGTGTCGCGACGAACTCCCCTCCCGGGAAACCCCACCCCATCTCCCAGTCACGAATGGACACTGCGGTCGATGGATATCTCCAACGTACGCACTTATTCTGGCTGCCGTCCAGCAGGAATATGTAACATCCGTGTTGACGCTCCTCAGCGGCGCATCTGCTCTATCTATCTCTGCGGTTGTTTCGTTCTTCCCTTCGTCTTTTCGGCAGTAGATAGAAGCAGGACGGCGGCGGGGCTGGTTGTTTATCGAGCCCATCTCGCACGGCTGACGATTCGAAGGATTTTTTTTCCGTCTTTTTCTTTCCTTTTCTCTCTCGCTGCCGTTCGGCGGCCCCATCTGCTGCGGAAGCCGGCCACATCACTCTGATCTTCGTTTCCTTCTCTTTTTTTTTTCTTCGTTGGGCTCCCACCGTGTTCCACTAAGATATCTATAAGGATGCTGCTGTACTGATGATGCACCACCCTATACGTGCGGGCCGCCAATATGGGGCAAAACCCCTCTCTTCCCCGACCCGCCCCGATCTCTCCCACGCTTGTCCGTGGGGATTGCGGTGCTATGTGTATGTGCCCAGGACGCAGCCTCCAAATAATGCGTAGATACGTGCTGTGCGCGAGGTGGTTGTGTGCTTACAGTTCTGCGGCTGTCTCTGCGAAACCGGAGCAACCACTAACTAGCACATCGCTGCGACGGCTCGGAGGACTTCTGCGAGGCGTCCAGTATGTCGCCACGGACATCTCCAGACACGCCCGCTGCGTCCAGCGAAGGAAGACGGGCATTCTGCGCTGCTGCTTGGGCGGATATCTGCACAGGCTCCTGTCGACTTGCTGGACGTGTATCCGAGCAAGTACTGCACTCAGCCATTCCTGCCGCGGGAAAAGGCCGCAAACCAAATGCTCCCGTCGACGAGTGAGAGTGTGGAGAGTTGGTCTTGGTCCCCCCTCTTGGCCGCAGATATTCGCTGACGTTAACGCGTTGGTTTGACACTGGCCCGCCGTCCATCGTCCGCGCCCCCCTGCCCCGACGACTGCTCATTTACTCCTGGGCTCCGGCCAATCGGGGGACGGGCACACCCGCGGATGCATCATTTGGTTCGTCTGTGGGTGCTGCTTGTTGCTTGCTGCTACTGCTGTCCTGTGCCTGGTCAGTGCTTCTTGCCTGCGGC
>Ga0307508_10001970_pt1 | contig 22451 bp, 17 predicted proteins | sample 9_EM_MG_FD_203089 | JGI IMG/M metagenome (GOLD analysis project Ga0307508, IMG submission 203089) | Populus trichocarpa ectomycorrhiza microbial communities from riparian zone in the Pacific Northwest, United States - 9_EM | ecosystem: Host-associated > Plants > Roots > Unclassified | place...
CCCTCGTACCGGGGCCGCTCCCGATGACCGTCGTCCGGCGCAAGATATGAGCACATCGGCCCTCACCCTCGAAGAGCACGCCGCCGTCCGCACCCAGATCGAGGACAGGCTCCGCTCGTTCCTCGACACCAAGGTCGGCGAGGTCACCAACGCCGAGACCCGGGGCGTGCTCCAGCGCTTGCGCGACTTCGCGCTGGGCGCGGGGAAGCGTATGCGCCCTCTGTTCTGCTACTGGGGCTGGCGGGGCGTCCTGGGCGAGGACCGCGCCGAGGACGACATCCTGTCGGTGGCGGCCGCGGTGGAGCTCTTCCACGTGGCCGCGCTGATCCACGACGACATCGTCGACCGCAGCGACCTCCGGCGCGGGCTGCCGACGATGCACCGCGCCTACGCCCGTCTCCACGAGGAGTCGTGCTGGAACGGCGAAAGCGGCCACTTCGGCCTGAGCGCGGCGCTCCTGGCCGGAAACGCCGGGATCGTCTGGTCCGACGAGCTGTTCCACGACGGCTGGCGCGCCCGCCGCTCGCCGGGCGCCATGTCCCTGTTCTCCGGGCTGCGCGCCGACGCCATCCACGGGGAGTACCTGGACCTCTTCGGCGAAGCGCGGACCGGTTCGGTGGCGGAGGCCCTGGAGGTCGTGCGCTACAAGACGGCCGGTTACTCCGTGCGCGATCCCCTGCGGCTCGGTGGCGTCCTGGCGGGTGCGCCGGACGACGTCCTCGCCGCGTACGGGACGTACGGGATGCTGCTCGGCGAGGCCTACCAGATGCGTGACGACCTGTTCGGGATCTTCGGGGACCCGCTGACGACCGGGAAGTCGAACGTCGACGACATCCGCCAGGGCAAGCTGACCGTGCTCATCACCATCGCGCGGGACCTGGCCGGGCCGCGCGAGGCCAAGCTGATCGACCGGCTCTACGGAGCGCCCTGGGTCGACGGCGAGGGAGCCGCCGAGGTCAGGGACGCCGTGGAGCGCACCGGTGCGCGAACGGTGGTCGAGGACATGATCAGCGACCGGCACACGGGCGCGCTGCGGGCGCTGGAGAGCGCCGCCATCCACCCCGCCGCCTCGGAGGCGCTGCGCGGGCTGGCCCATGCCGCCGTGGACCGCCGGACGTGAGCTACGGCCGCCGAACCGCGCCGAAACCTTCCTTCATTCCAGTCGGCCTGAGGAGCGTCGCCATGCCACGGACCCGAAGCCCCTACGTTCCCGGCGAGGAGTTCTACCTCCCCGCGTTCCCGTATCTGCTGCCCGCGCTCGCCCACCCGGAGACGGCCGCCATCCACCGGAGTTCGAACGGCTGGGTGCGCGAGAACATGCGTTTCGCCCTGGACGGAGACCGGGAGCTGGACCAGCTCCTGGAGGAGGGCGCGGCGCTGTGGACGTGCTACGTCCTGCCGACGGCGGAGCGGGAGCGGTTGCAGCACCTGTGCCACTACACCGAGTATCTGTCCGTCTTCGACAACGCGATGGTCGACCGCAAGAAGATCGGCAGTGATGTCGACGCCGCGAAGGAGATGTTCGCCCGGGTGGTGAACATCCTCGACGACCGCGCGGTCGGCGGCGACTTCGAGTGGGGCCGCGTCCTGCGGGGCGTCTGGCGCGAGATGCGCGCCCAGATCCCCGACCGCCAGTGGGAACGCTTCCTCGGCGAGGTCCGCCGTTTCCTCTCCGGCTGCGTCGCCGAGATCGCCTCCCGGCGCGACGACGAGGTCTTCGACCTGGAGACGTATCTCAACGTCCGCCGGGACAGCGTCGGCATGGGGATGTACTTCGTGCTCGGCGAGTACGGCCTGGGCATCGACCTCACCGATCAGCTGGAAGCCCACGCCGAGCTGCGCAAGCTCATCGACATCGCGCTTGAGCACATCATGCTCACCAACGACATGTTCTCCTTCCGCGCCGAGGCCGCGATGGACGACTACGTCAACGCCATCGCGGTGCTGCGGCTCAGCGAGAACATGGACCTCCAGTCCGCCGTGGACCGGCTCTTCCGCGTCATCGAGGACCGGCGGAACGACTTCATGGCGGCGCGGAAGGCCATCGAGGACGGCGAACTCGGCCGCGACCCCGCCGTGGCCGCCTACCTCGACGCCCTCTGGCACATGATGGCCGGGAACCTCCAGTGGTCCTATCTCACCTCCCGCTACAACGGCATCGGGCACCGGTGGAACGACGTCCGGTCGGGCGTGGTGACCCTGCACGCGGAGCGGACCGTGTTCAGCGACCGTCCGTACCACAGCGTGGGGCGGCGGTCCGCGTGACGGACCTCGCGACCTACCGGGTGGCGCGCGGCCGGGTGCCGCTCGCCGGACACACGCCGTCGATGGTGCGCGACCCGTTCCGGTTCCTGCGGTCGCTCCAGGGCCAGGCCGACATCGTGCGCGTCGACTTCGGCACCATCCCGACGTACTTCCTCACCGAACCGAAGCTGATCAACACCCTGCTGACGGACCATGACGGCGCCCTCGACAAGGGCCGCTTCTACGACAAGGTGCGCCCGCTGGCCGGGAACGGCGTCGTCCTGGCCAACGGCGACGAACACCGGCGGCAACTCGCCATGGTCAAGCCCTCGGTGCACCGCACCCAGGTCAACCGGTACGCCGAGGTGATGCGGGAAGTCGCCACCGACAAGGCGACGTCCTGGCGCGCCGGACAGCGGATCGCGGCCGACAAGGAGATGCACGCGATCACCCTGCGCATCCTGGCGAGCACGATGTTCGGGGCGGGGGTGGACGCGCACGCCGTCTCCGAACTGGTCCGGCTGCTGCCCGCCGTCCTCAAGGGGATCATGTGGCGCACGGTCGTGCCCGACGCGGTCAACCGGGTGCCGCTGCCGGTGAACCGGCGGTTCGACAGGGCCTTCGCCGAGCTGCGCGAGGCCATCAACCGGATCATGCGGTCCTACCGTGAGCGGGGCGTCGACAATGGCGACCTGATGTCGGTGCTGCTGGCGACGCGGGACGAGAAGAGCGGCGAGCCGCTGACGGAACGCGAGGTGTGCGACCAGATCGTCGCGGTGACCATGGCCGGTGCCGAGACCGCCGCCACGGCACTGGCGTGGACGTTCTACGAGATGGCCCGGCACCCGGAGATCGAGCGCAAGGTCGCGGACGAGGTCCGGGACGTGATCGGCGACCGCGACTTCGAGATCGGCGACGTGGCCGAGCTGGAGTATGTCAAGCGGGTGCTCCAGGAGTCGCTGCGGCTGCGGCAGCCCATCCTGGTCATCTCGCGCCGCACCACCCGGCCGATGGACCTCGGCGGCCGCAAGGTCCCGGCCGGTACCGAGCTCTTCTACAGCCCCTACGGGGTCTTCCGCGATCCGTCCCTGTATCCGTCCCCGGAGCGGTTCGACCCCGACCGGTGGCTGGCCCGTCCGGTGACGAGCCTTCCGCGCGGCGCGTTCGTCCCCTTCGGCGGCGGCCCGAGGCACTGCTTCGGCGAGCACTTCGCCTGGACCATGATGGCGGCCGTCGTCGTCGAGGTCACCCGGCGCTGGCGGCTGGACCTCCCGCCGGGGTTCCGGGCGCGCGAGATGCCCTGGGCCACCGTGAACCCCAGCTCGCTGCCCATGACCGTGCTCCCCCGCGCGGGACGGTGACGGGCGCCGTGCGACGGGTGGAGACCAGCGTGCACATCGCGGCGGAGCCCGCGCGGGTCTGGGCGGTCCTCACGGATTTCGCGGGCTATCCGCGGTGGAGCCCCACGCTGCGGCGGATCAACGGCACCCCGGCCGCGCACACGCGGCTGACGGTCACCGTGGCGGGGCCGGGCGGCCGGGAGTGGACGATCAGGCCGCTGGTCCTCGCCGCCGAGCCCGGCCGCGTGCTGCGCTGGCGCGCCCGGCCGCTGCTTCCTGGAGTCCTCACCGGGGTGCACGAATTCGTGCTGACGCCGGAGGGGAGCGGCACCCGTGTCGTCCACGCCGACACCTTCTCCGGAGTCGCGGTCCCCGCGCTCGGCCGCTTCCTGACACGGAACGCGTCCGGGATGCGCGACCAGAACGCCGCGCTCAAAGCCCGGGTCGAAGCAATGAGAGCAACGAGCTAGTTCAGACCGGACCACGCAGAAGGACAGCCGATGAGTGCCGAGCAGTGCCCCATGCGGATTCCCGTCAAGCGTGACGGAGTGTTCGACCCGCCGCCCGAGCTGGCCGAGCTGCGGACCCATGCCCCGGTGGCCCCCCTGACCTACGCCGACGGCCACGTCGGCTGGATCGTGACGAGCTACCGGCTCGCCCGGGAGGTTCTGCAGGACCCGCGCTTCAGCTCCCGGCCGGAACTGCGGCACTCGGCGGTCCACGAGGTGCTGGGGGACGGCTCCCCGCCCGAGGAGGACGTGCCGGGGATGTTCGTCGGCATGGACCCCCCGGAGCACACCCGCTACCGGAAGCTGCTGACCGGCGAGCTGAGCGTGCGGCGGATGCGGCAGCTCGAAGAGAGGATCGAGGCCACCGCGCACCGCCTGATCGACGAGCTGAGCACCCCCGCCAAACGGGCCGACCTGGTACCGGAGTTCGCCGCCCCGCTGCCCTCGCTGGTGATCTGCGACCTCCTCGGCATCCCCTACCCGGAGTGGGAGCGCATCCGGCCGGTGTCCGAGCACATGCTGCGGACGGACTCCACGGCGGACGAGGTCAAGGAGTGCTACCGGGCCATCTTCGAGTTCCTCGGCGAGGCGGTCGAGCGGCAGCGGAAGCAGCCCCAGGACGACCTGCTGGGCGGGCTGGTCCAGGTCGGCGGACTGTCCGACGTCGAGTTGACGAGCATCGCCTTCCAGCTGTTCACGGCGGGCCACGAGACGACGGCGAACATGCTGTCGCTCGGCACCTTCACCCTGCTGACCCACCCCGGTCAGCTCGCCGCGCTGAAGGCGGACCCGGCCCTGCTGCACGGGGCGGTCGAGGAGCTGCTGCGGTACCTCACGGTCATCCAGTTCGGCATCTCCCGGGGCGCGCGGGAGGACGTGGAGCTGGGCGGGGTGACCGTCAAGGCCGGGCAGACGGTGACGATCTCGCTCCCGGCGGCGAACCGGGACCCGGAGCGCTTCGCCGACCCCGATGTGTTCGACATCCGGCGGCCCGCGGCCGGGAACCTGGCCTTCGGCTTCGGTGTCCACCAGTGCGTCGCCCAGCAGCTGGCGCGGGCCGAGATGCGGATCGGCTACCGGGCCCTGTTCGACCGTCTGCCGGGGCTTGCCCTCGCGGTCCCCGCGGACCGGGTCGAGACGCGCACGACGGAGATCGTCTACGGCATCAAGTCGCTTCCGGTCACATGGTAGGGAGGCCGATGTTCATCGAGGCGGACACCGGGCGCTGCTGCGGATCGGGCATGTGCGCGCTCGTCGCGGGCGAGCTGTTCGACCAGACGGAGGACGACGGCACAGTCATCGTGTTACGTCCCGAAGTGCCCGAGGCGGCGGAGGGGGCCGAGGGCCTGCGGGAGCTGGCGCTGGAGTGCGAGCGCAACTGCCCGTGCGGCGCGATCTCGGTCCGTACCGGCGGCCCGGCCCCCGGGAGCGGCGCATGAGCGACGAGCGGCACATGACCGGCGGGCGGCGGCTGGACCCCAGCGAGGCGTTCCACGCGTCGATCGACTGGGCGGGCAACTACTCGGCGGTCTGCGAGGGAACGGTCGACGCCGAGGCGCTGGGCCGGGCGTTCACGGTCCTGTCGGCCGCCGCCCCGCTGCTGCGCGGCCGCCTGATCCGGGACGACGAGGGATTCCGCTTCGAGGTCGCCGAGCGGCCGCGGGCGGAGTTCACCGTCCGCGGTGGCGGCGAGGCCGCGTACCGGGAGGAGATGGTCCGGCGGCTGGACTCGTCCCGGTCCCTGGCCCGGCTCACCCTCGTCACGGAGGAAGGCTCCCGGCACCACGGGGGAGGCTCCCGTGACCGCGAGGAAAACTCCCGGCACCACGGGGAAGGCGCCCGGCACCACGTCATCCTGACGGTGCATCACGCGATCGCCGACGCGGGCGTCGGCATCGCGCTCTTCGCGCGGCTGTGGGAGATCTACACCGCCACGGTCACCGCCGCTCCGGTCACCGCCGCTCCCATACCCGGGGCGGCGACCGCGCTGCCCACCTCGGCCGAACGGCTGCTGATCGCCCGCGGGGCGGGCCGGGCCGACGGATACGGGCCGGGCTGGGACGACGACGCCGGGGCCGTCTCCCGCGCCCTGTCGGCGGCCGCGGGCGCCTTCGAACTGCCCGCCTCCGAGGTCGCCAGGACCCGCCTCGACCGGGACACGACCCGGCGGCTGACCGAGTCCGTCTCCGGCCTCGGCCTGTCGCTGCACGGTTTCCTGTGCGGCGCCGTGCTCGTGGCGTGCCGCGACGAGCTGCGGGAGGAGAGCGGACCGACGCGGCTGGTGTGCGGGTCCCCGGTCGACCTCCGGGCCTGGCTGTCGCCGCCGGTCGGCCCGTTCGAGGCGACCAACTTCGTGGCGGGCATCGAATTCCCGGTCACCGTCCCCGAGTCCGCCGACCCGCTGGTGGTCGCTCAGGACGCCACCGAGGGGCTGGACGCGGCCATCGCGGCCATCGTCCCCGAGCGCGTACTGCTCGACTCCCGGCGGTTCTCGGGCTCGGCGGTGGAGGTGGTGGACTACGCCGTCTCCAACATCGGCCGGATACCCGGCCTGGCCACCCCCGAGGGGCTGGCCGTCACGGACTTCCGCGGCTACACGTCCACGACCGTCCCCGGCATGCCCCTGTTCCTGGTGAGCGTGTACGACGGGCGGCTCAGCGTCGAACTGATCTCGGCCGCCGGCCTGCTGACCGCCGACCGGCGCACCCGGGTCGTCGAGCGGCTCGGCGACATCCTGCGCTCGGTCCCGGGCCCGGGCATCGCGAAGACCGCGGGAAAGGCAATCCGTGACTGAACACTCCCCCGCCGAAACCCACGACGCCGCCTCCTCCATCGCCGTCGTCGGCATGGCCGGACGCTTCCCCGGCGCGGCGGACATCGACGGACTGTGGCGCCTGCTGAGCGAACGGGGCGACGCGATCGGCCCCGTACCGCCGGACCGGTGGGATGCAACGGCCCCGCTGGACCCGGAGCGGCACATCCAGGACGTCGGCGGTTTCCTCCCCGACATCGGCCTGTTCGACCCCACGTTCTTCGGGATCTCGCCGCGCGAGGCCCCTGACCTCGACCCGCAGCAGCGGCTGATGCTGGAGGTCGCCTGGCAGGCCCTGGAGGACTCCGGGCGTCCGGCGGCGGACCTGCGCGGCTCCCGTACCGGGGTGTACGTCGGCGCGATCTGGCACGACTACGAGCAGCTACGCAAGGAACGCGGCGCGGCCACCACCCAGCACAGCCTGGTGGGCAACGTCCTGGACGCGATCGCCGCCCGCGTCTCGTACTTCCTCCAGCTCCAGGGGCCCAGCCTGGTCGTGGAGACCGGGTGCTCGTCCTCGCTGGTGGCGCTGCACCTCGCCGCGCGGGCGCTGCGGCTCGGCGAGATCGAGGCGGCCATGGTCGGCGGGGTCAATCTCCTGGTCCACCCCGACACCTCGATCGGGCTGACCCACTTCGGCGGGCTGTCCCCCACAGGCCGCTGCCACTCCTTCGGGGCCTCGGCCGACGGGTTCGTCCGCGGCGAGGGCGTGGTCGCCCTCTGCCTCAAGCGGCTGGACCGGGCGCTGGCCGACGGCGACCGCGTCCACGGCGTGATCGTGCACACCACCGTGAACAACGACGGCGGCGGCAAGAGCCTGGTCACCCCGAACCCGGAGGCGCACGAGGCGCTGCTGCGCACGGCGTACGCGGAGTCCGGCGTCCCCGTCGGCCAGGTCGCGTACGTGGAGGCGCACGGCACCGGCACCCGGCGGGGCGACCCGATCGAGGCGACGGCGATCGGCCGCGTCCTCGGTACCGGACGCGGCGGTTCCCCGCTGCCCATCGGGTCTGTGAAGAGCAACATCGGCCATCTGGAGGCGGCGTCGGGCCTCGCCGGGCTGGTCAAGGTGTTGCTGGCGCTGCGACACCGCACGGTCCCGCCGAGCCTGCACTGCGAGGAGCCCAACCCGGAGATCGACTTCGACGGGCTGGGCTTGCGCGTCGCGACGGAGCCGCTGCCGCTGCCGCGCGGCGGGCCGCTCTACGCGGGGCTGAACTCCTTCGGCTGGGGCGGCACCAACGCCCACGTCATCGTGGCTCCCGCGCCCGAGCGGCCCACCGGTCCGGAGCCCCGGGCCCGGCGGGCGGGGCCCGTGCTGGTGCCGGTCTCCGCCCACCAGCCCGGCGCGCTGCGCGACCGGGCCGCCGAGCTGGCCGGTCTCGCGGCGGAGGCGCGGATCGCGGACGTGGCGGACGTACTGGCCCACCACCGCGACCACTTCGGCGTCCGGGCGGGGTTCGTGGCGGACGACGGCGCCGAGGCCGCCCGGCAGCTGTCCGCGTACGCCGCCGACCCCGGCGCCGACATCCCCGGGGTGGTCACGGGGCGGGCGCGCGCCCACCGGCGCACCGCGTTCGTCTTCCCCGGACAGGGGTCGCAGTGGGCGGGCATGAGCACGGCGCTGTACGCGGGCGACCCGGTGTTCGCCGCGGCGGCCCGGGCGTGCGCGGAGGCGCTGCGTCCGCATGTGGCGTGGGACCGCGATCCGGTCGAGGTGATCGCGGGCCGGGCGGGCGACGGCTGGCTGGACCGGCTCGACATGGTGCAGCCGGTGCTGTGGGCCGTCTCGGTCGGGCTCGCCGCGGTCTGGCGTGCCGCCGGGGTCGAGCCGGACGTGGTGGTCGGGCACAGCCAGGGCGAGGTGGCGGCCGCCACCGTCGCGGGGATGCTGAGCATCGAGGACGCCGCGCTGATCGTGGCCCGGCGCAGCGCGCTGGTGGCCCGTACCGCGGGCGAGGGCGGCATGCTGGCGGTGGAGCTGGGCGCGGACGCCGCCCGGCGGGCGCTGGCGGGGTCGGAGGACGTGCTCTCCCTCGCGGTCGTCAACGGGCCCCGGTCGTGTGTGCTCTCGGGGGAACTCGGCGCGCTGGCCGCGCTGAAGAAGACCCTGGAGGCCGACGGGGTGCACTGCCGCACGGTGAACGTCGACTACGCGTCCCACAGCCCGCGGATGGACGCGCTGGCCGGGGAACTCCTCGCCGCGCTCGCGCCGGTCCGGCCCCGGCCGGGCCAGATCCCGCTGCGGTCGACGGTCCTGGCGCGCACCGCCGGGGCGGCCGAGCTGGACGCCGGGTACTGGGTGCGCAACCTGCGGCAGCCGGTGCTCTTCGCGGACGCGATGGGCGCCCTGCTGGAGGAGGGGGTCAGCCATGTCGTGGAGGTGAGTCCGCATCCTCTCCTGGTCCCCGCCGTCGAGGAGCTGACGGCGGAACAGGAGGAACCGGCGCGGGTGGTGTCCACCCTGCGGCGGGACGCCGGTACCCCACGGGACTTCGCGCTCGCCCGCGCCGCCGCCTACGCCGCGGGTCTCGCGCCCTTCGGGCCCGCCACGGGGAACCCTCCGGCGGTCGCGCTGCCCGGCTATCCGTGGCAGCGAAGCCGGTTCTGGGTGGACGGGGAAAAGCGCCGCCCGGCCCGCGCGGGCGCCCGTTTCGACGTCACCCTGCTGCCGTCGCCCGGCGGGCGGGGCAGCTGGCACGGCACCGCGGAACTCGGCACGCCCGACCACCCGTGGCTGGCGGACCACACGGTCCACGAGGCGGTGGCGGTGCCCGGCGTGGCCATGCTGACGCTCCTGCTCGGCGCGGTGGCCTCCCGCACCGGCGGGCTGCCCACAGCCCTCACCGAGGTTCGGTTCTCCACCGATCTGACCCTGGACGGCGAGCGGTCGGCCCTCATCGGCGCGGACTGGTGTGACGACCTGGCCGAGGGCGGCACCGTCACGCTGCGCTCGCTGCAGGAGGGGACCACGTCCTGGCTGACGCACGCCTCGGCGCATGTGCGGCTCGGGGAGGTCCCGCCGGTGAGCGAGGAGTTCCCGGACCGTCTGCTGGCGGAACCGGCGCTCGACATCCCGGCGTTCTACGAGGACTGCGCCGGGCGCGGCCTCGGCTACGGGCCGTCCTTCCGTACCCTCGCCTCCCTGCGGGTGTCGGGCGCGGGCCGGACCGCGCTGGGCGAGGTGCGGGCGACCGCGCGGTGGCCCGCCGGTCCCCGTCCGGGGCTGCTCCACCCCACGGTGTGGGACGGCGCGCTGCAGGCCCTGCTGGCGCTCGACGGGGTGGCGGGCGACGGCCGGGCCGTCGTGCCGACCGGTGTGCGCCGCGTCCTGGTGCACGCGCGACCGGCGGAAGCCGTGACGTCGGTGTGGTCGTACCTGGTCCGGCGCGACGACACCCACGTCGATGTGCATCTGTACGACGCCGCGCGCACCCCGCTGATGACCATGGAGGGCCTGACGGTGCAGCCGCTGGACCGCGGCGGCGCGGCGGGCGGCGAGGCGGGCACCGGCGGGGAGCGGCTGCACCGCCTGGCGTTCCGTCCGGTGCCACGGAGCGGCGGCACCGCGCCCCGCGGCGGCACCTGGCGCGTCCTCGGACACGGACACGGACCCGGACCCGGACACGGACCCGGCGACGCGGCGGCCGCGGCGGTGGCCGACGCGCTGCGCGCGGCCGGGGCCGAGGTGACGGACGTATCCACCCGGGAGACCACCGGCCTGGTGTATCTCGCGCCGCGCGGGGACCTGGCGGCCCAGCGGTCGGGGCTGCTCGAACTCACCGAACTGGTCCGCGCCGCCACGGCCGAGGGCACCGTGTCGCGGGTGGTCGTCGTGACGGCGGGCGCCCAGGCGGTGGCCGACGGGGATGACGTGGACCCAGGTGCCGCGCTGTTCTGGGGCTTCTGCCGGGTGCTGCGGCGGGAGCACCCGGAGCTGGACCCGCTCGTGCTGGACGTGGGGCCCGACGGCCCCTGGGCGGCGGTCGCGGCCGAGGCGCTCGCACGGGACGGCGAGGACCAGGTGGTGCTGCGCGGCGACGCCCGCCACGCGGCCCGCCTCACCCGGGGGTCCGCCCGGGAGACGGGCCTGCCGGAGGTGGTGTGGCGCACCCCGCCGCAGCCGTTCCGGCTGGCCACCGGCAGGCCGGGGTTCTTCGACGCGCTCGGCTACCGCCCGCTGCGGCGTACCGCCCCGCCGCCGGGCCACATCGAGATCGAGGTGACCGCGGCCGGGCTGAACCGCATCGACGTGGTGAAGGCGCTGGGCACCTACCCCGACCCGTCCGACGCGGATGTGTTCGGCAACGAGTGCGCGGGCCGGGTGGCGGCGGTCGGCGACGGGGTGGCCGGGTTCGCGGTCGGCGACCGGGTGGTCGCCGTGGCCCCCGGCTCGCTGGCCTCCCATGTCACCGTGCGCGCCGACCACGCCCGGCCGCTTCCCGACGGGATGGACGACGCGGCCGCCGCGGGCGTTCCGGTGGCCCTGCTCACCGCCTGGTACGGCCTGCACGACCTGGCCCGGATGGAGCCCGGTGAGACCGTGCTGATCCACTCCGGCACCGGGGGCCTGGGGCTCGCCGCGATCGGCGTGGCACGGGCGCTGGGCGCCCGGGTGATCGCCACCGCGGGCAGCGCGGAGCGGCGGGAGTACCTGCGCACGGAACTCGGCATCGAACATGTCTTCGACTCCCGGGAGCTGTCCTGGGCCGGGGCCGTACGGGAGGCCACCGGGGGACGCGGTGTGGAGGTCGTGCTCAACTCGCTGACCGGCGCGGCGATCGGGCAGGGCCTGGAGGCGCTGGCGGAGGACGGCCGGTTCATCGAGGTCGGCAAGACGGACATCTGGGCCGACCGTTCGCTGGGGCTCGGCGCCTTCCGCAAGCGCGTCACCTTCACCGCGGTGGACCTGGCCGGGGTGGCCCGCACCCGCCCCGAGCGGATGGCGCGGCTGCTGCGCGACGTCTGGGACCGGGTGACGACGGGACGGCTCGGCCCGCTGCCGACCACGCGGTTCCCCTTCGCGGCGGCGGCGGACACGCTGCGCACCATGTCGGCCGGTCATCACATCGGCAAGTTCGTGCTGGTCGATCCCGCGTCGGTGGTCTCCGTGGCTCCCCGGCCGCTGCCGTTCCGCGACGACGCGAGCTATCTGATCACCGGCGGGCTGGGGGCGCTCGGCCTGTCCCTCGCCGCGTTCCTGGCCGAGGGCGGGGCGGGCGCGCTCGTCCTGCTCGGCCGGTCCGCGCCCGCTCCGGAGGCCGCCGCCCGTATCGAGGCGATGCGCCGCGACGGCGTCCGGGTGCACGTGGTGACGGCGGACGTCGCGGATGCCGCCGCGCTCACAGCCGCGCTGGACGAGGTGCGCGGGGAGCTGCCGCCGCTGCGGGGGGTCGTCCACGCGGCGGCCGTGCTCGACGACGCGACGATCGGCACGCTGCGCCCGGAGAGCGTCGAACGGGTGCTGGCGCCCAAGGTGGACGGCGCGGTCAACCTCGACCGGGCGACCCGCGAGGACCCGCTCGACTTCTTCCTGCTGTTCTCGTCGATGGCGGCGCTCGTCGGCAACACCGGGCAGGCCGCCTACGCCGCCGGGAACGCCTTCCTGGACGCCCTCGCCGTCGCACGCAGGCGGCGCGGTCTGCCCGCGCTGTCGGTGCAGTGGGGGCCGTTCGCCGAGATCGGTCTCGCCGCCGCCGACGACCTGCGCGGCGCCCGGCTCGCCGACCGCGGCATGGCGGGCTTCCCGGCCGCCGAGGCGTGGTCGGCGCTGCGCGCGCTGCTGGCGGGCGGCGAGGAGGACGTGGTCGGCTACGCGCCCCTCGACCTGCCGCGGTGGTTCGAGGCCAACCCCGAGACGCTCACCCAGCACACCTGGCAGGAGCTGCGCGAGGCCGCCCCGGGCGGCGGTGGCGCCGGTGGCGGGTTCGCCGCCCGGGTGCGCTCGCTCGGCCCGGAGCGCCGCCAGGAGGCGGCCTGCGAAAAGGTGTGCGAGCTGGCCGTGCGGGTGCTGAGCCTGGAGGAGACGGGCATCGAGCCGGACGTCCCGTTCCGGTCGCTGGGGCTCGATTCCCTGATGAGTATCGAGCTGCGCAACCGGCTGGAGACGGCGTTCGACCTGAAGCTGCCCCCGACGATCCTGTGGACCTGCCGCAACGCGGAAGCGCTCGCCGCGGAGCTGTGCGGGAGGCTCGACGAGACCCCGGGCGGCTGACGGCCCCCGCCCCGGCGTGCCTCAAACGCCGGGGCGGACCAGGCCCGTTTCGTAGGCGATGACCACCAGCTGGGCCCGGTCCCGCGCGCCCAGCTTCGCCATCGCCCGGTTGACGTGCGTCTTCACGGTCAGCGGGCTGACCTCCAGGCGGGTGGCGATCTCGTCGTTGGGGTGGCCGCCCGCGACCTGGACCAGCACCTCGCGCTCGCGCCCCGTGAGGGCGTCCAGCCGGGAGGCGTCGTACGCGGTGCCGCCGGAGCCCGGGGCGCCCTGGGCCAGGAAGCGGGCGATCAGGCCCTTGGTGGCGACCGGGGAGAGCAGCGCCTCGCCCGCCGCCGCGATGCGGATGGCGGCGAGGAGTTCGCCGGGTTCGGCGCCCTTGCCGAGGAACCCGCTCGCCCCGGCCCGCAGCGAGTCCACCACGTACTCGTCGACCTCGAAGGTCGTCAGCATGACGACGCGGACGTCCGCGAGCCGCGGGTCCTCGCTGATCACGCGGGTGGCGGCGAGTCCGTCCGTACCGGGCATGCGGATGTCCATCAGCACCACATCGGCGCCCTTGGCCCGCACGATGTCGACCGCCTCCGCGCCGTCCGATGCCTCCCCCACCACCTCCATGTCGGGCTCCGAGTCGACGAGCACCCGGAACGCGCTGCGCAGCAGCGTCTGGTCGTCGGCGAGCAACACCTTGATCGTCATGAATCCCCTCCCCTGCGGGTCTGCAGGGGAAGTGTCGCCCGTACCTGGAACCCGCCCTCGGGGCGGGGGCCCGCTTCGCAGGTGCCGCGCAGTGCGGCGACCCGTTCCCGCATCCCCAGCAGCCCGTGCCCGCCGCCGTCGTCCCCGGACGGGTTTCCGACGCCGTCGTCCCGCACCGTGATCTCCAGCGCGCCATGGGTGCGGACGATGCGGACCTCGGCCCTGACCTCGGGCCCGGCGTGCTTGTGCACATTGGTCAGGGCCTCCTGGACGACCCGGTACGCGGTGAGGTCCACCGAACCGGCGAGCGCACCGAGGCCGTCCCGCGCGGGCGCCTCGACCTCGACCCGCATCCCGGCCCGTACGAAGCCGTCCACCAGCTGGTCGAGGACGCCGAGACCCGGCGCGGGCTCGGTGGGGGCGGCGGGGTCGCCGTACTGCCGCAGCAGGCCGACAGTGGCGCGCAGTTCGTCCAGCGCCGAGCGGCTGGCCTGGCGTACGTGCGCGAGCGCCTCCTTGGCCTGGTCCGGGCGGTTGTCCATGACGTGCGAGGCGACCCCGGCCTGGACGTTGACCAGCGCGATGTGGTGCGCGACGACGTCGTGCAGCTCGCGGGCGATCCGCAGCCGCTCCTCGGCGACCCGGCGCCGGGCCTCCTCCTCGCGGGTGCGCTCGGCGCGCTCGGCGCGCTCCTCGATGGCGGCGATGAAGGCGCGGCGGCTGCGGACGGCGTCGCCCACGGCGGCGGCGAGCCCGGTCCAGGCGAAGATGCCCCAGTTCTCCTGCGCGTACCAGGGGGTCAGCCCGAAGAGCATCCCGGTGCCGGTGAGCAGCAGAGCCGTGACGGCGCCGATCCGCCAGGTGGTGGACCGGTCGGTGCGCGCGGCGACCGTGTAGAGCGCGACCACGACCCCGAACACGATGGAGGTGCGCGGCGGCCCCTCGTCGTTGGTGACGATCTCGATGACGCTGATCGCGCAGGTGAACGCCAGCACCGCGCGCGGCAGCTCGCGGCGCAGGACGAGCGACGCCGAGGTGAGGGTGGCCAGCAGCCCGAAGAAGGCGCCGATGTGCTGGTGGTCGCGCAGATGCGGGTTGGACACCGCGCCGATGAGGATCAGCGCGAGGCAGCAGGCGGCCACGAGGGTGTCGAGGGCGCGCGGATGGGCGGCCAGCCAGCGGTACGGACGGGCCAGGCCCGGCCCGACGGCGAGGGGAGTCACGGAATCCAACGGTAAACGCCGCGCCGGACCGCTTCGGCGGCGTCCCGCCCCGGGCCCCCGCACGGCACCGCGGAACTCCGCCGTGACCCGGTCTGTGCCCCGGTCTGTGACCTGGGCTTTGGCTTGGGGGGACGCGCGGTCTGCGGGCACTGTGTTCAGCCCGGGATGAGGCCGTCGTCCTTGAGCATCGCCTTGACTTCCTCAAGGGTCGCCTCGGGGGTGGGCAGGATCAGCCCCGACGGCTCCAGCGTGTCGGCGGGCAGCGGCTCACCCGCGGAGCGCACCGCGTCGAGGAGCGCGCCGAGCGTCCGCCGGAAGCTGTCGTGGTCGCCGCTCTCGATCGCGGCGAGTAGATCGTCGTCCAGCTTGTTGAGTGCGGGCAGCTGACTGTCGTCCACCCGCACCTGCCCCTCCCCCATGATCCGTACGATCATGACGACCTCCTTGGGACGCCGGGACGCCATAAGGCCACGCCCGGACGAGCGGCGGCGGCTACTGCTTGTCGAACTTGTGCTGATTCTGCGACTGCTGCGCCTGGTCCTGCGTGCCGCCCTCGATCGCCTGCTGCGGGCTGCCACCGGCCAGCTCGGCCTTCATCCGCTGGAGCTCCAGCTCGACATCCGTACCGCCGGAGATCCGGTCCAGCTCAGCCGCGATGTCGTCCTTGGCCATCCCGGACTGGTCGTCGAGCGCGCCGGAGGCCAGCAGCTCGTCGATCGCGCCCGCGCGGGCCTGCAACTGCGCGGTCTTGTCCTCGGCACGCTGGATCGCCATGCCGACGTCGCCCATCTCCTCGGAGATGCCGGAGAACGCCTCGCCGATCCGGGTCTGCGCCTGGGCCGCGGTGTAGGTGGCCTTGATGGTCTCCTTGCGGGTGCGGAACGCGTCGACCTTGGCCTGCAGCCGCTGCGCGGCCAGGGTGAGCTTCTCCTCCTCGCCCTGCAGCGTCTGGTGCTGCGTCTCCAGGTCGGTGACCTGCTGCTGCAGCGCGGCACGGCGGGACAGCGCCTCGCGCGCCAGGTCCTCCCGGCCCAGCGCGAGCGCCTTGCGGCCCTGTTCCTCCAGCTTGGTGGACTGGCCTTGCAACTGGTTCAGCTGCAACTCCAGGCGCTTACGGGAAGTGGCCACGTCGGCCACCCCGCGCCGCACCTTCTGCAGCAGCTCCAGCTGCTTCTGGTACGAGTAGTCAAGGGTCTCGCGCGGGTCCTCGGCCCGGTCCAGGGCCTTGTTGGCCTTCGCGCGGAAGATCATCCCCATACGCTTCATGACACCGCTCATGGGCCTCGCGCGCCCCCTTCTGACGGACTTGTGGCACCAGCACACCCAACAGACCCAGCCTACGGGCCCTGCTTCCATTACCGCACTGTTCCGCCCGTCTCGCGCTCCTCCTACAGGACGATCGCGCTCCGGGTGCCTCCGGCGCAGGGAGGACCGCGACCACTCCGGCCACTCCGGGCCACCCCGCCCACCCTGTCCAGAATGCCCGGTTCGCCGTACTCACAGCGGGAAAGCGGTTGCGGGATCTTTCCCCCTGACGCTGGGGCTCACACCCGTCTACCCGTACCCTTGGGCTTTGTGTTCCGAAGCCGTTCCAAGGATGAGCAGGCCGCCACCGCCAAGGTGACCGCGGACCAGCCGCAGCAGACCCGTGACCCTCAGGCGCCCAAGGGCCGCCCGACGCCGAAGCGCAGCGCGGCGCAATCGCAGCGCCGCAGCCTGGCGAATACGCCGACGACCCGCAAGGACGCCGCCAAGCGGCAGAAGGAGGCCCGCCGCGCCGACCTGTCCCGCCAGCGCGAGGCGCTGGCCGGTGGCGACGAGCGTTACCTGCCCGCCCGTGACAAGGGCCCGGTGCGCCGTTTCGCCCGTGACTTCGTGGACTCGCGGTTCGTCATCGCCGAGTTCTTCCTGCCGCTCGCCGTGCTGATCATGGTGCTCAGCATGATCCAGGCCGGGGCCATGCAGAGCTATGTGCTGCTGCTGTGGATGGTCGTCATCGTGCTGATCGTCGTGAACTCGTTCCTGATCGCCTTCCAGCTCAAGCGGCAGCTGAGCCAGAAGTTCCCGGACGAGAAGCTGCGGGGCGTCATCGCGTACGCCCTCATGCGTACCCTCCAGATGCGCCGGCTGCGTCTGCCCAAGCCGCAGGTCAAGCGCGGAGAGCGGCCCTGAGCGGGACCTCCGGCTTCGCCGGTGGGGCGGCCGGCTGGCTCGGCGGCCTCGGAAGCTTACGGAACACGGTCCGGCAGGCCCTGGTCGCCCATCAGCTCGATGAGCAGATCACCTCGCGGTTCCGGTTCGACCAGCGGCTCAGAGTGCTCGACGTCGGCCCCGGCCAGGGCACCCAGGCCCTGCGATTAGCCCGCGCCGGTCACAAGGTGACCGGCGTCGAATCCGATCCCGCGATGCTGGAGGCGGCCCGTACCGCGCTGGCCCGTGAGCCCGAGGGCATCCGGAAGCGGGTGCGGCTGCTGGAGGGCGACGGCCGGGAGACCGGCGCGACGTTCCTGCCCGGCGCCTTCGACGTGGTGCTCTGCCACGGCGTGCTGATGTACACGGCCGAACCGGACCCGCTGCTCGCCGGGCTGGCCCGGGTCCTCGCCCCCGGCGGCCTGCTCTCGCTCCTGGTGCGCAACGGTGACGCGCTCGCGATGCGGCCGGGGCTGGCCGGTGACTGGGACACCGCGCTCGACTCGTTCGACTCCCCTGAGTACACCAACCGCCTCGGGCTCCCGGTGCGCGCCGACCGGCGCGAGGAGCTGACCACCACGCTCACCGCGATCGGGGCGCCGCTGCACGCCTGGTACGGGGTGCGGGTCTTCACCGACCAGGCCCCCGACACCGCCGAGCCCCCGCCGTCCCCCGAGTGGGACCGCCTGCTGGCCGCCGAGGAGCGGGCCGGGCGCACCGATCCGTACCGCTCGGTGGCGGCACTGCTGCATCTGTGCGGTGTGCGGGGCGGAGGCTGACGCTTTCGGTGGCGGCGCCCGGAGGCGCCGCCACCCCGCGATGACCTACTCCGCGTGCAGGCTCATCGGGCCGTAGATCTTCGACCCGTCCTCAAAGAGCGTGACCTGTTCCGCCCCGCCCTCCAGGAGGGCCTTCCACTCCTCCCCGATCCATGACTCCGCGTCCCCCTGGGTCGGGAACTCCTCGGGCTGCACCGCGGGTGCCGTCTCCGTCCCGTCGGACTTCTCGAACCGCCACGTCCAGGCCATGTCCGCCTCCTCCATTCCCACCGGTCGACACGTGATATCTGCCCGCAGCCTAGGCGACTGATCACTCCGTACGGCGCCGAACAGATCGGTACGCCCGCGCGGAGGGTGACCCGGCGCGCCCGGCCCGCGGGGACGCGAGACGATCGGGGCGTGGAACTCACTCTTCTGGGCACCGGGGCCCCCGACGGACTGCCGCGCCACGGCTGCCCCTGCGCGGCCTGCGCGACCGCCGTCGGCGACGAGGCGCGGGCGGCGACGGCACTGCTGATCGACGGCGCGCTGCTCCTCGACCTCACCCCGGGCGCCGCGTTCGCGGCGGCGCGGGCCGGATACTCGCTGGCCGGGGTGCGGCAGGTGCTGCTGTCGCATCCGCACGCGGGCCCCGCCGTCGAGTTCCCGGCCGGACTTCCGGCGCCGGGCCGGGTGCCCGACGGGCGTGAGCTGGCCCTGATCAGCGGGCACCGGGTGCGGGCGCTGGCGCTGGACTCGCCTGGTACGGGGTACGAGGTGACCGGCCCCGACGGCACCCGGCTGCTGTATCTGCCGCCGGGCGGCGCCCTGTCCGGGCGGGCGGTCCCCGCCGAGCCGTACGACATGGTGCTGCTCGACGTCCTCGGCCGCCCGGACGCGCTGGCCCGGCTCCGGTCGTCCGGCGGCGTGGGCGCCACCACCGACGTCGTGGCCGTCCACCTCGACCACACCGTGCCGCCCGGCGCCGAGTTGCACCGCCGCCTGGCCACGGCGGGCGCGCGGGCCGTACCGGACGGGACGACCCTCGTCGTCGGCGAGTACCACGAGGTGCCGGATCTGCCGCGGCGCACGCTGGTGCTGGGCGGGGCGCGGTCCGGCAAGTCCCTCGAAGCGGAACGGCGGCTGGCCGCCTTCCCCGACGTGCTGTACGTGGCGACCGGCGGCACCCGGGACGGCGACCGGGAGTGGGCCGCCCGCATCGCCGCCCACCGCGACCGGCGGCCCGGTTCGTGGCGCACCACCGAGACCTGCGACCTGGTGCCGCTGCTGGCGGAGGACGGCGCCCCGCTGCTGATCGACTGTCTGTCGCTGTGGCTCACCGACGCGATGGACTCGGTCGGGGCCTGGGACGACGAGAAGTGGGCCCACGGCGGTGAACGCGCCCTCCACGAACGGGTCGCCGCCCTCGTCGCGGGCGTGCGGGCGACGGAGCGGACGGTGGTGGCGGTCAGCAACGAGGTCGGCGCCGGGGTGGTCCCCGCGACGGCGGCGGGGCGCCGCTTCCGGGACGAGCTGGGCCGGCTGAACGCGGCGTTCGCGGGCGAGTGCGAGCAGGTACTCCTGGTGGTGGCGGGCCAGCCGCTGCCGTTGCGCGGCTGACCCCGTTTCTCCCCCACCCCGCCCCTCCCCGACCCCAGGGGCTCCGCCCCTGGACCCCGCTCCTCAATCGCCGGAGGGGCTGGGAGGCGGGGCATCTCCGCCCCGGCCCCGGCCCAGCTGGGGTGCCCCGGAGGGGCTGATCGTGACCTGGTTGTGGGCAATCGTTCCGCTGGGGGGCACCTCCCAGCGGTAGCTGGGGGAGGAACGGGTGGGCACAACCCGGCCACCGGCCCGCACCCGGCAACGAAACTCCGGGCACGGCGGCGCAGACCCGCCCCGGATCGGGCCCGCACCCGGCGGCGAAACCCCCGGCGCGGCGGCGCGGGGCCGCCCGGGTCGGGCCCGCGCCCGGCGGGGACCCCGGGGCCGGGGCCCAACAGCAGGCGCCCGGTAGGGTTCACGCGTGAGCAGCGGCCTGAATCTCGATGACTTCGTCGACCTGATCGAGCGCCCCGACGGGGGCATCCGACGCGACGCCGAGGAGCGGCGGGAGCGGCTGGTGCCGCCGCCCGGCGCACTCGGGCGGCTGGACGAGCTGGGCGAGTGGCTGGCCGCCGCTCAGCAGCAGGTGCCGGTCAAGCCCATCGAGCAGCCCCGCGTGGTGCTGTTCGCGGGCGACCACGGCGTCGCGGAACTCGGCGTCTCCGCCCGCCCCGCGGGCAGCGCCCACGAGCTGGTCCGCGCCGTGATCGACGGCGGGAGCAGCGTCGCCGTGCTCGCCCGCCGCTTCGGCGTACCCGTGCGCGTCGTCGACATGGCCCTGGACTGCGACCCCGCCGACCTGCCCGAAGCGGTCACCCGGCACCGGGTGCGCCGGGGTTCGGGGCGGCTCGACATCGAGGACGCGCTGACCGCCGAGGAGGCCGAGCAGGCGTTCCGTACCGGCATGGCCATCGCCGACGAGGAGGCCGACACGGGTACGGACCTGCTGGTGCTCGGCGACCTCAGCGTGGGCGGCACCACCGCCGCCGCCACCCTGACCGCCGCGCTGTGCGGCACGGACGCGTCCGTGGTGACGGGGCGCGGCGGGGCCGGGATCGACGACCTCGCCTGGATGCGCAAGTGCGCGGCGATCCGCGACGGGCTGCGCCGGGCCCGCCCGGTCCTCGGCGACCAGCTCCAGCTGCTGGCCACGGTCGGCGGCGCGGACCTCACCGCGATCACCGGCTTTCTGCTCCAGAGCGCGGTGCGCCGCACCCCCGTGATCCTGGACGGCGTCGTCTCGGCGGCCTGCGCCCTGGTCGCCCAGCGGGTGGCGTTCCGCGCCCCGGACTGGTGGCTGGCGGGCCAGGCCAGCGGCGAACCCGCGCAGGAGAAGGCGCTCGACCGGATCGCGCTCACCCCGCTGCTCGACCACGACGTCACGGTCGGCGAGGGCGCCGGGGCGCTGCTGGCGCTGCCGCTGGTCCAGGCGGCCGCGGCGCTCGCGGGGGAACTGCCCGAGCGGGTGGCGGAACAGGCGGAACAGACCGAGGAGACAGAAGAGGCCTGACGGGCCCTCAGGACTGTTCGGAGAAGCCGCCGATCCAGTCCTGGACCCGCCGCCGCACCCCGCCCCAGCGCGCGTCGTGGCGCGCGGCCCGGCGGCGGGCCCGCGCCCGGGTGCGGGGCCGGTGGCGGTAGACGCGGCGCGCCCACGGCGACCCGGGACGCGCCAGCCGTACCGCGCCGACGATCGCCACCAGCGGCACCAGCACCCCGATCACCGCGATCCGCAACTTGCCCTTGACCAGGGCCAGCAGGGCGAAGGCGAAGTTGACGGAGACCTCCGCGACCACCGCCCCGCGGTCGCTGCGCTCGGCCGCCGACACCTCGTTCACCCCGAACGGCAGGAAACCGCTGAGCACCAGGGCGACCAGGGCCGCGGTGACCACGACGACCTCGACGCTCTGCCTGCCCTGCTCCGACCAGTAGACGTCGTGCAGATGAAGGATCAGCGCGAACTCGTCGAGCACCAGCCCCGCGCCCGCCCCGAAGAGCACCGCCGAGATCGCCGCCCCCGCCCCGTGCCGCGCGCTCGCGACCGCGCCGAACCCGCCGATGACGGTCAGGATCACGCCGGGCACCACATGGTGCACATGCAGCCCGCCCGGGGTGACGTTGCGGAACGGGCCCTTGCCCGCCTTGATCAGCCGGGTGACGGTGCGCGTGATCACGAACGAGAGGATGAACGAGGCCAGCGCGAGGAGCAGCGGCAGCTTGCCCGGCTCGACGATGTTGCGTTCCCACCAATGGCCCATGGCCCGTCAGCGTCGCGCGATACTCTGCGGCGCGATGGACACCACGCCGGAGCAGTCCCCCGACCGCCAGCCGGATTCGGACCCGGAGCAGCCGCCGGAACCGGACCCGGAGATATCCCCGGGCCCCGGCCCGCAGACACCGACGGGCCCCGGCCCGGAAATACCGCCGCGTCCGGCGCGCCCCCCGCGCGCCTCCCTCGACGACGGCCTCCGCTTCGCCTTCGGCACGCTCACGGCGCTGCCCGTACGGGTGGCGCGCTGGGATCGCGAGGCGGCGCGCGTGGGCATGCTGTGCGCCCTGCCGGTCGGGCTGACGGTCGGGCTGTGCGCGGCCGCGGTGGGCGGTGTGCTGCTGTTCCTCGGCGCCGGGCCGCTGCTCGCGGCCGTCGCCACCACCGCCGTACCCGCCGTACTGACCCGCGGCCTGCATCTGGACGGGCTCGCGGACACCGCCGACGGCCTCGGCAGCGCCAAGCCCGCCGCCGAGGCGCTGCGGATCATGAAGCGGTCGGACATCGGCCCGTTCGGTGTCATCACCCTGCTGTTCGTGCTGCTCGCGCAGGTGGCGGCGCTGGCCGAGCTGTACGGGCAGAGCTGGACGC
>Ga0307508_10001971_pt1 | contig 22438 bp, 30 predicted proteins | sample 9_EM_MG_FD_203089 | JGI IMG/M metagenome (GOLD analysis project Ga0307508, IMG submission 203089) | Populus trichocarpa ectomycorrhiza microbial communities from riparian zone in the Pacific Northwest, United States - 9_EM | ecosystem: Host-associated > Plants > Roots > Unclassified | place...
TCCTCCCCCTCACCCCTTGTGGGGAGGGGTCGATACAAAAAGAAGAAAAAAGATAGTTTCCTTCCCCCCTCTTTAGTCCCCGCCTGCAACCCCTCACTCAGAGAGGGAGGGGCGGGGTGTTTATCTACGAGCATTAACTGGCATTGCGTAGAGATCCAAGGGGCACTCGGAATGGTATCTGGTATACGGTTCATGCCATATAGGTGCCGCATCGTTATGGTACTCAGTTCTTCTAAAAATACAAAGCGGGTGTTTCGATACTGCATTCTAAAGGCATGTGCTTGGGTGCTATAAGGATCCTACTTCAATGCTTGTCAGATGCCAATCAATCATTTTATATGTATCTGACGGTCCAAACGCATCAGCTTAGAGTGATGTCGTCCTGCGGTATTGTTTTTGATAGGGATTTACCTGGACACCAGAGTCAAGCTCGATGCGGGTCTACGTTCCGATGGATCCAGGGATACTGGGCTGCATCGAATGCCGTATTGCTGCTTGATTGATGATACCCTGTTTTTTTTTTGCTACTGTATATACGTTTGTGGCCGCTCCGATTTGGTTACTTGCGGTCCGGAGTCTTTTTTTGAAGGTTGGGTGGTGGTTCCTGAGTGGCCAAGAGAGAGTCTGAGCCTTCCAGTACGTATGGAGGACCCACTGCCTCGGCCCCACTGGCAGCGGGCTCGCCGGTCAAGCCCTCCCTCAGTACTGGAACGTGGAGCCGAAGCAAGAGTGTCGAGGACGAGGAGGCGAGTGTAAGGTTGACGGAGGGTTCTGCATAGTCCGGTCCGGACTGGATTCAGCCAGTCCATTCCGAGGCTTGCACGGGACTGTACGAAAGTGGTTCCAGTCCGGGACGAGGCCGGACGGGGTCTATCGACAGCGGTCCAAGTCACATGATTTTTTCTGGTACACCGCCACCCTCGACGCCACCAACTCTCGGCGCCTCCATTCACCCTGCCTGCGCCACAACAACAACAACCTCGCACCTCGGCAGCCCCGCCGATGGGCTGACGCCCCGCCGTGCACGCCCCACGAGGGAAGAAGGCGACTCATCCGCCAGAGCAATCATCTGTACGTGGCGCTCCATCCAGACACGAAGAGTGCCTACTGCCGTGATGAGCGGCACCAGAAGCCTGAATCGATCGCCAGAGCGGGGGCGGCGGGGGCCGGTCGAAGCGGGCAGAAGCCTCTGTCGATACAGATACATGCTGACTGGAAGGACGTATATCATCTACTGAGGATACAACACGCATATCATCTACTGAGGATACAGCGCGCGGCACACCCCAGCTCGCTCATGGTGCTTCGCCCGGCGAAAACTCGCTAAGGTAAAACATAAGCGCTTATCTACCTATGCATGCAGCTCTCAGTCAGCTCGACATGATGGCGAGTTTTTTTCCGCAAGATCCACCGCTGCCAGGCGAGCAGATCCTTGGTGTTGTACATATGTATGTATGGAGGACACTGGCGCGCAAAGCTGCTGGAACCGCAATAGAGGAATCTACATAGCAAGGATGCCCCTGGTTTTTTACCCGACGATATCGGCAATGACCGCAGAGCCTGGGTGGTTGCTCAGTGCTGCAAGGATCTCACCTTGATGGAATACAGGTGTCTCACGGGGCGGCAGTGCCATCGAAGCTTTGGAGACTGCAGAGAGTTGGATTGATCGCGGCCAGCAGGGTCATGACACCAAGGGGATTGAAGAATGCTCGATGCACTCCGTGAGGAGCTAGAGCTTACGCAATACAATTGCCCAAGTCGGGTGCTGTCGCGGCAGCCAACCAAACCCACCTCTCTCCACAGTTCTATATCCTCGAGACCACCATTCTCTCCCAGGCGCTGGCCTCTGACCTGGCGGGCTCGAAATCGGGCTTTGCCCGGGGCCTGGCAATCGACTTGCAGTCCGTCCAGTCCGTGCTCCACTAAAAGCTTGTACATACTCCCGTCCAAGTTGTGGCATGCAGTCCAGTGCGGCCCGAGGCTCAGGACGGACGGACTGGACTGTGCAGAACACTGGATCGTGCGATGGGTTGGGGGCCCGGGCAACACAAGAGGAGGAAGGACTGCCCGTTGAGGAGGACTTAGCTCGGACGTGCGTTTTTTTCCTTTTTTTTTCGGTTTAACTATTCATTACTCGTATGCGACCTACCTAGATAGACCATGACGAGGTTTCCCGTCCGCTGTCCGCGCAAAGGCGGCACGCTGCAAGCCCCCCCTCTCCCCCCCTTTGCCCTCCGCCCAGGCCTGTCCCAAGACGATAAGATGCGCACCAAAGAAATCACAGAGGGAAGAACGGGGGAAAGAACAGAAAGGAGAAGACAAAGAAAACCGTGACCGCACCCTACTCCTCCCTCTTCTGCAGACGCCATGAATGAGGGTGTGCGAAGAAACAGCGGTGGCTCCTCCCACCGACACCTAGCTCCTCGGCCTCCACCTTCTTCTCCTCCTCCCGCTCCCTGCGCTCCCTGCGCTCCCACTCCGACGCCCCACCCCCTACGCCCTCCCCAGTAGGGGACAAGGCCAGCCTCCCCAAATCCGTGGTGGAGGGGAAGTCTGGTACCGCCTGGCTGCACCTCCTGCCTGCGGGGGGGGGGGGGGGGGGGGTCCCGTATCTTGAACCGGCTCTTCCCCTTCCCGCCTCTTTCTATGCATCTGCCCACGGGATTTTCTGTTGCGCCTTCCACTCGGGACAGACCTTGAAGAGGTGCTCTCTCGTCTGCGTCCGGTAATGCCATCACCAGCACTGAACGGTAGGCCGGTTTTTCGTCCAGTGTAGCTACTGCCCGGTGAGACAGTGGTCTGTCTTCATCTGGTAAAACTCGAGGCGAGCCTCTTGGTACTCCCAGCAACCGTACCGTCCGGCCTCTGGCTTTTCGGCATCCTGTACTTCTTCTTGGAGGTCCGGCCCCCCGCCCATTGCCGTGCCTCCGCCCACTTTTTCTGCGAGATTCCTCGGATGGGGTCTGCGCAAGCTACATAGACGGTCATCCCTGATACGCTTGTGGTGATTTGTGTACGGGACCGTGGATATCCATTCCAGGATCTCGGCTTTCTCTAGCTACAGTGTCAACCGGGGTCGGAAAATATTGGGATAGGTGTATTTCCGATGAAGAGGTGTCGCTTACTCTTGGGTCTACCACCGAGGTCTCGTTAGTCAACCGTAAGACCGTCAATCGCCAGTGACGAAGGTGACCGCACCATGAAACACTCCTCTACAGAACTCGGCATGCGTGGAATCCTGATACACAGCTCCGTTGGTTCTCTGTCCTCTCACTAGTGTCCATGTTGGACTAGTGGAGTGTTGCCTACGCTTTGGTTGTGATTGCCGCTAGGTTGATGAGGAATCGGTGAGTAGGGATGTCCGTCCGACCAAAAGAAGCTTGTAGAGTAGTACCTAGATGTACTAATTGCCCGTTTCTGGCCGCCGTCTACCCCGATCTCAATCAGTCTGCAGGCGACCCGTTACAAGCTCCCCTTTGCCCTCCGCCCAGGCCTGTCCCGAAAGTAATAGAGCAAACAAGGGAAATAACAAAGGAAATATATGTGTATCTACGAGTGAGAGATTCATTGATCGCATGCGACCAAATTGGATCATGGCGATATTATGCACGATCCTTTCCCTTCACCGTCCGCCCGACCTCGAAAAGTCCGCGGGCAGCCTGCGGTTACTCCCCCTGTCCCCACCCGGGCTATCCCCGCGTGGACAGCCATAAGAAAAGACAAGTGAAGGGTGACGCCAGGAGCGAGAGCTGCATGCTGGGAACAAGCGTGAGCGGCGGGAGCAAGTTACGCCAGGAGCGAGTGACGCATGAACCCAGCAAGGTATCCCCTCGTGCCCATCTCCTTGTAAATCTCTGGCGGCACAAACTTGTTCTTCTCCCAATCGTTGAGATGACGCTCACAGTTCTCCTTGTAGTATTTGCATCCGATGATACAGTTCTGTTCTTCTGGAAAGTAAGGGGTGGCCTGATCATGCCACCTCCGTCCAACCCAAGCATCCGCACTTACAACACCCAACTATTGGCTCCAGCGTTTAGGAAATGCATGATACATCACTCGCATTCATGATAGCATCGAGAATCACTTCTATAGTGGTAGTTACACCTAGCGGCGTTGAAGAATGTAGAGCACTGGATGGGCACCAGGACCTTGGGTACAACCAGGAGGCCCTCGATGCGGAGTGCGCGGCACTGGCCAGGGCCTTAAAGCCAGCGGCGAGGCGGCAGACCGCCCCGGAGAGCGTCACGATCTTTACGGATGCACAGGCCGCCATTAGACGCATGGCAACAGAAGAGCCGAGTCCGCGGCAGAAGTTCGCCATCCAGGCCGGGAGGTGAATCGCTGCGCTAAGGGCAGCTTGACTTCACATTGCATCGAGATCCGGTGGTGCCCGACCCATAGGGGGGTCTGGGAACGAGAGGGCAGACAAGTGGGCGGAGTTGGCGCCAGAGGAGCCTGACACACACGGTGTCGAATGGCTAAGCTACGGGGACCGGTGTGGGGGGCGGCCGATGCCCTGCCTAGATCCCCAGCGAACATCAGGCGAGAGATTTCAGAGAAGAAGAAAGGAGTTCGCGAGTTTATCGACCTAGACGATTACGGAGGGGTTCTATCACGTGATTGGAAGGAAACGGGGAGGGGGAAGGACTGATTTAAAATACGGGACCTGCTCGCCGATGCTACAGTTGCAGTCAGGCAGCACTGGATTCCCTCACCACCACGGATGTAGGGAGGCTGGTCCCAGCCCCGGCGGGGGAAGCAGAGTGAGGTGTCAGAATGGGAACTCCGGGAGCGGAGGCGAGAGGCCGAGAAGCTGGGCGCCGGAGGTGAGGAACAACCTCTGTTCCTTCCCACGCCTTCCTTCGCGGCCTCTGCGGGAGCGGCGTAGGGAGTCTCGAGGGCGGGTTACTTTTCTTTTGTCTTTCCTTTGTCATTTACTTGGTGCGCTCTATAACTTTTGGGACAGGCCTAGGCGGAGGGCAGAGGGGAGTTTACAACGAGCCGCCTTTGTGCGGACTGCGGACGGGAAATGGATGATTTGTACAGCGCCATGGTCTCCTGCGGTGGTGGTAGAACAAACAGCTTGTCGTCCGTCGAGTAGCCGAATTGACGCCGAGCTTCCTTTCGTCAAGTATCGACAACGGATGAGAAGACCAGAGAAGCCGTCGAGTGTCTTCGAAAGAACCACAGGCGCTAGTAGCGTAGACTCTCAGCTATCAATGCGTAAGGGTTATGTTGGTAGGCACGAGGCTGATATGGAGTTCGTGACATGTTTCCATGGAGGTAGCAAGTCTAGGTATTCCCAGCAGCTGCTGCACCGGAGGGTGTTTAGCCAGAAGTACGTTTGGACATGGGAACACCACAATATCGACAATCGTAATAGTGTGGTGTGTAGGAGAAGCTGTGAAGGATGAAATATGGAAGTTGCGGATTTATAGAGCGTCGGCAGCAAGGTCACAACGAGATGGACATGGGCAATTAGGACATTTCAACGGCGGGCTCTGGTCAGGGACGCGACCCACCGTGCTCCTGCCGTCATACGGATGCTAGACAACGGACCAGACTCGAACGCTGCGGACGGATGGAGCTTTAGTTTGAATGACTGTCTGGATTCGGGCACTGGATAATGGATGGGGTTCAGTGACTTGAAGATGTGCGAGGTTCGGGTTCGGACAGTGGACGGGTCATAGCCCAAACAAAGGGTGGGGTTTGGGGTTTGGGGTGTGGCGCCTGAGGTGTGGATCGCGAAGATAATGGACACAAGAAGCAAATATACTGTAAAATTTGCGGAAATATACATGTAAAACTGGAGCGTACGGTCATTATTTGAGTCTTTTCTGTTTTGGCGTAGAACGACCGTTGCATGGTTCGTGGCGACCAACAGTCAACCGCTGACCACAGCGAGTACCGAAAGACGCCGCCAGCTATTTTGGCGGGGTTTACTGAGTCATTGGGCAAGCCCTGGAGGATTTGGTGTCTCAGTATTTTGAAGCCTGTTTTGCACGGGAATATGCAAGCATTGCATCGTTCATAGTCGCCCGCAGTCGGCCGCCATCATCTGCCGCCTACAAGGGATAGCGGAAGTCGCTGTCATCTATCCTCGCAGCGAGGCACTCTACTAAGTTACTCGCGTGACTTGGTGTCGCCCTGCAAGGTTCATTGTCTCGCCGGTCTGCGTCCTTGGACTGTGATGTCAACATGTACAAAACAGCCTCCAAAATGATATGTCGCCCTGCTGAGTCTCCAAATCTGGCTGGAATCGCCCAGGTATTTCAGCAAACCGCAGCGAGAATAGCTTACAGTACACGAAGAGCGAGATCTAAATGACAACAGTATTTGCGACAAATTTGCCATACTGGTACTGGCATTGTAGCCTTCTCGGATCTTTTGAATTTCGGTAGATGACGTGATTCTCGGAACACTCCAGTAATGCTACTACGGTGACGTGCTATCTATCAAGGGGAGCTCGGCATGCTTACATTTCCAGAACTACCCAGTAGTAGTTATCGTGCTCACTCCGCAATTGCGGATACCAAAAAATTCTCCACTTAAACGCCACCCTAGTCCACAGCTCTAATCCGCCCCCATCCCTGCCACTGCCCCACTTTCTCCCTCTCCCTCCGATTGATCTTTCCGGTTCCCCCGTAACCTCTGTGCCAGAAATTCACAGGTTCCGGCGACTGATCGTAGCACGTGGAATAACTCACTTATTGTGGTTGCAGCATCTGGTGGTTACGCGTAGGGTTCTGACCTGTGAAAGGTCACGGCCCGACGCCGTTACAGAATGACTAGGTTCGACGATTTGGAATAGTTCGGCGCAAGACTGGGTTTGACATTGGGAAAGGATGGCGGAACTACTCGGACCGGACGGAGGCATGCCCCATGCCACTCCCGCGATCCCTAGCAACCCTCAAGCGGGAGATTTCGGAGAAAAAGTGGGTGGAAGCGCGGCGACGGGCCGGGGGCCGGACCTCCAAGAAGAAATACAAAATGCCGGAAAGCCACAAACTGGATGTCACGGTCGCTGAGAGTACCAAGAGGCTCGCCTCAAGGTATTACCAGCTGAAGACAGGGCACGCCCGCACCGGACAGTACCTGCACTGGGCTAAGGTTCGCCCCACCGCCCAGTGCTGGTGGTGTCAGTGCCCCTCGCAAACGAGAGACCACCTCTTCAAGGTGTGCCCGGAATGGAAGATGCAACAGAAGATTCCATGGGCGGAGGTGCAGAAGGAGACCGGGAGGTGGAAGAGCCGTTGGACGGTCCGTGAGCTGCTGGTCGACGGGAGATGCGGGCAGGCAGTGCTGGAATTCCTCTCCTCCACGGATGTGGGAAGGCTGGTGCCGCCTCTGGAAAGAGGGCGACACTCAGAGCGAAGTGTCAGTGTGGGAGCTCCGGGAACGCCGGGAGCGGGAAGAGGAAAGGGACGCGGAGGTGGAGGTGCAAGGCGGCGGGGGGAGGAGCCACCACTGTTCCTACCTACGCCCTCCTTCATGGCATCGGCGGCGGGCGAGGAGTAGGGGATTGGTCATGCTTTCCTTTGTCATTCCCTTTGTCACCAATCATCTTCTTTTCTTTTCTTCTAGGACAGGCCTGGGCGGAGGGCAATAGGGGAGCTTGCAACGGGCCGCCACTGCGCGGACAGCGGACGGGAAATGCGGACAAAATGTGCGCCGCCATAGTCTAGATAGGCTTTATGCGAGTATGATTAAACAAAAAAAAAGACATTGGGAAGGGTTCTCTGTGATGGAAAAAGGATCTTGCCGTGAGTGCGCTTTGTGGATTGTGGTGTGGGGAAGATGCTGTTGAACGGTTATAACCTTACGTGTATGCTTTGATTGAGGAGAGAGTAGATCCTTAGAGGAGATGAGAGAGATGGGATTCTTCACAGTGGAGCGAGAGTTGTGGGGGACAATCCTTTTTTGCTGCTATTTAGAAGTTTGTAATTAAGAGTAGTTATAGTAAGTATGAACAAAAAACCGTAGAGTAGAGAGAACACAAAGTAAATCTCGCTGCTTCCCCGCTTTATCCCCATTGGGCTCCCTGCTTCTGCTAGCTCTTTCAGCGCTCTCTTCCCCAGCAACGCTCAACTCTAAGTCGATGGCTGCTCAACTCTAGCGACCACAGCGCCGTGCGTCCAGCGGCGAGAAGCTTTTCCAACAGATGCTGGATGTCCTATGTGCGCTCAGGCAAAAAAGGAACCTTTCTTCCTGTCCTTCAGCTTTATTCTTCACGGTATGACTCCCGGTAGCAAGCCGAGGCAGGGCGTGGCAAGACGGAGCGCGGCTGGCAAGAGTACGATGAGAACGAAGATGGGACAGGGCGAGGCTATGACTGTGGCGATACTGACTGCTCCTTGAGCGAGGAAGGGCGAGACGAAGCGTGGTGTGAAGAGACTGTGGTGGCACTGACTATTGCTAACGAACGATGCTGGCTATTCCTAACGATAACAAGCTGTTCGACTCACGCCCGTTACGCATATTGTCAGTGATGAATACGGCGAAAGTATATCCAACGTGACATAAGCAGGTACCCACAGTCTTAGATTCGGCAGACAGAATATATGTGAAATAAGAATATTAGCATGTTCAATAGATTAGACGGATGAAGACAAACAGAATGGGGGCATGAAGATGCATTATACCAGCATGGACAGACGGGAAACCGGTTTTATCTAGGGAAGTATTCAGTAGCTAGAGAGGTTTGCCCAAGTCAATACGTATCAGCGAAAAGGGTGTGAAGCAGCCATCCATAAGGTTAATTGCCACGGAAGACGGTAAAGGACGTCTAATTCCCTGTTAGTTGGAGGTCAGCAACGACAGAAGAATACTGACAGCAGTAACTGAAGTGTAGTGATGATGTTGGCAGAGAGCGCAATTTTTCTTTCACCGGACTAAGAAGACAGTAGTTCTATAACACATGAGAGGGGGAAGGTACCAATGCAGTCTTTGAGACACCAGAAGCGGGACGGAAGGGTAGTCAATACTCTTGAGGGCAATCGATTAAGCTGACGATTTCTTGGGTAAGGTGGAATAAACGAGCGAGACAAGCCAGCACGGAGTGCAAGCTGCCCAAATGCGCACTGACCGAGCGAGCTGTAGAGTGAGCCGGCGCGGCAGAGAAGCTGACAGCGAGCCGCCAGGCAACTGTCGAACGAATTCCAGCTCACCCTGAAAGCCACGCCGCGAGGCTGAAGAAGAGAAGAAATGCGATGAAGCGGCTTCGGCTCACGGGGCAGTTGGGCCTATCACCGGTCAACTGTCGAAAGGTCATGAGATTGTGGCCTGCGTTCAGTCAGTTGCTATATTTGTCTCGGAGCTGTGATGGAAGGGAGGCCAGGAAGGCCAGGAAGGGGCTCGGGTGGGGTTGGATCAACTGTCCTTCCACCGGAGGCAATACCGCTCCGAGCGGCCATCACCATCGAGGACGAGGAAGCTGCGAAGCGTACGGCAGAAGGGCCTCGGTCCCCAGGGCCCCCCGTCTTTACGGATGGATCCCGGACGGATAATCATCTATACTGATGTCTGAGTAACGGTCCGAAGGGCGGGTTCGGAGGTGTGCCCTTGGGGCGGTGAGACAGGTTGGGCTATCCCCCGGAGAAGGCCGGGAGTTACGATCGAACTCCGCTGGTACCCTGCACATAAGGGGGTACCAGGGAACGAGAAGGCGGATGAATGGCCAGACGCTCACGGCGTGGAACATCTCCGGCCTGGGCAGTATGGCGACCACCCAGGGATAAGACAGCAACTCCCCAGGTCACTGGCACATTTGCAGCGCCCGATCACCGAGGCCAAGTGGCAGGAAGCAAAGACGTGGGCAGAGTCCAAGGCTAGGGAAAAAATACAGACACAACCGACTCAGGAACCACACCAGAAGTCCGATTCAGGGCTAGCAAACGCCAACAAACAACTCGCTGCGAAATTCTACCAGTTGGAGACAGGGCATTGCCTCGCTGGTCGATACCTCGCGTGGACGGAGAAGCAGGCTAAGTGCTGGTGGTGCCCTTACAGTACCAGAACACTGGAGCATTTCTTCAAGTACTGCACGCTCTGGAAACGCCAGCAGAAGATCTTGTGGGAAGAGGTGCGAAGAGAGACAGGGAGTGATAAGGACCAAGATCTGGGACCTCTTCGCCGATGAGCTGCCGCCAGCCGATCTTGGACTTCCTCTCCACCACGGATGTGGAGAGGCTTGGAAGGCGCACAGTGAGGCGCTAGAGTGGGAACTCCGAGAGCGGGGAGAAAGGGAAGAAGTGGGAGGCAAGAAGCTGAGGAGCTGCCTGCCGGGGACGAGGAGCAACCGCTCTTTCTTCTCACACCCTCCTCCGCGGCCTCTGAAGAAGAGGCGTAAGACGCGAGGGCGGCTTTCTCAGTATATCCCTTGGTGCGCCGTACATCTTCTTGGGACAGGCCAGGGCGGAGGGCAAAGGGAAGTTTGCAATGAGCCGCGCTCGAGCGGACTGCGGCCGGGAAACGGGAAGTGTGTACATCGCAATGATCTCCATAGGTAGCATGCGATTAATGAGTCACCGCGAGGACAGCGGACGGGAAAAACGGATAAAACGGATAAAATGTACAAAGGATCGAGCGATCCGCCGAGTGAGCCATTGTTGGCCAGACAAGCCGTCAGGTAAGCTGCCAACGAGTGGGTCGAACGAGTGAGCTTTAGACCATGGAGAAAGATATGCCGATATTTGTTATTGTTTTTCGACGAGGGCTACGGAAAAAATACATGTCCGATAGTTGGGGTCGAAGTTTTAGCCCTTGGGCACAGCGTTTGGTACAAAACACATTTCTCTAGACCATCTCTCTTGAATTACAGGTCAATAATCAGCGTCCGGCGGAGCAGGGTTACTTTCGTCGACGGTAGTAACCCCGGTAAGACGCTCAAAGTCAGCGCTGTTGCCGTTGTCTGTCTTTATTCCCAGAGGGCTTTCGATCTCTTCATATGAAGGAAAAATTTTCATTCAATACCTACATCTGAAGACCTGTTTAGGAAACGGCGAACCGAAGAGAACTCTCTGGATTGAGGAGGAGAAAGGTGGAGCTACATATCATCCACCCAGGCCCAAGCCCTAAGAAGAGCCAAGACGGATCCAAGGCGTCGGTAGGTCTCGCCATCTACATATGCGCATGGCACAGCTCTTCTAGGACCCCTCAGAAGGACCCGTTCGACGTGGCATCCTCCAAAATTCCTCCCGGATGAGTTTCACCTGTCATCCCAGGACAGTAGGGAGTTTTCATATGACATCCTAGTCAGGAATTAGTCTTCTGGCGGATGGATTTGTATTACATAGATCGAAGGCGCCTCAAGGCCCCTCCTCCTCATCAGTACGCATGAATATCACATGTCACGCCAACTAGTTTCCCAAAGCAGAAAAAGTTGGGTCCAAACTCGTATTGAAACGCGCATATTTGGGTCTCCGGGCGGACATAGCGGGTGAGCAGTGAGCAGTGAGCAGAGGGGTGTTTACTGGAACACTGTAGGAAGTCGTCGGGTGTTCGTACGTCAAGGGGGGCTTGATTGTCAGCCAGTACGTACCAAATGTCTGTTTCATCCACTTTCTCGTCCTCCTTCTCGCTGTCCCAGCGAACCAGCACTGACATGCATGCAGGGGATTGTGTGTACTAGGACAGACACAAAAGTGATGTCTGCCTCCATTTCGACTGTATATAGGTGCGCAAGCACTATCTAGTTAGTCCCGATTCAGACCGCATTATTCCCAACGTAGCGAACCGAGTGAGTGAATATGAACATTCAGTGATGTCCAACCTGCGAGATTTTCATCAAACAAAAAACATCATGATCAATTCTAATACGAAATCGACTCCCCTCCAGCATCAATCACAGCCTGAAGCCGAGCAGGCATACTATCAACCAATCTATCTAACACCTCCGTGACAGCTATCCGCCACGCAGTCCGTATAACATACGTAAAACCTCAAAGCATCAGCTACGTATCCCCATATCTCACCCAGCTCCGTCTCCAACTCCCTCCACACCGACTCAATGGGGTTCAAAACTGGCGATTGTGCAGGCCACGGTAGATTCTCTATTTCGTTCACGCGTTGGAAGTGTCCGGCTGCTCCTTTGCCTGGAGCGTTGCCTTCTTGAATGATAGTCCATCCATACTCTTCGCAGTACTGGTGCCAAAAGGGGAGTAACATAAGTTCCGTAACTTACTCCACGTACGTTTCCGAGTTGACTTCGCTTGGCCAGGAATGAAGACGAGTTTCGACTTTGTTGTGCCGCAGAAGGCCCCCCAAGCCATCTTATTGCCGGCCGGACTCGAACTTCTAGTCGACGCAGTCAGGGTGGTACTCTTCGTCAACTGTACGGATAACCCAGGGACGGCGTCCAAAGCCAGATGTCGAGAGGGAGGAATCGTCCGTCCCGATGACCCTCTCCCACTCCTCCTTCGTCCAGTGCAGCCGTTCTTGACACCATGTAGCGCGTTTTGGCTTGTTTTGAGGTGACGTTGAACTTCCTCCTCGGGACCCTCTTGTGGTAACCCATCTCGTGCATCACCCTCTTCACGGTCCGAGTAGCACAGGCGTAGTTCATCTCTATACAAATGGCTTCCCAGTCAAGGCGACGGGTCCAACTATTACGGGTAACGAAGGATCGAAGTCGTTCTCTTCCAGTGGCGTTAAAGATCGTGGGTCTGCCTGATCGCTTTCTGTTCGAGGGTGTGCCGTGCTGCGCCCACCACTCGAAAATATGTGCGCAAGTCCTCCTTTTGATTCCCGTATTCTACCGATCTTCGTCCAGTTCCATCCGGCGTCGTCACGCAGGGTGATGATACGTATTCGTTCGTCACGCGTTGTTTCTTCTCGGGCACGCCCTTCGAGTGCAACTGCCGAACGACGACCATTTTGCTTCATGTGCTATCGAATTGCAAGTACTAATATAGATGGGTTACAGGCAGTGGGTGATGATAGTAGATGTGGTGATGGTGATGATGGACTTGATGTTTGATATACTGTCTACGTGGCCGGGGGGGGATGGTGCGTACCAGGCTTTCAGCCAAGCCACTACTTGCGGCTATGAGTTTTACATAACTAGGGGACATCCAGACACAGAACAGTAGAAGCATCGTTATCGAAGAGAAAACAACCACACTGGTAACTAGTCATAGGTGCGGTGCTCGGGGAGCTCCTACAGGATTATGTAATCGGATATAAGATATCCTTATCTATTCTGTCTACCCTGCACATTAGCATATAGGAACGGACGGGCTGAGCGACTCGGCCCAGCGTCTCGTAAAAGATACCCGTGCAACTTTTGGTATATTACTTACGGGCAAATCCTTAGATAACCTGCCTATCGCTTCACTGGTGACGAGTCCAGCCCCAACGTACCTAAATCCACCACCAGCGACCGTGAAAAATGCTTCCAGTTGATATATCGGCGCCCGCCCAAGAAGTCTGGCAGGCCCTCCTGGAGCGGGACTTCCCAGCCGAGGTCCGTGATATCGCCCGTCTTCCACAGGAAAGGTTTTTATCTCTCCGTCCGCTTACACCGTGTGGCCACTGACCATGCTCCCAGCTCGCTTCAACCCGTCAACGACCGCAGAGAAAAGGTCAACGCAGCGCTCCAGTTATTCCTGGAGAAGAAACTCTCCGGACCTGAACGCGAGAAGTTCAAAGCATCGGGAAAGTATCATTCCTTCGAGGATGTAGTTACCCACCTGCAGGAATCGGCTGAGCGCTGGGCGAAGAAGGAGGGCCCCCTCGTCACCGCCAGAAACACGTTATTAAAGGTCCTGGATCGGCTGGGTCACTTTCAGACTCTCTTCAGCATCTTCCCGAGCCAGTCCGCGTATGTGAGCCCGCTCTGCGGAGCGCTGAAGGTGCTGTTAATGGTAAGTACGTGTGGATAGTGGCGAGTGTGAAGCTAGTCGATGTTGATGTGGGCCTTTAGGCTGCGAGTAACTGGGAGAGTTCCGTTAAAGAGATTGTGGATGGCCTTCTGGAGATCTCGGATGCTACCAGGGAGGTTGCAGAGTTGTCGTGGTTGTTCCATCGGGACGAGATCCAGAAGCACGTCGTCCTGTTCTATGCGGACATCCTCACCTTTTGCTGGTATGCTCTAGAGTGGTATAATTCGAAACCATGGAGTAACACCACACACATACCTACCATCTAGCCCATCACTTCACTTATCTAACTATCTCTCACAGCGAAGCTAGCCAAGAACTTCCGTGACTACGGTTTCAGCAAGAAGATGACGGAAGCGATGCTCGAGATCCGGCGGGACGCAAAGAACATTCGCAGACTATCTAAGAACAGTAGCATGGCCGAGATCAGAGCTATACGTGGACAGCTGTCGGACCTTATCCAGGTCCAGCGTGTTGTCCAGACAAGTTTGACCGAGGTTAACGGGAAACTTAGAGAGGTCTCTGGAGAACAGCAGTCAATCGTACAAGGTACTAACTAACTCATACCCGCCAGAGGGTTGCTCTCACTAACGAAGATATAGGGCTAGCGATCGGCTTGGAGGAATTGAAGAAGCAGACGTGGGCTGCCCATTGGCGACAGTCAATAGAGATCTTGCGCCTACAACGGGAGGAGCAAGGACGTATTGAGCCCGGTACGACATCAAGCCATAGCGTTCGTTTTCTCTTCCTAATAAACAAGCTCAGTGAAGGAGTACAAGAAAAATACCGTGCTTCTCATGACCAAGGAAAAAGAGACAAGTGAGTTACTGCTACCGACATCATATAGGCCTTTACGGTAGTAAAGCTGACAAAACCACGAAGCCTCTGAGGATTCGTCGGAAGAAGAACCCAGCATCCGCCGCTACAACCTGGAGGAAGTCATCGGGCTGCTACGGAAGTACACCTGTCTTGAGGGTTACAGCGAAACTCACGACCTCGACGCGGTCACACGCAAGCGGACGCCCGGCGGCCGATGTCAACCCAGTGATCGCCTACTAGCGTGGATTGCCGGACGAAAATCGCAGCTACTCTGGCTCCAAGCAACCCGGACGTCGTTCCACGGCGTCGACTCGGCACTAGCCCAGTACGCGGCCGGGATCGTAAACTCAGCGACGTACGCCGATTTCCCCATCATCCACTATTTCTGCAAACGTACACTGGATTCCGACGACGAGGATGCGGAGGAAGACCCAGTATGCGCGCTCATCAACAGCCTATCGCTGCAGATACTGCTACTCTTCCAGAAGAAATCGCTGGAGACCAACATCGACCTGGACAAGAAGCGGTTGGCCAGTCTATCCACGTCAGCTAAGGAGGCATGGAAATTGTTTGCGGAAGTGGTGCGCTTGCGGCCATCCTTGGCAATCGTCATCCACTGCCTAGAGCACTATGAGGATTACCCAGCTGCTACGGTCCTGCTGAAGCGACTGAACGGACTAGTTGAGGGGCGCGGCAAGACAGTGTTCAAGGTGCTGCTCACGAGTAAACGCCGTACCACGACGCTGCGAAGGAGGATTCCCGAAGACGCCGTGGTGGTCTTCGAAGTTGCAAGGCACCAGCGTGGCCGGAAATCGACGCAGAGATTTAAACGTAGGGCACTCAGGCGCAGTCCGGATCTGGCTGATAGGGTCTGGCTCAGTAGCGGAGACGAGCGTAACTCTGCCTCCAGTGACGACGAACCAGAAAGTGGCCCCGAGGAAGGCGAAAGCGATGGCGAAGACTCCGAAGAAGAAGCCGATGACACCGAGTGATCCGGAAGAGGATATACTAAGCGGGTAGTCGTGGGGGATTTGGTAACTTTTTTGCAAGATATGTAGGCGGTCCACAATCACGGCAAGAGCGAGTGGAAATTTTGAATTCGGGTTCGACAGGCGAGACATATCCCGTACTCCCAGATGCGCTGGGGACCGATAAGTGCTTCTTCCCCAGCAGTCGGGATGTGGTCAAAGGTCAGGTGCACAGCTTAATCGCTGCGGGGTAGCCCGCCACCAAGACACAGGATGATTGGCTGTGGTATGCGATTCGCCGATGCATGGTGGTCGCGGCATCGAGCAAAAAGTGCCACGCGAAGCGTTCAGTAAGCGAGAAAAAAGGCATCGACCGCACATAACGCCATGTGCACGGAGTTCGGTTGGTCGACGTCCATATGCGTGACGGCCATGCAATTTTTACAGTTGCCTGTTCTAGCTGAGTGTTCGGCGTTCCCGAACGGCGGGATCTAGAATAGTATGTAATACTATCAACCTAGATAATCTCTCAGGGCAGTGTGTGTGTGTGGGGGGGGGGGAGGGGGGGGGGGTTTCCACGGGCTGTTCTGCGACCTGTGTATGTATAAACTCCCGCATTGCCCTACTGTCATCGTCGCATCAATAACCTTCCACAGAAAGGTTCAGACATCACCAACCTACGTCCGAACGCAAGAGGGTCTTCGGTGAAGATTTGACAACTGAACCCTTGCATTGTTGATTTGCCGCGGAAGCACTCCCTCCCGTCACGAACGATTGCACCGAATCCTCAGAGAAGAAGGAAGATGTCGGACGGAAGCGCCCACAAGATGACGCCCCTCCAACTCGGAGTCCCACCAATGGTTGAAACGTCGCCGCTCATCAACGCGCGCCGCAAGTTTTTTGCCTACATGAGGACGCCGCAATTCTACGTTGTCCTATTCATCGGACAGATTCTCTCGCTGTGCATCACGGGCACCAACACCTTCTCCGGCCTTCTGGCGGCCCGCGGCACCTCAATCCCAGCCTTTCAGTCGCTTTTCAACTTCGTCCTCCTCAACATCGTCTACACGTCGTACACCGTATACAAGGAAGGGCTCGGCGGTTACTTCTCGATGCTGAAGAAGAGAGGGTGGAAATATGTGATTCTCGCCTTCCTCGATGTCGAAGGCAACTACTTCGCCATCCTCGCCTACCGCTACACCACAATCATTTCGGCGCAGCTGATCAACTTCTGGGCCATCGTCGTCGTCGTTGTCATCTCTTTCGTCTTCCTCCGCGTGCGATACCATTGGACGCAGGTTGTCGGCATCCTGATTTGCTGCGGTGGCATGGGACTGTTGTTGGCGCGCGACGCACACAATGGTTTGACGATCGGTGGAATCCCGACCGAGCTCAAGGGCGACCTTTTCATGTTGCTCGGCGCAAGCTTTTACGGCCTGTCGAACACGGCCCAAGAGTTCCTCGTCTCGCAAGCGCCGCTTTACGAGGTCGTCGGGCAGATTGGGTTCTGGGGCATGGTCATCACTGGTGTGCAAGCGGCCATCTTCGACCGCGATCAATTCCGCCGCGCGACGTGGACCAGCGAGGTCGGCGGCTATATGGCCGGCTTTAATCTGGTCATGTTCATCTTCTACTCGATGGTACCGATCCACCTACGAATGGCGTCCGCCGCCTTCTTCAATATCAGCTTGCTCACGAGCAACTTCTACGGTGTCCTCATCGGCATCAAGGTCTTCGGCTATGTGCTCGATAGATACTATCCGCTTGCGTTTGTCATGATTATTATGGGACTGGTTATCTATTTCATGTTCCTTTCTGTATTCGGCGAGGCCAAGAAGCCGTGGCTGGGCGAGGATCAGGCGGCCGGCGTGGCAGGCGTGGGAACGGCGAAGAAGATGGCGCTGAAGCAGCTGGCAAGCGCACAACACCGCGGTGATCATGCCGTGTAGGTTGAGGGATTATGAACTCGCGACTGGTTTGGCGAGTAATGGTTTAAACGCCTTACTGTGGAGCAGGGGGTGGTTTGCGCCTGCTATATCTATGTTTTGATGCCTGTTACGCTGTATCTTAAACGCCTCGACCTGGAGATTATGTGGGATTTGTCTGTTCTGGTGTTCGTCTGCCTGCAGCTGGTTTGCCTGGCGGGCTGGCCCGCCCGGCAAATAAAGTTGAAAAAGACCGCGTATAGAAATGTGGACTCAGGTAGAGGCGTAACTGTCGACCTGCTTCTATATTTCTCGACCTCTATACCTAATACCATCCATCAATTACCACCGTACCCCACCAACATGCCGCCTCCGGATCTCCCCTTGACGGAGAGCTTGCTACTGGCAATCCATATGTGCCCTCTTTTCCCGAAACTCTCAACGAATTTGAGCGATGGATGCAACAAGAAAAGAGCCACGTATGGGTACCCCTACGGAGAGGGAAACTGATGCTAATGGTGGTTCTTATGGCGATTCATTCATGAAAAATGCACTCAGTACATGGATTGCATCCGTCGTCTGGAGGTCACGCCTACTGCTGGTCCTACCCAACAGAATCTCTGGAACCAGGAATACGATACACAAGGGAACTAACTACACAATCAAGTTGGACGGCCAGCCATATCATGTGCCAACAGTGAAAGAACGGAAGAGGGGACATATGGAGCGCAAATTTGTTTGTATTACCGAGATTTTCGACCTCATACGAGGTGTCCTTTTGCAGCTTGAGCATGCGGGTGTTGGCAAGGTCATGGAGGCTGTCATGGATCGATGAAGAGCAAGATGAAATAGTGGGTACATTGCCATGCAACTGAGTTCAACTGTGGAGATCTCTGCGGGTTAGAAGACCGCACCAAAAACGCTTTGGTTGGGTGCCATCGTAAGGGCCTTTTCAACAACCAGTGAGCGGGCAAGCTGGCCTGCTAACATACACAGAAGATGCCCGGGAGCGTTCAAGTACTGTGACCCAGCAGCTCTCCCATCCGGCAAGAGGGTACGGGAATACAGGCCACCAGTGATGGCAGTGCGGGAGATATGGAGGGAGGCCGAACACTAAGATCAAGGAAGAGGGCCAAAGGGTAGCAGATAGATACCTAGGTAGAACACTGCATATGTGCTGCACTCTTGAACTTGGCCGGAGAGAAAATCATTCTTATAAACGGGGCAGAGCGGGCGGGGCAGTGTGATCTACCTTCTAGGCAGCCCGGTCTGCGGATGAAAAACTCAGGTTCTATTTGTGGGTGGGTTGACATGGTTTTCTATTTCGTGGGTATGTAGGCCGGCCTGCCAGCTAAACACCAGTGCTAGAAATGCACCCAACGAGTTTGGGTTGCGCGAGGATTGGTGGAATCCACAGCCAATCACTCGGTCGACGTCACCGTTTCCCGCTCCACGTATCGCGCGCAAGTGGAGTCGGCAGCCTTGTCGGCATGCTGTCTGTTGTCATGTGTCTTGGGAGCGGGTGCTTTCTAGAAATTCCTCTCTGGCTTCTTTTTCGCTCCCTAGGAGAGAGTATGTCGCACGGCGCAAACTGGTCGTTCTTGTGGCATGCTGCTGAGCCTTATTAAGCTAGCCACGGACGGATCCCCATCCTTGCTTGCACCATCCAGCCCTCGAGTAACTCTATATCCACCCACGACTGAGTATCAATCCACATGCCGAAACCATGAGCACTCCGCAACACTCCTCACGCACCGCCTCCCGAGCGCAATCTCCCTCGATTTCTCCTCTTCCGGCGAACAGCATTCTGAATATAGATCCGCCTCCGCTGTTCGTCGGGCAAGGCTTCGCCGACTTCAAGGTATTCCCGTCCCACCGCCCTCTGCCAGCATCTTCCCGCTTCACGCTATTCCCCTCCTCCCCACCACCCCGCCGACCGGCCGACCGCTAACTCTCCCTCCCGCAGACATTCAAGGACAAGCTCACGGACTGGGCCATCTCCGCCAAAGCAAGTCTTCCACTCCCCACTCTCCGGCCCCACATTACACACACACTCAGCCGACACTGCAAACGCGTCGTCTTTCTCTTCTTTAGCTCCGGGGGGAGATATATCGCACCAGGATGGGAAGGGGAGAAACAACAGCGCGAGCTAACTTATTTCCGCGGGTTCGCCCCTACAGTTCTACACGCGCACCAAAAAGTCGGACGCGAAACGGGTCATCGTCGATTGTGCGAGTCCGGTATGTGCCTTCCACGTGCGCGCGTACATGTGTGCTCGTCGGGGATGCGTGGTCGTCGGCACCCTGATGGCAGAACACACGTGCACGCCCGAGGCGATGGCCAACAAGAAACGCGCGCCGGCGAGTAAGCAGGCGTGGATCCAGCGAGTGCTGCCGGAGACGATCGATGTTACGAGGGATACGACGCCGACTCAGATCATCGAGGCTATACAGAAAAAGTGGAATCACACAATACGATATGAGGCTGCTCAAAGGGCTAAGAGTATGGCTCTCGCTGGGGCTGGGGCTGGGGCTGGGTTGATCGGCGGCGGCGGCGGTAGTGGCGGCAATGGTGGTGGCGGAGTCGGCGTCCAAGGCGGCGTGATGGCGGCGACTAGGACGAAGCTCCATCCGGCGCTCCCACCGCCCCCTCCACCAACGCCACCACAACAGCAGCAGCACCAGCAGCACCAGCAACACCAGCAACAGGTGCATCTTCAACAACAACAGCAGGTGCATCAACAGCAACAGCAACAGCAGAAGCAGCAACAGCGGCAGCAGCAGCATCGACAGGCACAGCAACAACAGCAGAACCAGAACCAGAACCACCTGCAGGGCGGTGGGATCAACCCGTCACAAACAATCTCAACACCCACCCCAACACCCACACAGCAGCAACACCACACGAATACCATAACCAATTTCCATCACCACCATGCCCTCCCGAGCAACAATCTCCTTTTCTCCCCGCCGCTGCCGGCCCCGCAACCATCGCCACCCTCCGCCACCACCTATTCCCCCCCTCAACAACCAGCTCCAGTTCCCGCACCGCTTGCACCGCCTGTGCCACCTGCACCACCTGCACCGCTTGCACCGCCTGCACCAACTGCACATCCCGTGACACCGCCCTCTGCTAAGCGGGGGCCGGAATACGACGCACGTGCCATCCGCATTGCCATCACGGACCCACTGCTCGCCCCCTATGCGCGAGCAAGTCACCCATGGCGCGGCAAATCCGTGTTCCTACGTTACGGAATGCTCCGTGGGCCGACACTACGCGACTTGCTCCGGTGCATTCAACGGCATCTGCCGCAGGGACGGGTGCCGTACTACATCACCGGCGCCATCTCGACAGAAGACGTTCCGGCGGCCGATGAGGTCGGGCATTCCGAAGACCTCGAGGGCGGCGGTGAGACCGGCACGGTTGTGCTCAAGGACGATGACGATATAGAGGCGTGGTGGTGGATCTCCACGGCGAGTCCCATGGAGGTCCAGGTTGTGCTCGACTCTCCCAGCGATCCGGCCGGGGACATGGCACGGATCTTGGGCGTCGAGGCGGTCAATGGTGTGGGTGTCAAGAGACCCCGTGTCGATGTGGGAGTCTGGGAAGAGGTATTGGACGAGGAGAACGGAGGAAGGAGGAGAAGAGTTGGGTAGCCCCCCGCCGCTGCCCCCCCGGACTGTGGAGGTTTGCATCTTCCAAACTTTTCCTAGTTTCTCATTTGTGGGCGTTTTTTTTTTCCGGATGATTCTGGGGGGGCTGGGCTTGGTTGGATTGGATTGGCTGGTTATCTAGGTTGCTTGGGAGGGCAAGGCCGGGTAGAATGCGTTTTGCCTTTTTACTTCTTTTGCTGATCTCTATCACTGTCCCTTGTCCATTTTTTTTTTTTCATTCGAAAGTTGCGAGAAAGTTTGATCCGCTGCAGCTCTTTTTTTCTTTCTTTTCCTTTCTCTTTTTCTCTTTTCGGTTCTGTTCCATATCGTGTTTTTCTGCATTTTTTCTGAGTCTATTGCATGTCACTCACTCGTCCAAATCTTATCTGCGCCGTTCCCTTTTTCTTTTCTTTTCTTTTCTTTTCGGGGCACCCATACCCAAATATATCCTCTGCTTTGTCCTTCGTACGTACCGATGTCTTCCGTGTTTCGAATGTGACCTCGATGACCGTTCAAGCCGCAGCTTCCTCACCGCCGGCCCTGGCAACGGAGAAGAACAGTCCCGACGACGGTGTCCAGTCCATTGCCGTGTCACGTACCTACTCTGCCCCGGCGGAGCCTCCATACGAACGGCGAAACTTCTGGCCGGACCACGCGTTCCACACACCTCCGCGGACGTCATGTTACGGTGTATATGCCTCCAGAAGAGACCCAGCATACGTGGGGTGGCCGAGTAAGCCAGCCGCACATACGATGTACTCTACATACGTATGTACACATCCCACGGCGACAGCCCCGACGGCCATGCCCGGCCCGGGATCCGCAGATCGGCACTAGCGGATGTATCATCGGGGGGGGGACGGCGATGTTTGGAGACACATTCGGGCAGCCACGCGGTAGATGGATGGATGTGTATCTATCCGGGGTGGAGGATACTAGGTCCCACCGTCCGTCTGCTATGCACGCAGAGCGATGGAAGCCGAGATTGCCATACGGAGACGGTATCGCCGCAAGAATAGACTCTCCGTCCGGTAGTTGGCGGGGCATGGCCGGGATCATCGTCGGAAGCTCCACATCTCAGGGGACATCGTCGATGCGAGCACATTTACGGTGACTCGACCGGTGGGGGGGGGGGGGGGGGGGGGGGGGGCCCCCCCGACCCGCGCCGCCCGCCGCGCCGGCGGCCCGCGAAGGAC
>Ga0307508_10001972_pt1 | contig 22430 bp, 30 predicted proteins | sample 9_EM_MG_FD_203089 | JGI IMG/M metagenome (GOLD analysis project Ga0307508, IMG submission 203089) | Populus trichocarpa ectomycorrhiza microbial communities from riparian zone in the Pacific Northwest, United States - 9_EM | ecosystem: Host-associated > Plants > Roots > Unclassified | place...
CTCCGACTTCATCACCAATCCGAAAAACTTCATCCCCCTCTGCCGGTTCCTGAGGGCAACTGGCCTAGGACACACCAAAAACCTCTGCTTCGACCAGAACCCCACCTCAAGCGACAACGGAAGTGACAACTTGGGTTCGCCTGAGCCTGACTTCGGGGTCTTCGAATTTTGATGAGTACATTACGACCATACCGGGCCTGTCAGGGAAGAGTTGGAAGGCGGGTTACTCTGTCTTTTCCCACTCTTGTACTGGGGTTCCACAATGTGTCTCGGGGTGACGATTTGTTATTTGCTGCTATTTTTTGTTTTGCTTTTTCTGGCGGTCGGGAAAGATGGGAGCCCCATGGGGGTGGTATGGCGTGGTGGAGCGTAGATGGGCTGTAGTCCCGAACGCAATAGAAATACATTGAATATTATTTCTCTCCACAGACCTTCCTCTCTATCCCCGTGACCGGCGCTACGACCAGCCCTCCCAGAACAACGAGCCCACGCAAGGCGGGTGAGAAAAGCCGCGAAAAGACCACACCTGGCGTGACGGATACCGCGAGAACAACGAGCCTACACAAGGCATGCGAGAAGAGCCGCGAAGAGACCACGCCGGGCGTGACAGATACCGCGAGAACAACAAGCCCACGCAAGGCATGTGAGAAGAGCTGCAAAGAGACCACGCCAGGCGTGACGGATACCGCAAGAGCAACAAGCCCACGCAAGGCGTATGAGCAGAGCCGCGAAGAGACCAAGCCGGGCGTGACAGATACCACGAGAACAACGAGCCCACGCAAGGCATGTGAGAAGAGCCGCGAAGACATTATGCCAGGCGTGACGGATACTGTGAGAACAACGAGCCCACAGGGTTCCAACCCAGGCGATTTTCTGGCGATCGACCATTTCCGGGTAGAATCCCAGATACATTGTGACCGACTCCCACTATTGGTTGAAGGTGGACGAGCTTTTCCCATCAAATTTCACAGGATATGCCATTTTGAGCCTTGAGGTGTTTATCCGGTTGAGGGGTAGTGAGAAACATGTCCTTTCTAAAGAGGGGAGCACTGGACACTCATACAAGTGTCCATGTGCTAGCGCTAGTGTGTGACTGTCTATCTACAGAAGCCCTTAGGGCAGCCATCTGCTAAGTCCCACAAACTCTAGAAGCCATGCTAGCGGCCATGCTGGCCACTCTAGGTGTGGCATCCATGACACCCGGAATCCTCCTCCTACAACCACTTCCCTCTTAATAAAACAAGCCCCGCCTCTAAACAAAAACAAAAACAAAAAAAACAACAAAAAAAAACAAAAAAAACAACTACAAACCCAGCTTATAACAATAACCCCGAACATAACAAAGTGCACTCCAACGCAACCGAAAACAGCAAAATATACCCGGCCCACCACACATCGCCTACACCTTCTGTCACTCCCGTTCCATCTACCGGTAGACTTGTAGGCCATTCGCAGCGTGGTATTCACCTAGCAGCTCGTTGCTGCTGCCTCTCAGGTTCGCCAGCGGTTCCCACGTAGGGTCAGCGTAGCAGACCCATTTGACCAGATATTCGAGATCTCGAACCGTGGTGCCTCGTTGCTCACAAATCGACTCAACCTCGTACTCAACGGTAGCAGTGGAGCACAGCGGTGGTGGGGGTGGGTGTTCATGGGTTTTGTCGACCTTCGACAGTTTCAGGCGTGTGACGTTGAAGACTGGGTGTAAGTGCCAGTGCGCTGGGATGTCGAGAACAAACGCATTCTCACCGGCAGACTTCAGGATCGTAAATGGACTGGCGTACGGATGTTGAAACTTTCGCAAGTTGATGTTGTCGTTGGCAGTGGAATTGACATTGGCGTAGCCGACTGGCAGCAAACGGGTGTCCAGGAATACCGAATTGCCTACCCGAAATGGGTGCGGCTGGCGATGCTCGTTCGCTTCCAACACCATTGTCAGCTGGGTTTCTTCCATTCGCTCTTGGAGCATTCGTGGGATCTTCACGTGGCGTTCTGCGTATTCCGTTCCCGGTCTTGATATCGGCATCCGTGGTCCTGGTGCCAACAGATCTAGTGGAAGTCTCGGAATGTATCCAATATCTGCTTCAAACGGCGACATGCCTATAGCCTTATGCTTTGCCACATTGTAGGTAAACTCCGCCAGTGGCAACAAACGGCTCCACTGCTAGGAGAATTTGAGTTGCGCTATATATGCCTTCAAAAACATTTCCAGAGTGGCATTTGCCTTTTCCGCCTGGCCGTCCGATTGCGGATGGTATGCCGTAGACATCCGAAGCCTGATTCCGAGTTGTGAACACAATGATTGCCAGAAGCCGAAGGTAAACCGGGTATTCCAGTCGGACACAATCGATACAGGCAGCCCCCGTGACCGTCTATAACCGTCGATGAATGCTGTCCCAAACTTCTCTGTGGTGAGATCGGCTTCTTTAACAGGAATCCACCATGCTCGCTTCGTTAGGGGATCGATAATTGTCGCTACTGCATCGTGCCCAGCTTCCGATGTTGACAACATGGTGACAAAATCGATATTTACTCATTCGGCACGTTCAAGTGGAATCGGTAGCTACTGTAAAAGTTCATACGGCCTGGCATTCTTGTGTTTGATTCGGTGGCGTACGTCACATCCGACAACCCATTCTGCAATTGAATCTGTCAACTTTGGCCAGTAGTACCATGAACCGACCGCTGCTGCTGTTTTTGCGATACCGCTATGTCCGCCGCCCAGAATAGCATCGTGTGCTTCCCTAACCACCTCTGCTCTCATGGACTTCAGAATACACAGCTTTCCGCCTGACGGCTTATGGAACAGAAGGCCTTCTTCAAGTATGTATGACTTTGCTCGTTCCTGAATACGACGAGTCTGTTTTGAGCTTGCCTTTTTGTTCTCCTTTTTGTTGGTATTGCTCAGATATTGTAGAACAGGGCCAAAAATCGTGTCTTCTGCATAGCCATTTCCCAGATCGTTTAGCCACTCGGTTGAGGCTGATACACGCATCTCGACGATGTTGAGGTGCTGCGGTTCGGCTTTTGGCTGCTCGACTTCTGACTGACCTCCCTGAGTGTAGACAATCCGGCTGAGTGCGTCTGCCACCATGTTCGCCACTCCAAGAAAGTACTTTACCTCGTAATCGTGCTGTTGGAGCCTGTCAAGGTGACGTCACTGACGGCTTGTCAGCTTATTCTGTGCCAGAATATGTTGCATCAACGCGTGATCCGTATAAATGGTGGTGCCTTTTCGACCATTGACGTAGCAGGCCCAATGTTCCAAGTTTGCACTAATCGCAAGAGGTTCACGGTCATAAGCTGGATATCTCGACTCAACTGCATGAAGCTTCCTTGAGAAATATCCCAGTGGCTGCTCTATCAATCTTCCTTCAGACAGCTGTTTTTGAGGCAAAACACCTTCGATAGCCGTGTCCGAAGCATCGGTTCGTAGGATGAAATCGCCTTCCGAATCCAGAGTTGCCAGGACCGGTGCAGATATCAGTGCCTGCTTGAGGTCTCCGAACTGCTCCCCGTGTCGACTGGTCCACATGTAGTCGTTCCTGGGCTTTGCGGCGAGGTCATATAGCTGATGGGCACGGTGAGCGAATTTCGGAACAAATTTCCTTTAGTAACCCGCTAAACCGAGGAAACTGCGAAGTTCCATAGGCGTCCTGGGCATTGGCCAATCTCGTACTTCTCTGACCTTCTTCTCCTCGGTGTGAATACCGTGTTTATTCACTCTGAAACTGACAAACGATGTTTCCAGAGTACCAAACACGCATTTGGCCTCACTTGGACGCAAACGTGCATTCCGTAATGCTTGCAGCACACCTTCCACATGTGCCTTATGTTCTGCTAGCGTTCCTGAAAAGATGAGCACGTCATCGAGGTATACGATTGCGTTTCGGCGGTTTCGATGTAATATCTTGTGCATCATACGCATGAAAGCGGCTGGCGCGTTTGCAAGTTCAAACGGAATAACCTTATACTCGTAGAATCCGTCCGGTGCTATGAATACAGTCTTGTGGCAGTTGTCTGAATGCACCCGTACCTGGTGGTATCTGCTAGCCAAGTCCAGTTTGGTGAAAAGCCATGCTCCATGAAGCTTATTCAGCAAATCCTCAATGTACGGCAAAGGGTATAGGTCTTTAGCCGTTATTGCGTTTAATCCACAGTAATCGACACACATTCGGAACGTGGCATCTGGCTATTTCACAAAGATTATCGGTGCTACATAACGTGAATGTGAGTCCATCACCCACCGGTTTGCAAGCAACTTCTTAATCTGTACCTCGAATTCCTTCCTCTTGGACTTTGTCATTCGGTATGGCTGGCGGTGTGGAATTTTTGCTGTCGGATCGGTATGGATACGGTAATCATGTTCTCCTGGTGGTAGAACGTCACGCGCTGGCTGAAAGAGATCGTCAAAGTCCCGATGGATTTGGACTCTCCACCTCCCCAGATCAGCGAAAACGGATTCATCCTCACCGAATTCCTTGTCCACCCGTTGTTCATGGATGTCGATCACAAATATCCTGTCGCCACTGGGTTTTGTCATTGCCCGTCGTGTTTCGTTTGCGGAAATCAGGTTGATGGATGCCGCTTGAGCTATTGCTTCACAGTGGTTGTGAACTTCCCGGTAGCGGCCATGGTGAGGTCGAAGTCCTTTTAAGGAAAGCCTGAGAACGAATGCCGGTTGTCCATCTGTTAGCAATGACCAATCGGAATCCAACAGGGGTAAAACGTTGTCTGAATCCACCAGATGGCGTGTCTTCCAGTGCCAATTTTTTCCAATAATAATGTCGTAGGCGCCCTTAAGATCAAACACAGTGTACCAACCGGTAACATCTGCGTAATTCCCAGTGATGCCGCGTATCCGTCCATTAAGCCAAACTTGGTACCTATCTTCCGGGGGATGTTTGGTTCCGGCTGTGATAATTGACATGTGTCCGGCATGTCGAAAGGGTAAACCGAGCTGTTTTGCGAATGCAGTATCGATATAACAGTGTGACACACCAGGGTCCATTAGGGTAGGCTGAGCGAGTTTTGGAATGAGAGGTTTGGACTTTAGCGTAAAAACGTAACAAATCACTTTTACCAATAATGTCTTTCCGTATAACATTAAGGTTTGTTAAATAAAGTCTTGCTCCCTCCCATTCCCTAGTTGGAGGATGCTCTGTCACTTCTCTCTTGTCTGGCCAACCTCCTTTGATATATGCATCAGACTTTGCCTCCGGATTGTCAGCATTGTCAAGATGCTTGACTGGGATTCGCCAATAGGGTTGGCTGGCGTAGTACTGTGACTGCTGCATGGGTGGTGGATGTTGGGTCGGTTGATACTTCTGGGGTCTGTCACGCCCTCCATGGCATCCTTCTCGAGGCTTGAATCGCGATTGTATCTTTCCATCGACAATTGTATTTACTTCGTTATTTTCGGTTGGGTTCAGGACTGGGACGGCTCTTCCAGATGCCATCGGCTGAAATGGGAGAGTGCGCGCGGTGACGATATCCACCATACCGGATAGTGTTATCTGGCTGCCATTGCCAAGGATGTCCATGAGGCGTGCCTGCTGGGATATATCGTTTTGCGTTGCTTCCAGCAGCTTCATCAGGTATTTCTCCCAGAGTGGGTTTTCCCTGGTAATGGTGAGTGACCCGCCCAGAATGGTGATCAGTTCCAACGCTCTCTGGTTGAACGACAAAACCAGCTGGTGGCTGAACTTCAATGCATACCATTCGTGGCGGATTACCGAGATAGGCCGTTCCGGAATGTACTGGTGCTTGAAGAGGACCTTCATGGCATCCCATGTGATATTGTAATTGTATTCCTCCAGAGGAATAGCGTCCACACCCTGTCTCTTCATGCTGTTCTCGAACCAGTGGAACACCTTGGCTGTGAGAAAATGCCAGAAGGTGTCGATCTTCTGGTTGTCTTCGGATGCCCCCTAACAGACTGCTCCACCCTGTCGAACGAAGTGCTGAACGTCTTCAAGATATTGAGCGACCACCTCCATGTCCTGGGAACCATCAAATCTCATTGGCTCATGCAGTTTAATTTTTTGAACAATCAGGTTTTGGCTCAAGGTCCCAGCATGTAGTTTTGTGGCTTGTTCGCAGATGACCAAGAGGTTATTGCAGCGCCGCTTCCAGACTGTCATCTCCACAGAGGCTTCCCGGTGACTCTTGTACCACTGAGCATTGGCATTCAGGACCGCTTCAGCTGAAACAGCTATAACTACCGAGTTTTCGTCGTGCGAGAGGTTTGCCTCACCAATCCACCCAAGTAGCTCGCCTGGCCGCGGCCAGAATTTCGGGGTGTTTGACATTACTCGCTGTTTCGTCATGCCCTGTTTTGCTCACCACTCTTTTGGAAATGCTCGCCATGCTTGGGAAATGTCCGGCGCGCTTTGGAAATGCGCGCCGTACTTTGAAAATACTCGCCGCGCTTGGGAAATGTCCGTGGCGCTTTGGAAATCCTCGCCGCGCTTTGGAAATGCTCAGCGCTTCTGCCCGATGAACGGGATATATACTATAGCAAAAAGCCGGGTATTATCGATTCGGGAGCATGACTGGATACATGATTTGGCAGTGGTACTCCGGCAGTACTAAGAACCAAGCACTTGTATGAATTTTCAGATCAATGCATTACGTAATTTGGGGGATACCTATAGATATCGTAATTAAATGATTACGCAGCTAAAGTTCATTGTGTAAACCACCCCCAATGTCAAATTGTGTAGCGTTCACGGCATTCTAGGGAAATACTCGTAGAGAATGCGTCATCATCGATGATTGCTCTGACTTTGACACCAAAGGTTGCCGTGTAGCTCAGAATGCTGTACCGAACCGGCAGCAATCCATCACGTAGAATCCCATTATCTGAGAGTGCGTTTAACAATCGGATATACTTTGTACAATGATATACGGACTTAAAAGGGTAGAGAAAGTAGAAGAAATAATGGGACCTCTACAGGACAACATGATTGTACTAAAGGAAGCGAGTTGTATAGGGGTTCCACCACCAACTATCCTTCGACTTTTGTACAAAGTGTACATTCATCGGATCCAGTTCAAACACAGCCAACACCTCCGTATGTCCCTCCTGTATCCTATCGAAGGTATAAACATCGTATGGAGCTTCATTAACTTCTTGTTCAACAGTTCGGACCAAACGTCTACAAAGCAGGAATCCACGCTGGATTCCTCCGATCGAAAGCGATGTAATCCATATGATTTGATAGAAAACTTTTGTCGATATGTGTCGTACAAACTCACCAACTCGCATGCTGATCTTGCGGATGTGGTTATAATAACTATACTGAAAAGTCATCCGGCCCCAATAGCTGACTCGGCGTATCATCGACATCGTAATTCGGACATTGTATACTCGGTTCCAGGTATCCAACAGTACTTCACTATTGAGAAGCTGAGTTTTGGCTGGTATCGTATGTCTTGAAACAGATAGCCCTACTCGGCATTGAGTAAAGCTTCCTTCAGACTCGATGTTGCCGCGTCCAGGCTCCTGGAACTGAGATACTCCTAGAAACCGATTCCGTAAAACAGGACATGCTCTTACTATGCGTCCAAGCTGAATGCTCAACTGGTGTGTTGAATGAACACCATCAAGCATAAACCGAATGGTCTGAGACAGATTTACTGACTTCAAAAGCTGCAACTCCGTGTCTCTTGAATTCGTATGCGGGGCGTGGACTTTGTGTATCTTGTGCTTTTGCTCGCCGATCATCACCGATACATTTCGAGGAGTGCCGTAATTGAGGATATCTTGCTGATAGTGAAGAGCTACATGTATATTCGGAATTGATGCATACTTTGCCTTTGATGTACACAAGAAGAAACGGCATAGCTTTTCCCGGGACTAGTATTATCACATCATTAGCTTAAAGCTGGCTTCTAGTCAGGAAGGATATATTGACCTTTTTGATAGTATCGCTGATTTGTTCCATCTCATCAATATCAAGTTGCGCTTTATTGGTAAGGTATATAACCTGCGATATAGACCAAGTAATGGCAAGCAACGTGTTGATAGGATCGTATTGTTCATCGTGAGGTTCGGCGAATTGCTTCTTCAAGTTGTGTAGTGTTACTTTTTTGAAGTAAGACTTGTTCTTAGTATCGTGACAGATACGGTCCGTAGGATTATTTCCTTGGATATTGAACATCAACAGAAGTACAAGGGGATTCAACTGAGCAAGTCGTCCATTCTCAGAGAATACCATTGATCCGGAATGAGAGACAGGATTCTGGGGTTGGCCCCTGATAAAATCAGCTTCGAATTATCATTAATATCATAGGGATATTTACCAGCCATAAGGTACGTTAATTCGATTCCATGCGGCCTCGTAGGCATCTGTTCCAGCCTTAGAGAAGACGTCTTTCATCAGACATTCATGGAAGTATTTGGCAAGTCTCAATTCCACATGCATCGGATCATTCGGATATGCACTGAAAGGATTAAGTGATGGAAATGCAGTACCAAAAATATGACCGTTTGAAGAAATTCCATGTTGGGAAAATACAGTGCCCCTCGCACTGTCAGACAGATTTTGACTCATGATGTTGATGAAGAGGTTGTCTTCCGGTTGACGATATCGTCCTTCCCAATAGATATCGTATTCGAGGTTACCTTTATTGTCGGTCTGTATACGGCAGTAGCGGCATCCACGACGACTAAGATGGGACATAACCCCTGCATTCTGATTCTGCTGCGGCATATCTCCAGTTATACATAAAGGGAACATGATGAGTGTATCGCCATTTGCGAGCTTAATTCCTTCACCAAGAGCTGCACCTTCCATTTCCAGACATTTTGCGATTTGAGTCGTATCGGTACCAAACGGACCAATCATTAGCACCCACATATTTTGAAGGGTAAAGCGTCCGGGTTCATCCAGACAAGCAGGCTGAATATAAACACCTTGTACGCTTTTGTAGGTGTTTCGGTATAGACTGAACCCATCAATGAATAAAGTTACCGGAATAGACACTCGACGTTCCTTTCCGATAACAAACTGCTTCAACGCTTGTTCTCTGCCGAAGTCTAGAAGCTCTTGTTCTGCCGGAATTCGATGGCGTTGATGTATGTGCCGAACGGTAGGAATTCCATTATGAAGCTACACAATGTACCTAACACAATGAGATGGAGGACCTGAAAGGATACGTGCTGTATCGTCTGGTGAGGTATCCAACAGTCGAATCGATTCATGCTTCGTAAGCTCAGATACTGGAATGACCAATCTGTCACTGTCAAGCAGTACCAGTTCTGGAAGAGCAGCATGAAAGTATGGGGCCGCTTCCTCTACCTCAGTATCAAGAGGTGGCTGCATCTGTGCCCAATCAATATCCCAGAGTCGGTGCAATTCTGGCAGTGAAAGTAGTCTTTTTGCAATGACTGCAGGTTCTCCATGTGAAGTTTCAAGTCTTCCAACACCATGGATACGGAGGTAGGTTGGTGTGATACGAGTAATACCACGAACTGTTGGGAAATATGAGACACAGTCCGAGGGAAGTAGCGGCAAGTCACCAATGTAGGCAAAGTCACCGGAGGTTGTCCGGATACTTCCAAGCCAGGCATCTCCATGCCAAAATTCCTGTCTTGATTGACCAATGATGCCTAATCCGAAATGCATTGACTGGCAAATCCGATCGTCGTGAAGCCACCGTTCTGCATACTGTTGCATCTCGAAACAGTACGCTTTCTTTGGATTTTTCGACTTTGGAGGAACCTTCGTCAAGTCCATTTCTAGATCATGCCCACGAAGCTTCAACAATGGCATATTCCGTCTAACTCGTTCACGTAAAGTTGAGAGGGTCTCAGGGAGAGATGCAATTGATTCCAGTGTGGCCAACTGTAGCGACTCGCGAAGGGCTTGGTACTGAGTGTGGGAGAGATCGCAGGCTGTTGCTAGCACCATAACAGCAAGATGAAAGTCATCCACTGGAATGCCATTTGGCCGAGGACAGTCAAAATAGTCATTCGTTGTAGTATGACCTCCAGTGACCATCTCGTCATCTTCCTCCATCTTGTCATCTTCATACATTTCGTCCGGTTTATCTTTGGCTGAATTACTGGTAGTATTGCTGCTATCGCTATCGATGTTGTTACTCCTTAAGCTATCAAATTTGGGGTCGAAATCAATAAAATCTCAACGAACCTTTGATCGGTAGGACCCTTTGTATTATCCACTCTCCCGGTTACATCCTGGTTGTAGGCTTCTTCATCGTCGTATTCATTTTCGGATTCAACTTCATCCCGAACATCAACACCATCAAGATTGCTGTATAGAAATGATTCTTGTTGCAAGTTTGTGGATGATTTTTCATCACTGGTTGTTATATCGCTATCCGATTCCCAATTGACAATATCGGACATGAAATCTGGTAGCTGGGTTTCCAGTGGCTCAGGAATTGGAGGCGGATGCTGACGGGGGATTGTGAAATGATGATTTTGAGTTGTAGGGCGTAATCGTTGAGGACGGTTGAAGGGTGCGTTCGTCCGTCGGGTGCTATAGCGATTCTGTATAATACGTTGCGGCACTAAAAGTAATCAGAAAACAAGAAGAATTGGCAACCAGATGTTAGGGAATTTCGATAGATAGAGAACTTACGACGTGCTTCTGCAGCATGTGGAATTTCAATGTATCGGCGCATAATAGGTACACGTTTGGTACTACCAGATGTAATTCAAAGAGATGATGTTGTTGCAGTTGCTATTGGATTAGCAATAGAAGTGTGAAAGTAAGGAAGGTCATTGTTGTGACAAGGCGGTCAATTGATCGCCAGTGATTGAAAACCTGGGCTTACTCCACAGACCAGAAAAGGGCAATGTAACGGTGGGCAGGCGACGGATTTGCTGTACTCAACGATGGTTTCATAGCCGGCGCGCGGATTTGCTGTACTCAACGATGGTTTCATTGCCGGCACGCGGATTTGCTGTACTCAACGATGGTTTCATCCTGTCTTCAAATGTGAGACTGGGGTGCTGACGCGTCACCGGAGTCACGGTAGAATCGATATCTTAGTCAGGTTTTCGATAATTCACAGCAGAATAGTCTCAGGGGTGTCGTTACAGGTTCTCTCTCTGTCGTCCCTCTCCTTTGCGCAGCGCGCCGGAGGTCTATAAGAGCGGAATCCTCTTGTGCTGCCGCTGTGCTCTATCCTTTGACCTTGTCTTCAGGAATGGACAGCTGCGTAGGTGTCAGGCTGTCAACGTCCGGCGCTGTCAGCGCTGTTGTCGCGGACGAGTGTGTCATTCGAGAGACCGTCGCCGTTGCGAGGTGGCATTCGCGAGACCGTCGACATTTGGAGAGTGGTATTCGCGCGACCGACGACGTTGCGAGGTGGCATTCGCGAGACCGACGACGTTGCGAGGTGGCATTCGCGAGACCGACGACGTTGCGAGGTGGCATTCGCGAGACCGTCGACGTTTGGAGAGTGTCACTCGAGAGACCGTCAACGTTCTGCGCCAAATATCTATTACATTCTCGTTGAGCTGTTAGCCCATTATACAAGGGTGTAACATCAAACGAGAATCTACGCTGCAAAATCAATGGTATATGTCATCTTCATATGTAATTGTTCAAATGAACCATTTAAATCTATACCCAAATGAAACAAATGATAGCAAAACAAATGAGCCCAAGAATTAGATTTTTAGTCGCTGCCCACGACAGAAAAATCTGAATCATACTCATAGATGTTCTTCGGCTTCTTGGCAAGATTTCGCTGGCGGCGTGGTGTTTTAGCAGGTGCCATGATGTAGTCCTCCTGACGTACCATTCCTTCAAAGTCCGCCGCCGATGCAATGAGCTTGATTTTGTCAAGTGCTTTCTGCCTCGGATAGGTCTTAGGATCGTGAGTTGTACGATGAAGGTACCTTATTCTTAATCAGCATAAAGTCCCAAGTAAAGTACTTTGACAGATTTGACATACATCATTGTATAGGTGAATACAGTCCGGTAGAGCTTGAAACAGTTCTCGTTCCTCAGAGTCTCTCTCCAATCGATAGTACCAGCATGGATTTCGGCCATCATTGTGTAGAGATACTCATAAGCAAACTTTCTCTTGTACGCCTCTTTCAGTCGATCAAATGGGAGATCAGTCCATGTTCCAGCTTTCTCTAGTTCCTGCTGTATATTGCCAGAGGCCTTGATGAACTTGAAGAACCAGTTCTTTTTCCACTCCCTGATCTTGCGTGACATGACGTCGTACGCATCAGAGCTACGATCAACCAGAGTACCAACAGCATTGTCGATGAGAGATTCATAATGCTTTTCGTCAATATCAAGGTAACGAATGAACATCATACGGCATTGTGAGATGAAGCGGTTGTAGATAGCATTTCCCTTGCCACTCTTGAAGAGCGAATGGAATCGATCCATGTCGTATCTGCGTCTACGTCAGACTATTTCATCGCCATCCACGAATATACGATCGACTGCTTGCTGAACTTCTTCAATATCGACGTTGAGTGGAATCTGTTCTCATATTGTGTCAGATATTCTGCGTATAATGTACTTGTTGAGGAACTTCTTACACAGATCAATACTTGCTGCTCATCTCCTGTGGAAGTCACCCTTGAAGAAGGATGTCTCGGCGGGATATCGGCACCATGGTTCCTGACTCCATGACTGGCAGTTGGATTGCCAGTAGGGACATCATCTGAGGACTTGTCGTTTCGGGTATAACGTACACGGTGTTGTATCTCCTCGTCCGAGTCCTCCTCATGGCGATGGTGTTTCCCATGGCGCGATGGTGTAATCAGAGTCAGCAACTCGTCCTGTTCCTCCTCCTCTTGCTGCAACAATCCCTGAGTATTTCTCCTGGAAGTACTTGAATTGGGTACTGGTGTAGATGATGACATTATGAGGTGAGGGTTGGGGTGAACAGACTTTGTCGTTTTGCTCGAAGATTCTGGTAGTTGCTGTATCTTCTTGTGCTTCCTCTTTTCTCCTCCGCTTACGTTATAAGCATCTATGTGTCGTCGAGATCCAGCAGTTCGGTGAATGCTGGATTTGTCGGTTGGTGTGGAGAGAAATCCCGACATTTTGCCGTATTTTCGGGATCGAGGTATTGGTGGTATGTTGTCGTGAGAGTGCACTGGAAGCTAAAAACTCATTCGCATCCTATACAACACAACTCCCACACACCGAACAACCCTCTCCCTCCACGTTTACAAATTTTATAACTTCAATCGACCCTTCCTATCACAGTGCGTGCCAGCTAGGCCTCGACCCCTGACGCTGACTGGATTGTGGGAGGATGTAATGTGGAGTGACGCCGTGCGGGTGACGGATTTCCTTAAAAGGAGCCATCGCCCACTTCTTTCTCTTTCCCTTTTCCTTCCTCACGCAACAACTTGCCTTGTCCTGTCCGCCTTGCTGCATGCTGTTAACAACCCCAACCTTTTACTCATATATCAAGCTGATATAAAACCAATCCGATGGTTACTGACTTCATTCGTACGCTTCCTCACACTTCTCCGTATAATTAATGATTTATAGATATACAGATGTCGGTGACGATCATTCGCTCAATCCTCGTGTTACACCTCACCTTCATCTACATGTTACTCTGATGAAAGTCACGCTCTCCTTTCAAGGAACTCAGAATGCCACTCAAGAGGATGCTATCAAGTTGCTGAGCGATCGAGGAGAAATTGGCTATATCCACTGAGATATTGCAACATATCAAGGATGGTCAGACTATAATCGGGGTGATCAGCCATCTTGAGCCATTCATTTGGCATAGAACTGTCTGCTTTCATGGTAAAGTAGAAGTTTCCTTCCTGGGTATCCCGGTTTGTGGTACTTTTCTATTTCCTTGTCATACACTCATAACAAGTATATAGGCTGGTGATAATCAAGTCAACGATCCCAATATCTCGGTAATTCCTTTCCTCTTCTCACCAGAGTGATCAGCTAACATATCGAACAGGATTCGGTACATGATGATCTACTGTAGCGGATTGGTCTAGTGGATTGCCAGGTAGTAATACCACCATACCATTACTGACATTGAGCTAACATTTCAACATATCAGTACATCCGAGGTTGTTAAATAGATGTCGATATATGTGCAAAGTATGATGCCCTTTTCAATGTACCTTAATTCTCTTTACTAACTCTGCTGTTACCCACTAATAGTTCACCGTCGATCTCAATCAACTTCTATTCTGAGTAAGTGAATGTTTGACCCCATCCCCAGCCTTCCATCTCTAATTGCTTGCACATGCTAGTTCACTCTCACTGTCCACTTTCCTGATTGTAATATGTAAGTATGTATAATTCATTCTCTACTCGTTCTTATTCATTGTTTACTAATAACTTTACCTACAAACCCCAGGCTATCATCACAGTTCAATTATTGGCATCTCTAGCATGCAGCTCTGTGAATTTGCAGCCGCTGATTCTACTACTATTCCAGTAATTCCATACGTCCCAGTCTCAAACATGCGTTTGCTCTACTGATGATGTGAGAGGTATCAGGCTTAGGTACTATCTGAAATGTTCCAAGTAGATATCTTGTACAATATGAATAAAGTTGGGAACTGGGTGCGAGAACTGAAGAGGATGAGAAGGACTGGGACTTGTACAACAATGAAATCTCAAGTTACTCGATTGCGAAAGCGGAGGACCTGGAAATCCTAGGGATTTCTATGTAGCATACGGCTTTATATCTAGTACTGGAGAGAATTCCAAATAGTATCACATGCGAATTATAATGAAATCTACCATAACTATCATATAGATCCAAGAGTGATACTGCATTAGCGAATTAAATGACCACATCATTCCTGTACTATTGCCAGCTTTTCTCTTTTCTTACTCGAGTCTTTTGACAGCGGCTCTCTTCAGAAGACGCAATTCAAAAGCTGCAATAATGATAGAGTCTCACTACTGTTGTAGTCTGAATATGGAGACTTTGAAATCCGATTGCACGACAGTACCCCTCCAGCAGTATTTAGATTCCGCTATTCGTTATCAACGGTAATTGCGAAAATACTGGCACTAGCATAGGGCGGCAATTGTATGACTACCATACCTGTCTAACAGAGATACGGCATTCTTTCAATTACATACTTATTCAACAGCTGCTACGCTACTGTACTGCAATGGAAGTATTGTGATTCAAGTTTTCATTTCACTACGTATCGCAACGCCATTACGCAGTGATATATTCAAAAAATTTACAACATAACCGTCATAAATTGGAAGTGTGATTTCATTACGCAGTATGCAAATAACGGTAGCTATGCCAAGGCGATATCGGGCCGATAATACCCCGCTTTTTGTTATAGTAGGCAGTAGCTCAGCCCGGTGAACGGGTAGTCGTGACTGCTGGATGGCGTGTGTGTACGGCGTGTGTGTACGGCGTGTGAATACGGCATTCGATTTCTTCCCGAATCTGCTCAATTCGCTCAAATTCTTCTCGAATCCACCCGATGAACGGGTTGTATAGCCAGTATCTCAGACCGGTGAATGGGTAGTTGAGACTGCTGGACGGCGTGTGTGTACAGCGTGTGTGCACGGCGTGTGAATACGGCGTGTGAGTATCTTTTACTTGAAGGTTAGTGCACTCTATGTAACTGGAAACAGCTTGGTGAGACGTAAGGTATGGGCCCCGAAACGCCGGCCCCCACGCTTACCGCTCGCCGCGCCCTCGCACAGCTACTTTTCATGCGAGAGTCGGTTCACTGGGCCGTCCCGTGTCTCGTCGTTTGGTTCCCTCGTTTTCCCGATTTTCTCGTTGTCCTCTCGGGATCTTGATGTTTCTGTGCCCTCCTTCTGCTGGTCGCTGGTCGTGTAGGGCAGGGAAATAAAGAATGCTCACCACTGGTCATGTGGGGCAGAGAAAATAAAGTGTTGCTACCAGTTGAGGGGTAGTGAGAAACATGTCCATTCTAAAGAGGGGAGCACGGGACACTTATACAAGTGTCGGTGTGCTAGCACTAGTGTGTGACTGTCTATCTACAGAAGCCCTTAGGGCAGCCATCTGCTAAGTCCCACAAACTCTAGAAGCCATGCTAGCGGCCATGCTAGCCACTCTAGGCGTGGCGTCCACTACGCCCGGAATCCTCCTCTTACACCGGTCTTTTCTCGCCAGCTGTCCTACGGCTTGTGCCGCCACAATTCCGGCTCCTACTACCTGGGCTATCTCTCCCTGCGTAAGCATGGTTGCCAGCTGGCCCTCGGTAGGTTCCCTGGTCCCTGGTGAGGGCCTTTCTGTCGGAAGGTTCTGTTCGTATAGGTCGTTGTCGTCCTCGCTAGGAGGGGGTGAAGGCGAAGGTGATGTTCCCCTTTGCGGAGGTCTTGGTCGGGGTCGACCCCTTCCTGCCCCTCCTGTGCCTTGGGGTATTTGTGGCGGGTCTGTAGCCAGGACTGCCGGGGGCCTTTGTCCTCGTTGTTGGGTTACTCCGAGCCAGGGGCTCCCCAGCACCAGTCGGGTTGGCGGTGCCCCTGGGCTTTGAGTGGGCCGGGTCCGTCCGGCCGGTGTCGCGGGCAAGGGGACTGTAGTTGCTACCCGCAATAATTCGTCCTATGCTCGGGCCAGCCGTTGCTCCAAGCTGTCCATTCGATCTCGGTCCTTTTTTCGTTGCCGCTCGAGCATTTCTACCTTCTGTTGGTGGTCAGCAGCCCATTTCTCCACGTTACCCTGGAACTCCATCAGGTGGACGTTTCTGGCCAGGTTTGCTTCTGACAGGAAAGCCACCGCGTTGTGCATTCAGGCTATTTGTGTCGCCTCTTGTACCCGATGTAGGTCACTCATCTTGGAGTGTTCGATAATGGCTTCCCAGACCTGTCTCGTGAATGTCTGGTATGCGTTAGCGGATACCATAGGTTCGTTTCTTACCCAGTCTCCTGAGATCTGTTCTTTGGCTTCCATCTGCTCGTAAATATATTGGGCTCCTTGTGCCAGTCAATTGTAAGCTGCTTCAATCTGACTGATGCGCCGGTCCGTATGGTCGAACGTATTACCGCAGACGTCCATTAGCTGGCGTAGGTCTTGCTCGGCCTGCTGCTGGTGGTTGGCCATCGTCCGCATCCACCCGACCAGGTTGCCGATCTCCATGGTTTCCTACTGAGGTTCTTCGTCGTTGGTGATCTGGAGCAGCCCCCGGGGCGCCTCCAACCGGAGCATCTCCAACCGGAGCATGTTATAGTCGGACAAGGTAGACATTCCTTTAATATAGGTCAAGAAAATGTCCTGTGTAGATGGTTTCGTCGTCGGTAAAGTAATAGTCACAGAGATCCTGGAGCTCATCTTCAGTGAACTCGGTGTTCTCATGGTTGTAGGCGCAGTTGAGCCAGTATTGTGTATACCAGTTCCAGGGCTCGTGGTCACCTTCTTGGCAGGGAGTAGGGATAGGACCGTTGCTGAATGTGTCCCACAGTTCGTAGTTGGCTAACTCGCTATTGATTGATTGGAACGTGCAGTCGAAGGAGTATTGAGACTTAGGTTCCAAGAGGGTAGATAGTTCGAGTAGATAGAGGTGGTTTTCGAAATAGGTGTCGTCGAAGTAGGGCATTCGTTGTGTTCGATTCGTACAGTGATTTTGGATCGAAGATTATAGTGTGACACTGGGGTTGAATCGTAACCGGAGTGTGGGTAGAATCAAAGGTAATCAGGCTACTTTCGATAATTTACAACGGAATAATCTTAGATCTTGTGTGTGGTTTTGGGGGTAGTGTTGGTGATGTTCGTTCTGATTTTTCTTCTGTCAGAACGAAAAACCTCAGTCTTATACCTGAGTGACGCTGGCGTGAGAGGTGGTGACTTGGATTTGGATTCTCCCGAGGTGCATAGACTTTGTGGGCGACTCATTGATCCTGGCCGGGTGTAGATAAGGGAGATGAGCTCTTTCATGCAGCTGAGCGGGGAACTCTCTTGCTCCAGACTCATACGTGTCCTCCCCTGTAGGGCCCAGACCTCTTTGTACGTGGTTCCTCTATAAGGACTGGGATCTCTCGTACAAGACCCCTCCATAAGGAGCCCAACCAGCGTCTGCCAAGACCCTTCTTTCATCGTTTGCACTTTGACCCCTCATCTCGGAGTTATTCTTTTTACGACCGATCTTCTCGGCTGCAAGCTAACTCCGGTTCCTTAACTCCCGCCCATACTTTCTGAGTGCGTTCGGTCATCCTTACGTACTCCTCTCTAGCTTAGCTACGCACTCGACATATTTCAGGTGTAACCTCAGAGGCGTTGGTTTCCACCACAATGTTGCGGTCGTGATCTAACAGACGCAGAATGGGTACCGTTGTAAAGGAGGTTTTCAGTCTGTCAAACGATTCCTGTTGCTTTGTCTCCCACTTGAATGGCAGGCCTTTTCTTGTCAGCCGTGTGAGTGGCTCAACTACCTTTGAGTATCCTTTGATGAATCGGCAGTAGAATTTGCGAATCCCAACAATGCTCGCACATCTCGTAGATTTTTGGGAGGGGGCCATACCTTCACTGTTTCAAGCCTGGACGGATCCATCTTGATGCCATCCGCACCAATGATTAGTCCCAGTTATTTAACTTCCGTTTTGTGGAATTCGCATTTTTCCGGTTTGAGCTGGAGGCTGGCATCGGTCAGTCGTGCCAATACTCAGTGGAAATGCCGAGTATGTTCTTCCATCGTATACAAATAAATCAATATATCATCGAGGTAGGCTGACGTAAAGTGATCGAGGAAAGCAGCCAAGGTTTCGTTGATGAATCGTTGGAAATCTGCTGGCGCCTTGGTCAGGTAACACGGCATTACCAATGATTCGAATAGGCTGTAATGGGTTCGGATGGCAGTTTTCCATTCTTCTCCTTCTGCCATTCGAATGAGATTGTACGCTCCACGAACATCCAATTTCGTGAAAAACCAAGGCTTCGATATTCACATCAGTGTTTCCCGAATCAGCGGAAGTGGGTAACGATTTTTGATGGTTCCTTTGTTGATACCTCGGTAATCCACCACCAATCGCAACGATCCATCACCCTTCTTGACAAACAGGATTGGGGCTCTGGCCGGGGATGAAGAAGCCCAGATAAATCCCTTATTCAAATTTTCCTCGATCCATTTCTTGCAGGCTTCCAACTTGTGACGGGCAAGGGAATATAGCAATCCAAAGGGCGGTTCGAATCCCTCTTCCAAGGGAATGTGGTGGTTGTAGGGGCGGTGTGGAGGTAACTTATTTGCAATGGATTCGCAGAACAGGAGAAGGAACGAGTGATATTCGGGAGGGATTAGGGATTTCAACCGCTCATAGTCTGGAGGCACTGCCTGCTCAGTATCTTGCGGGTTCGGTGTAGGCATTTCAAGAGCTTTGTTGATGTCGTACAAGCTCATAGCAAAGATTTGAACCAATTCCTTTCGTCGGATTAGTTTCTTCAAGGAAGCCGAAGAGATTACCCAAATCGCAGGAGACTTAGATTTCAGGTTCGATGCCACGTCGGGTGGCTTCGGTGCCACGCCCGGGCGTGGCGTTGTAGTTACTTTCGGCGTTTCCGTTGCCATGTTTGTCGTCTTCGGCACCACGCCTATTGTCAGTAATGCCACTCGAGGTGCCGCCAGTGGATTTCGGTGGTCAGGGTACTGAAATCGGACCGTAGTGCTGACAAAATCGGTAATGATGGTATGTCTTTGGAGCCAAGGAATCCCGAGAACCAGCAAGAAGTGTCCTAACTTGGTGATGAAAGCGGGTAACATTTCGGTGTGATCCTGTATTTGATAGGAAATCTTGGTGAGATGTGTGATTTGGCCGGATTCGATGGGTCGTCTATCGATTACTTCGAGATCTCGGGGAGGGTTTAGTCTATAGCGGGGAAATTTGTGTTGGCGTACAAAGTTTTCGTCGATAAATGCAAAGCCCGTTGCGCCTGTGTCAAGCATTGCAGGAGTTTGGATAGAATGGTCACCATTATGGAGAGTAGCTGCAACAAAAAGATGCTCTCCTTCTAATTCACATTCTTCCACCCATGGACCAACTACAACAGGCAATTGCAAATGGGGAAACAACGAAACCAATGGGGAACATCCCATACCAATGCCAACCGGATGGCATGGGACAGCTAGTTTTCCGACTGCTCGTTCGGAATGGCAGCGTCAGGTTCGGCAGTCGTATTGACAGTGGCTGCCAGAGCCAGACAGCGGTTCCAAGAGGCAGTGCGTTCGGGGCATTCGCGGAGGAAGTGACCAACAGTTCGGCAATACAGACGTTCGCCCTGGGCCATGCGTTCTTGTCTGCTACGATTTTTGTCGGCAGTCCTCTGCGTGGCCGATAAGTCTATAGGCTGTCACGAACCTGGCACGACAGGCTCCTTGGGGCCGGTGCCGGTGCCGCTCTTACCCTTGTTGCCCTGTGACTCGGCCTCGTTTCCACTGCTGCAGCCGCAATCTTCCTCCGCTCTTAAGCCCTCGCCCCGATCCCTGCGAAATCACTCCGGTAGCAACATCCCTCGAAGTCTCAACCTGACCACTGGCCGGTCCAGGCCCTTCTCCTTTGTCTCCGTTATCTTGCTTACATGTCTTTTCTCCTGTCAGCTACTTTGTTGACTCCCACTGATTGAGCTTGCACGTCCTTCTCCTAGGATCATTGCGAGTATTGTTTCTCCTTGATTACGTTGTACGTCATTCTTCCCTTTCCCTTACCGTTACTGCTTGCGCGTCCTTTCTGCTGTTGCCACGAGTAGAGTGTTGGACGCGCGGCGGCAGAGTGCAATCATGTGTTTTCCATGGGCGCGGCGAGTGAGTCATGAGGAGCTATGGAGGAACTGTGTCAGTCTTGTGGGCAAGCTGTGATTCCACAGAGGGAAGGAAAAGTATAAAGGAAGGGCGCGGTAGCTAGTCTGGAGATTCTTCTCCACGCAATCTATTCTCCTCTTGACCCCCCCAACTTTTTCGACAACCACCACTGTCTTCTGCCATCGAACAAGCACTCGACTACGTCAAACGATTCCCCAAGAGCAGGGCTATAGTCTCATTAGCTGTCAGCCCAATCTCTTCGGGTTTTTAGTTTCGACCCCCACCCCGCCGACCTCCCCCCATCAGTGATCGCGGACCGCGCATCCGGCCATCACCACCTTGGTCACCACCTCTCAAGATATCTCGGGACCTTCCTCTTGTGTTAAAAGCTTTCGGTAGTGACGCGCATACGTCACAAGCCAAAGCCTCCCCGTGAGGAGAGCCACCCAGTCCCAGATAGACCTGCGAAGAGCAGAGATAACACTGTCAAGAACTAGTACCATGCCGTTCGAAACCCAGCCTCATCTACCCACCAAGCGTGCCCGTACGGAAAGTGACCCAGAGGCAGACGGAGACGATATGGATCTCCAACCCGCTGAGAATCTCACTGTGACTCAGTCACTTGACGACAGCAATGAGAGCGCTGAATATACCTCTCTACAGCTTCCCCCCCCTCTGAACCCGGAGCATGCAGCTCTACGTTCTGATTTCGAGCTCATCACACTGGCAGCCATGGACCGCCTCTACCACCGAATCACTGCAGATGTTGCCAAATCAGCTACCGATACTGCAATGGCTATTCAGAAGACCACCGACAAGCTGCATAGCCAGATCCACTCACTGGGAGCCCAAGTTACCCAGCTGCAACAGCAGATCCTGACTTAGCAGCGCCCCGTCTCTACGCCTGTGGCTGCCCCGGAGAAAGCCCCAGTCAAGAAAATTCTCAAGAAGACATTGACCAAGAAAGCAACCACTGGAGACACAGCCAGTACTACTACTGCCACCAGCAATGCTACTCCCACAGTGGCGTCAGCTATACCCCAGGTGCCACCCACCAATGCTCGAGGATGGGAGACCGTACCGCCCAAACAGCAGAAGCCAAAGGCCACTCTGCCGAAGCTCATCCCAACGAACTACCCACAAGCGGAACGCGAAGTTACCTGCTACTTCCAGAATGGTGATACAAACAACTCGAAGGGTATCCTCGCCGAGAAAACCTATAACGAGAGGCAGACCATGGCAGCTACGGCTCTCCGGCGGGTCAACTCTGTGATTGTCGACAACAAGGATGTTCTTGCACCTCCCTTTATTCGTGCACGAGTTACGGTCCGCGGCAACATCATATTCACCCCTAGCACCACGCAGCATAATGTCATCTACGAAGATTATGCTACAATCATTACAGATGCTCTTTCTTACTACGGTTAATGTGAGAAAGTGGAAATAGGAAGGCGATTTAGCCATGTCAGAATAATGGGCGTCCGGAGATGACGGACCAGAGGCAACATGTCCGGAGATGACAGCAGCCTTAGTCTCCGAGCACCGGCTCGGGAGACAGTCTTCCGTCCTTTCCCCTTGGCGAGTCCGTCAGGCGCGTTGTATATAGAGAGAATGTTTTTCCTTCGACGTTGTATCAATCAATCAGTTCACTACCTTCGTCTCTATCGATCCCTATATTCCAACAGGTTATGAGCCCGGATTGAACGCTCTACCA
>Ga0307508_10001973_pt1 | contig 22419 bp, 20 predicted proteins | sample 9_EM_MG_FD_203089 | JGI IMG/M metagenome (GOLD analysis project Ga0307508, IMG submission 203089) | Populus trichocarpa ectomycorrhiza microbial communities from riparian zone in the Pacific Northwest, United States - 9_EM | ecosystem: Host-associated > Plants > Roots > Unclassified | place...
GGAACGGCGGCTGTGCCGGCACGAAGATGTCGCGATCGAAGCGCGACGGCGCCCGCACCGTGCGCGAGGCCGCCGCCCACAGCAGATGGTTGGTCGCCGGCTTCCAGGCCAGCCGCGCGTTGGGCAGAAACTCGGTGCGGGTGTAGTCGTTGCGCTCGGCGCGTGCGCCCAAGGTCAGCCGCCAGCTCGGGTCCAGCGTGATCTCGTCCTGCGCAAACAGGCTCGCCCAGGCCTGGTTGACGCGGGCCGGCAGGAACGCGACGTAGGGGCTCGTGGCTTGCACATGGTCGAGCGCGTCGCGGTATTGCGCTCCCCAGACCAGCGCATGCGCCGGGCTCGGGTGCCAGGCGTGCTGCACTTGCAGGTCGACGATGTCGGCCTTGTCCGCGAAGGTCGGTGGAACGGTGCGTTCGATGCGGTCGTAGCTGAGCTGCCCGCTGACGCTCGCGTCGTCGGCGAGCCGGTGCTCCCAGCGCGCGACGAGATTCGCGCCCGACACCGAGATGGTGTCGAGCGCGAGATTGATCCCGGTGATGGCGAGCGCGCCGGGGAAAGGCTGCTCGCGCTTGCCGGTGTAGGCATCGCCCTGCACGGAGACCTTGTCGGCCGCCTGGCCCCAGTCGGCGCGAAACCCCAGCTGCGTCGTGCGCGAGGCATCGTTGACGCCGCTGCCGTCGGCGGCTTCGGTGTGCGAGCGATGGCTTTGCTTGGCGTAGACGCGGTAGCTGCCGTCATCACCCAGCGCTCCGCCGTAGCGCACGGCGACCTGCGCTTCCTGGTTGCCGGCGCCGGCCGACACCAAGCCGCCCTGCGTCTGATCGGCGGATCGCGTGATCACGTTGATGACGCCGTTGACGGCATTGACGCCCCACAGCGTGCCGCCCGGCCCGCTGATGACCTCGATGCGCTCGATGTCCTCGAGCATCAGGTCCTGCACGTCCCAGAACACGCCGGAGAACAAGGGGCTGTAGACCGAGCGGCCGTCGATCAGCACGAGCAGCTTGTTGGCCGCGGCGCCGTTGAAGCCGCGGGCGCTGATCGCCCAGCCGTTGGCGCCGGCGCGCGCCACCTGCAGGTTGGGCGCGAGGCGCAAGGCCTCCGGCAGGCTGGTCGCGCCCGAGCGGCGGATGTCGTCGCCGGTGATCACGAACACCGACGTGGGCGCGTCGGACAGGCGCTCGGCGCGCTTGGACACCGAGGTGATCTCGATGTTGCTGAGTTCTTCGAGGCTGAGGTCGGTCAGCTTGTCGGTGGAGGTTTGTTTGGCTGCGGCGACCGCCGTCACCAGCAATGCGCCGATGGCCGCAGCCGCGCTGGTGCATTGCCTTCGGTGCCTCGAACCCATGGACCCTCCCGTCGGTGTTCTCGTGTCCCGCGAGAACGCACTGTAGGAGATTCATCAGGAGCGCGCGCCTGTAAGACCTGACAGGTCCCCCCGTGCTTGCGGGGGCGCGCGGACCGGTGGCGACCTCGTCGTTCAATCGCTGGCGGTCCATTCGACCGCGGCGCCCAGGGTGTTGAGGTTGTCGACGAAGCGCGGGTGCGCGCGCCGGATCGGCAGCGCATTCAAGATGGTCGAGCGGCCATCGATGCTCGCCGCGAGCATGAACAGCGCGATCGCGACGCGAATGATGTACGGGCTCTCGACGGTGGCCGGCACCAGCGGCTTGCCGCCGTAGATGATGAGCCGGTGCGGGTCGCACAGCACCGCATGCGCGCCGAACTTGCCGAGCTCGGAGCTCCAACCCAGCGCGCCTTCGTAGACCTTGTTCCAGAACATCACCGAGCCATCGGCACGCGCGCCCAGCGCGACGAAGATCGGCAGCAGGTCGGCCGGCACATAAGGCCAGGGCGCGGCCTCGACCTTCTGCAGGATGTTGCCGGTGAACGGCGGCCGCACGCTCAGCGGCCCGCTGACGTGCGCGCAGCTGAAGCCGTCGCGATGCTCGAGCTCGACGCCGAACTTCGCGAACGTGCGGTCCAGCAGCGGGAACTGCGCGTGCGCGCCGTTGCGCACCACCACGTCGCCGCCGGTGATCGCGCTCAGCGCCAGAAAGGTGGCGACCTCGTGGAAGTCGTCGGCGAAGGTGTACTCGGCACCGCCCAGCGCGTCGACGCCGTCGACCTGCAGCTGCGAGCTGCCGATGCCGGTGATGCGCGCGCCCATCAGCGCGAGGAAGGCGCAGAACTCCTGCACGTGCGGCTCGCAGGCGGCGTTGGTGAGCCGCGAGCGGCCGCGTGCGGTGGCCGCGCAGAGCACGAAGTTCTCGGTGGTCGTGACCGATGCGTAGTCCAGCCAGTGGTCGCTGGCCGCGAAGCGCCGTGGCGCGCGGATCGTCACGATGCCTGGCGCCAGCTCCGCTTCGGCCCCGAAGGCGCGGAAGGCTTCGATGTGCGGGTCGATCTCGCGCACGCCGAGCGTGCAGCCGGTGACGTCGTCCTCGAGCCGAACGCGGCCGAAGCGCTGCAGCATCGCCGGCACCAGCATGATCGACGAGCGCATGCCGGCCGGCAGGCGCGCCGTGTCGGCGGCAGGGCGGCTGCCGTGGTGCAGCTTCAGCGTGCCGCTGGCGAAGTCCATCTCGACCGACGAGCCGAGCGCGCGGAAGAACTCGAGCAGCTTGCGCACATCGGTGATGTCCGGCACCCGGTGCAGCACGACCGGCTCGTCGGTGAGCAGCGTGGCACACAGCACCGGCAGCACCGCGTTCTTGTTGGCCGAAGGGTTGATGCGGCCCCTCAACGGGCGGCCGCCGTGCACGATCAAATGGCTCATGGGAACAGGACAAAGGAGTGGAAGGCGCGCCCAGTCTCTGGGGCCGCGGTGAACTCGGAATGAAGTGTGTGAAGCGCGTGTGAACCCGCGACCTTACCCGCGTTGCAGAGTGCGTCGGTAAGACAATTTGTCCGTCTCATGGACGAGCTGTCCGACGTTCATGCATGCCTCGACCCGAATCCGCCGGTGAAGAGGCGTCATCAGGCCCGCGGCTAGGGGCAAACACAAGGGTTTGTGCCAGGGCCGCAGCGCTGTGGCACGCCGTTTGCGCAGGCATGACTGCCATTCACGCCCGTCAGAGGCACACAGGAGACAAGCAAATGATGAGAGTCAAGCTTCTGCGCTGGGCCGCCGCATGCGTGCTCTTCGCATCCGGCGCCAGCTTTGCCGCGGCCGCGCTGCCCGCGCTGAACGTCGACACCAGCCAGACCACGGTGTCCGGCCTGTCCTCGGGCGGCTTCATGGCCAACCAGCTGGGCTATGCGTATTCGTCGACCTTCAAAGGCGTCGGCGTCTTCGCCGGCGGGCCGTACATGTGCGCCGGCCACAGCAACTACACCGCCTGCATGTACAACGCGACGATCAGCGCGGGCATGCTGAGCACGATGCAGGCCGACATCAACAACTGGAGCGGCACGGCCATCGACGACAAGGCGAACGTCGCGGGCCAGAAGATCTACCTGTTCGTCGGCAACAGCGACTACACCGTCGGGCCGAACCCGATGAACGGCGTGCAGACGCAGTACACGAACAACGGCGTGGCCGCGGCCAACCTCGACTACATCAAGCGCGACAGCACCGCGCACACCTTCCCGACCGACTTCGACAGCAGCGGCAACAACGCCTGCAGCAGCAGCGCGTCGCCCTACATCAGCAACTGCGGCTACGACGGTGCGAAGGCCGCGTTCACGAAGTTCTACGGCGCGCTGAATGCGCGCAACAACGCGCCCGCCGCGGGCAATTACATCGAGTTCGACCAGACTGCGTTCACGAGCAATGCCGGCATGGCCTCGACCGGCTGGGTGTACGTGCCGGCGAGCTGTGCCGGCGGCACCGTGTGCAAGCTGCACGTGGCGCTGCACGGCTGTGTGCAGAACTACGCCACCATCGGCGACAAGTTCATCAAGAACACCGGCTACACGCGCTGGGCCGACACCAACAACATCATCGTGCTGTTCCCGCAGACGCGGGTCGACAACACCAGCCACAGCACGTCGGCGAGCGGCTCGCTCGCGAACGCCAACGGCTGCTGGGACTGGCTCGGCTGGTACGGCAGCAACTTCGCGCAGCGCGCCGGCACCCAGCAAGCGGCCATCAAGGCGATGGTCGACCGGCTCTCGTCCGGCGCCGGGTCGGGCGGTGGTGGCGGCGGCGCGCTGCCGGCGCCGACCGGCGTGGCGACCTCGGGCGCCACGGCCAGCAGCATGACGATCAGCTGGAGCACTGTGACCGGCGCGGCCAGCTACAACGTCTATCGCAATGCCGGCAAGGCGAACACAGTGCCGGTCACGTCGACGAGCTTCACCGACACCGGCCTCGCGGCCGCGACGCAGTACACATGGACCGTCGCCGCGGTCGACGCGAGCGGCGCCGAAGGCACGCTGTCGGCGCCGGCCACCGGCACCACGACCGGCAGCGCCGCCGTCTGCACCACGGCATCGAACTACGCGCACGTGAGCGCCGGGCGCGCCCACCAGAGCGGCGGCTACGCGTATGCGAACGGGTCGAACCAGAACATGGGCTTGTGGAACCTCTACGTCACGACGACGCTGAAGCAGACCGGCACCAACTACTACGTGATCGGGACTTGCCCTTGAGCCGGCGCGCCGACGCTATCGATCACACCAAGCCAACGCACTGGAGACGCATCGTGACAGCCATCATCAGCAGATTCGCATCGCAGCTTGTGTTCGTGATCGCCGCGCTGGCGTCGGTCGACGCGGCGCATGCCGACGGCACGGTCGGGGCCAGCTTCCCGCCGGGCTTCCCGGTGATCAACGACGCGTCGCTCGCCACGCCGCTGATCGGCTTCGGCGCCGCGGGCCCGGTCCAGCGAACGCCGGTGATCTTCGTGCACGGCAACAACGACACGCCGTATGCCACCGCGTGCAACCCCTACGGCAAGATGCAGGCCTTCGCGCAATACCTGGCCGACCACGGCTACGCGCTGAGCGAGTTGTGGGGGCTGGGCTATCAGGGCGACCAATGCGACCTGCTGGCCGACCAGACCCGACGTTCGGGCGAGGCCCACACGGCCGCTGCGAATGTTGCGGACCTGCGCCGCTTCGTGCGCGCGGTGCTGCGCTACACCGGCGCGCACGAGGTCGACATCGTCGGCCACAGTCTCGGCGTCATCGTCGTGCGCGAGTGGCTGCGGCAAGACGAAGACGCGTCGCGCCACGTCCGCCGCTTCGTCGCGATCGACGGCCCGAACCACGGCATCATCAATTGCTCGCCGTCGCCGCTGAACTACTGGCAGGCGCCGTCGCTCGGCGGCTTCACGCCCAGCAGTGCGATATGCCAGGAGCTCGGCTCGCCACGCACGCCGTTCCTGAAGCGGCTCAACCACCGCGGCTGGGCAGCCTGGCGCGGTGCCGACGACGTGCTCGTGATCCGCAACGCCGATACCAGCTTCGTCTACTTTCCGTCGCAAGATGGCGTGCTCGCCGGCGTGCCCGCGGAAGACTCGTTCGGCGACGCGACCGACTTCTCGGGCAGCGCGCGGCTGCGCGGCGCACGCGAGCTCGACTTGAGCGGGCAAGGCATCTATGACGCGATCCTGGCGACGTCTCACCTCGGCATCCTGAATTCGCCCGACACCTGGGCAGCGACCCTGAAGTTCTTGAGCGCGCACCCGGATCGTCACGTACATTGAATTCATGACCTCGTCCAACGCCAGCACCATCGCGGCCAAGCGCCGCGCCTTCAGGCAGCTGCATGAATCCGGCTGCTTCGTGATCCCGAACCCCTGGGACGTGGGCAGCGCGCGCTTTCTGCAAGGCCTTGGGTTCAAGGCGCTGGCCACGACGAGCTCGGGCTTCGCGTGGTCATCGGGCCGTCCTGACAGCAGCCTCTCGCGCGACGCGGTGCTCGCCCATCTGCGCGACATCGTCGCGGCGACCGAGCTGCCCGTGAACGCCGACTTCGAGAGCGGCTACGCGCCCGACCCGCAAGGCGTGACGGAGAGCGTGCGCCTGGCGATCGAGACCGGCGTCGCGGGGCTCTCGATCGAAGACGCGACCGGCGACGCGGCGAACCCGCTTCACGACATCGACACCGCGGTCGCGCGGCTGCGCGCCGCCCGCACTGCCATCGACCAGGCCGGTGGCGACACGCTGCTGATCGGTCGCGCCGAGAACTTCATCGCCGGCCGCCCGGATCTCGACGACACAATCAAGCGGCTCCAGGCCTATGCGGCCGCTGGCGCCGATTGCCTGTACGCACCCGGCATCCGCACGCGCGAGCAGATCGCCGCAGTGGTCGCGGCGGTCGCGCCGAAGCCGGTCAACCTGCTGGTCGGGTCGGCCACCGACTTGACGCTGCAGGACATCGCCGCGCTCGGCGTCAGGCGCGTCAGCGTCGGCGGCGCGCTGGCGCGCTCGGCCTGGGGCGGCTTCATGCGCGCGGCGCGCGGCATCGCCGAGCATGGTCGCTTCGATGGCTTTCACGATGCGGCCTCGGGCGACGAACTCGATGCGTTCTTCACCCGTTCTTGAACAGCCCCTTCTCCTTCATTCGCTTCAAGCGGGAGCGTGTCGGCGTTTTTTGCGGGATCTCCTGCACAGGGTCGGGGTCTGAACCCGCGGCGGCCGAGTTCGCACTGTGCTTTCCGATGGCGGCGATCAAGCGTGTCGCTTCGTCCGGATCCACGACGTCAAAGAGCACGGGCAGTTCACGCGCCGCGCTTTCGACGTCGTGTTCGATCTCTGCTGGCGCCGGCGGATCGGTCGAGGAGGGCGCCGACGCCGGGGCGGCGGCATCGACTGCCTGCGCAACAGGATCCACGAATGGCGCGGAGAGTTGGCCCTGAAGGCGATACGTCTCCCAGACCAGCCCGGTGGCTGCCAGCTGGCGCAAGCGCTCCCCTTGAGACAGGCCGCTGGCGATCGATGCAAGCATCGCGTGAAGTTCGGGGTGCACGTCGCTGTCGACGTCGAACTCCAGGTGAATCACCGCCACGATGCGTCGCTCAGCGCGTTGGATCCATCGCCGCCTAGCCCTCTGATTCGGCCTCGCCGATCATCTGAAAGCCGCGCACATTGGCCGACATCGGTTCCGGCATGACAAACACCGGGATCGCCGGGAACCGCTTGACGAGGACATCGCGATAGCGCTCGGGGTGACCGCCCACCAGGACCATCAGGTCCACGATTTCATGGGCGTCTCGAAGGCCGTCGACCATCCGGTTGATGCAGTCCTCGACGACGGTCATGATGACCGGCTCGAAGCGCTTGAGATCGTGCGCCACCCCTGCCAGCTTCACCGGGCCGCTGCTTCGCAGGGCCTCATTGATTCGGGGCATCACGGCCGGCCCCAGGGGTCGGCCGATGTCGGCAACGAGCGACTCCAGCACCGATCGCACGACACGGTGGCGCCCGGCATCCGACGCCGCGCCGCTGGCACGCGGATTGATCGTGCCCTGCTGAATCAGCAGCCAGTCGAGGGTGTGCTCGCCAGGGTCGATCATCAGCACCGACAAGTCGTCCAAGGCCTCGCCGCTTGCCAGCGGCTTGAGCGCGCCCGGCGTGCCCGAAATGACGCGGTTGAGCTCGTCCAGGTGGTCATCGAGGGCGGCGTACCCGCCCATCGGTTGGGCCTGAACGATCACATTGCGCACTCGGATGGTCTTGTCGTCGCCGATCTCGATGTCGCCTTCGTAGTGGGACCGAAGGTAGTCGCGGCGCTTGCTGTCGTTGTATTGGTTGACGGGGAGACCGAGCACCAGCACGTCGATGCTGGAGTCTCCGGCCTCCGCCATGTAGCGCAATGCGCCCTTCGTCAGCGCCTCATAGATGGCGCCACGGTAGAACTCGTCGGTCACGTCGCGGCCGAAGCTGCCGCCCGCCTGTGCCAGGCCGACGTCGCGCCCGACCTCGTATTTCGCATCGTTCACCGGGACGTCGAAGGTGTCGCGCTTGCGCGTCCCCAATGTGCGGACGGCGCTGGCGTCCGCCGGGATGGCCATCGACGGAAAACTGATGAAGCTGACGCCGTCGCCGCTGCGCACGCTCAACTTGACCAGCCCGAAACCGACGTCGATGGCGCGGATGACAGGCACCTTGGACGGCGAGCTTTGTTTGGACGCGGTGGCGACGTCGCGCAGTTTCGAAGTGGTTGAGGTCGACATGGCGGGCTTCCTGTGGCTGCAAGGCTTCGCGACGGCGACGTGAGTTTGCGCGGCGCGGATCGGGCGTGCCGGGGCACGGGCAGGCCAACCCCACGTCGCGCGGTGATGACGATCAGCCGCAACGAGGTCTCGACCCAAGGCCCCGCTTATAGCCCTATTGATATCCCCTGGAACAGAGGGTCGATACGTTCTCGAAACAGTTTCTTGCAGAGGCGGCCGCAGCACGATGGGCACGCAGCCGCGGTGGCTACAGACTGCTACAAATAACCGGCGTCCCTCTGCCGCCCAGGCTCCTACCTCAGCAAATCAAACAACGCCCGCGCCACCACCTTCGTCGCACGCCGCAAATCCTCGAGCACCAAATGCTCGTCGGCGCGCTTCGCGTTCGACTCCAGCACGGTGCGCGGCCCGGCGCCGTAGATCGCGGCGGGGATGCCTTGTTCGCAGTACAGCCGCACATCGGTGTACAGCGGTGTGCCGGACGTGGGGATGGGCTCGCCGAACACCGCCTCGCCGTGCTTTTGCAGCGCGTCGACGAGCGGCTCGTTGCCGGCCAGCGGTCGCATCGAGTTGGCCAGCAGCAGGCGCTTGATCTCGACCGTGATGCCGGGGCGGCTGGCCGCGGCGTCGTTGATCACCTGGCGGATCGTCGCCTCGACTTCGGCCGGGTTCTCTTCGGGGATCATGCGGCGGTCGAGCTTGAGCACGACCTTGCCGGGCACGACGTTGGTGTTGGTGCCGCCCTCGATGCGGCCGACGTTCAGGTACGGGTGCGTGATGCCCTCGACCTTGGACGTGACCTGCTTGTACAGCGCGTTCTGCGCGTACAGCGCATTCAGGATCGCGACCGCGCCTTGCAGTGCGTCGATACCGGTGTCAGGGATCGCGGCGTGCGCCATCTTGCCGTGCACCGTCACCTCCATCTGCAGACACCCGTTGTGTGCCGTCACGACCTGGTAGCTGAAGCCGGCCGCGAGCAGCAGGTCGGGCTTCGTCAGCTTGTTGCGCAGCAGCCAGCCGGGGCCGAGCTCGCCGCCGAACTCTTCGTCATACGTGAAGTGCAGTTCGACCGCGCCCTTGAGCTGCGGCTTCAGCGTCTCGAGCGCGCGCACCGCAAACGTGTAGGTCGCGAAGTCGCTCTTGCTCACCGCCGAAGCGCGACCGTAGAGCTTGCCGCCTTCGATTTCGCCGCCGTAGGGCGGGTGCGTCCAGCCGTCGCCCGGCGGGACCACATCGCCGTGCGCGTTCAGCGCGACGGTGCGGCCGCCCGCCGCATACGGCCGGCGCACGATCAGGTTGGTGATCGAGGCCATGCCGTATTCCTTCAGCGCCCACTCGGGCACGGCGTGCTTCTCGGCCTCGAAGCCGAAGGCCTTCAGCAGCTCGGCAGTGCGCTCGGCGTGCGGCGCGTTGTTGCCGGGCGGCGTGTCGGTGGGCACTTGCACGAGTGCTTGCAGGAAGCTCGTTTCTTCGTCGAAGTGCGCGTCGATCCAGGCGTCGAGTTGTTCGTAAGCGTTCATCGTCATGTCTCTTTCTTCAAGCGATTTCATTCAGCAGGTGCATGAACGCATCGACCGCGAGCTGCATGTCGTCGGCCGTGCTCGACTCGAGCGGGTTGTGGCTGATGCCGGCGTTCTGGCCGCGCACGAACAGCATCGCCTGCGGCATCACCTCGTGCAGCTTCATCGCGTCGTGGCCGGCGCCGCTGGGCATGCGGAACACCGGCAGCCCGGTGGCCGCGACCGCGCGCTCCCAGCGCTGCTGCCACTCGGGCGCGCTCGGTGCCGCGGCGGCGCGCATCGTCTCTTCGATCGAGTGGTTCAGGCCGCGGCGATCGCAGATGCGCGCGAGCTCGGCCAGCACATCCTTCGCGCAGGCATCGCGCACCTCGTTCGTCGTCGCGCGGATGTCGAGCGTGAACTGGCAGCGGCCCGGCACCACATTGATCGAGCCGTTGGGCACCGTCAGGATGCCCATCGTGCCGACCAGGTTCGGCGTCGCGGCGGCGCGTTGTTCGAGAAACAGCGCGAGTTCGGCGACGGCCGTCGCGGCATCGCGCCGCGTGCCCATCGGCGTGGTGCCGGCGTGGCTGGCCATGCCGACGACCTCGCCGAGGTAGCGCACGCCGCCGTTGATCGAGGTGACGACGCCGAGCGGCAGGTCGAGCGCGTTCAGCACCGGGCCTTGTTCGATGTGGACCTCGACGAAGCCCTGGTACGCGCTCGCATCGCGCTGGCAGGCGCGGATCGCGGGCAGCGTGGCGGGCAGGCCGGCCAGGCGCATCGCGTCGCGCATCGTGATGCCGTCGGCGTCGAGCTGGTCGAGCCAGTCGGGGTTGAAGTGGCCGGTCAGCGCGCCCGAGCCGAGGAAGGTTGCCTTGTAGCGCTGGCCTTCTTCCTCCGCGAAGCCGACGACCTCGAAGCCATAAGGCAGCCGCTTGCCGGCGCGGTGCAGCTCGCGCACGCAGATCATTGGCACGAAGATGCCGAGCCGCCCGTCGTACTTGCCGCCGTTGCGCACGGTGTCGTAGTGGCTGCCGGTGAGCAGGCGTTTGCGCGACGGGTCGCTGCCGTGATAGACACCGACGACGTTGCCGACCGCGTCGATGCTCACCTCGTCGAAGCCGCACTCGCTCATCCACGCCTTGAGCTGCGCGGCGCAGGCGCGGTGCGCGTCGGTGAGGTAGGTCACGGTGAGCTCGTTGCGCTCGCCGTAGCCGGGGTCGGTGTGGCGCGCCAGCAGCTCGGCGCAGTCCCAGGCCTGCTGGCCTTGCACCGGCGCGACGCCGAACTTGTCGTTCAAGCGGATCTCGGCGATGCGGTGGATGTTGCGCACACACTCGGCACGTTCGAAGTCGGGGTGGTTGGCCAGGCGCCGCTCGAAGGTCTTGATGATCTCGTGGCGCGTCAGCCCAGTGCCGCGTGGCCCGCGCACCGCGACGATGAACGGGAAGCCGAACTTCTGGTTGTAGGCCGCGTTCAGCCCCTGCAGCTGCGCGAACTCGGCCGGCGTGCATTCGGTCAGCCCGGCGCGGCCCTGCTCGTGCGTCGATTCGGCCGTCAGCGTCTTCGCGACCATCGCCTTGCCGGCGAGCTCGGGGTGGGCGCGGATCAGCGCGAGCTGCGCGCTCGGGCCGGCGTCGCGCAGCACCGTCACGAGCGCGTGCTTGAGCTGCGCGAGGCTCGCGAACGGGCGCTGGCGCCAGGCGGCCTCGGCGATCCACGGCGAGTGCTCGTAGACGCCGTCGAGCGCGGCCGTGAACTCGGCCTGCGAGCTCGTGTTGAGTTGGGCCAGCGTGAGGGCGGCGGTCATTCGTTGATCTCCCTGCTCTTGAGTCAGGCAACGAACGGGTGAACTTGCGCCCAGTGCCGCGCGATGTCGATGCGCCTGCAGATCCAGACGCGCTCGTGCTGCTGCACGTGGTCCAGAAAGCGCTGCAAGGCCTTGAAGCGCCCCGGCCGGCCGAGGATGCGGCAGTGCATCCCGATGCTCAGCATCTTCGGCGTCTCGGCGCCTTCGTCGTAGAGCACGTCGAACGCGTCCTTCAGGTAGTTGAAGAAGTGGTCGCCGGTGTTGAAGCCCTGCATCGAGGCGAAGCGCATGTCGTTGGTGTCGAGCGTGTAGGGCACGATCAATCGCTGCATCGTGCTGCCGTCGCTTTTCTCGACCGGCATCCAGAACGGCAGGTCGTCGCCGTAGTAGTCGCTGTCGTACTCGTAGCCGCCGTGGTCGGCCACCAGCCGCTTGGTGTTCGGGCTGTCGCGGCCGGTGTACCAGCCGAGCGGCCACTGGCCCTGGGTCAGGTCCTTGATGATCTGGGTGCCGAGCTCGATGTGGCGGCGCTCCTGCGCCTCGTCCATGTGCTGGTAGTGGATCCAGCGCCAGCTGTGGCAAGCGATCTCGTCGTTGCGCTCGAGAAACGCCTGCGTCAGCTCGGGGTTGCGCTGCAGCGCCATCGAGACGCCGAACACCGTGAGCGGCAGGCCGCGCTTCTCGAACTCCTTCAGGATGCGCCACGCGCCGACGCGCGAGCCGTATTCGTACATTGACTCCATCGACAGATGCCGCGCGTCGAAGGCCTGCGCGCCGATGATCTCGGACAAAAAGGTCTCGGACGACGGATCGCCGTGCAGCACGCAGTTCTCGCCGCCCTCTTCGTAGTTCAGCACGAACTGCAGCGCGATCTTCGCGTTGCCGGGCCACTGCGCTTGCGGCGGGTTGCGGCCGTAGCCGATCGGGTCGCGTGGGTAGTCCTTCGTCATCATCATGAGTGTCCGGTAGTGGGTCAGCGCGGCATCAGCACCGATTCGAGATCGGGCGCACGCGGGTCGAGTTGCAGATTGCGTTCCACGTTGTGCAGATGAGATTCCATCAGCTTGACGGCCGCGCGTGCGTCGCGCTTTTCGAGCGCATCGACGATCGCGACGTGCTCGTCGAACGAGTGCTCGGCCGAGTGCGCGCTCTGGTACATCAGCGCGATCAGCGAGCAGCGCGAGACCAGGTCGCCGAGCATGTCGGCCAGCACCTCGTTGCCCAGCATGCGCGCGATCACGACGTGGAAGTCGGCGAGCAGCCGCGTGCGGCCCGGCACGTCGGTGCGTTTTACGGCGTCGGCCTCGGCCTGCAAGTGGGCGCGCAGCTCGGCGATCTGCGCCGGCGTGAGTTCGCTCGCGGCGCGCTTGATCATCGCGGCCTCGAGCAGGTTGCGCGCGTCGAAGACCTGGCGCGCCTCCTCGATGCCGGGCTCGGCGACGCGCGCGCCGCGCGCCGGCTCGAGCGTGATCAGCTTGTCGCGGCTCAATTGCATCAGCGCCTGGCGCACCAGCGTGCGCGAGACCTTGAACACGTCGGCGATCTTCTGCTCGGCGAGCTTGGTGCCGGGCATCAGGCGGCGCTCGACGATCGCGGTGGTGATCGAATCAGCGATGCGCTGCGTCGCGTTCGAGTTGGCCGCGGGCTCGCCCGCCCGCGCCCGCGGCGCGCGGATGACCTGGAGTTTGTGGGTGGCGGGCGGCATCGAACGGCTTGCTTTGTCGAACAAAGTGTATACACTTTTGACCAGACGTCAAACCATTTTCAGAACCCTCGCCGAGGACACCATGGGAAAACTCACCACACACGTGCTCGACACCGCCCACGGCTGCCCGGCTGCGGGCATGGCCGTGTCGCTCTACCGGCTCGACGCGATGGGCGGCGGGGCTGCCACGTTGATCAAGCACATCACGCTGAACCACGATGGCCGCGCCGATGCGCCGCTGCTCGAGGGCGCGGACTTCGTGCCGGGGCGCTACCGGCTGGTGTTCGGCGTCGCGGCGTATTTCCGCGGCCGTGGCGTGGCGCTGGCCGACCCGCCGTTCCTCGACGAGGTGCCGCTGGACTTCGGCCTCGCGGTGGTCGGGCAGCACTACCACGTGCCGCTGCTGGCGAGCCCGTTCGCGTATTCGACCTACCGCGGCTCCTAGCGGCGATCGGGGTAAACGCGTAGGCGTTTGCCGAGCTACACTGTATACACTTTTATGGCGTCGCCGCGGAGCCCGATGATCTGAATCGGTCGTGACGTTCAAGCCTCACAGAGCCCGCCGTGGTGAGGAAGCGAACAGGCCTGCTTCTTGCGGGTCTGTCGAGCCTCTGGAGTCACACACCGCATGGAAGCGTACCTTCTCGAGTGGGCCAATCTGCTGCTGCGCTGGGCCCACGTCATCACCGGCATCGCGTGGATCGGGTCGTCGTTCTACTTCGTCTCGCTCGACAACAGCCTGACCCCGCCGAAGGACCCGAAAGACGCCGCGAAAGGCGTCGGCGGCGAGCAGTGGGGCGTGCATGGTGGCGGCTTCTACCACCACCAGAAGTACCCGGTCTCGCCCGGCTACGTGCCCGAGCAGCTGCACTGGTCGATGTGGGAAAGCTACTCGACCTGGCTCACCGGCTTCGCGCTGTTCACGGTGCTGTACCTGTTCAACGCCAGCACGTTCTTGATTGACAAGACGCTGTTCGACTGGTCGCCCACCGCCGCGATCTGCACCGCGCTGGGTTTCTTCGTCGCGTTCTGGGTCATTTACGACCTGATCTGCCGCACGCTCGGCCGCGGCAAGAACGGCGACGCGATCGTCGGCGGCTGCGTGTTCGTGCTGATCGTGTTCGCGTCATGGCTGTCCTGCCATCTGTTCGCCGGCCGCGCCGCGTTCCTGCTCGTGGGCGCGATGATCGCGACGACGATGAGCGGCAACGTGTTCTTCTGGATCATCCCGGGCCAGCGCACCGTGGTCGCCGCGATCAAAGCCGGTCAGCCGGTCGACCCGGTGCACGGCCAGCGCGGCAAGCAGCGCAGCGTGCACAACACCTTCTTCACGCTGCCGGTGCTGTTCTCGATGCTGAGCAACCACTACGGCTTCACCTACGGCGCCAGGTACAACTGGGTCGTGCTGGTGGCGATCATGGTCGCGGGTGCGCTGATCCGCATGTCGTTCGCGCTGCGCCACAAGGCGTTGGCCTACGGCAAATCGGTGCCGTGGCATTTCGCGGCCATCGGCACGCTGATCCTGGCCGGCGTCGTGATCGCGCTGCGGCCCGAGCCGCAGGCCGCGGTGGCCGCCAGCGCCGCGCCCGCCAAGTTCGACGAAGTGCAGGCCGTCGTCACCCAACGCTGCGTGATGTGCCATGGCCCTGCGATGCAGAGCAAGAACATCCGCTTCGACTCGCCCGACGACATCGCCAAGCACGCGCAGCAGATCTACCAACAGGCGGTTGTGCTCAAGACGATGCCGCTGAACAATGCGACGCAGATCACCGACGCCGAACGCGCACTGATCGGCCGCTGGTTCACGGCCGGTGCTGCGACGAAGTAGTCCGGGCCCGCACAGACATGTCCACGCTCCTGATCCGCAACGCACGCCTGCTCGTCACGATGGACGCGCAGCGCCGCGAGATCGCCGGCGGCGGCGTGTTCGTGCGCGACAACGTGATCGAGGCGGTCGGCCCCAGTGCCGAGCTGCCGGTCACGGCCGACGAAGTGATCGACGCACGCGACCAGATCGTGATCCCCGGCCTCGTCAACACGCACCACCACATGGTGCAGACGCTGACGCGCGCGCAGGCGCAGGACGACGAGCTGTTCGGCTGGCTGCGCCGCCTGTACCCGATCTGGGCCCATCTCACGCCCGAGATGGTGCGCGTCAGCACGCAGACGGCGATGGCCGAGCTGCTGCTGTCCGGCTGCACGACGACGAGCGATCACCTCTACATCTACCCGAACGGCGTGCGCCTGGACGACAGCATCGAGGGCGCGGCGCAGATCGGCATGCGCTTCCATGCGGCGCGCGGGGCGATGAGCGTCGGCGAGAGCCAGGGGGGTCTGCCGCCCGACCGCGTGGTCGAGCGCGAGCCGGCGATCCTGAAGGAGACGCAGCGCCTGATCGAGCGCTGGCACGACCCGCAGCGCTTCGCGATGCAGCGCATCGTCGTCGCACCGTGCTCGCCGTTCTCGGTCAGCCGCGAGCTGATGCGCGACTCGGCGCTGCTGGCGCGTGCGCATGGCGTGTCGCTGCACACGCATCTGGCCGAGAACGACTTCGATGTCGCGTACACGCGCGAGACCTTCGGCTGCACGCCGGCCGAGTACGTCGAATCGCTGGGCTGGGTCGGCCCCGACGTCTGGTGCGCGCACTGCGTGAAGCTCGATGCGCACGGCATCAACCTGTTCGCACGCAGCGGCACCGGCGTCGCGCATTGCCCGTGCTCGAACATGCGGCTCGCGTCGGGCATCGCGCCGATCCGCGCGATGCGCGATGCCGGCGTCAGCGTGGGCATCGGCGTCGACGGCTCGGCCTCCAACGATGCGGGTCACATGTTGAGCGAGGTGCGCATGGCGATGCTGCTGCAGCGCGTCGCGGGCGGGCCGGTCAACGGCCCGTCGGCGATGAGCGCCCGCGAGGCGCTAGCGATCGCGACGCTCGGCGGCGCCAAGGTGCTGAACCGCGACGACATCGGCGCGCTCGGCGTCGGCATGGCGGCCGACATCGTCACGGTGCCGCTCGACGACATCGGCATGGCCGGCGCGCAGCACGATCCGCTCGCGGCGCTGCTGTTCTGCCAGGTGCCGCAGGTGCGGCACAGCATCGTCAACGGCCGCGTCGTCGTGCGCGACGGCCGGCTCACGACGCTGGAGCTGCCGCTGCTGGTCGAGCGCCACAACGCGCTGGCCGCGCAACTGCTCGCCGCCTCGCAGACCGCGCACTGACCGATTGATCGCCGCGGGCCGGCGTCAGGCGCGGCGTTCCTTCGCGTATTCGCCCGTTGCTGTGAAGCGCGGCGCCATGCGGCGCAGTTCGCCGATGCGCCAGAGCTGTGCCAGCAGCAGCTTGCGGTCCGTGCCTTCGCCGGCCTCGTCGACGAGCGTTGCGAAGAACTGCTCGCGGCTCGTCGCCGCCGCTGCGGCGCGCCGCACCAGCAGCGCGGCGATCGGGCCGAGGTGTTCGGCCAGCACGCGCTGCGCGCCGACGACGACCTCGGGCCCCATCGGCGTGCTGCCGAGCACCGGCAGCGCGGACGCGGGCGCCGCGGGCCGCGGCGAGGCCACTGGTGGCGCGGGCGGCAGCAGCGCCAGTGCCCGGCGAATGAAGCCGGCGCGTTCGTCGGGCTCGAGCGCCTCGGCCGCGATGCGCGCCACGATGGTCTGCACGACCGGGCTGTGGCGGGCGGCGTCGCGCACCACGAGGCGCGCGACCGGGCCGAGCAGCGGCACGAGCAGCTGCTCGATCGCGGCCAGCAGCCGCGGGTCCGGCACCGGGCCGGACGGGGTCACCTCTGCCGCCGGCGGGGCCGTGACGGCGCGCAGCGCGACGCGCTGGGTGGGCGCCGATGAGGCGTCGGCCGCGGGCCGGCGATCCATCACCGTGGCGATCGAGACCGTCGGCGAAATCGGGCGGCCGACCGCCTCGCGCAGCGCATCGCGCATCTGCGCCGCGCTGGCGTAGCGCGCCTTCGGATCGCGGGCCATCGCCTGCGCGACGACGGCGTCGAGGCGCGGCGGCGGCGGGTCGTCGATGTCCAGCGTCGACGGTGGCGGCGGGTCGTCGTGCAGCACCTGGTACATCACCTGGCTGTTGTTGCCGCAATAGGGTCGCTGGCCGGTCAGCATCTCGTACAGCAGCACGCCGCACGAGAAGATGTCGACGCGGCAGTCGGGCACGCCGGCGGTGTAGCGCTCGGGCGCCATGTAGCCCGACGAACCGAGCACCGAGCTGGGCAGCGTGAGGTCCGAGGTTTCGATGCGGGCGATGCCGAAATCGGTGACCTTCAGGCGGCCCTCGGCGGTGACCAGCAGGTTCGCCGGCTTGATGTCGCGGTGCCACACGCGCTGCTCATGCGCGCATTCGAGCGCGTCGAGCAGCTGCAGCATCACGCTCGCCACGTCGCCGAGCGGCAAGCGCGTTCCGCGGGCGAGGAGCTCGAGCAGCGACACGCCGCGCACGTATTCCATCGCGATGAAGCGCTCGTCGCCGGCCTCGCCGTATTCGTAGATCGAGACGATGTTCGGGTGCGAGAGGCGGCCCGCCGCCTGGGCCTCGGTGCGGAACCGCGCCGTGACCAAGGGCTCGTGCTCGGGCGCATGCAGCAGCGGCGCGCGAATCGCCTTGACGGCGACGCGCCGGTCGATGTGCGGGTCGACCGCGTCGTAGACGATGCCCATCGCGCCTTGCCCGAGCACGCCGACGATCTCGTACTTGCCCAGGCGTTCGGGCAATGACGGCACTGACGGCGGATCGACTAGCGGCCGCGCGCTCATACGCTCACCGTCTCTCGCTCGAGCAGCCGCAGCGCCTGCACCATGCTCTTGCGCATGCGCGTGAACGAGGCGGCGAGCCGGCCGATCTCGTCGCGCGTCGAGGCGTTGAACGCGGGTGCGCTCATCTCGCCGCGGCTCACACGGTCGGCGATGCCCGAGAGCCGCGCGACCGGGCGGATCACCAGCCACCACAGCATCAGGTTGAGCACGACCGCGATCGTCGCGAAGACCGCCGACAGCATGCCCATGAACAGCGCCCACGCGGCCTGCGCGCGCGCCATCGGCACGGCCATCGGCACCGACACGATCTGCGCCCCGATGACCTCGTTCAGCTGCCAGCCGAAGCCGTTCGCGGGGCCGTATTTCTCGACCAGCGTGCGCGGCGCGGCTTCGATCGTGCTGTGGCAGCGCAGGCAGGCGCCGTCGGTGATGCGGATCGGGCGCGCGATGTAGAGCGCGCGGCCGGCGGGCGTGTCGCGCTGGCCGACGAACTCCTTCGGGTCGGCCGCCTTGCGGAACTCACCGATCACGTCGGCCTCCCATTCGAGCGCCCGGTCGCGCGGGTTCGTCGGGTTCAGCGTGGCTTCCTTGTAGCTGAACTCGGGGTGGTTCTTCTGCAGCTTGCCGAGCACCTCGGTGGCCGAGAACGCCGGTATCGATTGCGGCAGGAAGCCGTATTTCATCTGCGTCTCGAGCAGCGGCGCGACCTGGGTCGAGGTGTACGAGCGGACCGCCAGTGCCTTGTCGAACAGGAAGCGGGCGTTCTGCAGCACCTCGTCCTGCGCGTTGCGCTCGAGCATGCGCCGCGTGAGCACGCCGGTCGTCGCCAGCCCGATCAGGAAGACGATCAGGAACACCACGTTGAATTTCAGCAAGAGCTTCATGGGTTGGTCTCCGTGCGCGGGGCTTGTGCGATGGCGGCATCGGCCGTCGGGCGTTCGATCACTGATGGCGGAGGCGGTGGCGCGAGCATCCCGTTGGCGGTGCGCGGCGCGGCCGGCGGCTTGTTGGCCAGGGCTGGTGGCGCCGAAGGCCGGCGCGGCGCCACGGCCGACGCGGTGCGGGCGTGGACCTTCTCGGGGAACAGCACGCGGCCCCATTCAGGGTGCGCCGGCAGTTCCGCGAGCAGGCTGCTGCGAAAGCGCTTGTCGTGCAGCAGCGGGCTGAAGCGCTTCACGAACGCAGTGCGCAGCGCGGGGTCCGCGTGCAGCCAGGGCACTACATCCGCGTAGAGCGGCTCGGCAAGCGGCGCCGGTTCGGCCACGGTGCGCCCGCGCCATTGCGCGGCACGCCGCGGCAAGGTGTCGGTGAACGCCCGCGGCAGGCCGTCGATCAGGTCCGGTGGTGGGCGCCGGACCATGGCCGCTGACGTGCCGCTGCGCACCACGACGCTGTCGCCATCGTTGAGCGCGTAGGCCGCTGTGGGTTTGGCGGGGCTGCGTTCGAATGCGCTGGCCTGCCCGGCCTCGACGAACGCGAGCGAGGCTTGCGGTGCGACGCGGACGATGACGTTGCCGCTCAGCGAGCCCAATGCGATCTGCGGCGAGGCCAGCGCGACGCCGGCCGATGCCTTGCCCGATGCCGCGGTGACCTTCAGCCAGCCGCGCAGCAGATAGAGCGATGCGCTGGGTGCCACAGGCATGCCTGCCAACGCCTGCGGCTGCAGCAGCAGCTCGGTCGCGGGGCCGAGGTCGAGCAGCGTGCCGTCTTGCAGCTCGATGCGCGTGAGCAGCGCGGTCTCGCGGCTGCGCACGATGTCCTCGGTGCGCAGCGGCACGCCCTCGGCGGCGCGAAACTCGTGCGCCTCGCGCAGCACCGTGACCTCGCCCTCGACGATCGTGAACAGCCCGATCGGCGCGTCCGCGGCCTGCGCGAGCAACCATGTCGGCATCAGAAGCAGCGCCACCAGCAGTGCAGGTCGGATCATCATGCAACTCCTTGTCGGGAAGATGGCCCGGCAGTGGAGGGAAGATTAGGTCTCACCCTGCATACGGAAAATCACTCCGAGTGGGGACGAGCAGGCTCTGTTCGTGGGGGGCGTTTTGGTTGGTGCTCTCTAATCCCGCGGCACAATCGCCGCCCGATACGCACTACCAACACAGGAGCAAGACCATGCCCACGATCCGCGTCGAGATGTTCGAAGGCCGCACGGCCGATCAAAAGCGTGCGCTCGCAAAAGAGCTGACCGAGGCCTGCGTGCGCGCGATCGGCGCGTCGCCCGCCAGTGTCGACGTCCTGTTCTACGACATCGCGAAGCAGGACTGGGCGACCGGCGGCACGCTGTGGAGCGATGTGGCGCCCAAGCCGGCCGGCTAGCGCTGTGACTTGTTCAGGGCGACGGCGGCGCGGATCAGCGCTTTCAGCGCCTTCTCGTCCAGCTGGTCGCCTTCGTGGAAGTCGATCGCGCGCCGGACGTTGCCGTCGAGACTGGCGTTGAACAGGCCCGACGGGTCCGGCAGCGCAGCGCCCTTCGCGAAGGTGGTCTTCACGGCCTTCTTGTAGGTCTCGCCGGTGCAGATCAGCCCGTCGTGCGACCAGACCGGGTTCGACCACTTCCATTCTTCGACCACGCCGGGGTCGGCCGCCTTGATCAGCGCGCGGATGCGGGCGAGCATCTCGCCGCGCCAGTCGCCCAGGCTCGCGATGCGCGCGTCGATCAGCTCGGCGGCGGTTTCGCCGTTCTTGGCGGGGCTCTTCATCATGTGCTGTGCTTTCTTCAGCGTCGCGCCTGGATCATCTTCCAGCCGTTGCCCGACGGGTCGCGGAAGCTCGCATCCACGCTGCCGTAGCGGTCTTCGGGCGCCTGCGTGAACTCCACGCCGCGGCCGAGCAGCCGGTCGTAGGCTGCGCGGCAATCGTCCACGGTCAGCACCAGCGGCGGCATCGCGCCTTTGGCCACGAGCGCGTGCAGCGCCTGCGCCGTGGCCGCATCGAGCACCGGCGGGCCGGGCACGAACAGGCCGAGCTGGAACGACGGCTGCTCCGGGTGCTGCACCGTGAGCCAGCGATAGTCGCCATTGCGCACATCCGTGTGAACGACGAAGCCGAGCTTCCCGACATAGAACGCGAGCGCTTCATCCTGATCGCGCACGTACAGACCCACCACTTCGACACCTTGACTCATCGGAAAACCTCCATGCTTCGCATTGCGGTATTTGCCTTGGGAACGGCCCTGCGGCTCATACGACCTCCTTTGCGTGAGGCACGTTTATATCGCCCGCCTCGAGCCGCCGCTTCTCCGAAACTGCGGTCGTGAGGTCGGGCCGGTGCGCGGCGCTGACGAAGCAGGCGGGCACGAGCGCGAGCCCGTTCGCCGCGGCTCGCCCGCGCGTGCGGATCGTGCCCGGGCTCTCGCCGGTGATGTCGCGGAAGGTACGGCCGAAGGTGCCCAGGCTTTCCCAGCCGGTGCGGAACGCGATCTCGGTGATGGACAGATCGGTGTCGCGCAGCAGCGCGGTCGCGCGCTCGATGCGCCGCGTCAGCAGGTAGCGATGCGGCGGGATGCCGAAGGCCTGCTTGAACGATCGCGCGAAGTGCGCCGCGGAGACGCCGCTCACGCGCGCCAGCCGCTGGACGGGCCAGGCCTCGTGCGAGGCGGCGTCCATCCGGTCCTTCGCGCGCAGCAGCCGGCGCAACAGCCGGGGCTCTTGGCTGGCGGGACCACCACATGAGACCGCGGCGTGCATGTCGTCGGACGGGTGCATGCGCTTCATTGTTCGGCACCGCCGGACGGCGGCTCGGTGGCCTCGCCGACCAGGAAGTCGAAGTCGCAACCCTGCGGTGCCTGCAGCACCGTGCGCCGGTACAGCGCCGCATAGCCGCGCGTGGGCTCAGGAGGCGGCGCCCACGCGGCTAGCCGGCGCGCGATCTCGTCCGGCGCGACGAGCAGGTCGATGCGCTTGTTCGCGACCGACAGCGCGATGCGGTCGCCGTTGCGCACCGCGGCCAGCGGCCCGCCGACCGCGGCCTCGGGCGCCACGTGCAGCACGATCGTGCCGTAGGCGGTGCCGCTCATGCGCGCGTCCGAGATGCGCAGCATGTCCTTCACGCCGGCGCGCGCAAGCTTGGCCGGGATCGGCAGGTAGCCGGCCTCGGGCATCGCCGCGCCGACCGGGCCGGCGTTCTTCAGCACCAGCACGTCGTTCGCGTTCACGTCGAGCGCAGGGTCGTCGATGCGCGCCGCGAGGTCTTCGAGGTTCTCGAACACGACCGCGCGGCCTTCGTGCTCGAACAGCGACACGCTCGCCGCCGCGCGCTTGAAGACCGCGCCATCGGGCGCGAGCGTGCCGCTCAATGCGATCAGGCCGCCGACGCTCGAGACCGGCGCGTCGAAGGGTCGGATGATCTGGCGATCGACCCAGCCGCCCGGTTCGTCGAGCCGCTCGCGCAGCGTGCGGCCGTCCACCGCAATGCAGTCCAGGTGCAGCAGCGGCCGCAGCTCGCGCAGCACCGCGCCGACGCCGCCGGCGTGGTGGAAGTCCTCCATGTAGCCTTCGCCGACCGGCTTCAGGT
>Ga0307508_10001974_pt1 | contig 22402 bp, 25 predicted proteins | sample 9_EM_MG_FD_203089 | JGI IMG/M metagenome (GOLD analysis project Ga0307508, IMG submission 203089) | Populus trichocarpa ectomycorrhiza microbial communities from riparian zone in the Pacific Northwest, United States - 9_EM | ecosystem: Host-associated > Plants > Roots > Unclassified | place...
GAAGTGAATCAGAGCACGCTGATTCACTGGTCTAACCTCTTACAGATGGACCCCCTATTGCTTCACCAACACCGCACTCTGTAGATACTTCACAATTACACAACTCCACAAGCAAGATCTAAAGAATTGTTTCCTATACTCTATAATATTTCCGATGCCTGTTGCAAGCAAGATTTCTGCGCAGGAGGTGATAAACCCACCACGACCAGTACCGCCACCACCACCACCGAATAGTAGTCTTCAGATAGCCCTCACATTTTATTTCGCCAACCGCGAGACTCCTGTTCCCCGTTACTACAAGTGCCAGAATGGCAAGAGGAAGAAAGTCATAAACCATGGCTACTCGATTCGACGTGTAACACAGATGCACGAGATCGCTTACTCGTTGCTACAACGAGCGATTCAGGCAGGCGGAGAAACCAAGACCAGATCACAAGCTCACGAGAATGATATGGTCTTGACGATTGCGGAAGAGGAAGCTCTTGAAGAATGGTGTCTGCACATGTACCGCTGGGGATATCCAACACGGCTTGAGCTACTACGGAGTATGGCATGTGCTATCGTCGAAGATCGGCAACGGCGGAATCTCGAATGTGCTAGCAATTTCTTCCTTCGAACCCTTGATCCCACCACTGCGGTTGAACGTCGTGATCGTTCTGGCAATTTGATCGGTCCCAACCTTGAGCTTGTCAGCAAGACCTGGTATAAGCAGTTTCTATCACGACATCCAGCATTATTGGCAATGTATAGTCGGTCTCTAGATAATAGCTGTGTGCTGAACAATGATCCACGAATTATCCGTGAATATTTCTGGATATTAAAGGAAGTTATTGCGGAATTCAAAATCAAGCCCGAGAATATCTACAACATGGACGAGAAAGGATTTCTTCTTGGGTTAATACAACGCTCAGTGAGGGTAGTCGTCAACTCATCGGATAAAACAGCATTTCTACGGCAGCCAGGACAACGGGAAACGATCACCGTAATCGAGACGGTCGGTGTCTTTGGCCAGAATGTCCCACCGATGATTATCATGAAAGGCGAGAAACACTTGTACGGATGGTACTACGGGGAGATGCCGGATCACTGGACAACTGCGATTTCGCCCAACGGATGGACCGACGGCTACCTAGCTTTGCAATGGTTGGAGCGCAACTTCAAACCCCACACTCGACCCACGGGAGGAGAAGACGAGTACCGACTCCTAATCTTCGATGGACACGAGTCACATCTCACCTATGATTTTATTGAGTACGCATACGCTCATCGAATCAAGTGCCTTTGCCTGCCTGCCCACTCTACACATCTTTTGCAACCACTGGATGTTGTGATCTTTGGCCGATTAGCAGCAGAATATTCAACAGTTCTTGACAATGCATCACATCGCGGTATCACTGGTGTTGACAAGGAGCTGTTTATGCAGTTGTTTCAAGAGGCACGTAAGGAAGTCTTCACCAACTGCCTATGTCGAAGTGCCTTCCGTGCTACAGGTATCTATCCTTGCAACCCTGCTGCAGTGCTGAAAGATCTCCCAGACCTCAAAGTCAATGACGATAGAGTTGCTGGTATGCACCATGAGGATGACAGCAACACCGAACTGGTACTGAGAACACCCCCGAAGTGGTCCCTCAGCCTCTTGCCTCCTACAACTCCCCACAACGCTATTGGACTGAAGGAACATAAGGAAGCTCTGTTGAGAGAGTTTGACTCTTTGGAGCGTCAGGGAGTAGAACTCCAGCCTGGTACCCGGGAGCGAGTCCAGCAGATGACAAAGTCCGTGCAAATGTCACTGGCAAGGGAAGTGATCCAAATCGAAACCAACTGGCAATTGAGACTCGTAAATCGCAAAAAGGGAAAAGCTATGGGGCAAGTGCCTGGTAGTCGGACAGAGTTAACTGAGAGGGGCACTCGTGTTATCACCTTTGAGGAAGCTCAATCGCGGAAAAGAAGGGCGGAGGAAAAGTTGGAGGCTAGTACCTTAAAGCAGCAGTGTATGGAAGAGAAGTGGCAGGAGAAAGCCTTCGAACAAGCAATACTTGAGGGCCCGATGGGTGGCATTTACGAAGCACAACCGGCTGCAGAAAATAATGAGTCCATTGTTTTCAGAACAATGAACCCAGGAGGTGGCTTTGCGGCATCGGTGGTGGAAGTTCTCAAGGCTGGGTTGTTTGTTGTCACGCCTGAATCGGGCCCGGACGAAAGGATTGAGGACTATGAGAACCCCCCTCCCCAGTTAAAGAAGGATAAGGTCAAGCGAGGCTATGCGCATAATGGGAGGGAGGAGAATCTGGGTGTGTGGTCTACAGTTGTGTCGGAAACCAAAGATGATTGGACTTTCATTCACATTTCTTTTCCATCTAGTATTTAGTAACTATTTGCTTCCTAATATAATTACAATACACAATATATTTGACTACATTGATCTCGGCGCCCCGGACGCGACGCGGGCGGCTTGTCTTGTGTTTGTTTTTTTTTGTTTTTTTTGTTTATTCAGTACTCGTATGCGACCTAGGTAGATCATGACGAGGGGCATGGCCCATATATACAGTCCGTTTCCCCGCCGCAGTCCGCGTATAGCGGCACGGTGCAGGCTCCCATTGCCCTCCGCCCAGGCCTGTCCCGCGAAGTCGTGATAGCGCACCAAGAAAATCAGAAAGGAAACGCACGCCCCCTCCTCCCCTACTCCACCGATGCCATGAAGGGCGGGGTGGGTAAGAACAACGGTGTTCCTTCCCCAGCCCCCCTCCCGTCCTCAGCCCCACGCTCCTTCGCCCACTTCTCATCCTCTAGGTTCGCTCGCTCCCGGAGCTCCCCCTCCGACACCTCGCTGCCCCCATCCCCTTCCTCCGCCGCAGGTGGCACTGTCTTTCCGACGTCCGTCGAGGACAGGAAGTCCAGCATCGCCTGGGCGCACTGCCCACCTTCCGCGAAGAGATCGCGAGCTTTCCACCGCTCCCTCCCTCTCCCTGTCTCCTCTTCCACCTTCTGCCACAATGCCTTCTGCTCCTTCTTCCATCTCGGGCACCTCTTGAGGAGGTGGTCCCTTGTCTGCTTGGGGCACCGGCACCACCAGCACTGCGGCGTTGGGCGGGACGAACGCTACGTCTGGCGGGGCGTCTACTATCCACGCAAAGTACCCTTGCAACTTCCGTTCGAACGCTACGTCTGGCGGGGCGTCTACTATCCACGCAAAGTACCTTCGCAATTTCCGTTCGAACGCTACGTCTGGCGTGTCGTCTACTATCCACGCAAAGTATTCTCACGACTTGCGTTCAAACGCGACATCGGGCGAGGCATCAACTATCCACGCAGAGTACCCTCGCAACTTGCATCCGAATGCTACGTCCGGCAGTGCGTTCAATTTTTCATGAAGTCTGGATTTCGCTGACAGTGTGAAAAATAACTATTTACTCAATTAAGTCATAATAAACCAGATACCCAAACGGGCATAACATCGCAGCGAATCCAGCGAGAGAATCCAGCGAGAGAATCCAGCGAGAGAATCCAGCGAACGAATCCAGCAAGAAAATCGGGAGTGAATCCAGCGAGAGAATCTGGAGCGAATCCAGCGAGTGAATACAGTGAGTGAATCTGGAGTGAATCCTCAGCGAATACAGCGAGCGAATCCAGTGAGAGAATCTGGAGCGAATACAGCGAGTGAATACAGCGAGTGAATCTGGAGTGAATCCTCAGCGAATACTGCGAGCGAATCCAGCGAGAGAATCTGGAGCGAATCCAGCGAGCGAATCCAGCGAGCGAATCCAGCGAGAGAATCTGGAGCGAATCCAGCGAGAGAATCTGGAGTGAATCCTCAGCGAATCCAGCGAGCGAATCCAGCGAGCGAATCCAGTGAGCGAATCCAGCGAGAGAATCTGGAGCGAATCCAGCGAGCGAATCCAGCGAGGGAATCCAGTGAGCGAATCCAGCGAGCGAATCCAGCGAGAGAATCTGGAGCGAATCCAGCGAGTGAATACAGCGAGCGGGTCCAGCGAGCGAATCTAGTAAGAGAATCAGCGAGAGAATCCAGCGAGGGAATCCAGCAAGGAATCTGGAGTGAATCCAGCGAGTGAATCCAGCGAGTGAATCCAGCGAGCGAATCCAGCGAGAGAATCTGGAGTGAATCCTCAGCGAATACAGCGAGCGAATCAAGCGAGTGAATCTGGAGCGAGTCCAGCGAGTGAATACAGCGAGTGAATCTGGAGTGAATCATCAGCGAATACTGCGAGCGAATCCAGCGAGAGAATCTGGAGTGAATCCTCAGCGAATACAGCGAGCGAATCAAGCGAGTGAATCTGGAGCGAATCCAGCGAGTGAATCTGGAGCGAATCCAGCGAGAGAATCCAGCGAGAGAATCCAGCGAGCGAAGCCAGGAAGGTAATCCGGCCAGACAAGCGTGTGAATAGGTTCCTGAGTATGGCAATAACCATCAGCCATCGTAACAACGCCTATTTGAGAATGTACGGGAGAGAGTACTTTTGGTAGTGAAGGCCTGACCGTAGCACTACGTCCGCGAGGAGGTATTGGTACGATGTCGATAAGAGAGACAAGTTGTTGCATTATTCTTCGGAACCGGCTGGCTTCGCGTTCAAAGGCGAAATGACGAAACGTCGATGAGTAAGAAACGCTAGCCTACGATGTAAACGTTACTACTAGCGACCCCACTTCTTCTATTCCTTCTTCTTTTCATACCGAAAACACACATCTGTTCTCTCGCTCTGCTCACTCGCGGCTTTCGCACGCTTTCACCACTACATTCACAGACTAGATTCGCTCGCTATATTCACGCGCTCGATTCTCTTGTTGCGCTGGCTTTTCTTGCTGGATCTTTTGCTAGATTCGCTTGCTGGATTCACTCCGGATTCTCTCACTCTATTCTCTTGCTGGATCCGCTCACTGGATCAGCTCACTGCCCCGCTCGCTGGATTCGCTCGGAATTCTTTCCCTGGATTCTATTACCAGATTCGCTCGCAGAATTTGCGCCGTATTCTCTCACTCTATTCTCTTGTTGTATTCGATTCTCTTGCTGATTCTTTTGTTGATTCTTCCTAGATTCGCTCACCGGATTCTCTCCTCCATTCACTCGCTGATTCACTCGCTGGATTCACTCGCTGGATTCACTCGCTGGATTCACTCGCTGGATTCACTCGTTGCATTCTGTCGCTGGATTCTCTCGCTGATTCTCTCGCTAGATTCTCTCGCTGGATTCCCTCGCTGGATTCTCTCGCCGATTCACTCGCGGATTCTCTCGCTGATTCTCTCGCCGATTCTCTCGCCGATTCTCTCGCTGATTCTCTCACGGATTCTCCCGCGGATTCTCTCGCTGATTCTCTCGCCGATTCACTCGCGGATTCTCTCGCTGATTCTCTCACTGATTCACTCGCGGTTTCTCTCCTGGATTCTCTCGCTGATTCTCTCGTCGATTCTCTCGCTGCATTCACTCGCTGATTCTCTTACTAGATTCGGTCGGTGGACCCGCTCGCTGCATTCTCTCGCTGGATTCTCTCGCTGATTCTCTCGCTGATTCACTTGCTCGATTCGCTCGCTGATTCCTTTTACTAGATTCTCTCCCTGGATTTGCTCGCTCGATTTGCTCTCGGATCGGTCAATTCTTTCGCTGGGTTCTCTTGCTATATTTGTTTTTGGCTTGCTGTGGATTCTCGCCCTTGATTTGCATTATTCGCAGGATGTCGCCGCTGGTTATCTTGGTGGATGCTCTTACCGGATGACTTTACAATGTGCTGGCACATTTCGATGGATTCTATTGCTAGACGGTTTTCCAAGGATATCAGTTCTATAGAGCATTCTTGCATTAGATAAAACAATTTTAAAATACCACGTACAGAATATTGTCGGCATTAGCTATTTTTGTGTGCGTTTGTATATGCAATCCTACGTTTACATGGTTGGGGTTGCGTTCTCAGTAAGGGTTTCTCGTGCGCACGCAGTGCTTCCGTGTGGAGTACGGAGTTGTCGTTAGTAAACGCGATGCTGCGTTGGTAACAGAGATGGTGGGCGTTGCCGTCGCCACGCCGAGAGTATCGTCTACACGATAGGATCCCGTTCGTAATACGGGGTTTGCGTTAATCAACGCGGCCTGCGTTGGTAACGGAAACGGTTGGCATCTGCGTTAATACGAATATTTTACGTTGTAACGCGTATTGGTAAGAATTTGCACGTACGCAAGAGGGGGTTTGCGGTGAAAGCGTTTCAAGCGCTGGAAGCATGTACACGCTCCCAGCGCAATTTTTTTTTTTCCCGATGCATAATCGTTGTAAGCATCTCGGATAAGTGGGGGATACGCTCACACTGTCGTGCGCTGGCAAAGCCCAGAGTTCATCGCCATAATCGGGTGTCAATGACGAGGATGCGAGTGGTAGCATGATCCCTCACGTCTCCTGACCATGGGGTGCAACGGTATCGCCTCGGGCCTTCGTGCCGTCTGCGACGATACAGCGATTCCTGACTCGTGGTGTTGTTCCTCTAGGCCGTGCCTCTGGAAACAACCCCACTCCTATTCTTCGATCTAGACTCGCAGCTCCTTGCGTTCCCGTTTTCCTTCCGATCGCTTGTCCTGCTTATGATGACCACCAAGGTTGTCTTCCTCTGCGGCAGCGCTTGCGCTTTCCCGGTCGGTGCCGGTACTTGGCCCAGGGGTTTCCTGGTGCTGCAGAGTCGGTTGACCCAAGCCGAGCCCCGATGCTGTCGGTTGCCCGGTCTCGGTATGCCGTCCTAAGACCGTGTGATGAGTTTCCGATACCTTCCTGCCCTGTCCGTATCCGAATGTCCGACCCGTAATATTTAGGATGTAACAACTATGCTGAGCGGGGAAATAGGGTGGGGCAACTGGGCTAAATCACACTAACAAAAGTGTCCAGGTAAGGGGTAGTAGCCGGTTAAGCAGTAAAGTACGTTATGTCATAAATGGGAAGGCACCTAATATTAGTGTTTTTTTTTGTTTATTCATACTCGCATGCAACCTATGTACATCATGGCGGCGTGCATTTTGCCCAGCTTTCCTGTCCGTAGTCTGCGCGGTGACGGCTCGTTGCAGACTCCCCTTTTGCTCTCCGCCCAGACCTGTCCCAAGAAAGAGTAGATGCGCCCAAGGAAATCAACAAAGGAAAGAACAAAAGGGAAGCGTGACCCGTCCTCTAATCCCCATCTGCCGATGCCATGAACGAGGTCGTCCCCGGTACCCATCTCGTCCGCAGCGCCCAGCACCTCCGCCTCTGCTCCCGGTACTCTCAGAGCTCCCACTCAGACACCTCACTTCCGGCATCGCCTTCTTCCTCCAGCAGCGGCACCAGCCTTCCCACATCCGTACAGGAGAGAAAGTCCAGCACTGCCTGCCTGCATCTCCTATTGGCCAGCAGGTCCCGGATCGTCCACCTGCTCTTCCACCTCTTGGTCTCCTTCAGCACCTCCGCCCACAGAATCTTCTGCTGCATCTTCCATTCCAGACACACCTTGAAGAGGTGGTCTCTCGTTTGCAAGGGACATTGGCACCACCAACACTGGGCGGTTTTTTTTTTTTTTTTTTTTTAGTTTATTCATTACTCATGTGCGACCTATTTAGATCATGACGAGGGGCGTTAGCCCATTGTACAGTCCGTTTCCCCGCCGCAGACCGCGCAAGGTGGCACAGTGCAAGCATCCCTCTGCCCTCCGCCCGGCCTGTCCCCCGCGAAAGATAGACATGCACCAAGGAAGATACAAAGGAAAGAATAAAGGAAAAATGTGACCGTCCCTTACTCCGCTTCCACCGACACCATGAATGGCGGGGTGGGAAGGAACAGCTGGTGTTCCCCTCCGGCCTCCTCTACACCCTCCGTGTTCGGCTCCTCCGCCCTCCACTCTGCTTCCCGCTCCACCCGCTCCCAGAGCTCCCACTCCGATACCTCGCTCTCTGCGCCCTCTTCCACCACTGGTACTGTCTTCCCTACATCCGTCGAGGAGAGGAAATTAAGCACTGGCTGACTGCACCTCGGGTCGGCAAAGAGCTCGTGAGCCTTCCACCTCCCCCTCCCTCTTCCAGTCTCCTTCCACACCTCCTTCCATAACACCTTCTGTTGCTGCCTCCACCATGGGCACCCTTTCAGGAGGTGCTCTCTTGTCTGTGTGGGGTGCGGGCACCACCAGCACTGGGCCGTCGGCCTGACCTTCACCCAGTGTAGGTATTCACCGGTACGTGCATGCCCTGTCTTCAACTGGTAGAACCTCAAGGCGAGCCTCTTGGCACTCCCAGCTACCACGCCGTCCAGTCTCTGGCTTTTCGGCATTTTGTACTTCTTTTTGGAGGTCCGGCCTTCAGCCCACTGCCGTGCTTCCGCCCACTTCTTCTCGGCGATCTCCCACTTGATGTTGGCAAGGGATCTGGGAAGCAGTGTCGGGCGCTCCTCTAGACAGTCTGAGTAGGTCTACCCTTCTACGCTGTGAGCGTCCGGCTCATCCGCTGTGAGCTTAGCCCACTCATCCGCCTTCTCATTTCCTTCCTGTGACACCTGGGTACGTGGGTACGGAGGTGGAGGTAAAGATATCATGGAGTCAGGTTCGATTGTTTCTATTCACAGTGGAATAATCTTAGGTTTGTCGTGTCGGGGTGTTTCGTGAGTGTGGAGTCTAAGGATGGAGAATAGAGGTTTCTTTTCTGGCGGAGTTTCGAGCGGTATATATGCGAAGTTTCTTTCGTTAGGTGATTCTTTCCTTTTGTCGGAGCGTTGGGGATCTCAGTCTCAAGACGCGTGGTCCCAGAGGGTTCCGCGTGTGGGTGTGATTGGTCCTGACCAGTCCTAGCGATAAGGGTGGAGGCTGACAGTCGGCGACCTCATATTCCACTGGGCGCTAGTCTTTCAGACTATACCGGATTCGTATCGAGGTCCTAGTCTGGATCAGACGTAACTCTTTCGGAGTTTGCCGTCCCTCTTAGTTTGCCGCTGGCCCCGTCCGGGAGTTATTCTTACATCCATCCATCTCGGCCGTAAGGTCCCAACTCCGGGTCTTATCTCCCGTCTGGACTCTCTCAGACCTGTCTTGCAACATGAGCCACGCTTATGGCGTGCGACTTTGCAGGAAGCTAGTCTTTCCCCTTATCTCATTCCTGTATGCAGTGGCTACAAGAGTCAGTAGTGCTTCAGGTCTACCTGGCAGACGGGCCTAAGATCCATCACCTGCTGATGTTACCATTTAGCCTACTTTCTCTTGCCGAACAGCCATTTGAGGCCCCAAGACTTCTTCGGGTGTTCCTAGTTCACGTGACTTACGGTTCGCTACCTTTCTCCTTGTACCTTATTCCCGCTTGTTACCCTCAGGTATAATACTACTCCCCCTCATTCTTAGCTTCGGCTCTAAGCTAGCTGTCCTGACCCCTCCTCTGTCTTTGGTGTATTTCAGTGGAATGCAGTCCTCCAGCCCCTGCATCCCTCTGGTCGCCTGGCCCGAAGATAACCCTCCTGCTGGAAAAAACTTCAGAACCAATATGGCTCATGACCGGCCCTCGGTCCCAGGGATCCGCCCAGGGACCTACATTGGAGTGTTGCAAAGGAAACCAGGAGACGGCAGCGTTCCCCCAAAGAGGTGATCAGAAGACAGGTTGACCTGGCACACCGGTGTAGCAGGGGATCAGGCTGGCCATACAGTAGTCTCGCCGCCAGAGCCGGTCAAAACCAGTGGCTCTCAACCGGTCACCCACACCTCGCCACAGTTAAAGGTCGGCTGCCGTTCTCCTGGGATTACAATACCTTCGCTCTTCTGCTCGTCAATAATTCTTTGTCGTGATGGAGTCCTCCTCCCCTTCATCCCACTAGCCCCCGACCATGCTTCAACTCCATCGGCATCGATATATGCCAGGGGCGGATTGGAAACTAGCCCTCGGTGAGCTGGTAGTCCCTCGGTGTGACACTGGGGTTGTCTCGTAACCGGAGTGTGGAGAGAATCAAAGGTAATCAGGTTACTTTCGATAATTCACAGCGGAATAATCTTAGATCTTGTGTGTGGGTTTGGTGGTAGTGTCGATGAGGTTGTTCGTGCTGGTTTTCCTTTCGTCGAGGTGGAAAACCTCCCTCTTTTATCTGAGCGAAGCCAGCGTGAGAAGTGGTCGCTCGGACTTGGATTCCACTGAGATGCGTGGACCCCGTGGGCAACTCATTGGTCCTGGCAGGGTGTAGATAAGGGGAGATGAGATTTCATGCAGGTGAGCGGGGTGCTTACAACCAGACTCTTTTCAGTATGCCATCAGCAGGCGACATGGCATCCCCTTCTTTCAGGGAGGGGTCATAGCCCAAGTCTGGCAGCATCCCTCTGCTTGCTAATCTTCCCCTCATCTCTGGAGATACGTGTCTTAGGTCCGTCTCGGCCGTAAGCTCATCTCCAGACCTTATCTCCCTCCTACACTCTCTGAGTGGGCTCCGTCATCCGTACGTATGCCCCCTTTCTAGCTAGCTACGTACTCGAGATATTCAGGTGTAATGCTACCTCCCCTCTCCCCTAGCCTCGTCCTGAGCACTTAACACTTTCATCTTTTTTTGTCTCTGTAGCCCGTCTCTTCCTGTATGAGAGTTCTTTTCTTTGTGGGGAAACTTGTAGTGTCGTTACCGTGACTGTAGTTCTCCTCCCCTACAGCCCTCCCAGCCATCGGATCAGGGTATGATTCTGTAATCCATCGAAATGGCTGGGCCCTCAGACTAAGCCGGTGCGTAGTCCTACGTCTTATTGCTGCGTGGGAACTGCGCTGTGTCCCAACTGGGATTTGATTCTTCAAGAGAGCAGGTAGTAACTTTGGTGGGCCTGGGGCTTGAACTGGGGTTCAGATAGAGGCCACGACAACTCATCCAGTTGAAGCAAGCATGTCAAGAAGTGCCCGCACCTTCCTGGTCGTCATCCCGCATGTTACTTTGGGGTTCTCCTGCATCCTCAGTACCGGGTTGTGAGGTACCTGGCATTTTTTCCCTTTGGCACCGTTTCCTCATGGGGGGATTTCGGGTGCCCGGGAAGCGGGTCTTTTCATACGTTGATCCTTAGTCCCAGGCACGTAATCGTCCCGACTGAGTATCGGACATCACCTCTGGGAATCTCACTGGGGATCCACTTTGTCGGTCGTGGGTGCGGATACCTTGGGTGCTTAGGTAGGTGCGTAGTTAGAAGGGGGGCCCAGTGTTCGACCTTTCCTTTGGGTCGGGTTTAGGTAAGGTTCTGGGGTTGGACGCCTGGTCCACTGGTTCCGCCGATTCTAAACCATCGTCGTCGGGCAGCGAGAGCTCTCCCAGTCCTTCCCTTCGATGTGGTGTTCTGGTGTATGCGTGAGATGAAGTCCTCCAACCCCTTCATCCCTACCATTGCTTGTGCTTCGTCGGGCCCTTTTTGGACATCATGCTTAGGCGTCGGCAAGCTGATCGTCTCTCGGCGCATCCTGGTTCCGTCGATAAAACTCCCAGAGTTTCTGCAGACTGCCTACCAAAAAGTTGTCGAATGGTTCCTCCGTCCAGTCTTTGCATTCCAGATAGTCGAGCCATTTGACGAGGTAAAGGACTCGTTTGTTATTTCCTCGGCTCTGCACGACCGAGGATATAACTTCTTCGACGTTGTATTCCTCCGATTGTTCGATGTTGTCTGCCTCTTGCAGCACCTTTGATGGGTCTGAGGGTGCTCTGTGTTCACTAATTCAGTAGGGTTCGAGTAGCGAGACTTGGAAAACGTTGTGGATTTTCCATTTCCGAGGTAGTGTGATGTGGACGGTGAGTGGGGAGACAACTTTCTCAATCTGGAAGGGACCATGGTTTTTATGGTCCAGTTTTTTCGAGGGGCGACGCGTTTTGATGTTGCGGCCACTGAGCATTACCAAGTCTCCTACTTGATGTGCTGGAGGTTCCTATCTGGCCGGATCGGTGTATTGGCGCATTCGCTCCTGTGCTTCTTTTAATCCTTTCCGGGATTCATCATGCATGGTGTCCATCCAGTGGGCGTACTCCTTGCTGGCAGGGTTGAGGGGTCCCGTCGGCACTGGGTCCACAGCTATTGGATGAAAGCCATAGTTAGTGTAGAACAGTGACATACTGTTACCCGTGGTGGTCGAGTTGTTATAGGTGAACTCGGCTATCGGCAGTAGTCGTACCCAGTCATCCTGTTCCTTACCGACGAATGCCTGGAGGTAGGCATTGATTGTTTGGTTGAGCTGCTCCGTTTGCCTGTCTGTTTGCAGGTGGAACGTGGTTGACATTCGGGGACGGATGGTGGAGAGTCGTAAGAATTCCCTCCATACTTCTGAAATGAATCGGGAGTCCCAATCTAAGAATATGTCAGCGGGAAGGCTATGGTGTTTCCATACCTCTCGTGCGAAGGAAATAGCCAGGTCTGTCGCCGTTTTCTTGTCCTTTTCCAACGGGAGAAAATGCGCCATCTTGGTGAATCGGTCGATGATTATCCACAGCTGGTCGTATTCTTCTGACATGGGGAGCTCTGTGATGAAAACTGTCACAATCGACTGCCATGGTGTGTATGGGAGTTCCAGGGGTGACGATAGGCCATAGGGTTGGTATCTGGCAGCTTTGTTCTTTTGACATTCTGGGCAGCTTCTGATGAAGTCGATAATTCGGTCGTTCATTTTTGGCCCCCCGAAGTTTCGTCTTATTAACTCGACTGTTTTGTCTTGTCCCATGTGCCCGGCCACCTTTGTGTCGTGTTCAGATTCCAGTATTTGCTGCATCAACCCATCTGGTACCCAGAGCATTTTCTCCCGGTACAGCAACCCGTCTTCATTTCTTATTTCCCTGGCCTTTCGGTCCTTCGGTGCCTGTTCTCTTGACACTGCTTCCTGTTCTTTGGCCTGTTCATAGACCTTGTCTTTTTTCCCTTCTTCCCTGATTCATGCTAGGAATTCCGCGTTCCATTTCCTCATTGGGAGTGACATCAATCGGGCTGAGGAGCAAATGAATGTGTGGGCTGATCGGTTTTTGAAGTGATTTTTCCCCAAAACCGTCATTATCGGCTGGTTTTCCACCCCCCCCCTTTTCTGGGCAGTACTCCGAACGCCTTGACAGGGTATCCGGTTTGCCATTTTGGGTTTCCGGGCGGTAATAGATTCTGAAATCGATACTGGCTAGCTCTTGCACCCATCGTATTTGCCGTCTGTTCAGCACTTTGGTTGTCGTGAAGTATTCCAAGTTCTGGTGATCTGAGAAAACTTAAATATGGTGGATTGCTCCCTCGCAGTAACGCCGCCAATGTTTGAAGGCGTTTACTACCACTAGAAGTTCCTTGTCATGGATTTTGTAGTTGATTTCCGCGGGCTGGAACTTCCTCGAGTGAAATGCTACTGGGTGTAGCCAGCTTTCGTCGTCCTGTTGTGATAGGATCGCTCCTATCACAAAGTCTGAGGTATCGGTTTCGATGATGACGTGTTTTTCTGGGTTGAAATTGCACTAGGATTGGTGCTGTGGTAAATCGCTTCTTTAGTTCTTCAAACGCAGCTTCTGCTTCCTTGTTCCACGTCCATTTTTCCAGCTTCTTATTTAGCTCCATCAGGGGCCAGGCTACCTTGGAGTATTCGTTGATAAAGCGGCGATAGAAGTTGGCAAAACCCAAGAAGGATTGTAGTTCCGTTAGGGATTTTGGTGTCTCCCACCCTAAGATTGCCTGCACATTGTCAGTTGACGTTCTGATTCCCTTTCTCCCAATGACGTATCCCAGGAATTCGACTTCTTGTGTTTTCCAGACGCGTTTTTCCGGTGAGATTGCCAGGCTGTTGTTCTGGTGTCTTTCAAGAACCTCTTTGACCAGGTGGTCGTGTTCCTCTTTGGTCTTGGCGTAGATTAATATGTCATCCATATATGCCAGTACTCCAATGTCTAGTAGGTCGGAAAATACATGATTCATCATTTCTTGAAATGTGGATGGGGCGTTGGTTAGTCTGAAGGGCATTACCTGGAATTCGAATAGCCCATATCGTGTGCAGAAGGCTGTCTTCCATTCGTCTCCTTCCCTCATTTGTATGAGGTGAAATCCATTTTTGAGGTCCATCTTTGTGAACCACTGGGCGCCCTGGACACGGTCCTGCAACTCTTGCATTAGGGGTAGCGGGTATCGGTTCGGGATCGTAATTCGATTAAGCGCCCGCTAGTCCACGTATAGGGGGAGTCCTCTTCTGTGGGGTTTTGGTATGAAGAGGATTGGGGAGCCGGCGGGGGAAGTGGAGCGCTTAATTTTTCCCGTTCATTCCATTTCTGTCAGCCATTCCCGGAGTGTTTTGAGTTCTATCTCTGAAAGGGGGTATATTGGCCCCCATGGTGTAGTGGCTCCTTCCTGTAGGTCGATCTTGCAACCATAGTGATGATGCTCTGGCAGCATGTCTGCGGCTTCCTTTCCCATTATTCCTAGATAGTGCTGGGACTTCAGGGGTACGTTTTTGAGTGGGTTTTCCGAGGCAGCTGCCAATACGTATCCGATTATTCGGGCTTCTGGGTGGGTGGCTACCTGATCGTCCCAGGAGAGCGAGAAGTTCATGGCTGTCCACTTCGAGCATTCCTCCAGGCATCGAGGGCTGTTGAACCGTATTTCTTTGCTAGTCCAGACGCCTTGTGGGGGATGGTCCATTATCCGGCTGCAGGGAAGGAATATATCAATTTCGGGGTCCATTGGCGATACTTCAAACTCGGTCTTTGAGTAATGCCGCTGGTGTTGCAATAGGAGCGGTTTGGTATAATATTGTCCCACTTCTTCAACCCGTTCTCCCACGTAGTTCTCGATGGGCCGGGTTTGCTTATGTCTTTTCTTTTCCAACCCATATTTTTCCACTGTGCATTCGTTGATTATTGCCACCAAGTATCCTGTGTCTAGTAGCACCTTGACCTGTTGCCTTTTTCCGTTTTGGTGAAGCATCATGTTGATTATGGGTCGCTCGTTTTTTGCTTTTTTGTTGGCCGAGGTTCCACACTTGGTTCCTCGTTTTTTCTTTTTTTTGTGATGCTGCAGACTAGTAGGAATTTCCTGGGTCACGGCTGATCCAGGCCCTTCAAAAATCCGACTTGCCGGATTCGTCTGCCCATGGGGTCGCATCCGTTTCCATCTCTTCAAATGCCGCTATTTTCTGTTGTTTTGCCGGTGGGGCATCCTGCTCTTCTTCTCTCGGCCTTTTCATTCCAGCCGCTGCCGCCTTCCATGGGGCCAGCAGGAGAGTCGTTCCTCTTCGTGTGTTGAATGAAAAGTACTCGAAGGTTCTGGGTCCTGGTCGCCCGCATCTACAGCAGTCGTCGCGGCTCTGGCCATATTCCTCTTGTTCCTTGGTGGGAACCCCCTTAAGGGCTTCGTCCTTGGAGCTCCAGTGGTCCTTTCCTCCACACCAATCCCAAGGCTTTTTCAGTTGTTGTTCCGTGTTGCCCCGGTGGGGTCTTCCTTAACCTTTCGGGTATTGTCAGAACTCCCTTTATTCTGACTATCCTTTTTCTTGTCCTCTGGTTTCTGGTTCCTTGTTCCTTCCCTTATTTTCTCCAGGATCTTCATCTTTTCCACTTGCAGCCTGGCTTGGTAGGTTGCCTCTAGGAATTCTTCGTCATCCGCGAATTCTCCCAGGTAATGGGCGAAGTGCATTCGGAGGATGTCCGATGACATAGCTAGGTCCACCTTTTCCTTTAGCGCTTCTCCTGTTGCTCGGGCGAAGTTGCTAAGGGCTCTGAATTCCATCATATAAATCCGGATGGAGCTCTGATACCGAAGTTGGCCGAGTTTCAGCTGGGCATTTACCGCTTCTTGTTCGTTGCGATATTGCGTCCGAATGGCTGCCGAGTAGTTGGCCCAAGTGTCATTGTCCTGTAGCTCCCGGTGATGGTATAGGTGCCATACCAAGGCAGTGTCGGTCAGGAGGGTCCCGACCCAGGCAATCTTCTGTCGGTCGATTGTCTCTGGGTAGAATCCCAAGTACATCGTGATGGATTCCCACCATTGGTTGAAGGTGGTTGAGCTTTTCCCGTTGAATTTTTCGGGGTTCTTCTTTTTCAGTCTTGAGGTATGGATTCGTGCCTTGTTCGCTGGTCCTTCCGAGCCTCGTGCTGCCGTGATCCTGGCTCCCACTAACCTTGCTATTTCTTCTGGCATGAGCATGGTTGCCAGCTGTGCTCCCATTGGTTCCCTTGTTTCTGGCGGGGGTCTTCCTGCTGGGAGATTCTGCACGTATAGGTCATCGTCGTCTTCACTGGGTGGCGGCGAACGTGAGGGGGATACGGCCGGTTGTCCTGGCCTTGGTGGAGAGCCTCCTCCTCTTCCTCCCGTGCTTCCGGTGGCTGGCAGCGGTGGGAGCAGTGGTTCTGGAGTCGGGCTCGATGGTGGGATTGCTGAACGTCTTAGCCTCATCAGGAAAAAAAATCTGCGTCTGGACACACAGGCTGCGTCCAGATGCACCAGGCACTCAGGACGCTCTGGACGCACCCTGTCAGTGCATATACCGCTCACAACGCAAAACGCATAGGCAACGTGAATTCGGACGCAGCTCGCCACAGCACCGTGCGTCCGAATGCAGATCGCCACGGCATCTGCTTACCGGACAGAGCGTGGCAGGGCATTTTCCTTCTGGATGCACTGTGTCAGGGCATTTTCATTCTGGACGCAGCCATGTCAGGGCATTTTCCTTCTGGACACAGTCTTGTCAGGGCATTTTCCTTCTGAACGCAGCCGTGTCAGGGCATTTTCCTTCTGGACGCAGCCGTGTCAGAGAATTTTCCTACTGGACACGTCAGGATGATGCATGTCATGGCAGCACGGTCACGCTGGCTGTCAAGGCGCGCAATGTCGCAGCAAATACTTGGGTCGCATTCGCAAACACGCAGAGGGTTCCTGGCATAGTGACTCAGTCCTGTTCTATTCTTTATATCTACGGTATGTACATCTATATATGCTACTACACACTTCGTGTTTCCAGCAAAAGCACCCAGCATCACACCCATCACCATGATCATCACATGCAGTAGTGCTGTTTTGACGCACGTAGCATTGCTCTGCGTGTCGGAAACAAAGGAAAGTTGGCAAAAACAACACGACACGATAAGCACGACGACTATGAGGAGCATGGCGAAGAGGACGCTGGCGGCGGCAAGGACAATGGCGAGTAGGACATGGCGACTATGAGAGCGAGTAAGATGCGGCGAGGACGATAGCCAGTAGGACGTGGCCAGTATGATGGCGAGCTTTGTGACATGGTTAGCGTAGCTCTCGGAGTGACAGAGACACCAGGAAGTTGTAGAATACACAGTGATGAGTGCAATGTCAATGAGGGTGCTGGCGGCGAGGATGATAGCGAGTAGGATACGGCGAGTATGATGGCAAGGTTTGGAACATGGTTAGCACAGCTCTCAGAGTGAAAGGAACAGCGGTGGGAAGTGGTACAATACGAGGTGAGGAGTACAATGTCAATGATATTGCTGGCAGCAAGAAAGATAGCGAGTAGGACACGGCAAGTATCATATCAATGCAAAGCACCAAGCCATTACTAACACTTGCACTTCCGCAAGGTTCGGCTTGCTCATCGCTCCTACGTAGACCCCTTTTTTCTTCTCCTTTCACCTCGTCCTAGATACTCGTCATCGTTCTTCGCATTTCCATCATACTCACCACCTGTCACGAATTTCACGTGGCAGGCTCGTCAGCGCCGCTGCCGGTGCTGCTGTCACCCTTGCCGCCCTGTGGCTTGCCCTCATCACCGCTGCCGCAGCCACGATCATCCTCCGCGCTTAGGCGCCTCGACCGATCTCCCCCATATCGCGCGGGTAGCGATATCTCTCCTACCTACAGACCGCCGGCCGGTCTAGGTCCCTTCTCCTTGTCTCCGTTATATTGCTTGCATGTCCTTCTCCTTTCTGACGTATGTGTTTCTCTTTGGTTGAGCTTGCGCGTTCTTCTCCTTTCTTATGTATGTGTTTCTCTTTGGTTGAGCTTGCGCGTCCTTCTTCTCTTTCCTCACTGTTCTTGCTTGCGTGTCCTTTCTCCTGTTGCCGCGAGTAGAGTGTTGGCCGCGCGGCGGCCAAGTGCGATCATGTGTTTTCCTTGGGCGCGACGATTGAGTCATGATGTGGTATGGACGAACTGTGTCAGTCTTGCGGGTAAGCTGTGATTCCACAGAAGGAAGGAAAAGTATAAAAGGAAGAGCGCGGTAGCTAGTCTGGAGATTCTTCTCCACGCAATCTATTATCTCTCTCCACAGACCTATCTCTCTACCTCCGTGACCTGGCACTGCGACCGCCACCTGTAAGAACCTACTAGAGATTAAGGCGAAGTCGGATACCGCCACAGCGAAGTCAAATACCGCAATGAGACCATGCCGGGCGTACAGAGATTAGGGCGAAGTCGGATACCGCCACAGCGAAGTCAAATACCGCAACGAGACCACGCCGGGCGTGCAGAGATTAGGGCGAAGTCGGATACCGCCACAGCGAAGTCGAATACCGCAACGAGACCACGCCGGGCATGCAGAGATTAGGGCGAAGTCGGATACCACCACAGCGAAGTCGGATACCGCCACAGCGAAGTCGAATACCGCAACGAGACCACGCCAGGCGTGCAGAGATTAGGGCGAAGTCGGATACCGCCACAGCGAGACTACCAGACCTCCTACGTTGCCTGTCGAGCTGGACGGACTAGTGAGACAGGATCTTGACACTAGATTGCATCCCCCAATCGACACCCAACGTAGCAAGTAAAAAGACAGAGTGGAGTCCCCGGATGAAAATACCGAAGATCCCCTCAACCTCCGAGAATTTCGGGAAGTCCCTGAAGGCCAGCGAGTACCGAGCCCCGTGACCCCGGAACCACAAACGAGACCGCAGACACCCGAATCACCAGAACATCACAGAAGAATGGCAGAAGGATCAGGCACGGGGGGAACGGGACCCCATCTGTTGACAACAGAGATGCTACAAGCTCTCTTAGCAGCACGCGACAGACCACCGCAGAATAGCTACCCGAAGCTCCGAGACCCTGAACCTTTCGAAGGGGATAAGGAAAAATTTAAAACGTTCTTGGCTCAATGCGAGTTAAAATTCCGAACAGAAAGAAACCGATTCGACGACGATGAGAAAAAAACGGGATATGCATCATCCTTACTCCGAGGGGTGGCATGGACCTGGGCGGAAACCTTCCTGAACCAAGAAGGAGGAATCAACTTAACATGGGAAGAGCTGAAGACTAACATGAAGCATGCTTTTGGCCAAGTAGACGCAGAAGAAATAGCATTCGAAAAATTCCAGAAGATCCAGCAGGGAAACCGAATGGTGGCAACGTACTGGGCAGAGTTCCAGTGACTCAAAGCAGATCTCACATACGCGGACAATGTGTGCATTGCGCGATTCCGAGATGGGTTGCACCCTGAGGTAAAACGACACCTGGTCATGAGCGAAGCACCCGCCACAGTCCTGGTAGACTACGCCACTACAGCCATCAAAACGGACAGCTGCCTATGCAACCTGGGAGTGATAAACCAGCGACCAACGACCAACCCCGAAGCACGGTTCCACATCTCTACCAAAGAGTCAGCACCAACGTCTCCAGGAGACCCAATGGACCTCGATGCCACCCGACGATTCAAGTTTGCACGGAGACCCCCATACAGGAGTGGCAGACAAACAAGCACCGATGAGTGTTACAACTGCGGGAAAAAGGGGCATTTCTCGAGGGAATGCCCTCAGCCAAAGAAGGCACGAATCCCATGGAAAAGGCCATACCGAGCCGCAGAAGCCACCTATGAAGAACCAGAAGAGGAGCCTAGCACCCACAGTCCCGAACCGGTGGGAAATGGCAGCCCTCGGGAGTAGGCCCCAGCAACGGCCACCCGAGGGAAAGACAAGCTGCACAAGGAATAGGGACTAAAGAACCGCCATTTGTCGTATCCAGCACTGGAAAGTACGACCGAGAAGAGAAATTGATCATAAGGATATGCATACAAGGGAAAGACGGCAACGAACACAAGACCACCGCCCTAGTCGACTGCGGGGCGTCAGAGAACTTCATCGATAGAGGATACGCAGAAGCCAATCATATTCCAACACAAGAAAAGACAGTGCCAAGAAGAGTCCTCACAGTCGATGGGGGGGAAGTTGCCGGCGGGCCGGTAACCCATGACACCCAGGTACGAATGAGAATCAACCACCATGAGGAAGAGATCTGATTACACTGCATCACTATTGGAAACGCACCCATCATCCTCGGAATGCCGTGGCTAAAACTCCACGACCCAACAATCGGATAGAAAAACCATACACTGAAGTTCCACTCCGATAGATGTGCGGAAAAATGCCTAACGACCTCCCCACAAGCCAACAGCGTCACAGAAGGAAAAGCAATCGACCAATATTACCGGAAGACACCAGAGGAAGCAGAACCCGACCCATGGGAGGTTTGTCAAACAGTCATAGACAAAATCAAGGAAACCAGCAAGGACAGCAAGGGAGGAATCCCGGAAGAATATCAAGACTTCCTCCAAGTCTTCACAAGTACAGAGCCAACCTCCCTTCCACCACACCGTGACCAAGATCACCATATTCCACTGCTAGAAGGGAAAATGCCGCCGTACGAACCCCTATGACCCCTCAATCAGGAAAAAATGCGCGCCCTCAGAGAGTACATCGAAGTCAACGAAGAACGAGGATGGATCTGGGCATCCACCTCGTCGGCAGGGGCACCCATCCATTTCGTCAAAAAGAAAGATGGAGGTTTGCGACTCTGTGTAGATTACCGGCAGTTGAACGAAATCACAGTCAAGGACCGGACGCCATTGCCACTCATCGGCGAATCACTGGACCAGTTGTCAAATGCCACGATCTACACCAAACTAGATATCAAGGATGCATACTACAACCTCCGAACTGTAGAAGGAGACGAATGGAAGACAGCGTTCCGAACTCGGTATGGGCTGTACGAGTACTGCGTCATGCCGTTCGGACTCACAAACGCCCCAGCCTCTTTCCAGCGATGGATGAACGAGATTTTGAGCGAATATCTGGATATCTTCTGTGTGGCGTACCTGGACGATATTCTGGTCTTCTCGCAAACACTGGAGGAGCACAGACGCCACGTACGAGCTATCCTGACACAGGTCCGAGACACAGGACTCACTGAAGGCGTCAAAATGCGAATTCCATACCACGGAAACCGAGTACCTGGGATATGTGATATCACCAAAAGGCCTGCGCATGGACGAAGAGAAAATCCGAACGATCAAGGAATGGAAGGAACCCATCAACGTCAAGGGGATCCAAAGCTTCTTGGGATTTGCCAACTTCTACAGACGCTTCATCAAGGACTACAGCAAAATTACCGCTCCGCTCACATCGTTAACAAGGAAAGAGAAAAAATGGGAATGGAATGACGAGCAGCAAACAGCATTCGAGACGCTCAGAACAGTGATGATAACGGAACCGATCCTACAACACTTCGATCCGGAGAAACCGGTCACCATCGAGACAGACGCTTCGGACTATGCCATAGGAGCCATATGCTCGCAACCTGACGAAAAAGGGATCCTGCACCCGGTAGCATACTACTCACGAAAACTGAAGGATCCGGAACGAAACTATGATATCCATGACAAGGAACTTCTGACGATAGTAGACGCTCTACGGAAATGGAATACCTATTGCAAAACAACAGGCCCAAAAATCACGATCCTAACAGACCACAAGAACCTTGAGTACTGGAAAATGAAACGCGACCTAAATCTGCGACAAGCCCGGTGGGGTGAACGACTGGCAAACTACGATTTCATCATCAAATACCGACCAGAGAAACTAGCGGGAAAGCCCGACATCCTCTCTAGAGAGTCAGGAAACTCTCCCTGGGAAGGGGATATGAAGCATCGACAGAATCACGGGCAAGTTCTCTTGCCAGAGGAAAATTTCGAAACACTACAAGTGCTCCAGGTTAACACGACGGAAACAATGAAACTCCAGATAGATAAGGAACTCCTGAGCGAAATACGAGAACAAAGCGCCAAGGATAAGGAAGTCCGAGAAATCCTGGGGAAAAAGGTGAGCGGGAACATGCGCGACGGGAAGATCGCACTAGGATTATGCGAGGAAAAGGAAGGGGTACTTATATACGACGGTCTGATATGGATCCCTGACAACGACGAACTGCGACTGCGGATATTAAGAAACCACCACGATGCACAGGCCGTGGGACACCCGGGGTGAGCTAGATCCCTGGAACTTGTTAGTCGAACTTTCTACTAGCCACAACAACGCAAGTACGTACACTGATACGTGGACCACTGTGACACCTGCTGCCGCATCAAGCCAATTCGACATGTGCCATTCGGATTGCTCAAGCCATTAGACCTGCCCCATCGACCTTGGGATACGATAACAATGGATTTCATTACCACGCTACCAGTCAGCAACGGACAAGACGCACTGTGGGTAATCATCGATCGGCT
>Ga0307508_10001975_pt1 | contig 22399 bp, 20 predicted proteins | sample 9_EM_MG_FD_203089 | JGI IMG/M metagenome (GOLD analysis project Ga0307508, IMG submission 203089) | Populus trichocarpa ectomycorrhiza microbial communities from riparian zone in the Pacific Northwest, United States - 9_EM | ecosystem: Host-associated > Plants > Roots > Unclassified | place...
CTGCGGCGCGTTGAAGCGCGAGTCGGTGAGCTTGGGGATGCCGGCGTACAGGTAGCCGTCGTTGAAGATCATCAGCGCGGCGGCGTGGCCTGCCTTGTACTGCGACGGCACGTACACGTAGTACGTGAATTTCCACATGCTCCAACCCATGTAGGTGCCGGTTTGCGTGTGAAGAAACGGCCCAGTGACGGTGCCGGCGGGCGCGTTGTTGATAGGCCCGAGCGATTCGGGAGGAAGATCGTAGGGAGGCGGCTGGGGGAAAGTGCCGTCGCCATCGCTGCCGGGATCGGCCTGCGTTCCCATGGTTGCGCTGCTGCCGCCCGCCGCGGCTCCGCCGCTCCCGGCGACGCCGGCCGTGCCCAAGTCGGCGAGCGCGCCTGCGCTGCCGGCATTGCCAGCGCCGCCCGCGGCGGCACCCGCACTTGCGCTGGCACCTGCCACCGTCCCGGAGCCTCCACTTGTTGACGCGCCGCTCGCGCTGCCGCCCGCGGCTGTGCCAGAAAATCCCATCGTCGACGTTTGGACGGAGTTGCCGGCTGCCCCGTTGATTGGGGTGGGAGTTTGTGGGTCCGAAGAGCAGGCAACCGCGAGGGCCGACGTCAAAAGGAGCAGCGAGCGGGGCTTCACGCTGCTGTCGTGTCCGGAGTCCGTCGCGATCGCTTGGCTTGCGCTTGCAGCGGCTGTTTGCGGTCGCGCTACAACGTCACGCAGCTCGTCATGAAGGACAGACCGGGAAAGCTCAGCAGCGAGACGAAACGTACTCTGCAGGGCCTCGGCCGGTGTTGCCTTGACGCCGCTTACTTCTTCGTGACCGCGAACCAGTCGAGGTTCATGGCTGCGGCCACCACGTTGATGGTGAGCCATCCGCGCCGCTCAATTTTTGGATGACGGGCCCGTCTCCGGCGGCTGGCTGGAAAGCGGGTGGCGGGGAGGAAGGCCATCATGAGATAGTTGGGCGAGGTTCATGGGCCTGCGCGCGCGTCAGCTGCTGAAGAAACCGCCAAAGACCTGGCTGGGGCCGCTCGCGGCGCTGGCCCTGGTGACAGCTTCGGCGACGGCGCTCGCCTGGAGTCACCAGGCCAGTTTCGAGACGCACATTCACGGGCACGCCTTTTCGCGAGTGACGCTCGAAAATAGCGACTGCGCGCTCACCGTGCGCCTATTTTTCGACGCGCCCGAAGCGGCTTACAAGAACGAGGCGCGCAACTACTATCGCTTTCATGCGCGCATCAAGCTCGACGACGGCCGCGCCATCTTGACGCGCGTGTTCAGCAACTCGGCTCCCGGCGCGCGCGCCTACACGTACGTCGACGACACGAAGCCCGACGGCTGCTTCGCCAAAACCGAGCACGAGATCCGGGGCATCGACGTCGAGGGTTGTCGCGGCGTCGGCTGCACGCCTGAGCCGTTCAAGTGAGCGGAGCCCGGGTCGTAGGCCTCCCCGAGCGCTGAACGAGCCATGGCGCTATTGTATTTTCTGGGCGCTCTGGCCGGCATCGTCGTGATCGCCTGGCTGGTGAACCTGATCACCGGCACGAAGGCTGCCTATTTGGAGGCACTGCGGCTCGCGCCCGACGAACGCGAGCTGTGGCGCGACGAGGCCGCGGATTTTGCCGCGTTGCCCAAGCTCGGACAGGCAGCCGTCATGTCGTATCCGCGCTTGCGGCGACACACGGTGCTGTGGACCAATCGTCGTATCGTGGTGGCGCAGAGGCCGCTCTTTTCCGCGAAGCGCATGCTCACGCACCAGCTGCTTTTCGAAGCGCTGCCTGGCGCCGCGCCGAGCGCCGCCGAGCGCGAGGCGGCTGGCGCCTTCGGCGGCGGCTTCTACGGCCGCGGGTTCAGTACGCTGATCTGTGCGGGGCGCGCGCTCGGTACGGTGAACGGCAAGCCGTGCGTGCGCCTGCAGCCCAGCGCCGACTCGGCCGCGACGCTGAACTTGGCCGAAGCGTATATCTTCAGCGACCGGCTCGCCGAGCTCAGCAGCGCGGTCAGCGGCCTAGGCTGACGACACCGCGCGCTGCCTGCCACAAGACGCCGAAGCGCAACATGCTGGCGACGAGCGCCAGCGCGACGCTCGTGACCAGCGTCGTCCAGACCAGCCGCCGAAATCCTGGTGGCGAGCCTACGGCGAGTCGCCGTCGAAAGCCGACCGTAACGGCGATCACGAGCGCTGCCGCCGGCAGCAGCAGGTTCCAGCCCGTCCAAGCGACGCCCACCGCCTTCACGTCCGGGCGGCCCAAGAAGCGCACCAGAAAGTCGTCGATCACGTGCATGCCCAGCACGAGCAGGCCGTAGCTGGCAGCGCCGGCGACCACGGCGGCTCGGACCTGGACGAGCAGCGCCAGCACCCGCGAGCTCTTGTCCCAAATGCGCTTTCGAATATGGAAGAACCAGAGCAAGGTCGGGGTCAGCGCCGTGCCCACGACCGCCAGCAAAATCAGCCGGAGCTCGACCGTGCCGAACGTGTAGCCGCTGGCCAGCTCGACGCCGCTTACCGCGACCATGGCCGCGCTGACCAGCAGCCAAACCGCGGCGAACAGCGACAGCACGAGCCGCGGCCGCGCCGCGCGGATGTCGGCATCGGATTCGGACGGCGGTTGCAAGCGCTTGGCGCTCGGCGCCTGCGCGACGATGGCCTCGGGCTCGAGCGACTCGTTGTTGATGCGCCCCGAGGGCAAACGTTCGAGCGCCTGCTCGAACGCCGCCATGTCTGGATAGCGGTCAGCCGGATTTTTTGCGATCGCGCGCTCGATGACCAGCTCGATGTGCGGGGGGATGGTGGGCACGAGCGACCGTGGTCGGGGCGGCTCGGAGTTCAAGACGGCCAGGATCGTCGCCTGCGGCGTCTCTTCTTGGTATGGGGGGCGCCCGGTGAGCATCGTGTACAAGATGGTGCCCAGACCATAGACGTCCGCGCGATGGTCGACCTTTTGACCGCGCGCCTGCTCGGGCGGCATGTACGTGGGTGTGCCCATGATGAAACCCGTTTTGGTCAGGTTCTGCTCGCCTTCGCCGCTCTTGAAGCTGGATAGGCCAAAGTCGAGAATTTTGACGAACAGCCGCGCCGGCGCGCCCTTGGAAAAATCGCCCACCAAGAACACGTTGGGGGGCTTGAGATCGCGATGGATCACGCCGCGCGCGTGCGCAGCCCCGAGCCCGCGGCACAGCTGGCGCGTGATCGACAGCGCGTCCGGCACGTCCAGCCGCTTCACCTCTCGCAGATGATCGGCCAGGTCGATGCCTTCGAGGTATTCGCAGACCAAGTACGGCATGCCTTGGGGCGTGACGTCGATGTCGAGCACCGTGACGACGTTGGGGTGCGAAATCGCCGCTGCCGACTCGGCCTCGCGCTGAAAGCGCGCCAAAACGTGGGCGCTGCTCGCAAATTCGCTGTGCAAGACTTTGACTGCGACGCGCTTTTGCGCGATGCGCGTGTGCTTGGCCAAATACACGCGCCCCATGCCGCCTTCGCCTAGCAGCCGCTCGACCGCGTAGGTGTTGTTCAGCGTCGCGCCGACCAGCACGTCGGCAGAATCTGGCCGCGATACGCCTCGCCACGACTCGATGAAGTCACCTGACTGAACGAGCTGAGTATCGTCGGTGCTCGACATGCGCGGGGAGGGTCACGAGCCTATCGCCGATCGGGCGGCCTGCTCGATCTTCCGTCCTTGGCGAACGGAATTGTGTAGGGAAATGGACGCGGCTCGGCGCCGCTCAGGGGCTCAAGGGCGCCGCCCGGGTTTGTCGCCCGAGGGCGTCTGGCGGAAGCGCGTGCGAAGTGGGTAGCTTTTGCTACGTTTGAAAGTCGGATCGCGAACATGCCCTCTTTCTCCGGAGCAGCGCACTGGTGAAGCAAGTTTTGATCGTTGATGATTCGGAAACGGTTCGACGCGAGATCGCCGCGGCGCTGAAGAACGCGGGCTTCGGCACCGTCGAGGCAGCCGATGGCGTGGCAGGTCTGGAATGCGTTCGTGAGCAACGCTTCTCGCTCATCATCCTCGACGTCAACATGCCGCGCATGAACGGGCTCGAAATGCTCGACACCTTGCGACTCGATTTTGCGACCGCGGACATTCCGGTCGTGGTGCTCACGACCGAGGCGGAAGAAGCGATGATTGAACGTGCACGCAAAGCCGGCGCCAAAGGCTGGTTGATCAAGCCAGTGCCCGCGGAGCACATCGTGAGCACGGCCGTCGCGATCATCCAGCGTGAGCGGCCTCAACCCGTCGTCTGAGGCGCGCGACTTCCGCAAGTCGCGCTGCCTGATGACGGTAGCCCACGTCGACAGACAGACCAACCGCGCCACCGATTGGCCGCCCGAGGTCGTCGCGCTGCTCTTCGAGAAGTAGGGCTCGTCTGCTAGGCTCGGGCCGATGAGCGCGCGGCTGTCGAGCAGTTGGAAGTGCCCCAAGTGCAGCAGGGCCTTCGCTCAGCGGAACCAACGGCACGCCTGCGGCACTGGTGACCGGCGCGAAGTGCTACGCGGCCGTTCGGCGGGCATCGTCCGGCTTTACGCCAGCGTCGAGGCATTTGCCAAATCGCTCGGCCCGATCGAGACAGTGGCTCGCGAACGCTACGTGCTCTTGCGCACGAGCCGCATTTTCGCAGATCTCGTGATCATGCTCGACGCAGTGCGCATCGCCATTCACCTGCGGCGCAGGGTACAAGCGCCGATTTTCTTCAAAGTCTCGAGCGAGCGTCAGAAAGTGACGCATGTTGCTAAGCTCAGAACCGAACAGGAATTCGCCAGCGTCAAACCGTATTTGAGGGAGGCTTACGAGCTTTCGCTGCCTGCTGCTAACCTAGAGTGATGCCGCACCCGGCAGACGAGCCACACGACGCTCACAACCTGCTGGCGAGACAAATCCGACGCTCGCAGGTGGCAACGTCTTCGCTCGACCCAGCGACGACGGCGCTGCTCGAGGTCGTAAGCCTCGCCTATCACGACTTCGACAACACTCGGCAAATGCTGGAGCGCTCGCTCGACTTGAGCTCGCAAGAGCTGATGCAAGCCAACGCCGAGCTGCGTGCCCTGCTCGCGGAACGCAGCGCCGCCGAGCGCCAGATGCAGCTGCTCCACGCACAACGCTTGGAAGCGGCCGGACTTTTGGCCGGCGGCGTGGCGCACGACTTCAACAACCTATTGGCCGTGATCAAGGGCTCGTGCGAAATCCTGGTCAAGCTCAGCGACGCCAGCGACCCGCGCAGCGAAATGCTCAAGCAGATCGAGGTGGCCGCAGGGCGGGCCAGCGCGCTCACTAAGCAGCTATTGGCTTTCGGTCGCCGGCAAGTGCTCGAGCCGCGCGTCATCGATCTGAATCGGACGATCGCTTCGCTCGAACAGCTGTGCCGGCCGCTGGTGGGTGAGGCCATCCAGCTCGTGTGGTCACTCGCCCCCGAATTGCCGGCCATCAACGCCGACCCCGCGCAAATCGAGCAGGTGCTGATCAACCTGATCGTGAACGCGCGTGATGCCATGCCGACCGGCGGCACGCTCGAGCTCAGCACGGCGCGCGCCTCGGCGGGCGAAACGCGCGCGGTGGAAGCGGGCAGCGCGCCGTTCGTGCGGCTGTCCGTCAAAGATAGCGGGCTTGGCATGGCGGCCGAGGTCAAAGCCCGAATCTTCGAACCCTTTTTTACGACCAAGGCGCCCGGCAAAGGTACGGGCTTGGGCTTGTCCACGGTCTACGGCATCGTCCGCCAAAGCGGGGGCTTCATCAGCGTCGACAGCGAAGTCGCGCGCGGCACGACCTTTCACGTCTTCTTGCCGCAGAGCGAGCACACCCCGAGCGCCGCCTGAGCCCCGCGCCCGTCAGCTTTCGGCAAACGAGGTGATGGTCATCGTCTCGTTGTGTAGCTGTGAACGGCCACCGCTGTCCGACGGCGCAATCTCTCCGTACGAGTAGAAGCCGGTCACGGCCGTCTGCGCGCCGAGCGCTTCGCGTACGGCTTCGACTTCTTCTTCGGTGCGCTGTTTCAGCACGTAGCGGCGGCCGTTACAGCTCACCAAAATCGACAGCTCGGGTCGGAAATCGCCCAGGCGCTCCATGCTGCTCTTGGCGGCGATGTGCGAGCCCTGGATCAGGTCGTCGATGGTCGCGAACATGAAGCGCGCTTGCGCTCCTTCCGGCACGTTGCCCGCGTAGGTGATGCTCTGCGCGCTTTCGTCGACCGACAACAGCGCGCGCAGCACGCGACGCCCCGCTTCGTCGCCGTGAAGCTCCAGCGGGAACATCAAGCCGCTGGCCGGCAGCTCGTCCGCGTACTTGCCCAGGTACAGCTTGTAGAGCGCGAGCGCCGGGCGGCCATCGAACTCGTGCAGCACGTTCTTGGTCGAGCGGGTGATCAGTCGATCGGGTCCGAACGGCCGCCAGCCGCCGATCGCCGAAACACCGATTTGCAGTCGCTCCCCGTAGAAACCCAGGCCGATCACTGCGGCTTGTTCGGGCGGGCCGTTGCCCCAAACGTAGGTCGTCTCCAGACGGTTGCCGTCGCCGGCGCAGCCACCCGAGACCGTGACATCGGGCGGCAGGCACGCGTCGATGCCGCGCACGAGCTCGCTGGCGTTCACTTTCAAGCCCTCGGAGAGCACGAACACGTGCCTCAAGCCGACGGGATCGAGGGCGCGCGCCAGGGTTTGGCCGGCTTGCATGCTGAGCGCGACGCTTTGAATCGGCGCCCGCACCAGCTTCACGCGGCTGTGCTCGAAGCGCACGGCCGTCAGCGCGATGCTTTCATCCGTCACTCGCGTGTCCTGGATTTGGCCGGCCGTGGTGCAACCGATGACGTGAGCTCCAGGATAGCGGACGCGCACGCGCTCGAGGCATTCGGAGCCGCGCACTTGCTCGACGCCACCAAACACCAGCACCAGCTGCGCGCCGTGCGTCGACGCGCCCACGTCGAAGGCGGGTTGCCAGCCGGTTTCGCGTGTCCACAGGCGCTGTTCGACTTGCATCGGCCTCGCCGCCATCTTCGCATGAGTGACAGATGCGCGGCGCAAGCTTCAGCGCGTCACGGGGCGGGGGTCGAGCCACCGGAAAAACGTCGTGAATGCGGGGATGCCCAGCTCGCCGCCTGCGCCGTCGATGTCGCAAAATGCCGGCGAAAGACCGAAATCTGTCTAGTCCGAGCAAATGTTATGAGCTTTCGCGTCCGGCCGGGCTCTGGCCCCAGCGGGCGATGATGGTGTCACGTGGTCAAGCGCTGGCGTATGCTGCCGCTAGAGCGCGATGGGCAACCGTGGTTTGCTTCTGGGGCTATTTGCGGCGGCTGTAAGCGTGACGTCGGCCGCGCAAGCCACGCCGCAATGGCGCTTGGTCTACGTGCGCGAGGCTGGCGCCGAGCGGTGTCCCGAAGAAATGGAGCTTCGCCTGGCCGTGGCCGCGCGTCTCGGGCGCGACCCATGGAGTGGCCACATTCAAGGGGTCTTGGTACCCATTTCACCCTAGGCGGCCTGTCTTTTCCACTCCTTCGAAAACTCACAGTAATCTAGCCACGCTAGAGTACGGTCCGGCACAATGCTCGAAGACAGCACCCGACGCGGAGGGGGAGGAGCCCCACCGAGCACCGAGATACGCGTGCTGGTGATTGAGCTCGATGGGGGCGCCGCACGCAAGTCGCTCGCCAGCGCGGCGGACATGGTGGTCGTGACGGCCGATTCCTTCGAACGCGCGACGGAGCTCTTGGGTCCGAGCAAGGCTCGAGCCGTGGTCGTCGCGCTCGGAGCGCTGCGCACTGGAGACGCGGTGGCGCTCAAAGAGCTGGTGAAGTCAGCGGGCAGCATACCGGTCATGGCCTTGTCACAGCCTGCCGACGAAGCACCCGTGACGGCATTGCTCAAGTCCGGCATCAGCGGCTACCTGTTCGTGCAAGACGCGGCCTTCTTGCCGACCAGCGTGCGCGAGCTGGTGCGCGGCGGCCTACCGATGTCGGCGCCGGTGTCGCGGCTGGTGCTGCAGCGCGCCCGACGCAGCTCGTCCAGCATGGCCGCGGTGACGCCGCAGACGCTTGCCGCGCAAAATCTACTCAGCAAGCGCCAGCGCGAAATTCTCGCGCTTTTGCAATGCGGTCACAGCTACGACGACATCGGGACAGCGCTCGACTTGAGCGTGAATACCGTGCGCAGCCACCTGCGCATTATTTACGAGCGCTTGGGCGCCGCCAGCAAGGTCGAAGCCGTGATGATCGGCATGGAGCTTGGCCTGCTCGAGCGTGCGCGGCTGGCATAGGGCTAGCAAAGGCTGCGTCAAAACGCAGGGTTCTGATTTTCGGGCGGAATGCCGAAGGCGATGTCGAGCACAGCGTCGACATTCATCGGCCTCGGGAAGCCGTTGAGGAAGTCGAGATGTCCGCCGTCGGTGCTGAAGAACTGGTTCGTGCCAGTCAGGACGGCGCCGGCTACGTTGAAGAGCGTTGGCACACCTGGGTACTGGGCGTAGTGCATGTCGAACATGATGTCGCCGCACTCGACGTCGGTCGTGCCGACGATGCCGTAGAAGCGCTCGATCGGCGTTTGCGGCTTCGCATCGAGCCAGGAGGCGATCTTCGCAGGCATGCAGGCTGTGTTGTACGATGGTGTGGTCAGCGGCAAGGTGCAGGTGCCGCCGGGGTTGCCGCAGGTGTCGTCGCGCGGCCCCGAGCGCGACACGACGCGCCACATGCGGTGAACGACACGACCGGCGACCGCGGCAGTGGTGGCGCCGTGCGACATACCGGTGATGGCGACGTCCGACCAGCGCACGCTGCCGTCAGCGTTCAAGAAGTAGCCCCAGTCTTCCTCGGGGTAGGTTTGTTGCAGCGACGCGAGCTTCGTCTTGACGCTCATTTCCGTGTTCATGAACTCGCCCACCCGGCAGGTGCCGACAGTGTCGCGATTCCCGTCTAAGTTCGGCGCAGCGCAGCTGCCGCACGGCGCTCCGATCGAATGGTAGCCGCGCTTAGCCAAATAGGAGACGTAGCCACCGGAGTTCACGCCAATGTCGACCACGAGCTTGCCCAGCATGGTCTTCGCTCGGTTGTCCAAACCGGCGTCGCCGTGCACGTGCTCGCCGGGAGCTGCCGTGACGTTGAGCTTGCGCGGCGGAGGCGTGTCGCCCGCTTCGAAGCCCGCGTAGCCGCCGCTACCAGCGCCTGCGGCCGTGGCGCCGCCGCTGCCCGCGACCGCGCTGCCGCCGGTGGCAGCGGCCGCGCTACCGCTGCCACCGGCGCTTGTTGCTCCGGCTTGGGGGGCAGCTCCGCCGGTGCCGGTCACCCCCGCCGTGCCCGGTGCGCCGCCGAGGGGCGCTCCTGCGCCACCTGCCGTGACCGCGCTGCTAGCATTGGCGTTGCTACCGCCTTGACCGCCGGCGCCCGTGCCACCGTTCGTGGCCGTGGAGGCGCCGGCCGTGGCCGTCGCGTCCGTTGCCTTCGTGGAGCAGCCGTTTACCAGCGCTAGCGACGCTGCAGCGGCTGCAAGGGCGGTCCACGCCTTTTTGTTGCGAGAAACTGACATACGGCGGATTCCTCCAAGGGGGGCGGCTGGCTGACGGTGACCCACTATAGAGTCCGGGGCCTCGCAGTTCCGCGACGTAGGCAAGAGGGGTTTTCGCGAAAAGTCGGTGGTACGCTTGGCCGCGCATGGCAGACCGCGAGCCGCCCCAACCCAGTGATGCGAGAGCCAAGGGGACGCTGCTAGGCGTGCCGGCGCCCAGGGTCGAGAGCAGCGCGGATTCGCCCTTGCGGAGCCCGGTCTTCGTGCGCTCGGGCACCTCGAGCGCCGAGGTCGAGCCGGCCCCGCTCCCGCGCATGGCGCTGCCGAGCCGGCCGCTCGTCGCCGAGTCCGGCGCAACTGCGCAGGGCGACGCTTCAGCGCGCTTCGCGGAGCGAGGCGGCTTTGTGGCTTGGGCCACGGCGCTCACCAAGCTACCCGTGCACGGGGTGGGCGCAGGCATCTCGGTCGGGCTGGTGTTGGCTCCGGCGCTCGTGCTTTGGCTCGGCCTCGTGGGGCTGCTGTTGTCGCTGAAGGCACCTGCTGCGGCGCCGCACGAGGGTGCTGTGGCCGCGAGCAGCAGTGCGGCCGTGCCCGAGCTAGCGGCCGCAGCGCCCGCGCCCGTCGCCGACAAACCGGCCGCACCACGCTTGGCGGAGCTGGCCGGCAAGTCGCCCGAACAGCTCAGCTCGCGAGAGCTCGTGCTGCTCGCCGAAGGGCGTGCAGATGAGCAGAAGACGGCGGTGAAGGCGCTGCGCTCGAAGATTGAGACGAACCCTGCGGCCCTGCAGGACAAGGCCCTGCAGGGGCAGCTCTTGCATTTCGTGAGCGACGGCGAGACGGCCCGCGACGCGCTCTCCGCCTTGGCAGCGGGCCCCGCGCCGCTCGGACCAGATTTATTGTACGAAGTGTGGACCGGAACGACGCAGCGCACGGAAGCCACCGATTTGGCGCGCGCGCTCCTGTACAGCACCGATGTGCGGCCCAAGGCTTCGCCTGCGCTCTCGGTTGCGCTCGAGCTGCGGGCCGCGGAGAGCTGCGAGTCTTATAAGGCGATTTTGCCGAAAGCCCTGAAAGACGGCGACCGCCGCGGCCTGCATTTGCTCGTGAAGTTGAACGCTAAGCGCGGCTGCGGTCCCAAGAAAACCGACGACTGCTACGCTTGCTTGCGCGAGGACGCCGACGAGCTGACCGCCACCATCAACGCGGTGAAAAGCCGTCGGCCGCCAAGCTACGTGGCGCCTTAGCGGGCGAAGCGCACGGCTTTTGCGCGTCGCGCGCGTTAGGCTCTTCGCTGCGCACTCGCGTACCGAGCAGCCAGTCGAACCACGGGTACGAGACGCACCAGTTGGCGTCTTGGTTCGCACCCATGTGGTGATCCCAGTGGCTGGGCATGTGCTTTTTACCCCACTCGACGTCCAGATGGCATTTGCGGTGCCGATGGAGGTAGTTGAAGCTCGACAGCACTACGGCGACGGTGAAATACGGCGCGACCTTGAGCAACGGCAAGTGGAGCACTGCCAGGCCGACGATGCCGGCTATCTCCTTGCCGCGCGACTTCCAGCGCCAAAAGGGCTCTTCGTAGCTCTTGTCGTACATCGCGTTCTTACGCGCGATGCGGTGATGTTGCGCCCAGTGAAAGCGCCACATGCTGCCCTTGTGTTTGCCGAGCCCGTGCAGAATGTACTTGTGCGTGAGCCACTCGACGGCGTTGGCGTGGAGCAAGCCAAACGCGAAGCCAATCACCTTGACGGACCTGCCTTGCAGAGGGCTCTGACACGTGCGGGCATCTAACATCAGTGTGATCCATCGCGTGCTTCCGGCAAGCCAAACGCGTGCGCAAAATTTTCGTGGCTGGCTAGGGCAGGGGCAGCTTGGCTCTCGAGCGACACTAGCCGAGCGCGATCCATGTCTGGCGCGCAATGCCCAGCGGCTTTCCGTCGTCGTCGTAGATGGCCGTGCCAGCGTGCAGCTTGCGACCCTCGCGCGCGAGCGGCCAGCCGACGACGACCGAGCGTGCCCCCGCATTCACGCATCCGACAATTTCAGCTGTCATGCGACCAAGCAAGGCGACCGGGTAGTCTGGCGCTGCGATCGCGAAGTAGCCGATGCAATCGAGCGCAGCCCAGAGCAGCTCTTGGCGCAGCGCGCCGTGCGCGTCGGCGTCCGCGAGGCCCGCGTCCGGAATCCATGGCGCTGCTACTAGAGCCCCAGGTCGTTCTGCGCCGGGGAAGATCCGCAGGCCGTCACCGCTAGCGCGCGCAGGGCCACACACGAAGCACGACGGAAAGTGGTGCCGAACGTGCCCAATGTAGTTTTTTGAGAGCGCCTGTGCGCGTTCGAACGGCGGCGCGGGCGGCGGCTCGAGCTCGACGGCAGCCAGGCGTGCTTCGGCGACCAGCAACTCACCGTCGCTAAGGCGAGCCTGGCCTTCGCCTACTGCGAGGCTCAGCTCGCGCTCGAGCGGCGGCGGGCGGCGCAGTGTCACTTCAACGCCGCCCCGCAAGTTCTTTGCGAGTAGACCCGCTGTATAGCCGCCGTTGGCTGAATCCGGAGGACCGCAAAAGCGCCGAGCGATGAGCATCGGCTAGCTAGCGTCGCGCATGCGCTGTTTCGAGTCTAGCGGAACGACACATCTAGAAAGAGAGAGCACGTGGAGCACGCTAACAGTGACTGGCTTTTCTGACGGCGAACAGGTACATGGATCGATAACCTTATGAACGGGAAACAAGGGGCTTGGGTGAGTAGTCGAGTGTGTCTGGCGTTGCTGCTGCTCCTCGGCGGCTGCGGCCGTTCATCGGCTAGCTCGCCGGATAGCGGTTCCGACGTGCGATCATGCGTGCTGGACGCAGACTGCAATCGACTCGAGGTGTGCGACGCCGGTGTCTGCACGGAGCTCACGGCGACGGGTGGCACTGGCGACATCGGTGCGGGTGGCGCGGCCGGCACGGCCGGCACGGCCGGCACGACCGTCGGCGGCAGCGCTGGCAATGCCGGCAGCGGCCTGGGCGGTACAGCCGGCGCAGCCGGCGGGGCGACCTCCTGCATGCCGGGCTCGCGTAGCTGTGACGGCTCCAGCGTGAGGGTGTGCGCCGACGACGGCACGTCACGCATCGAGACGACCTGCTCGCTCTCGCAGGTCTGTAGCAATGGCGATTGTCACGCTATCGCCTGCGTACCCGGCAGCAGCTTCTGCAAAGACGGCCAGGTCATGACTTGCAGCGACGACGGTGCGAGCAGCAGTGTCTCGAAGAAATGCGGGGCCGCTCAATTCTGCCTGGAGCAGGACGGCGGCGCCGATTGCGGCGACACGGTGTGCACGCCGGGCGCCGGGCTGTGCGTGAATTCCGTCGCCACTCCTTGCAAAGCAGACGGCTCGGGGCCGGAGGCAGGCGGACAAGACTGCACGACCAAGAACTTGATTTGTGACGCCGGCAAGTGCTCCGATCCGACCTGCACACCCGGGCAAAAGCTGTGTCAGCACGACGACGTCTATTTGTGCGTCGGCGGCGGTGCAGACGCCGTGCTCTTCACGTCATGTAACGCCAATGAGGTCTGCGATCCCGAGCAAGTTGCCTGCCGCAACCGCATTTGCGACCCGGGCAAGCTCGGCTGCGATAGCAGCCGCGTCGCGACGTGCAACGAGCTCGGCACAGGCTGGGATCAATCGGGCCAAGACTGCGCCGGCTCGAGCCAGATCTGCTTGAACGGTGCCTGTCAAAGCCCGACCTGCGTCGCGAATTCGTCGTTCTGCAAAGACGGCAACGTCTATCTTTGCGACAGCACCGGCGTCTCGGCCACGCTGTCGCAGACCTGCAGCAGCTACTACTACCACTGCGCCGTCTACGGAACGAACAGCGCCTATTGCGCCTACAACGCTTGCACGCCGGGGGCCGCCGTGTGTAGTGGCAACGTCGCCACCAAGTGTAACGCCGACGGCAGCGGCTACGACGCAAACGGCACTGACTGCGGTACCGACCAATTGTGCAGCGCGGGCGCGTGCCATGCCAAGGTCTGCACCCCGTACTCCTATTTTTGCAAAGACGGCGACGTCAACTATTGCCAGGACGGCTTGAGCTCTTACGTGCTGCAAGATTGCGGCGCCGACGCCCGGTGCGTGAAGGGGGCGACGAACGCCGCCAGCTGTGTTCCTTACGATTGTTCGCCTGGCCTCAAAGCATGCCTGGGCAACCAAGTCGGCACCTGCGCGGACGACGGCACCTCCCTTTCGACAGTGAAGCAAGACTGCAACACCACTGGCCAAGTCTGCACCAACGCCAGTGCCTGCGGAGACAGCGCGGTCGACACCTTGGGCGCCGCCGAAGAGCTGCAGAGTCTCGCCTCGGACTATTTCTTCGGTGATGTCATCGACGTCGAGTCGAACCGCGATCTTAGGTTGATTGAAGCGAACATGGTGCTCGCCGCTACCCGTGACCTGCGCTTCGTGGTGTACGAAAACGTTACTGGCACCTTCATCGCTCGCTTCGATCAAGGCGTGAAAGACGTATCGAACAACGGCTACGCCAGCTCTGGCGCCATGAGCTACACGCTCAAGGCCGGTCGGCGCTACTTGATCGGCGTGGCAGTCACCGGTGGCGGCTTCGTGCCGTACTACGACGCGCTGCCCTGGCAGCCCGACGCTTCACTCGGCAGGGTAGCCGGCTCACTGGCGACCGCCTACGCCACTTCCTTCTACGCCGGCTACACGAGCAGCGATCGCATCTACGACCTGCGCATCACCAGCCAGCTGCCGTAAGCGTGGCCGGCTGCGGAGCGAGGGGGGCGCAGGACCGGAGCAAGTACCGACTCCGGCGCCCCGCGCGCGGTGGTGCGCGAACGCGCTTGCACTAAAAGCCGACGCCCGTGTGCAAAACGGCGTTGAATTCCACGCCGTCGTCCGAAAAAAACGTCGGAAATGCGGCCTCGACGAACCAAGTCACTCGGTCCGCGTGCACGAGCCCGCGGTTGAACAGCGGAATCAAGCCGACATTTCCGCGCTGGTTGATCTTCCACGCTACACGCAGCCCAACCGCTAGCGGGCCCGTGTCGTAGACCACGCCCGGGTCGACCACCAAGCCCGTGTTGCCGCCCGGATGCACCGCCGTGGCTACGACCGTTTCGAAGTCAATGACCAGCTTTGGGCACGGCTTGAAGCCGATGCCGATGGGATCGAGGATCGTGAACTGATCCCCGATGCTAGTGGTCTTCTTCGCGACGGTTACCAAGGGCGTCGCGATGCCGACGTGCCCCTCGATCTCGGTTTCTGCTTTGGCCGTTCTGCAGACGGCGGTCGGCGCGAGCACGAGGAACAGCGGTATCGCGAGCGCAAGCGGACTCGACTTCATGGTCACCTCCAGTTTGATGATGGTTGCAACGACGAGCTCAATGGATCAGGTACAGCAGCGGAAATAGGTAGATCCAGATCAGATCGACGAAGTGCCAATACAGTGCGACGGCGTCGACGGGGCCGAAGTAGCTCGGCCCGAATTCGCCGCGGGCGGCGCGCAGCAAGAGCCAGCTCCAGACCGCCACGCCCCCCAGCACGTGCAAGCCATGCAGGCCCGTCATCAAAAAGTAGATGCTGAAGAACACGTGCGCGTTCTGCGGGCGCGAGGGCAGGTCGGGGTATTCTGCGGCTCGGCCGAGCACCCCGGCGCGCAGCAAGGGCTCGAGCATTTGTCTGGTGGCGGCCCGCCCGCTCGGCGTCGGCAGCGCTGCGGCGGGCGGCGCAGCGTCGCCCTGCTGCGCACGCGCAAAAACGGCGTCCGCGTAAGCCGCTGCCTCGGGATGTAAGCGCTTGAATGCCGGCATGCGCCAGACCTGCTCGGTCGGGCGAAACCGCGCGCCGGGCAGCAACCCCTCGTCGAACTTGGCAGAGTACTCGGCGCCTTTGATGCCCATAAAGAGCAGCGCGCACAAGATCGTGCCGATGATCGCGGCCATCAAGCCGCGGCGCTCACCCCGCTGCGCGGCCCGCACGGCGTAGGCGGCCGAAAAACTACTGACCAAGAGTACGCAGGTGTTCACCGCGCCCAGGCGGGTGTCCAAAAAGAAATGAGACCAGTAGAACACTTCCGGTCGCGACGAACGGAACACGACGTACGCGCAGAACAGCCCCGAAAAGAACAAAACCTCCGTCGTTAGGAACAGCCACATGCCAAGCTTCGAAGCTTCGAGCTGCTGCCTCGGTGAATCGAAGTGGTGCGCCAGGAACGCCGGTCGCAGCGGCTCGCTCACGGGGCTTAGCTCAGCTACGGGCAGCATGGCTAGCTTGGCCCTTCTGCGCCGAGCGCGCGCTGAAGCGCATGCAGCAAAAGCTCTGGGTCCGCGCTCAGATCGGCGCGCGCCAGCATGGGTTTCCCAACGCGGTCGAGCAGCGTCACGAGCTTGGAGTGGGTCGGTAGACCGCCCGCTTCGGCCGAGAAGGCAAAGCCGAGCGTCGCGCCCAGCTCGCGGACGGCGTCCGCGGAGGCGCGAGCGAGCGTGAAGTGCTCTTGGTCGAGCGCGAGCTCGGCGCGGTAAGCCTGAAGCGCCGCCACGCTGTCATGCTCGGGGTCGATGCTGAAGAGGGCGAACCTGACTTGAGCGCGCACAGGCTCGGGCAGGTTTTGCGCGGAGACGCGCAGCTGGCGCACGAGCGTCGGGCAAACGCTCGGGCAGCGCGTGAAAATCAGCGCGACGACCAGGTACGTTCCTGCCAGCTCAGCCAACCGAAAGGTCGCCCCATGGTCGTTCGTCCAGAGCGAGTCGAGCGCATAGATGGAGCCTGGCGGCAACGGACCTGTGCGCCGCGCCGGGCCTCCCAAAGCTTTTGCTCCGAGCGAGCGCAGCGACGTCGCGAGCCCGAGCCCCGCGAGTCCCAGCGCCGCGCCCAGCACGAGCAAACGGCGCCTCATGAGGCCTCGTCTCGTGCGCAGCGAAAGCCCAGGTTTTTGAGCGCGTAGCCGGCCTTGAGGCTGCTGCGGAAGGAGTAGCGAAGAAATGCCGCGTAGTCGCTGGGAGCGTTCGAGCGCACGCCGTCGCCGCAGAATTGGCTGGCGCCGGCGGCCTCAGGTGCTGAATTGAAATCCGACGTCCATTCCCAGACGCCTCGAGTGCGGAGGCGTGTCGCGGGCAGGTCGGCCGCTGGTTGGCCCATCGCGAACGCGAAGCCGCCTGCCGCGGAATCGCCGGCGCCCACGCGGTCGGCGTCGTTGCCCAGCGCGCGTTCCCACTCCACGGTCGTGGGCAAGCGTAGGCCCATGCTTGCGCAGAAGGCGCGCGCCGCAAACCACGACACGAAGCTCACCGGGGCCTCGAGGGACGCGGAGCCCGGGTCCAGATCGCTCTTGAAATCGCTCAGATAAGCGGCCTCGCTCAGCGCAGCCGTGGCGCGCGAGCGTCGCCATTGCGGATAACACTTCAAGAAGCTCAGAAAATCGGCGCGGGTGACTGGCGCACCAGCGATTCGGAACGCGCTGACCGTGGTCGCCGCGCCGCCGCCCTTGAAGAATGGGCGAAAGGGCGCGCTCGGGACCGGTACCAGTTGAAGCGCCGGGCTCTCGCGCGGCATGGAGCAATCCGGCGTTTCGTCCGGGCCGACGGGCGCTGCTGCCGCGGCGGGCGGCGCCGTATACGGCCCCGCCCCGCCCCGCGCCGAAGCGGAAATCGGCGCGCGCAGCGCGAGGCCGGAAAGTCCCAGCAGTAGGGTCGCGCCGGCCATCAGCCAGAGCGCGAACGGTTCCATGGTCGCGAGCTGGGGTCCGGGATTCGATCGGCCGGCGAGCGCGCGCATCACCGCGCAGCCACCTGGCGCGGAGCGCCGTCCGACGTGGTTGAGTGCTCGCGCAGCTGATGCACGTCGGCCACTGCGACCGTCTCACCCTGGTTGCCGAAGTTAGTTCGCACGTAGCTGAGCACGCTCGCTATGTCGACGTCGGTGAGTGGCAGCTTGGGCATTTCGCCGTGATACTTCTTGCCGTTCACCGTGATTTCGCCCTTGAGCCCGTTCTGCAAGATGCCGATCGCGCGCGCCTTGTCGGCCATCAAGAAATCCGACTTGGCCAAAGGTGGAAAGGTGTTGGGCAAGCCTTCGGCATTGCTCTGATGACAAGCGGAACACACGCTGCTAAAGACCTGCGCGCCGTGCGTCAAGAGCCCGTCGCGATCGAGGACCATGCCCGTGGTGTCGGTCAGCGCCAGCAGTCGTTCGAGCTTGGTTCCGGGTTGATAGGCTTCCTCTTTGGTGCGACCGGAGTAGATCATCTCGTCCCCGTGCCCGGTCACGCGCATCGTACCCATCGCGCCCTTGTTGAAGGCACGAAACATCGAGTGATCGACGAACGTGTACTCGCCGGGAACGCTGGCCGTGAACTCGACCATGGCCGAGCCGCCGACGGGAATGACGGTCGTCTGCACGTTGTGTTGGTTGGCGACGATGCCGCCTTCGCCGTACACGTCGTCGAAAATTTCGCCGACGATGTGGAATGACGACACCAGGCTCGGCCCGGCGTTGCCAAGGTAGATGCGCACACGCTCACCGACCTTCGCGGTGAGCGCGTTGTCACCCATCAAGCTGCCGACGTGGCCGTTGAATACGACGTACTCGGGGCGCTCATCGAGCGCTTTGGCCATCGCAAACCGCTGCGGCCCGGCCTCGCCGAACTTTCCGCTCGTGTAAAATTCCCCCTGAATCACGAAATATTCGCGATCCACGGCTGGCAAGCCTTCTTTTGGCTCGACCAGGATCAAGCCGTACATGCCGTTGGCGATGTGCAGGCCGGCCGGTGCCGCCACGCAGTGATAGAGGAAGAGGCCGGGGCGCATCGCTCGCCAGCTGAACGTGGTCGCATGGCCTGGAGCGACGAAGCTCGCCTCGCCGCCGCCGCCCGGCCCCGTTGCGCCATGGAAATCGATGTTGTGCGCGAGAGTGTTGTCCGGATGATTCTTCAGATGTGTCTCAATCATGTCGCCTTCGCGGACGCGCAAGAATTTTCCGGGCGTGTCGTCCCCAAATGTCCAGTACGTGTAGCTGACGCCGTCGGCGAGCATCTTGGTGTGCTCGCGGATCTCCACGTCTAAGACCACGTTGGTCGCGTAGGTGCGAGCGAGTGGAGGCGGAACTTTGGGCGCGCTCGCCGCCGAGATCAGCTCGCCACCCTCGAGTGGTGGCAAAGCCTGACTGACGACGTCGGGATGGTGGTGTCCGAGACGGTAGCTGACGGCGCCGGTCAGAGTAGCTAGCGCGCCCAACGCAGTGCCCAGTACGAGGTATTTCATGGCGGGCGCCCCGAGAGCAATCGTCGTGCCGACGGCAGTCAGCGTTGCTGCCCTGTGACGTGACGTCGGCGAGCCGCCGGAATCGCGCGTGATCGACAGAGGCGATGTAGCTTCCGGACACGCAGCGGGCGCCAAGTCAAGCTTTGAACCCTTGCATCGAGGCAAGGTTCAGAGCTCCTTGGGCTTGCGCTCGCGCAAGACACAAACTGCCCACTCGAACGTCAGGCGCGCTGCGGCGGCGGCGAGCTGGAGCGTGACTTGCGCAGCCCATGACGATCGAGCAGCCTCAAAAAGTGGACGCGATCGAGCTCGGCGGCGCTCGCTGCGGCCGTGATATTTCCGCCATGTTGCGCGAGCAGCGCCACCAAGTATTCGTGTTCGAATGCAGCGAGCACCTGGGCCTTTGCCGTCTTGAACGGGGCGTCGATGCGAACCGGTTCGCGCGGCGCTTCGACGACGCGCACTTCCTCGATACCGAAGGCGACGATTTGCTCGATGACATTCCTGAGCTCACGCACATTGCCGGGCCACGCTGCCAGCGCCAGGCGCGCCACCAAATCCTCGTCGATCGAGTAGTCTATGCCGTCCTTCTGCGCATGCTGGGCGATGAAGTGGCGTATCAGCAGCGGAATGTCCGCACTTCGCTCGCGCAATGACGGCAGTCGCACGCGCGCGACCGCCAGCCGATAGTACAGATCTTCCCGAAAAAAGCCTTCGTTTGCGCGCCGGCGCAAATCTTGGTTGGTGGCAGCGACGATGCGCACGTTGATCGGTACCGGCTGTGCGGCCCCAATCGGCTTCACCTCGCGCCGTTCCAGGGCGCCGAGAAGTCGAGGCTGCAGCTCGAGATCGAGCTCCGCCACTTCGTCGAGGAAGATTGTCCCACCCTCGGCCTGCACGAAGGCACCTGGGCGCGGCTGGCTCGCGCCCGTGTAGGCCCCTCGCTCATGCCCGAACAGCTCGGCGTCGATCAACGTGTGAGGAATTGCTCCGCAGTCGATGACGACGAAAGGTCCGGCTCGGCGCGCACTGGCTTCGTGAATCGCGCGAGCGGCCAGCTCCTTGCCGGTGCCGCTTTCGCCTTCGAGCAGCACGGTGATGTCACGGGTCGCGACGCGTGCCAGGCGCGCAAACACCGCGCGCATCACTGCGCTCTCTCCGAACAACCCGCCGAAGTGGTTTTCGGGATGCAGCGGGATTTCGGCCAATCCACTGACCTGGCCGCATGAAACGCGAACGGCGCCGACCTCGAAGCGCGCTTCGGTGGGCAACACGACCTCGCGCACTCGTACTCCCGAAATCCAGGTGCCGTGAGCTGACCTCAGATCGCGCAAGACGAAACCTTCCTGTTCGCGGGCTAGCTCGCAGTGGATGCCCGAAACCGTTTGGTCGTCGATGACGATATCGGCCTGGGTGCTGCTGCCGAGTACCAGGCGCTCCTCACTCGAAATCAACTCCAGACGTGGTTGGTGCTCGCGCTCGATAGTGATGCGATACCGCGGTTGATGCACGACTGTTTTCACTGCCGACTCTTGCGGTAGAGCACAACCAAGCTAGCCTCCGAGTAGCATCGTACTCGCTGTTGATGCAATCCGGGTAGAGACGTTGTGCGACTTCGCCTCGAAGAACACGAATTCTGAAGCACGAAAAACTTTGGACGGCAGGGAGAAACGCGGCTGGTCAAATCGACATCGTCATGCGATTTGCTGAGCCCGTTTCGCTGGCTCCGCTCACGCACGGGTGACGAAGGGCTAGTCACGCCGCGCAGGCAAGCGTTACAAACTTTCGTATTTGTCCCGTCGGTATCGGCGACGCCGTGAGTACCGGCTGCGCTGTCCGTGGCGATGGCGATGGCGATGGTGCTGCGTGTGGCCGAGAAAGTGCCGCCGTCGCGTTGTCAAGTGCCTTCAGTGGTGGCTGTGGCAGCGCGAGCGCCAGGCGACGCTGGCTGGGTCGCGGCCGAACAAGAATGCAACGCCAACCGCGCGACGATTGCGGCGGTCCGCGAGCGGGCCGTGCGATGAGCGGCCCGCGCTGACGTCGCTCGGCGGCGGCGTCCCGACCCGAGACGACGCGCCGTCAGGGGCTAGCTCAGGTTCGTGAGCGGTCCGGCGCAGAAGGCGGGATTGCCGAAGGTGGTGCGCGTGTCGCCGAACATGTTCAGAATCGAGACCAGCAAATTGTTGTGCGCGTTCTTGTTGTTCGACTTGTCGGTGTAGTGCAGCCAGCGGCCCCCCTTGAGGCTACCGGCGCCGCCGGCCAACATGAACGGCATATCGGTGTTGGTGTGCGTCGGCGGCTGCGAGATCTCCGAGCCAAAGAACACCACGCTCTCGTCGAGCAAGCTGTGACCGTCCGCGCCCATGACGACCTTATCCATCGCCTGCAGCAGGTGCAGGTGCATCGTCGAATACCAGGTGTAGATTTTCTCGCACTCGGGCGCGCGAAAACCGCCGTCGTGTTGGTAAAAGTGATGATGCTCCGACAGGCTCAGCCACGGAAAGGTGTGCTTGGCCTCCGTGTCGGTCCACTGAAAGGTGCCGACCGCGGTGAGGTCGCAGGCCAGCGCCATCACCATCATGTCCATCATGTAGGTGCCGACTTGGGGGATCAGCGTGTCGGTGGCGACGTCTTTGTTGGCGCCGACGTCTGCCCCGGAGCAGTCGGCGCCGCACATGCCGCTGCCGGGGTTGTAACCGGTGGTGTCCACCTGAGCCGGCTTCATGCAGCTGCTGGAGCCCTGCGCGACGGCGCTCAGGCCGAGCTCCAGCTCGCGCAGCTTATCGAGGTGTTGCTGCAACGTCGCGCGGTCGGCCGTTCCGAGCTTCGGCACGAGTGAGGAGTACTCACCTAGCACGTGATCCAGAATCGATTTTCGGCGTGCAAGCGCCGCGTCTGCGACTGGGTCGGCACCCGTGTTCAAGCTGCCGAACAGGTCTTTGAAGATCTGCACCGGATCGATTCGCGGTGCGATCGGGCTGGCCTTCGTGTTGTTCTCGAAGTTGGCGCAGCTGATCGGCGACAATAGACCGTGAGCCTTGCCGGTACCCCAGCGCACCGCCATCTCCAGGCTGGCGATCTGCTTCTTGCCCGAGGAAATCTTGGTCGCTATCACCTGATCGATTGAGGGACCGCTAGCATACGAGGCGGTGCCGGGTAGACCGCCGTTGGCCGGGGCGTTCATCTGCCCGGTGCCGGTCATCCAGGCGATGATGCCGGCTTGGTGCTGTTCGCCGTTCTTGCTCAGCATGTCCAGGCCGTCGACGATCAGCAACTTCTTCGTGTCCAGCAGCGGCTGCAGGGGCGCCAGAATCGGGCTCAAGATGGGCGCGGTCTCGCTGCCGGTCGGGCGCCATTTGTTGTTGCCGCTGCCGTCGTCGTGCACGGTGCCGCCGGGCGTGAACACCGCCAAGAAGCGCTGCGCGCTGGTGGCTACTGCTTGCGCGCGCGCCGCAGGCTCCATGATCTCCAAAAAGGGCAGGCCGATCGCCACGCTGCCGGCTCCTCGGAGCATGGCGCGGCGGTTCAGTCGAAACTTCGCCATGGAATCATCAATCCTTTGCAGCCAGGTAGAGGAAGGCGTCGGTTTGAGTCAGGTCGACCAAGAGCTGCTTGATGTTGCCGCCGCTGGCTTTGAAGGCGTTGTTCGTCACTTGCTGCACGCAGGCGTCG
>Ga0307508_10001976_pt1 | contig 22396 bp, 31 predicted proteins | sample 9_EM_MG_FD_203089 | JGI IMG/M metagenome (GOLD analysis project Ga0307508, IMG submission 203089) | Populus trichocarpa ectomycorrhiza microbial communities from riparian zone in the Pacific Northwest, United States - 9_EM | ecosystem: Host-associated > Plants > Roots > Unclassified | place...
CCCCAAGCAGCAGTCCCCCAAGCAGCAGCTCCCCCAGCAGCAGCCCCCCAAGCGACAGCAACCCCCCCAACAGTCTCAGGCGCAGCAGCCCAAGCAGCAGCCACAACCACGCGGACAGAAGGCTCATAACAAGCAGCGCGGCTCTCTCCAACACCAGCAGCCGCAGCGCCACAAGAACCACCAGGGCAACAAGCGGTCTTCCACTGCCGCCCCGGCGTCGCACGCCTACCCACCACCTCCGCGCCCGACCACCGCTCAGCCGCGCCTCGATACTCCACCTCCCTTGCGCCACGGAACTCCGGTTGCGATTGATCACTACGGAGTCCAAAAGACGACGCCTCTCCCGGCTGCCAGCTTTGATCGCCGCGAATCGATCAGTGGAGAACGCGTGCAGGCGCTTCTGGCGATGTTCCGCAAGCCCGAGGCCGCCGCGTCGCCCATGACCACCCCTGTGAAGGATGTCTCGGTGGCAAACCCGGAGACGGCACAGCACAAGCCCGTGCAGCACGCACCCCCGCCGAGATTGAATACCGCTGCTGTAGCTGGCGGCCCGTCTTCGCGCCGAGGTGTTCCACGAACGCCCACGGAAGCGGAGAAAGCGAATCTGCTGGCCTATCTCGAGGGTGTCGCGAGCGAGAAGAGGGAAGGTGGCAATGGTGGGGTGCCTATTTAGGAAATAGACCTCTAACCGGTCGCGATCCTGTCCACGACATGTGATCTATGTTCTATCTACCGATTTCTCGCATTTTCGTTCGTCCGCACATTTTTTCTCCTTTATCTGGTTCTCTTTTACTCGTTGACTCTGCGGGTTCTCTCTCCGGATTTGCTATCTTCACGGCGACTGATTCACGCGGAGAGAGTAGCGGTGGGGGGTTTCTTGCTCGTGTGCTGTGGGTAGCTTCCTCGCTTTTTCTTTTCTGCTGCTTACCGTTTTGCTATTTTCTTCTGTTGTTCTGGAAAGGAATGGAGTATTAGCGGTTGGAATTTGGTTCTACGATTTATGTTCCTTCTTACTGTTAAGGGCTCCCCCTTTTGTTTTTTTTTACGTTCAGGTTTCTTTTTTCCTCGTTGATATTCCTTTCTGTCCAAATTGGCTTCCTTTTTTTTTTTTTAACCTTTCGTTCAAGTTCTTTTATTTCTGACTTCATACATGTCATCGGGTTGGGATGGGGATACTAGGAGACCGACTGGATTTTTTTTTGGGGATACATGTGCGTGTTTGCTGCCAGAGTGCGTGTGTGGTGGGTGTGGGGGTTGGACTCGGGAGAGAGAAAAAGAGAGATATTGTTCAATGGGAATTGTGTGTCGTTGATCACCAGAGCAGATTCTGCTAATACGCGATGAATTACGCGAAGACCTAAAAACGGAAATGAAAAGAACATGAATTATGCGCACGCCGCAAGGTGCTACGGCTGTGGAATCTCCCTCACTTCTGTTTGGTGGCGCACCTAATCGAATAGCTTTCCCTTCGCGTCCTCGATCGTCTGCATCGTCACATCGACGAGCTGGATATGGGTGCCGAGGGTATCCTTGCATTGCTCCCTGTCCCACTGCGCGATTATCGGCAGGCGCTTCCTGACAGGCGCCAGGAACCGCGTCTCGACCTTGTCGGCGAAGGAGCGGTCGGCGACGCCGAGCTTCGCCGCGAGCTCACGGTTCAGCAGCAGCAGTAGATACAAATTGAGGGTCGCCGCGAAGCACGGGTACACGTCTTGGAACGCAACCCACGCCTTGCCAGCGTTGCCATCATCACGACCGCCACCGCCACCACCGAAGCCTTCCTCGAGGTCCGGGAACAGCGCGAAGAAGATCTCGGACAGACACAGCGGCGTTCCAAAAATGCTGTCCGGCGTGCTGGGCACGGACGAGCCGTCGCGAAGGACAGGCGCGGCCGCATGCACGATTTCGTCCTTGAGCATGGTGACCACCGCGCCCTTGACAGACGGGAAGGGGCAGTGTAGGAGAGTGTCGTGGACGTAGGTCAGGCGGACGGCCTCTGATGGGTGCGCGCGCAAGCAGAGCTGGACGTGCTTGTTGGCTAGGTACCGGTGCGAGGCGGACGAAGCGTTGTTGCTGATCACGCTGAAGATCTGGAGGTAGATGAAGAACGACTCCGCCTTCTCCGGAAGGTCGCCCAGGGATTGCGAGGCGTGCAGGCTGCGGAGGCCCAGAAAGAGGACGCTGTCTATCACCGCGGGCTGAGTCTGGCCACGCTCGTAGATCATGAAGGCCTCGGCGACACTGGAGTGCTCGGGGTAGATCTGCACGTGGGCAGTCTCCTCCGGATCGGTCGAGAGCCGGTGGGTGAGGACGAACAGCGCACCGTGTTTGGAGAGCCGGACGCTGTCGGCGGCTTTGGGCGCGGGGATCTCGCCAACTACGTTTTCCTCGTCGTCGGCGGGGCCGTCGGCGCCGGATCCGCACAGGTTCAGGAGCTCTTCGTTCTTGACGCCGAGCTTATCACACATCGAGACGATCTCGTCGACAACTGATCTAATATCCCCCTGCGCTGCGTGTACGTCGCGCTCCTCGTCGATCAGCGTGCGGCCGTTTGGAACTTTGTAATTATGCGGGCGCAGCACTTCCTCGTCGTACTTCGCGGCCCATCCAATGTTGAGGCCCCTCTCCAATTCGTCGAGGCCATCGCAGATGGCAGGGTGTAGCAGTTCTATGCCGTTCACCGACTGCTGCTCCGGAGTCAAGGTATGCAGCAGGTAGCCGCTCAACATGTGCGTCAGAAAGCTCGCGATCAGTCTCGATTGCAGCTGGTCCTCGGCTTCCGGATTGGCGACCCGACTTCCCGGTCTGGTGCTAACCCTGGGCGGCAGCGGTGGACGCTTTGTCGCAGCCGCGGCAGCAGACTTCTCGTTCAGCTGTGGTCGTACCTTCTTGACGAACTCCAGTAGCAGCTGAACAAGTTCCGTCGCCATCTTGGCGTCCGCCGACCTCAACGCCCTGTTAAACACATGCAACAGGGTCGACAGTTCCGTTGAAAGGAACTTGGACGGGGACCGTGTCTCGATGAGTGGATGCACCGTCGCGAGCGCTGAGACGAGGTTCTTGAACTTCCTCATCACGGTCTGCACGTGCGCCGTAAAATCTGTCGCCAATCCCAACCCTCCGGCTTCGTTGTTGCCAACTTCATCACCCCCATCACTCCCTTCCCCCTCACCGAAGGGATGCCATGACAGGAGCGTCATCTCGCCCAACACCCTGACATACACCTCTCTAGGGATTCCAACCCTAGCGGAGAAGGCGATAAGTCGTTCGGCGACATCGATGGTCTTCAGGAGTGGAGAGCCGAGGTATTTCAGAAGGATGACGATGAGGTCCCAACCGATGGAGCGTGACAACCCCAGCTACGATGCATCAGTTACAATCACGGAGTGGAGAGGGGAAAGAAGGTGGGGTGGATGGGTACATGGGCTTCCAGAATCTCCGTCAACGCGCTCAGGAATCGATGCTGGTCTTCGGGGGACAGCGAAATCAGGGACCAGTTAATGTGAACGTCGACGATCACGGAGAAATCAATGAAGTCGTCCTCCTAATAGCTCCCCCATTGCGACAAGTCAGTGGCTGTACGTGTACTTTTTTGAGTTTGGACTGACTGCCGGGGGGAGATGGAACACCGTACCGATAGCTTGTCTGCAGCACGACGGATAGACGCGATGGCCGTTTCGAGAGTTACTAGCTCTCCCGACGTGTCTTCCATTACAATGTCGGCTGTAGTGGTGTCGAGCGTGTGGGTGGTCGATGACGGGCAAGCTGGTTGAGGCCGGGCAGCTGGAAACCAAAGGTCGTAAGTAGGTGGGACCGTGGTGTGGCTACGCTATTTTAGGATAAAGTTGAAGGACTTCGCTAACGTTGCACTAGACCCATCAGTCACACAAGATACATGTAGATGTACTAGTACATAGACGTGCGTGCGCAGAGCCGCCCATCTGCCCATACCTCGGTCATTACACAAGTGCAGAAACCTCTCACCAATGTTCCCCCCATCCTCACTCTCGTGTGTATTCAGCATAACGCTTGCCCTCCAGTAGTTACCGCTACCTCCTTTCTCAGCTTTTCAAGTTGGTCCAGTTCTTTAATCTCCTCTTCCAGCCTAGCTCACTTCCAGGTTATCAGTGGCTTTTTCCCTTCTTCTTCCATGGTACGATGCTTTTGAGCTCATGCTGTTGGATTCTACTCGGTTTGAGAATCATTTTTGCCTTTACTCGAGTCAGTGCGGGGGAAACTGGCTGAGCAGCGATGGATATTACCCGACTTCGGGTGTGGAGACTGAAGATGCCTGCCTCCCCCGCACCTACGGATTCTGCTGAGCTTGAGGATCATTTTTTGCGATGGATTTTGTCCTCCCTGCGCGTATGTTCCACAGTACACTAGTGCACTAGCGGAATCTTGGCGCCCCCAAAAAAAGAATATGTTCGACCAACTGACGCACTCTCTAGATTAAACCGACATTCGCCTTAGGGCCTGTTCGGTTGCCAGCTGCATTTTGAATTTTGCTCCTGCAGCTTTGGCAACCGAACAGGCCCTAAACCATACCCCTAAGAATGAGTGAAACCCAAGAGCAACCCCTACACTGTTCATATGTACTACGAGCACACCATTACGAACTGAGATATAGGCGCGAGTCAGCACCAAGCCTCATGTGAAGCGCACTAACACAGATGCAGCGAAGTGAGTGAGTGATAATGATCTAATTGTGTGTGGGCTGCAAAAGTCGGGGCGCACCCGCCTCCCAAACATCTACATACCTATGCGTGGGCCCCAAATACTCTTACAAAGTAGAGTACACTCCTCAAGCGAGACTGGGACGTACGGTCAACATTCTCTCTTTTTTTTTTCGCCACTACTCGCATTCGGCCGATCTAGACTGTGGCGAGAAAAGCCGAGTCAACAGCAATATCGACGTTTTCCGATCATTCACAAGAGACTTGGGACGCACGGCAATCCCCGAGTCCAAACCTGGTTCCTACATATGACCTCACTAACGTTCTCGTAAACCGATCGGATCCACTGTCGCTACGTCAGGTGCCGGCTGGGAGACGCAATCTGATGTCTAGATCCGTACTTCCGGACCTGTTCCGACTCGGCAGGCAACGTATGTACCTCCTGGTCTTACTGTCTATTCTGTAGACTTGTTCGGCTCGATGGTAGACAACTCGGGACTGGCCCTCGGAGTATGGGACGTCCCCACGGCGCAACCCTTTTCTGGTTCGGCTCTCGGACTCCTGGTCGAGGCAGTTCACTGGCACGGGCAATACTTCCCTCTGGATCGTATATGCGATGTCCCCACGGTGGATCTCCTGAACTTCGGCTAGTCTTCCCCTCTGGTTGTCGGCTCAGGAATCTCTACTGGGACTTCATTGTCGTCACACCCGGGGTGATCGGTGTTCGTTCGTCGTGGGTGATCTCAGATCACCCCCTGTCTCGTCGTGTATAGTATCACTCCTCGGGACTTCGTGGTTATCGTTAGGTGCTCAGAGGCAGCACTGCTCACGGATGTGTGAAGGTAGGATTGTCGAGAACGATAATATGCTGTTTCATTCCAGTGTGCCAGTACTACAGACTTTATGCACTCCTCCGTCGCGCCATACCAACCTTGTCATGGACCGTTTGTGGCCTGCCGCGGCCATCTGTCGCGCGCCGCAGCCCCGGTACATCATTCCACAATCCTCATCTTCCGCATGTCTCTCACCTCCTAACGACCCACCCCCGGCCCGCATGCCCGAAATCAAGTTCGGTGGCGGGAGTGGCGGGAGTGGCACATTGGGTGGCGTCAGCAGGGGCAATACAGGTCTCAAGCCGTCATCAGGAAGACGGCGAAAACACAAAGAGCCAGTGCAAGCCTCACGAGATGTAGTTGGACGACACCGAGTCCGTCAGGAGCGGCAAAGACCAGTGGTTCCCGTGCCGACAGTGCAAAGTGCATCTCTGTTTCTCTTCCCTTCTCTCTTCGTACGCGTAGTATGTAGTTAGTTGTATATAGTTAGGTGGTGGTAAGTGGTGGAAGTGGTGGTGACGAGATAGGGAGGAACGAGTGTGACGCCGTTCGGCGGGCGGTGGGAAACTGACGCGGCACGAAGCTGGAGGAAGTAGAGTTGAGGATTATTCTGACGAGCTGGAAAAGAGGGGGTGCTCGCTCTCAGCGCTGGGGTGTAGACAAGGGTACAATTCCCCGATCGGATCTGCGCCGCCAAGCCAGCGAGTTCCATCTCCGTATGCAGTACAACCTGCGTACAGGAGCTATGTATGTACTAGTACATGCACTTTCCAACACGTCCCCCGTCTTCACCCTCCTTGACACATCACTCTCTTTTCTATGTAGACTGCACCTGGCTTCCTGTTACTCGTACGCCCCGCTTTCCGTTGCCGTTATCGTCGCGGACCGACTGACTTTCAGCTCTGGTGTCCAGTGGGCTAGCTGCCAAAAATGTCGTCAATCCCTCCAACTGTCGACGAAATGATCTTCGCGGTCAGCCGGGTCAGCTTCTGTTCCATCTATCGGGAGACATCGCCGCCACCACCCACCTCGAGTCTCCTTTTTGCCGCTGTCGACAGTGGTGACAGCGACAGTGGGGGTGGGGACGAGGCCGTCGAAGAAGTCATTGAAAGCTTAAGGTTCCCGTCCTGGCCTTGCGGGGCACGTGAAACCATCAAAGCATCTGATTCCGCCTGATCTGCTTGCCCTTCTGCTCGTTACTGAGCCGAAATCCGACGTGGCGGCGACTATGCTTGCTATCGGTCAGGCACCTCGATTTTACTACTCCACCGCTCACGGAGGGCGAGAACCTCTCTGTGCGGGGACTTTCCACTTTCGCCTGCCATCCCACGATGGCCGTGCAGAGCCGCGAGGCCGCCTTGCGAACTGAAGTAATCGACAAATGTCGGAAGAACTCGTCTGTTGTTTTCGGCGATCGACCATCTCAGTCAGCAGCAACGGAACGAGCTGCAGATACAGGGAGTAAGTGCTAGAGCCAGCTTGTCTAATTTTGCACTGCTAATTGTTTCAAGGTTCGCCCGCAACAGCCCAGCCCTGTCACCATCAACAAGACCTGCGTGGGAATCCTCGATCAATGCACCCGATTAAGAGGAAATCGGGGAGTCTCCGAAGCGGACGTTCGACTCCAATATCCCTCACTGCCGCAGCCGCTTTCACGGTCGAACGAGGTGACGTTGAGCGTGCACTGCGAATGCACCTTGGTTTCTGCCATCGTCTCCCGGTATCTTCGGAATGGGATACTAATCGACGTGGAAATTGGGGTCTCCAAGAGTCTGTGTGCTTGGTGTGACGCCTTCGTGGGGATGGTACGCAAGCGATACCCTGCCATTTCGATCATGAACACCAGTCGCAATCGCAAAAATGTTGCTGGATGGACTACCTATTCCACCCCTCACGCCCCGGAGATTAATCGACGACATGCAACTTTGGTTGAAGCGTATGATAAAGGAGGCAGCAGATGGAATGTCGGTGCAGGTGTCAGAAGGGCCAGTACCTATTGGATGCGATAATCAGGATGCTCTCAAGTTGATCACCTCCGGAGTCGTGCGCCAGAAATCGAAACACATCGATGTCAAATACCACCATGTTCACGATGAGCAGCAGCGAGGATCAGTCAGGCTTCAGTATGTCACCTCAGCGGCGAATCCGGCCGACCTGCTCACAAAACCACTTGCCGCACCCCGACATGAGCAACTGTTGCAGCTCACCAACTTGGTAAAGCACCATTCGCAACTACACCAGCACGGAAGAGGGGGTGCGGACCGGCCGCATGGCAGAAGGAATTGAGGAACGGAAGTAGCAAGCACGAATTAAGAGAGAAGGAGCCGGAAAAGTTTGTTTGTTCTAATTGTGTTTTCGATTTTGATTTCAGTTTGGTACTTGATTTGATTTGATCTGACTTTGGTATTGTTGGTGTCGCTTCGACTGGCCCCCGCCGCCGCACTCTTTTTCCCGATAGCAGATGTTTTTTCCCACAGGGTTTTCACTGCACAGGTTTTAATGAGGTCGACGGGAACGGGGTAATGGTTGTCCTGTATTTTGTTCTTTGCATTTGGTCCTTTAGAATGTCTCAGCGCGAGAAGAGGGGGTGTGTTGGAAAAGCTTCTCGGCGCTGGAGGCACGGCGCCGGACACGGCGCTGGGAGACAGTGACTAGTGTAGTCTGGGCGCCAAGCATGGCTGCAAATAGCGGTGAGCGAGCAGCGCGAGACTTCATAGACATACAACCTACTACATAACAACAAGAAAGTGGACTGTCCCGTACAACTCTTGCCCCGCTCGAACTCTTTCTCTCTACAGTGAAGAATCGCATCTCTCTCATCTCCTCCAAAGATCCCCCTGCTCTCTCTTCTTGATCAAAAGCAAACACGGACGGGGAACCCAACATCTTCACACTCTTTTTCTTCCACACTGCTTCCATGCGCTTTCTCTTCTTCTTGGGAGGAACTCGTACAAGATATCTGTGCGAAGACGAACCGAATGCGGCGCTCCGACTCCGAGCCTAGGGCCCCCGTTAACACCGAGCAACAGAGCGTGGATGCGGCGATAATGATTGAGAATTTGGCACTCTTAAAACAGCTAGGATCGGGAGGTCTAAGTGTAGGAGGAGGATTCCCGGCACGGGCCGGGCGCGGTGCCTGGAGCCGTACACCGTGTACGCCCCATCTATGTACCCTAGGGCTTCTATATAGGACGGTCACGGAGGACAGTGCGGACACTCTTATAGTGTCCGCTGCTCGCCTCTCTAGAATGGACATGCTTCCCATTCCCCCTCAGTAAGGAGAATATCGTAGGCGGTGCATTTTAGGCTGGCGGTTCGTGGTGTTGGGAAATGGTTACCCCCGGCTGTTGATTTCTCATTTTCCATTACTTTGCAAGACGGTATTGCTACTCGTATTTCGTCAAAGTGCTTGGCGGTCGATTCCAGATCTTCAACCAGCGCACGAAAGCGGTGGAGCAAAATAGCCAGATAGATACCCAAGTATGTACTCTACGGATGGGTTGTGGGTTTCATCACTAAGCAAACGAATGAGGTAAGTGGGCGCCTTTTCGGCTCTCGCCGTATGTGGGTTTGACGTGGTGTTCATGGGATTTGAGACAGTTCGCTCGCCTCGCACCCCTCAAGTGCGGCGGTCCAAATTTATGCAGCGAATGTGGCGTTTGCGGTATTTCTACAATTGCTGATGCGTTTTTAATGCGGTAATGTGTTGCTTCTCTTACCTCCTCGATGCATTCAACGGTCGATCGCCTCATCTAGCAAGCTCGTCAGGCCGAGGCGATGGTTGGTTCCTGGATTGATGTCGCGATTGTACATCAGTAGGTACCATATCTAAACTAAGTTCAGGTCTTGTCTCATGCCAGACGTTGTCACGTTTGCTCAGGCTTACATAGATCTCGCTTCGTGCGGAAAAGCGCTCCGAAATGGGGGCTTTGAACATTTTACCACAACACGCAGTACAATTAGCACCAAAGTAAATCGGCATCACCGTGAAGCCCTATAGTTATTCGCCATGATCTAGATAGCCTAGCATGCGAATAGTGGTAAAGCAAAAGCAAAAACCGTGAAGCCTATAGTAGGCCCAAAATGTTGTACCGATGAACTCCGTAAAAATTCAGAATATACAATCTAACCTAGCCCTGCCCATGGACTATGTGGCAATCTGTGGCGCCATACGCAAGGAGAAGACGAATAAGGTTGGACTCGATTGCGCAAAGAAGAAATTCGGAGGGTATCCGGTCACGATCACTCATAGGGCGGCTATTATGATGTATACATGCTTAGATTCTATAGCTATCTACGCTGTAACCCTATATAGAGCTATCCAACCGCACTAACGTGCACCGAGTACTCCCCCATGAGTACACCTGTAGATATCCCTACAGCGGCACGCTGCTGGGTCGGGTCACCACATTAGGTCTCGCCACACCTACAACCAAGACATATTGTAGTTTCTGCGACTGCCAAATCTTTTGTATAGGTATCACCAAGGACTGGCTTAACCTACAATACTTCGGCCGAGATATATTGTTGGCAATGGGGAGTGTCCGGTCGAGATCACCTGTAGTGCGGCTCGCTCACTGCTACGCCCGTGGCTGCGGAACTGAACACCGCCCATGGCAACTCCTATGAACGAGGCCGCCGCCGTGTCGTCCATGGCCACCCTGTGAAGGATGTCTTAGTGGCAAACCCAGAGACGGCACAGCGCAAGCCCGTGCAGCGCGCACCCCCGCCGAGATTGAATACCGCTGCTGTAGCTGGCGGCCCGTCTTCGCGCCGAGGTGTTCCACGAACGCCCACGGAAGCGGAGAAAGCGAATCTGCTGGCCTATCTCGAGGGTGTCGCGAGCGAGAAGAGGGAAGGTGGCAGTGGTGGGGTGCCCATTTAGGAAATAGACCTCTAACCGGTCACGATCCTGTCTATCTACGCCATGCGATCCATGCTCTACCAATTGCTCGCTTTTCCGTTCGTCTGTGCCTTTTTTTCTTTCCTTTACCTGGTTCTCTTTTGCTCACTGGCTCCTAAGCAGGTTCCCTCTCTCCGAATTTGCTATCTTCACGACGGCTGACTCGCGCCGAGGGAGCAGCGGGGTTTCTTGATTCTTCTTTCCTACCAGTACAGCCTAACTAGATACTGCTTTACTTTTTCCTTCTGTTGCTCTGCAAATGGAATGGAGTGTTAGCGGTTGGAGTTTGGTTCTACGATATATGTTCCTTTTTTCCCAATTGGGTTTCTTTTTTTGTCTTCGTTCAAGTTCATTTATTTCTGGCTTCATACCCGTCATTGGGATGGGATGGGATACTAGGAGACTAACTGGATGGGGGGGGGGGGGGGTTGGCTCGGGGGAGAGACATTAAAGAGAGATACTACGGTTCGATTGTTCAATGGGAAGTGTGTGTGGTTGATCACCAAAGCAGATTCTGTTAGTATTACGTGAAGACCTAAAAACAGAAATGAAAAGAACACAGTACTTAATGATTAAACAAAGAAACAAAGAAACTTCCTCACTGCTCTATCTGGTGATCCACCTAATCGAAAATCTTTCCCTTTGCGTCCCCGACCGCCTGCAACATCCCCATAATCGTCCTCCACCTCCATCCCATCCACCACGCTGCTCTCGAGCTCGCTGAGCTCGCTCCCGGAATCGTCCCCCATATCCTCCTCCCGGTCTCCCACAAGCTCCTCAAGAGGGAGCCCTCGCTCTGGCCGATTGGGGTGTAGGGAGAGTGAAGAGTGGATGGGAGGGCGTCCATGGCGGGTCGAAGCGGGGTGACGGCGAGGTTCGAGATTGGTGCAGTCGCCGAGGGTTTGGCCATCACGCGCTGGGCGCGCTCAATGAGGATCGTGACGTCTGTTCCAGCCGGACGGCATCTGACGGGTGCGCGCGCAAGTAGAGCCGGACATACTTGTTGCTGGGTTTCGGCATCACCACCATACAATCCTGCTCGGGGACCTATGTAGGTCCACACGATCGACGACCTATTGGTCTATTTCGATCCGCAGTGATCGGCCGGTGGGATGTGTGGGGAGAACGGGTAGAGAGAGCGAGATGAGAGAAAACCGGATGAGAGTGGGGAGGCGCCCGCTTTATACGAAATTTTTGGCCATGCCGAGATGCCGAGCCCGAAAATCTCGATCGGTGCCGAGGCGCCCGTGGAAGTGTATAGAAGCTGCGGAACAGCGTGAGACAAGATGTCCCCACAAGGGGTTCTCGGCAAAGCAAGGCCGGCAGACGAGCGTGAGTGTACACTGGCGGGCTGTTCGACTGGCATCCAACCGGGGCCTCGCGCAGCGTGACGAATCTATGTACCGTGAATACCTCGCTTGACGACTGCATACTGTGCCGGGAAGCGTTATGTTGGACATCTGCGGGAAAGGCCAAGCGGAGGGCGGCCACAGTCACAACCTGCTGCGACTCTTGTCCATGCATACAGGCAAGGGCTCTCACGAGCGGCAGCCACCTAACGCTCGCGGCTCGCGATGGTCGCATCTCGGCGGACATAATAAAGGCTTTTGGCAGTGGGACAAGTAGCGGATCACGTAACTGGCACGGGCGTGCATCCGGCTCGGATACCACCCGAAGCTATGGAAGACGGCCAAAGGAGTCGTCATACCAAAGCCGGAAAAGCCGGACTACACCAAGGTCCGGGCGTGCCGAGTCATCTCGCTCCTGGACGTCATCGGCAAACTGGTTGAGCGCACTGCAGTCCGTCTGATCGCCGGTCACCTGGAGCGAAGAAGGACTGCATGATGGGCGGTTCCGGTGCAGGAAGCGGAGGTCCTGCGTCAGTGTCAGTCCTGACGAACCGCACCCAACGGGTATGGGGGGAGAAGAAGGTGGTGGGGGCGTTGTTCATGGACTTCAAGTTGGCATTCAACAATGTCAGCAAGTCGCACCTGGGCAGACGCATGGAGGCACTCGAAACCGAGCCTGACATCATCAGGTGGGCTGGCAGCCTCATGTCAGACCGCCAGGTGAAACTCGTGCTCGACGGCAAGACGGGCAAGGCGAGCCCAGTGGACACTGGCATTCCGCAGGGTCGCCGGTGGCTCCGATCCTCTTCGTCACGTACCTCTGGAATCCCCGACGAGGTGGAAGCGGTTGTGCCAGATCTCCGGAGCCTATTCTTCGTGGACGACATCGGGTGGTGGGCCGATGGGGGCGGTGGCGGCTAAGCTGTCTGAGGCAGCAGCGGCGTCCATTGACTGGGCAGCGGGCAACGGAGTGGCCTTTGACCATGGAAAGACCGAGGGGCGGTCTCCCACAGTTCCACAGGAAAAAGACAGCCCCCGTAACAACGGTGAAGGTTGGCGCCAACGCTGTCCCATTCAACAAGCAGGCGACACGGTGGCTCGGGGTCTGGCTAGACTCGCAGCTAACGCTCAAGGAACATCACGCCATTCGGCCGAAGGACGGGAAGAAGGCGATGGCAAAACTCCGCCGGCTCGCGGGCTAGATGGGGCTGTCGCCCGCCAACTGCAGAAAGGTCATGACGGCGTGTATTCAGTCAGTCGCCATGTTCAGATCAGAGCTGTGGTGGAAGGCCGACCCCACCCGGGGCACCATCGGCCAGGCGAATGAGCCTCAGTTACTGGTCAACCAGGAGGTGCGGCGGCAACAGGCTGCTTTGGGACAACAAACCTGGGCGCTCTCTCAATGGAGTCGGGGCTCAGGGCGGCGACAACGCAGCTGGAGGACAGGTAGCGGCGGTTCGGGCTACGATTGCTCAGCCTGCCACAGGGATCAGGCACGGGAGGTAGTGGGCGCTCCAACAGCCATAGGGCGGAGGCTTGTCAACGCTTTGGCATATGCAGGAAAGATGGAGAGCACAGTGTTGCTAGAGGAACCGAGACGCTCGACGCTGAGCTGCTGCTGGAGGAAGAGGAAGAAGCCAGGACGGAGGCGGAGAAGACTCGGCCGGAACTCACCATGTTTACGGACGGGTTACGGTTCGACGACGGGGCCACCGGCTATGCGGTGGTGTGCAAGAAAGGCCAGTCCTGGGTGGGCATAAAACCCACATGGGGTACAGCCAGGAGGCATAGACGCGGAGCGCGCCGCCCTTGCGAGAGCACTGGAGTCAGCTTCCCGACGACCGACGACCCCAGAACGGGTTACGGTCTTCACGGACGCCCAAGCAGCCATCAGGCGGATGGCGTCGGAGGAACCCAGCCCCGGCCAACAGCACGCGCTCCAGGCGAGGAAGCATATCGCCACGTTGCGGAGGGCGAGGCCAGGCATTACCATCGAGATTCGGTGGTGTCCAGCCTACAAGGGAGTTGCCGGCAACGAAAAGGCCGACGAATGGGCCAAGCTTGCGGCAGAAGAGCCAGACGCCCGCGGGGTGGAACGGCTGAGCTATCTGGACCGGGAGGAGGCACGCACGATGGCTTTCCCAGGGTCTCTTGCGAATCTTAAGCTGGAGATCTCCAAGAAGTGGGTGGAGGCGCCAGTGGGCTAGGGGCCGGGCCTCCAAGACGAAATACAGGATGCCGAAAAGCCAGAGGCCGGACGGCACTGTGGTTGGGAGTACCAAGAGGCTTGCCTCGTGGTTTTACCAGGTGAAGACGGGGCACTGCCTTACCGGGCAGTACCTTCACTGGACGAAGGACTGGCCCACCCCACAGTGCTGGTGGTGCTGATACCAGACTCAGACTCGGGGGCACCTCTTCAAGGTACGAGGCGTCAGAGTGGGAGCTACGGGAGTGCCGGGAGCGGGAAGGGGAGGGGACAGAGGGGACGGAGGAGCTGGGTGCCACGGGAGAGTTGGGTGCCGGGGGGAAAGCTACCGCTGTTCCTACCCGCGCCCTCTTTCACGGGCTGCGCTTTCTTTTGTTTCTTTCTTTTGTCTCTCACGCTCGCTTGGATTCTCTTCCTTTGTAATTTCCGTGGTGCACACCTCATCGTCCTGGGACAGGCCTGGGCGGAGGGCAAAAGGGGAGCTTGCAGCGTGCTGCCACTGCGCGGACGGCAGACGGAAGTGCCGGACTAAATGTACGAAGCCATAGCCTAGATAGGCTTTATGCGAGTATGATTAAACAGAAAAAAACTGAGAGGGTGGAATACAGGTGCCAAGTCAAGGAACGAACACATCCGTCACCAGGGCAAAACCGCCAGTGCTAGGGCACTCTACTCTACCCGCTGCGGCCGAACGTTTCTATAACCCTAACCCTAACCTTTCTACTCGACCACAATCCGTGACGTTGTGGCCGCTGCTTCTACCTACTCTCAATCTCTCACTCGATTTTGACGTTAGGCCACTGAATACTCTAACCCCTTTAGGTTGCGCTAATGCGTGTCATGAGATTTCACCTTATGTTGTTCAATCACAAAGGAATAAGTGTTGATCCAACTCTCAAGAGCAACAGGCGCCGGCGTATAGTCCCGTGGATCACGCCTGATAGAGTAGATGACCTTAACAACATGTCCACACGGTATAGACAGAGGAGGAGGAAGGGGGAAAGGAAGAGAAGAGTTCGAGCGCGGGGGGGTTTAGTTATACTCTTGGCAATCTGCAAGTCGATGAATTCGGACCGCAATTGACGCGATGGGAGATGGATGGACGGGTGGAAAGATCGAGAGGGAGGCAGCATCCGGTGGGCTTCTTTGGGCGGCGGGATGGAGCTGCGGGCGGGCGGGGGGGGTGGCAGAGCGGCAGACAATCGCCGCCACGTTCGCAGCCCCCCTCCTCGGATTATGCAGCGGGGCGACGAGAAAACAAGCTGCTGTGCAACATCGGTGGAACTGTGGAGCCGGGCGGGCGATTAGCGGTGTTGGACGGCACGGAACCCGCTGCAGCGGAGGCAATGTGGCTGCCTCCCCGTCGCGCGAGGAGCCCCCCGCTCCAGCCAAGGGCAGTGAGTGGAAAGCAATCGCTTCTTGCTCCAGGGCTGACATCCAACCGCCCCCCTCCCCTAGACGGCAAGCTGAATACGGCTCACCGTCGCAACGAGGTGTATGCTCACATGCGAAGGCCGGATAAAGGGACCGAAACGAGCAGCCGGAGCTGGAGGCGCCAATGTGAGCAAGCTTCAAGACGATGTGATTCTTGGAATTGCTGCTCTACAAACTCGGAAACACTGCTCCATTATTTACATGCGCCTGGCATGATCCTCCCCGCTCAGTTCAGTGCACGCAATTGTTCGGAGAAAAATGTTGTACTTTTTCTTGGAGGTCCAGCCTCCAACCCACTGCCGTGCCTCCGCCCATTTCTTGTCCATGATCTCCAGCTTGGGGTGCGCGAGGGGTCTAGGCAGCGGCATCGCGCACGCCCCCCGGTCGGTCCGTGTAGCTCAGCCATTCGACCCCGTGGGCGTCTGGCTCCTCGCCGCGAGCTTGGCCCATTCGTCGGCCTTCTCGTTCCCTGGGCCTCCCTTGTGCGCCAGGCACCACCGGATTTCGGTGGTGATATCCGGCCGGGCTTTCCGTAGCACTGTGATGTGCTTCCTCGCCTGGAGCGCGTATTTTTGGCCCGGGCCAGGCTCCTCGGAGGCCATCCGTCTGATGGCAGCTTGGGCGTCCGTGAAGATTGTGACCCGCTCCGGGCGTTGTCTGTCTTCGTGAAGCCGATTCCAGCACCCTTGCGAGAGTGGCGTACTCTGCATCGTAGGTCTCCTGGTTGTAGCCCAGGTGAGTTTTGATCCTGAGGTGTTTCTCGAGCATGCCTGCTTTTCGGTCTTATGTGGTAGCGAGAGCACTATGCTGCGGAAGCTGCTCCTTTAGGCGGCCAATCTCCTCGTAGTCCTTTTTGTATACTTCACGTTCCTTTTCGCGTGCTTCGGAGACCGCTTGCAATGACGTATTTTGCGCGCAGTTCTTTCACCATGACGGCAATGGACATACTGTACGCATAATTCTGTCCACCTATGGGGAGGAATTTATTATAGTCTGCCACCCGAGTTAGCTGTCTTCTTGAAGAGGTCGAGATGTGATGTTCATGCCTTTGACTGTCTCGGCGGCGATTTCCTCCGTAAAAAAGTCGGGGTCAACTCTAATATAATTGAAGAAATCTTGTACGATCAACGCCATGATGAAATTCTGAGGTGCTCCGAAGGAGGTGATGGGAGTGTCTAAAAGACCGTTAGCTACAGTCGTACTGACAGCCTGGGGATACGTACATACAAAGAACGGGCCCCGGAATCGCCGGTCCTTGTGTCTACCGCTCGCTCTCTTAGGAGCTACTTTGACGCGAGAGTCCTCTCTGCTTCTCTTCTCCTACGGGCTCGGCTCCGTCGCGCGAGTCACCATCTTCGCTCTTCCCGCAGAATCTCGTAACTGATGCTTCTCCTTCGTACCCTCCTTGCCTCGTGTCGCGGAATGAGTTTGTCGCGCGTATCACGGAATCCGGTTGCTGAAGAGCTGCTGCCAGCTGAATGAGTGATACAGGGGTCCAGACCCTTGCACGGGCGGGGAATTTAGTAACATATGAGCGGGTTACATAAACGACATGTTACCCGGACATGATGTGGAACCGGAGAGCGCCGCTGACCGCACCGGCCGGAGATCAACAACCACAGCCAGCTAGAGCCCAAAGTTCGCTCGAGTACATACTGAGAATATATAAACGAACCTTCTCTATAGGTTGACAAAATAAATTGCTCCTAAGACCTCTGATCGCTAATCTAATGACAGAAATCTATCTACCATACCATATATACCCTTCCGGCAGTCGCGTCTCGGCGGCGCTCCCACTGGCACCACACCTTTTCTTTTGTTTTTCCTTAGTTAATGGGGATGACTAGGAGGCGAGCTGGGCCGTGTACTTTGTTGCCTTCGGGCCATAGCTAGACGGGGTACTGAGAGGGTGGCCCGATCCCAGAGAGACTGTTCGTATGATAGGCTGCAGGAGGAAGGCGGCAAGAAAGATGGGAGGCCCACAGGGGACGGGGGAGTGTATAGTAAAGTCATATCTAGATAGCCTGTACATAGTGTTAAGCGAATTGCGTTGCATAAGTACTCTACATACATACATGGGACTCTTATCCGGGTTTATGTAGATATCCGGTAACTCGAAACACGAAACTCGAAATGCATTATGTAAATTACCCTTGCATCCAGTTATGACCTTTCGTGTCGCTATATGTAGTCTAGGCCGCCGTAGACCCTCCCTTTTGGTGCTGTGTCCAGCTGCCTTCACTAACCTCTATCGGCAGGGCCTTTCCGCAGGAAGGCGGCTGCTCTACATAGCCTGCCAGCTGTCCCACCCGTTGCTTCCTCGCCCGCTCACCATGGTGTACTTCGACAACCTACCGACGACCGCCAGCTCCTCGCGCAGCCCGTCTCCTCCGCACCCCGGCACGCGCGATACCCCGCCCGCCCCCAGCGCACGCTCTTCCTTCCGGCGCACCACGAGCACCCTCAAGATCGAGCGCTACGTCGGACAGCAGGCCATCACGATCTCCCGCGAAATGTCACCGACGCTCCCAAATCACATGGCGTCCGAGTTCCGCGCACCGACTTTCCCGCTCTCTCATGCCTCAAGACAGAAGCCACGAAAGTCCGTTCCTTCCTCTCCAGTAACCCGCTCCCTCGCAGCGCACGCCCGACTGACTCTCTGTAGATGGCCCCTCGCCTTCCGTTTCATCAAGGGTGCAGTCCACCACGTCATCATCGTGCCGATCCTGCTCCATGCGCTCTTCGCCGCACTCATTGTCTACCTCGACCAAAACCTACACTTCAATCTGGGCCTGCCCAGCTCCATTGTCCCTTCGCTGTCCATCGTCGTCGGACTGATGCTTGTGTTCCGCAACTCGAGCAGCTACGACAGATACTGGGGCGGGCGACAGGGGATCCAAACCATCGTGACGTCCGTGCGGAACCTCACGCGCTCATTCCTGGTCTGCGGGCCCCTCGGGAGGGACGGTGACCGCGACGAAACGGAGAAGACTGTGCGCTGCCTCGTCGCCATCCTCTATGCCGTGAAGAATTATCTGAGAGGGAACTGGGGAATCGCTGGGTGCGATCCTGCATTCTCCGACCTCCTACCGAGAGGAATGAAGGGCCACGAATCCGAGGGCCTGGGCATGCCGCTGGAGCTGTGCTGTGTCATCGAGAAGTACATCAAGCGCGGCGTGAACCGCGGGGCTTTCAACGCGCCACAGTCGGCCATGCTGAGCGGACAGGTCAACAGCCTCCTCACCGCCTTCGGGAGCATGGAAACGATCAAACTCACGCCTATCCCCGTGTGCCACCAGATCCACCAGAAGCAGGTGCTCGCCCTGTACTGCTGCGTGCTGCCATTCTGTCTCGTCGGCGAGCTGGGCTGGTGGAGTATCCCGGTCATCGTGATGGTGTGCTTCACCCTCTACGGGATCGAGGGCATCGGAGAGGAGTTGGAGGACCCTTTCGGCGACAACAAGAATGACATACGCATGGACGAGATCATCGAGGATGTCCGCGCCGAGGTGATGGTTATGTTACGCGGGTTCAGGAACGGCGAGGGCATCTTCTATCATGGCGACGAGTAGAGCAAAGCGGGGCATCGTGATGGATGTACATATGGGGCGTGTGAATTTTCTGGCGGGAGTTGCGGGAGTTGGAGGCGCTTTGGTAGCCGGCAACTATGATGATGGATTGATGATAGGGTATTATTCGTTTATTATTTCCTGAGTCTTTAGCAAGTACGACTCTTTCTGTTTGTCCTTATATGCTTATCTACCATACTCTCTTAAGCGCATATGCAGTGCATGTGGAAAGAAGAGTATATAGCTGAGGTGGAAGAGGTTACCAGGTGGGGCCGATATACATGTGGTAGATTTTACGCATGAGTGGTCGTTTCTAACGCTCGTCGTCAAGTCCTTCAAGTTGTCGGCAGGCACGACATAGTTATAAGGGTAAGGCCTTGTTCGGCTCGCACCGTATTTCACAAAATTGAGCTGACGTCAGTTTAGAAATACGCTGGGGTTCCGCCCAACCACTTGAGGAAAATAAGGTGGAACGAGCCACATCGTATTTTTTTGCGTATTTCACCGAGCCACCACCAAAAAAATAGGGATGCTGGCGTTCATCACCAGATCCCCTAGAATCCGTGCAACATCCACAATGTCCTGTCACGGCTTCCTCACCCAAGAAAACTGCTTGCCATTGCAACTCTTGTTGGCCAATGCGAAACTCCTTTTTATGACAAAACTCCGTCTCATACCTCTGTATTGACTGGCTCCCCGCTATGTGGAAGAACTTCTATCCTCCAAAAATCAATATTCTCGATGTCTTTTGCATGCCTCTTGCCACATTTCTCGCTCTTCGAGACTGGTGTATCGATCACGACTGCCTCCAACCGACGCGGTATATGTCAGTGGAAGAGCCACCTGTGATATCCCTCAAAATCGCCGGCGAGAGCGCGTCCAACCGTATGGCACAGGAACGATTTTAACAAAGCGGCGACACGATCATCCGCGTCTTATCAAAGTTCTCGACGCGATGGTAGGCTTTTACACTGCAATTGTCAAGCAGCCAGACGCCAGCCAGCCTACTCCTCTGGGATGAGGAGAAGGAGCTGACCGGCAAGAGATGCAGACCCATGAAGTAGTCGAGTAAAGATGGTGGTGTAGCAATGTCGTGTCGCCGTGTCTCCTGATGGTGCTGTGCGCGCCCTCTTACCAACTGTTTCACCTTGACTGGACGTAGTATTACGTGGCGTAGAGAGGTTGTCGAGTCCTAAAATGTGGTTGCCGAACGGGTATGTATGTGAGATGTCTGGGCGCCAAACCGTATTTCCAAACTAACGTCGCTTTATAGGAATACGGTGCGAGCCGAACAAGGCCTATATGCCCTTTTCGTTAGGCATGGAACATCCACAGCTTCCTGAGTGGCTCAGCCTCTCGCTCAATCGAAGCCTCGAGTACCTTGGCCACCCACCGGGAAGGAGGGCATTGTGCGAGGCCGGCGGACAGTTGCGGCAGGCTGGAAAGCCCTGTTAACGGCTATTCGAAAACGGTACCGTAAGTACCTAGCGCAGGAAGTGAACCAGACCTAGAAGTGGATAAGAGCACGCTGATTCAACTGGCCTAACCTCTAGTAGATGGACCTCACCGACACCACATGCTGTAGATACTTCACAATTGCTCAACTACCACAAGTGTTTCCTATACTCTATAACATTTCCGATTCCTATTGCAAGCAAGATTTCCGCTCGGGAGCAACACACCGCGCGGGACGAGCGACCCGTCTCAAGCGCGGCGAGCGGGACCGGGCCCGTCTCGAACCGACATTCCGCCGAAGCGATACACGCAAGCCGCCGGGCACGCATTGAACCCACCACCGACACGATCCGCGCAAGCCGCCGGGCATGCGTCGAGCGATCCACCGAATGCGATCTAGCGGTCCGCCGCGCGAGCCATGGGGTAAATACTGAGCGCGCGAGCCGGTGGGCGATACTGGAAGGACGATTATGTGGGTATTTATCTTTGTATATCTAATAGTGAACGCCGGCGAAGACCGCGCTCTCCCCATCGTGACTACCGAGAAACCTGACCAGTTCGATAGATACTACCGCGGCTCCGACGTTGACCGGACGTCCCAGTCTCACAGTAGCGAATTAACTAGGGTGGGAGTTTGAGCCAGCTATGTACCTAGACGGCTGGTGCGAGACAAGTGGGACCCAACACGAGTTAGATATCCTGCTACTCTCTGCACTCTCACCCACGCGCCGCAACCTACACCTAAACTACAGCCCTCGTATAACGAAACAACGAAAACCCTCTCGATGGCGTCGCAATGCGGCACTGACAAGACGCGTTCCGAGACGTGGCGCAATCAGTTGTCAGGTCTCTTCCAACTTATCGCGGAGTACGTCAAAGAAGAGGACGAGTCGTCTCTGCACACGCGTTTGACAACACTCCTTTCTCTCAGTGACTTCGCCAGTTCTCTCAGAGCTCAGCTTTTGATGACGTTTGCCCAGTTCCTGTGGACTCAGGATCCTGACTCCGTGTTGATGAAAGACCGCATTCTCGCAGTCATCCCCGACGTTCCCACATTTTTCACCACCCGCGTCGAACACTGGTACCCTTCTTGTCATCGGTCTATCATTTTTGCTCCCACGATGACTTTCCCCTGAAAAACACTATTGAGTGCCTACAACAGTTGATAGCAATTCCACGGCCTGTCACTCCGTAGTCCGCCGAGCGAGCATTGCCAGAGCAGATATCCTTGCTACTCCAGTGAAGGCTACGTCCGCAAGCCTCTATAGCCCCCTTTCTACTCTCGACTATGTCACTCCGCGGTTGGAGAACGAGCTGAAACGCCACGTATGGTTCTCCGAGTTTGGGGATATGAGCTTCTTTGATCGCTTAAATCGATGACCCGCCGGCCCCGAAACTCTTTCCCGACCATCCACAGCAGAATGATGTCATCAAGTGGTTTGAGGCCTACGACAAGGAGTGCCGTAAGGTTATGAAGCTAGATAGCTGCGGGCGGTTTTTGGAGACATCGGCGAACCAACCCCTCAGCCATCCCACCGTTAAGAGAAAATTTGACCTTTTCCTCTACGCACCACCTCAAGAATCCAGCGTCAAGGCGGATGTGATCGGACTTGAACAGGATGCCATGGGCACCAACCAGTCAGCTGGAAGCAAGAAGAAGAAGGGCGTGGGAAAAGGGAAGGGAAAGAAGGGCGTGGGAAAGAAGAAGGAGAAGAAGGGGTAGGGAAGTGGGAAGGAGAGGGAGGGCGAGGGGAGGAAAGAGTATGATTGGAAGTACGTTCATGTTACCGCTGAGTTGATGTGCGTTCAGGGTCTTATGGACCTCAATCCGAAGGTGGTATTGCAATTGGCCGGATATGCGCGACACGTCTTTCATCGCCAGCCAGATCGCCAGTTCGTCCACGGCTTCACAATCATCAACTCCACCCTGCGCTGTTGGGTGTACGCACGCTCCGGCGCATTCGCTTCCAG
>Ga0307508_10001977_pt1 | contig 22395 bp, 22 predicted proteins | sample 9_EM_MG_FD_203089 | JGI IMG/M metagenome (GOLD analysis project Ga0307508, IMG submission 203089) | Populus trichocarpa ectomycorrhiza microbial communities from riparian zone in the Pacific Northwest, United States - 9_EM | ecosystem: Host-associated > Plants > Roots > Unclassified | place...
TATTTCCGTATGTCCGCCCCCCCCCCCCCCCCCCGAGCCGTGCTCAGAGACTCAGTCATGTCCGGACGCCACCTCCGGTCCGTCATGTCCGGACGCCTCCTCCAGTCCGTCATCTCCGGACGCCTCCTCCGGTACGTCATCTCCAGACGCCCATTATTCTCACAACATCACCTCTCTGCGCAGGGCCAGGCCGGGCATTGTCATCGAGATCAGATGGTGCCCAGCGCACAAGGGAATCACCGGCAAGGAGGAGGCAGATGAGTGGGCTAAGATCGCGGCGGAGGAGCGGACGGAAGTACGGGCGTTACACCTCCCACGACCCCTCGCCAACCTCAAGCGGGAGATCACGGAGAAAAAGTGGGTGGAGGCACGCCAGTGGGCCGGAGGCCGGGCCTCCAAGACAAAATAGGTACAAGGATGCCGAAAAGCCAGAGACCGGACGGCGCAGTAGCTGGGAGCACCAAGAGGCTTGCCGCGAGGTTCTACCAACTCAAGACGGGGCACTGCCTGACCGGGCAGTACCTCAATTGGACGAAGAATCGGCCCAGCCCGCAATGCTGGTGGTTCCGGTACCCGACCCAGACCCGGGAACACCTCTTCAAGGTGTGCCCGGAGTGGAAGCCGCAGCAGAAGATCCTGTGGGTGGAGGTGAAGAAGGAGACCGGGGGGTGGAAGGACCGGTGGAAGATCAAGGACCTCCTGGCGGACGGGAGGTGCAGCCGGGCGGTACTGGACTTCCTCTCCTCTACGGACGTGGGAAGGCGGGTGCCGCCTCTGGAAGAGGGTGACGCCGGGAGTCAGGGGTCAGAGTGGGAGCTCCGGGAGCGCCGGGAGTGGGAAGAGGAACAGGAGGCGGAGGCGGGGGAGCTGGGTGCTGCGGGAGGATTGGGTGCCGGGGAGGAACTACCACTATTCCTACCCACGCCCTCCTTCATAGCATCGGCAGACGAGGAGTAGGGGATGGTCGCTTTTCCTTTGTTACTCTCCTTTGCGGTTTCCTTGGTGCGTACCTATTCTTGGGACAGTCCTGTGCGGAGGGCGGTGGGGAGCTTGCGACGTGCCGCCACCGCGCGGACTGCGGACAGGAAAACTGGGTAAATGTACGCAGCCATGATCCATATAGGTCGCATGCGGATATGAATAAACAAAAAAAAAAAAATCCGAACATGGCAACTGACTGGATGCAGGCCATCACCATTCTGCAGTTGTCCGGTGATAGCCCTGTCTGTCCTGTGAGCCGGCGGAGCTCTGCCACCGCCTTCCTGCCTTCCTTCATCCGGATGGTGTGGTGTTCCTTGAGCGTGAGCTAGGAGTCAAGCCATGGTAGTGGTGGTGGTGGCGGTAGTAAAAATAGTGGGTCATTACCCAAAACTCGGAAATCCACTCACAACCCCAAGAAATGCCCACTGGATTTCGCTTACAGCCTTACTGTCTCTCCTCGATGAATATAATTTGTAGCTAAACTTGTTCCTCTTCTCTTTCCGGTGCTCTTCTCTGTGTGTACGATTTGCTGTCTTTTGTTGTCGTAATGGCCGAAAGCTGCCGTTAATAGGTTAGTTGTTGGCCCAAAACCTAGAAACCCACCAACGAGCCTAAATAATTCGCTTATAGCTACACCATGTCTGTTCCGATCAACAGAATTTTTAGATGTTGTTCATCTTCTTTTTCCAGTGCTCTCACACGCGAGTACAACTCTCTATGTCTTTGTTGTGATGGTGGCCGATCGCTCATTGCAAAGGCAACAGTATACCATCACAGGGTCTCACTCGACTTCGCTTTACCATATCGTATCAATGTGTAGATCGGTATACAGTATATTCAGTGTAGAACGAACGTCCCGGCGCGGGATGCCCTATTATATCGGTCTCCGTGGCTATTCACCGGAGGCCGGTGTACCGACGCTATCAGTCTCATCTCCGAGAATGTGCCCAGTCCCCATCCGGGCCACATCACATGACACTTCCCCTCTTGCTGCGTACCGTCGAAGACAGAGCAGCAAGTAAGCAACAAAGGGCAGCAAGACAGTAAAGTCAACCTCATAAAACAAATCCCCGCTGGCCTCATTAAAACCTCTGCAGTTGCAAAACCTCGTGGGAAAAAGCTGATCTGCTAGAGGACAAAAGAGTGCCAGCTCAATGCAAGTAAACAGACAAAGACCCAGAACAGCAGGACCTAGACACCCACGGATACAGCACCACATTCGAGAAGGGCAGGTGCATCATCAGCGATCCCGCCAACCAACGGATGATAATGTTGGGACGAAAGAACGGCATGCTCTACGAGCTAGATTCTGGTTCTTCGGTCCTCGACTCGCAACATACAGCCCTTATCACTTCATGCGGCCGTCGTCGACGTAACCTTTGACAATAAGCTTTATTGCTGCTTCTCCGGGGTGATCGAGGCGTCGATGCCACATCCTTGACTCGGCGATGGATAGCTTTGTCGGTCCGTTCGAAGTGATAAGGGCTGTATGTTCCGAGTCGAGGACTGAAGAACCAGCATCTAGCTCGTAGAGCATGCCGTTCTTTCGTCCCAACATTATCATCCGTTGGTTGGCGGGATCGCTGATGATGCACCTGCCCTTCTCGAATGTGGTGCTGTATCCATGGGTGTCTAGGTCCCCTACCGAGAGAAGAGAGTATCGAAAGGCTGGAAGGTGTAGGGCCTTGACCCAGTGGTTCTGGACTTGAACGAGGCCTTTATGGGTAGCTTGGACAATGGTGTCATCTCCCAGCCTTATGTCGATGGTGTGCGATAATCGGGAGTAGGTCCGGAACCGGCTCCGAGGGCCATTGTACGTATGGTGAGAGGCTCCGGAGTCGATTATCCATATTGAGGGTGCTCTCTCGGTGGCCAAGGCAAAGTGGCCGGTCTTGAAGGTATTCTGTGAGTAGGGTTCACGGTCATACTCACACGCCCCGTACTCACGCGTCCCGTACTCACGCGTCCCGTAGTCGTTCTCCCGTTCACCGAGCGCCAAGGCGGAAACCATTTTTGAGAGCGTTTCACCGTCACGGAGGAACTCGTCGTCAGGTATTGCCTCGTGGCCGGATGTGAGTAGGGTTCGGTCGACGGGTGTGAGTACGGCTCGGCCTGTTGTGAGTAGGGCTCGGCCCGTGACAGTGTCGGTTAGTCAATCTAGATCCGACCGGAGAACGAGGGATTGTTCGGTATTATCACCATTTGCCACCATGGCACTTCCTTTTTTGCCAAAACGCTCCTGACCCCGGGCGGCTTTGAACTCATCCGATCTTTTCTTGAGAGGGCAGTCCTTCTCCATGTGGCCAGTTTCCCAGCAATGCCAGCACTCGATGTTGTCTCGGGAGCGTTTCTTGCCAACTGTTTGTCCAGTATCCTTCCTAGCGTGGGAGGGATTGCCGGAGGACTTCTTCTGGGATTCTTGCGCCTTTTTCTTGCGACAGTCGGAGATATGGTGACCCTTCTTCTTGCAGTATTGGGCAGAAGAGTTTCTTTCCACCGCCATGGGAGTAGAGGAGTGCCCCAGAGGTGTTATTGTTGGGGTCATTTATCTCGTGGGATAGCTTATTCCGTTCGTACTCGCAGAGTTCGTCGATGGTTTCTTGAAGAGTGAGCGTCCCTTTGTTCAGCTCTTTCCGAAGCACGTGGGTGGCTTCGCTGAATCGGACTCCCGCGAGCTCGCGTGGATGGAGCGTTGCGTCTGGGAGTACGTATTGTTGAACTGGTTGCTCAGCATCGTCCACATCTCGACTGGGTCCCGGAGACGAAGGAGTTGCTTTTGGTTTGTCGAGTTGACGGAGTAGCGAATGAGGGCTACGGCTGACTTTCTTCGTTCGTTGAAGGAATCAATAGCTCGCTGAAGGTTGGAGGCATCCGTTTCGCCGCTTTTCGCTCTCGTCGAGTGGGCCGGAGAGGTTTCGGTTGGCATCTTTTCTTCTCCCGTGACAATATCCCACGCATTCATCGTATCGAGCATGGTGCTCGCGTTGATCCTCCATTGGATGTAGTTCGTGGAGTTCAAGCGTTCGAAGGATCCCAAGCTGGTGACGTGGTAGTCGTGCTTCGAGGTGGAATCGGTGGAAGACATTGTCGTTGGGTTTGTTCGGGAAGGCTTGGCGATGCGGCTGAGAATAAGGGGGAATGGTTTCAGGTATAGATATTGTGATTGATAAAGCGATCAATCCGGGCTCATAACCTATCAATGTGTGTAGATCGGTATACAGTATACTCAGTGTAGAACGGACGTCCCGGCACGGGACGCCCCATTATATCGGTCTCCGTGGCTATTCACCGGAGGCTGGTGTACCGACGCTATCGGTCTCAGTGGCTAGTCCACCGGACAATGCGCCGACGCTATCAGTCTCATCTCCGAGAATGTGCCCGGTCCCTGTCTGGGCCACATCTCATGACATATCGCGGATCCTCCACTGTTCGAATCGTAGTTGCGCATTGGCCAATAATATCCTTTCAGAACCCTGACCAGATTGATAAAATTCCGGCCGGGTACCATTTGCTCCCCAAAGTGCTGACTATCTGCTTGGCAATCACTAGTTAACAGGTGTATGCTGGTACCAAAGCCCCAACAAAGACCCCCGCAACAACAGGCCCAGCGCAGATATTGTCCGGTGCGGCAGTGCCCCGCCTTCAGCTGGTAGAACCGCGAGGCGAGCCTCTTGGTGCTCCCAGCAACCGTGACATCCGGTCTGTGGGTTTCCGGAAGCCTATATTTCTGATTGGAAGTCCTGCCTCCTGCCCACCGTCGCGCTTCCGTCCATTTCTTCTCGGAAATCTCCCGCCTGATGTTGGCGAGCGATCTGGGTAGGGGCATTGGGCGCACCTCCGTCCGGTCTGAGTAGGGCATCCATTCCACCCCTCGAGTGTCCGGCTCCTCCGCTGCGAGTTTGGCCCACTCATCCGCATTCTCGTTCCCCTCCACACCGTTGTGCGCCGGACACCACCTGATCTCGATGATGATGCCTGGCCTCGCCCTTCTCATCGTAGCGATGTGTTTCCTCGCTTCCAGTACATACTTCTGGCCCGGACCTGGCTCATCGGATGCCATCCACCGGATGGCTGCCTGTGCATCGGTGAAAATCGTGACCCGCTCTGGGACCGTATTTCTTCTCGATGCGGATTCAAGTGCGCGCGCGAGGGCCGCACATTCTGTGTCGTAGGCCTCCTGGTTGTAGCCCATATGGGTTTTGATGCCCTTCCAGGTTTGGCCAGTCTTCCATGCCACCGCGTATCCGGCAGCACCATCCTCCAGCCGCGACCCATCAGTGAACATGACGAGCCCCGGTCTCTCTTTCTCCGCCTCCTAGGTCGCTCGTAGCGAACATAAGTACGAAGTGATCATGAATTATCACTCGTATATGTTCATTTTAAGCGAGCAAAAAAAAATCGGGACTAGTTATTTAGAGCGTTGGGGAAAGATAAGACATTAGGGATTTGGTCATAATATCGGGGCCTTAAAGTCAAGATCAGTAAGCTCGTATGGTAGCCGTCCCAGATTTCTACCTAGGAAGATCGAGATCCCTTGGCTATGGATATGCTAATTCCACGAATAACGCCTCAATACAAACAGGATCACTTGCAATTCTACAATTCAAGCCTCTCATTATGTGTAGAAAGGCATTGAATTTAACTAAACACGTAGGATCCCACCAGTCCCCAGTATCATTATCCTTTTAAAACAAGCGAAACTTTCTGCTGAGTAAGGTCAAATGCCAAATGGATATGCCATTAGTTCCCTGCCTACACCCATCACAACACACCCTACTCTTGAGGTGCAGTCCTGCCGCCCTAATGGGAAGCACGGGCGTCATCGGTAGCTGTGTGCTGGTTTTCCAACGACTTTTTCTCCCATCTCACGATGCGCTCGCGGTCGGTCTCGAAGCGAGAACAGCCAATAGCCGCATCCCAGACAATCCCCGTGAGATATTTGTAGTCCGGGCCCCAAGGGTTCTTGACACCAGAAGCCACCATTTCCTCCGCCGGAGGGCGAGGGAGAGCGTTCCACGGGATGGCTCGAGGCGGCATCTGGTAGAGAGGACGATCCCAAGAGGGCGCAAGGGGTGGAAGGCCCAGCGGGGGAAGGTCGTGGAAGCCGATATGAACACGGCTGTTGGCATCTAGAACAGGGTCGATACTGCAGTCCGGGGTTTGCATTGATCCGAAAGCCAATGACATGTCTCTAGCGTTGTGTCTGGCATGTTCGTCCCTCAGCAAAAGAGAGGCAAATGAGTTCATCGCAGCGACGCCTGGACCACGATTCTGTATCGGCGCACGGGAATTGGCGGAAGTATTGCCCTGGGTACTCGCAGCCGCTGACAAGGTATCCAATGGCAGAGCAGGAGGGGCACTGGTGAAGGTGGTAACGCTTGCCGGCGTCTGTGAAGTCGGACCAAAGTTACCCTCCAAGTTGCACTCGTACCACCTAATGGCAGGGTTGTTCTGAGCGCTCAAGGCCGCAGATGTGGTATCCACCTGTAGAGTTGTCTCACCCCTTGAGAAGGTGTGTGCGGGAGCCGAGGCTTTGCTCTGGGCGTTCGAGACACCAGGAACCGGACTCGACTGCGGAACAAACGGGCGACTCCTGAAGAATCCCGGCACCCTTGACGGCGGGTGGGGAGCTGGACCAGAGTCACCCCTTGCGACCGTGCGAGCGACAACGTTACCCTGGACACTCGAGACCGTAGGTGCGGCACTGTAAGGCGGAAAGAAGGGACCATTTGTGAAGTTGTGTGTACTGGTTGAAGTGGTACCCTGGGTTGTCGAGACGGCAGGTGCGACATCCGACTGTGGGACAGTCTCACCCCTTGGAACGAAGCGCGTGCGTGTCAGACCGCTGCTCTGTGTACCCGGAACCGGAGACGCGGCAGGCGGAGCAGACGGGCCGCCCTTGAGCGCGGAGGCAGCCTTCGGAAAGATGCTAGATCCAGCGGCGGCATTGCTCTGGCCACTCGCGACCGCAGGTACGGGAGTCGACGGGTGAACAAACGGGCCACTCTTGGACAGCGCCGAAGAATTGGACGGTTGGCTGGAAGTTGGGCCAGAGCCATTTCTGTTGCGGGCACTCGAACCTGGTGTAAGCGCCCCACCGAGCGGCGAAGTAGGCTGGAACTTCGTGAAGAACCTTGAAATTCTCGTCCGCGCAGAAGATGTCGAGCTGGAGTTGACTCCAGAGACAGTCGCCGGTAGGGGGGTTCGGGTGTCATCTGGTTGCCAGAGCTTGCCAGAGCGCGTGGGAAATCGGAACGACACCATTGGAGCAGTCGAGGAGGTATCACTCACGGTTGAGTAATTTCCGACTGGATTACCCGACACGTCTTTCAACACTCCGGAGCGAACGGCTTCGGCATCAGGGGCGTCCGTATCAAACGGCTTTCCGGCAGCATTTACCTCGTCAATTGGTGCCCGATATTCCTGATTCCTTGAAGAAAAATCAGCACAATATCTAGCAGCAGTTAGCTGTAAGTCACTGTCCGCCTTCAACGATGTGTCGAAAAAGTCTTTAGGAGAAGGTTTCGGGAGGGTCGCGATTCGACGATGAAGTTCCTCCTCATGCTTGCGCATTTCAGCAGGAGCAGGACCTGGCAAATTGGACAACTCTCTGAAGCCATACGTATTGAGACTAGAATCCGTTGGAGACGAAGAAACTTCCTGTTTGGTGGCGGAAACCTTCTGCTGCAGCTCTCTGACGCTATCTTTGAACGAGCCGAATCGCGGCAAAGGGTTAGGCCGAGACACAGACGCGCCAACGCGACTGGAGGGAGTGGGAGAAGATCGTTGACTCTCGGCGCTCCTGCCACCCAAAGCCATCTGTGCGATCCTCTTGGAAAACTCTTCCTCCTGCAAATCGGCCTTATCGGTTGGTTGTTTTCCCTTTAGGATTTCACGACGGCTCCCACCGGAGCGATCACGTGTCGGTGTAGGTGTTGGAGGGGTCTGCGGCCGGGACGAGGACGGATCGCTGCCGACATTGGAGGGTATATTGCCTGTGCTTCCCCGCTCGAGGCTAGGGCGAGACAGTGACCTATCCCGAGCTCCGGAGCCCGAATCCCGACCCCAGTGTAGAGGGGGCGTTTCGAGTTCGTGAGACCTCAGAGGTTGTATCAGATCGTCTTCTAGAAGAGCCTCTTCATCAATCTCAATGGGAGTCGCGAAACGTTGCATGTGCCATCGGTCATAGAAGCGTGATTGTCGCGCTGTTATTGGGAACGACCAACCATTAGCATGTGCATTATTCATGGCGGGAGCGACTCCGGGAACCTACCGACGGAATGCAGCCTCGTTGTACCTTGTGGGTTGTCTGGGTAGAGGTAGCTCTGATAGCGGCTCATGTCGACTTCGGTCAAGTCGGCACTTTCACGGAGAAACTGATCCCTCTCCCGGGCAGCTTCTAATTCGAGATTCAAGATTCTCGGGCTTAATCCCTCAAAATCACTTTTTTGCTCCTCAGAAGCTGTTCGCCCTATGGTAGTCAGACCGACCGCTACATAAGATTGTGAATTCAAGGAGGATGGCGCACCACTTGGGCTTCTAGTAGTCGCCTCCAGAAGCGGGGCCTGGTCCGTAGAACCAGATCTCCCTGTGGCAGCCAGAACGCACTTTGCATGAGGCCCTGACCTTGGGACCGTGCTCAAGTCGCCCCAGCCGCCAGCCGGACGCTGCCTAGACTGTAGAGCTTCAAACATGAGCTCGACTTGAGAACCACACTTCCCATGGTCCGCAACAGTTGGGCACCGTGTGGGTGTCGGCATATCTCCAAACTGAAGGGGAAGAGTAGCCCGACGCCAAGGAGGAACCGAGCCCAGCACATCCTGCCCGGAGGACAGAGCCGAGCCCGGTGTGCTAGGCCCCCCGGCTCTGTCTCCGGTGGCGGTCTGTTGGCGAAACTGCAACGCTCTTATATCGTAGAGAGCCGTACGTACAGATGGTGTCGTACGTTCGTCCACAGCGAATTCATCACGATCTTGATCACCACTCAAGCTTTCCACTGGCGGATGTCGAGCATAAGTACTGCCACCAATGACACCGCTGATTGAGATACGGCGCCCGTGGGTTTTACCAATACCATCAGTACGCCACGGCATGATCTGGGTAGTAGCTCCCAGACCAGGTGGAGATTGTAGTACGCCGTTTCTCCCGTGCTGGATTCTTCCTCCATTGATCGAGGCAGCTCGAGCATGCGATTGGGTATTTATCTCACCAGACCCCAGTGGAAAAATCGAAGTTCCATTGCGAGATTGTGACTGCGCAGAACCACCCATAGAAGACAGCTGAAGTCGCGAAGTAGTATCGTCTAGCCCCGCAGGCCTCATTAGAGATTCATCGACACCTTGAAAGAGTTCAGACCAGATCCACATCACCTCATCTAACAACGAAAACATACCAAGGCTAACGGCGATTGGTAGCCATTGTCCGCCTAGTCCTGGAGATTCCCCCACCGTATCCAGGGACTGAGGGCTAGGGGAAGAATGTTGATGCCGAACGGGCGAAGAGGAAGTAGGTGGATCTGACATGATCTTTTCGATTAATGCTCAAGGATACGTTTGGGGAAATGTGCTAGGGTTGGTTAAAGGGAAAGGGGTTATAAACAGAGTGCTGGGGGTGGGTGAGGATAGGGATGGCAAATGTTGAGGTGGATGAAAATTCTGAGATGAATTCGGACGGAAGTGGAAGATGGGTCAAAGAAAGAAGGATGTTTTGGTGTTGGAGTTGAGAGAAGAAGGGAGAAGGAAGGGGGAAGCTTGAGATTTTCTAGTCGGACGTAGGAGACTCGTGACATTTGCCGAAAGATGACAGAATGACGGGCAAGTGGGAAGAGGTAAGGGTTCTGCCCTACTTTCCCCAAAGGTGCGGTAGCCCAACCGCAGCCATCATCTTTGTTTTGACGGGAATGCTGGTTTCTACGATGAAACGCTTTATTTCATTACCTCATTTCATACGTCCTATTCAAACCGTCGCAATAGACACAATATGTGTAGATGGGTGTACAGTGTATATTCAGTGTAGAGCGAACGTCCCGGTGTGGGATGCCCCATCATATCGGTCTCCGTGGCTATTCCACCGGACACCGGTATCCCGACGCTACTGGTCTTGGTGGCTAGACCACTAGACGAGTCTCATCTCCGAGAATGTGCTCGGGCACCGCCCGAGCCACATCTCATGACACAAAGAAGGTCTGGAATACGAGTGATTTCTGGTGTTGGACTCGAGGGAGATCCATGACAGCGTGAGTGACCGACCATGTTCTTGAAAGCCTACATATTACCAGTTCAACAGCTTCCTCAGCACGATATGCGGATGATATCTCAAATAACCATCTTCCGCTTTCCCAGTCCCTTCGGTTTTCGTGTGAGAACACGTCGCAGAGAATCTTATCGTACCAGATCCATTACGAAACAGTTTAGCTCGCCGGAGGCTCGCATGCTTGGTTCCTCGAGTGAAGTATATTGCCTTAGAAGTTTAGATTCTAACACTAGTTTGTTCGGTAAGTACCTAGTTATGATCGAGCGTGGTAGTCAAAGTCGTGGGAACTGTTGATAAGCACCTTCAAAAAACAGCTTATCACTCGGTTTTGGTATGCTGGGCTTGCCGGTTGTATGTTTTCCTTCTCTTATCAAACCACGAAGTTCTCCATCCTTCGTCATGGTGTCCTCATTGTTTTATAGCAGTTTTGATACATTTTTCGTACACCGCTGACCTTTCTCTGTTCTCTGTGTTCGTTGTGTCACATCATTTGCAGCTGCTGTCGCAGCAGACCACCCCTCACCAACAACAATCCATTCTTTGAACTGCTCGTGCTCATCACCTTCTCGTCAGAGCTGCCTACGATATGGAGTCGCCGGAAAATACCCCGGCAGCCTTAGCCCTGAGTCCTCGGCGGAGCTCGGGATCAACTGGTGTGTGTTCGTTCCAGGAGAGCCCTCCGCCCAAGAACAACAACTCCGATTACGTCACGAGGGAGGCAGGAGTTGGGGGTACCGCGGGTCGGCTGTACCGACACATTGATGACACTCCTTACGCATACCCGGCTGTTGACGAGAGATATCACCGTGGCATTGAGGGCAACGGGGTGAGGACACCGAGGACAGTCACGTTTTGCAGCCTTTCCCTGATTGACGAGACACTGCCCGCAACGCCAGTTCCGGACAAAACACGGCCGTTTAGCGACAATCTCGTCGGCATGGCGCAGACTCCGACTCCTCTATCATCTGCTTTCAAGAGAACCTCGGAACCCGTCGCCGGGAATTCACCCTTCAGTAACGCCATTCTGCTCCGCAGTGATGCCAATGAACCCTTCTCTGCTTCTACGCAGCAATCCTCTTCCTCGTCCACGACCCCCGACGATACGCCACTCGCAGCAAAGTCAACGCTGTCGTTGACGCTGTCGGCGGTGCCAGCACTCACGCGCTCGCCGTCGCTCGTCCCTTCCGATATCTCCTCTCTCTACTCGACTTTACGTAGCAACCGCTCTACGCCTTGCCCGGACGATTCGGTCACCGGCGGTGATCGCCGCATCTCAGACAGCGATCTAACCGTTAACGTTTCGTCTCACCAGCGCTCGTCCTTCTTTCATCATCCGATGTTCCAACGGTGGCTAGAGGAGCAGCCGGCTCGCAAGGAGGCGGAGAGGCGTTGGATGTCAAACGAAGACGATCCGCTACAGCCGAATCCGATGAGATTGCATGCCGTTGGTGGTCAGCGTGGTACCGTGGAGGAATTTGAGAAACGTAGGAGAGAGAGGTATATTGAAGAGATCCGGGCTGCGGCGATATTGGAGGTTGGAGAGGATATCGTCGAGTTTGTCCAAAGGCCGTCGGGGCGGCCGATCGCATTTTCCGGCGACGGAGAAGAGTCGATCACGGCTGAAGAGATGTGTATGGCAAAACAGAAGTCACAGGCGTATATGGAGCTTCTCAGGGAGCAGAATCCATTTGAGGACGAAGAAGTGGTAGCGGCGGATGAGGATTGTGAATTACTTACGGCGGATGACTGTATTCCGCTGTGGTCTTACATCCAGATCCTTCGCGCCGAACTCATCGCCGACGAGGAAGCGGAGAAGATAAAGGCACGTCGCACAGAGCATCGCAACTTCAGCTTGTTCATGTCGCCGCTTGAGCGATTTGGATCGCCGTTCGGCATGGACAGGAGCTCGACTTCAGTTTCCTCTGAAGGCAGCTTTGGAGATTTGCAGTCAGAAGCTCAGCCGGATTGGTTCACGCAAGCTCCCTTTCCCCATTTCAATTATCCGAGCTAAGCTAACGGATCAAAGTACGGCAATCCCGACAGACGGAAGCAATCTTTACATGATGTCTAACCGGCAACTCTCTAAGTTTTCAACCCGTTCCAATCCTGCCCAGTCGGAACCACCCCAGGGTCCTCGGGTTAAGGGTATCATCCGCCCGAACCGCACATCAACCACCAGTCCACTCTGCTGGGATGACGTTTTTGGTGACAGATGGCGTACTTTCACATCGCCGCAACCCGTCTCCAGGCCGACGCTTTCAACACCGACCCCATCCCATGTGAATGTGCTTCGCTCCCTGCCGTACGAGAGTCAGCCCCTGGGACTTCCGCCTCCATTTTCATCCAACGACAACCATCTCGGCAATCCCTTCATCGACCCCCCTTGCTCGCCGGCCACCCACCAGAGCTATCCCCCGGCGCACCCGGATCCCAAGCCCACCCGTGATACCTTCCGTCAAATGCCACCGAGCATTTACCCCGAAGGCCGTCTCTTTGCCCCGCACGTTCCGCTGATAGACCTGATCCCGGACGCTCCGCAGCAGCAGCAGTACCAGCAACAGGACCAACAGTCGGAGCACAGCAAGCCGCCCAGGAGCAGCCACGGATTTGCCTCACTGTTCCGCAAGGGCACCGGCGGCAGCAAGAGCTCCAAGTCCAAGTCCAGCCGCGACAGCAGGGAGAACCGCCGTCCATCGCTGCCGGTCGACCACGGCCACGATGGATACGAAAGAATGGAAACGCTAGAGGAGGCGCTAGGAAGGGCCGAGAGCTTCGACATTGCCCTCTCGCCGCACAGAAAGAAACCGCGCAGTGGAGGCGTGCTCCTGGAGAGGGCCAAGACGCTGAGGGCTCAGTGGAAGAAGGGTAAGGAAAAGTAGTAGTCTGGATATGGTTCGATTTGGGGTAGATGGATGTCGTGGAAAGAAGGGAAAGCTCCTTGCCCCACCGTCGTTCTTTTTCCTCTTTTGTTAATTAGGTAACATGTCGTGGGTAGGTGGGGTTTTTTTTCCCGGTAACTTTTTTAGCTGCTGTACTTTGCTTGCTGGAAAGACATGTCAACTGTATTAAAAATGATTTGGAAAGGAATGCTAGACTAATTGGGCAGTACTGAAGTGGTGTCGGCGTGAACCAGCGATCATAACATGTGCTCACAGTGACAAATAACGGCGCAGCTCTCTTACATCGTTCGTACATAGTTGCTCTACTACTGTGTCCAAGGAATCTTTCAAGCGGCCATGACGCTAGGCCCAAAAAAAATAGGTGTGGCTGCGTCAAGTACGCACGTGCTTGTAACAAAGACTAGTAGTTATGTTCATCATCGCTGGGGATATGAATGCGCACAGCAAGATGTAGAACACTAAAGCGGGATACCGCAGAAATGCGGGGTTTTGGGAAAAGCTCATTGAGGAGGAGGGGCTTTTCGTGTGGAACACTGAGGAAGCAACAAGGTCCGGACCAAGGTCAAGTAACCACTCAATTATCGATCTGACCTTATCCTCGCCGAACATCGAGCTAAACTAGAGCATCCTCAGAAACCAAGCAACAGGCTCTAACCACGAGCTCATTACATAGGAGGTGCTAGCGAAAGAGGGGGAGATAATAAGGGGGGGGGGAGGGACAAGCACGGAGTTGACAGGGTGGGACCCGATAGGCAAGGAGGGGAAGGATTGGAAGGCAGTGGAGGAGAAGCGAGCGAAGGCGCAGCGAAGGCGCAGCGATTCTACCGAAATACCATTGGCAGAACACAGGCCCTCACAGATGAGAGTACGGCAGATGAGGTAGACACGGCAGCTGCAACGCTCAGAGAGGCAATGACAGCGACCCTCGACGGCTTTGCCAAGAAGAAGAGGAGTTGCAACAGGTCAAAGCGGTGGTGGACCAAGGACCTGGCCAAGCTACGAAAAGAGCTGGGAGCAGAACGACGACGCCCAGCCAGCATTGGTCATGTGTAGGAGGCAAGACGAAACCTACGGAGGGCAATCCGGAAGGTTAAGAGGGACTGCTGGAACCGGTTCTTGCAGGAGGCCAAGGGGACGGATGTATGGACTGCGACGGCCTACACGACGCCACGTATCGACAAAGCAGGGCAAGCTCTAGTAGCAGAGGATGGGACCGTTGCGGAAGGCCGGCATGACCGGGAACAGCCGATCCTCAAGGCGCATTTCCCACAGGGTCCGTGGGAAGTATATGCGCCCCACGACGGAGGAAGAGCCTTCGAGAGAGTCGACACTCAGCTGGTTGCAACGCTGCTCAGCAAAGCGACAAATGCATCGGCCCCAGGAGACGACAAGATATCGACGGGGATCGTTAAGGTGTTCGGGCAGTGGGACAACCAGCGGATCACCCAAATCGTCAGAGCGTGCATTCGGCTGGGTCACCACCCGAGGACATGGAAGACGGCCAGGGGAGTAGTCATCCCGAAACTGGGGAAGCCGGACTACTCCAGAGTCCGGGCCTACCGAGTCATCACGTTGCTGGACGTCATCAGTAAGCTACTAGAGCGGACGGCAGCTCACCTGATCGCCGACCACCTGGAACGGAGGAAGAAGCGGGGGTTGCATGAAGGCCAGTTCGGCTGCCGGAAACGCAGATCCTGCATCGATGCAGTCGCAGTCCTTATGAACCGGACACAGCAAGCATGGGCAGGAAAGAAGGTGGCGGGTGCCCTATTCATGGATGTCAAGTCAGCGTTTAACAACGTGAGTAAGCCACACCTGGGAAAGCGGATGGAAGCACTTGGGATTGAGGCGGATCTTATCCGGTGGGCGATGAGCTTCATGTCCAACCGACAGGTCAAGATAGCACAAGATGGGGAAGTGGGGAAGGCCCTCCCAGTGGACACGGGCGTTCCCCAGGGATCGCCAGCAGCTCCCATCCTATTCGTCACATACCTATCAGGCATATTCGATGAGGTAGAAAGGAAGGTACCAGGCATCAGTGGTCTATCCTTTGTGGATGACATCGGGCGGCGGGCAGATGGCAAGGACGAAGAAGCGTTGGCAGCCAAGTTGACGGAGGCAGCGTCAGCCTCCATTGACTGGGCGGCACAGAATGGAGTGGCATTTGACCACGGCAAAACAGAGACGGCAATCTTTCGGAAAGCGAAGACAACCCCCACGGCTACAGTGACAGTCGGCAGCAACATCGCCCCGTTTAACAAGGAGGCGACAAGATGGCTTGGGATCTGGCTGGGCTCACAGCTCACACTCAAGGAGCATCATTCCACGAGACTCAAAGACGGCCGGAATGCGATGACCCGGCTAAAACGGCTTACGGGGCAGATAGGCCTCTCCCCGGAGAATTGCAGGAAGGTCATGACGGCCTGCATCCAATCAGTCGCCATGTTCGGTGCGGAGCTGTGGTGGGAGGGAACCGAAAAGCGGGGCACGATCGGGAGAGCGAATGAGCTCCAGCTCCTGGTCAACCAACAGGCAACGCCGACTACGGGGTGCTTCCGGACCACCAACCTGGGCGTACTGTCGATGGAGTCGGGACTTCGACCAGCAGCCACGCAGTTGGAGAACAGGCAGCGGAGGTTCGGACTACGTCTTCTAAGCCTGCCACAGGGGAACCAAGACAGAGAAGTGGTGGGCGCGTCGTCCAAGATCGGGAAACGACTCACCACCGCTCTCAGCTATACAGGAAGGACAGAGAGCACGGTGTTGCTGGAGGACCCGGAGACCTTCGACGCGGAGCTAAAATAAGCAGAAGAGGAGGAGGCTAAGAAGGAGGCAGAGAAAGAGAGACCGAGGTTCGTCATGTTCACTGATGGGTCGCGGCTGGAGGATGGTGCTGCCGGATACGCGGTGGCATGGAAGACTGGCCAAACCTGGAAGGGCATCGAAACCCATATGGGCTACAACGAGGAGGCCTACGACACAGAATGTGCGGCCCTCGCGCGCGCACTTGAATCCGCATCGAGAAGAAATACGGTCCCAGAGCGGGTCACGATTTTCACCGACGCACAGGCAGCCATCCGGCGGATGGCATCCGATGAGCCAGGTCCGGGCCAGAAGTATGTACTGGAAGCGAGGAAACACATCGCTACGATGAGAAGGGCGAGGCCAGGCATCATCATCGAGATCAGGTGGTGTCCGGCGCACAACGGTGTGGAGGGGAACGAGAATGCGGATGAGTGGGCCAAACTCGCAGCGGAGGAGCCGGACACTCGAGGGGTGGAATGGATGCCCTACTCAGACCGGACGGAGGTGCGCCCAATGCCCCTACCCAGATCGCTCGCCAACATCAGGCGGGAGATTTCCGAGAAGAAATGGACGGAAGCGTGACTGTGGGCAGGAGGCAGGACTTCCAAGCAGAAATATAGGCTTCCGGAAACCCACAGACCGGATGCCACGGTTGCTGGGAGCACCAAGAGGCTCGCCTCGCGGTTCTACCAGCTGAAGGCGGGGCACTGCCGCACCGGACAATATCTGCACTGAACCAAGAAACGCCCCGACCCCCAGTGCTGGTGGTGCCAGGCCCCCTCGCAGACAAGGGAGCACCTCTTAAGGGGTGTCCGAAGTGGAAGGGGGAGCAGAAGATCCTCTACGCGGAGGTGAGGAAGGAGACAGGGCGGTGGAAGAGCCGGTGCAGGATCCGGGATCTCTTCGCCGATGAGAGGTGCAGTCGGGTGGTGCTGGATTTCCTCACTTCTACAGATGTGGGGAAAATAGTGCCGGCCGTGGAAGAAGACGCAGGGAGTGAGGCGTCAGAGTGGGAGCTCCGGGAGAGGATGGAGCAGGAGCAGGAAAGGAGGGCGGAGGCGGAGGCGCTAGGTGCTGAGGACGAGGCGGGCGCTGGGAAGGAACCCCCGCTATTCTTTCCAACCCCCCCGTTCATGGCATCAGCTCGAGAGTAGGGGACGGTCACGCTTTTCTTTCGTTTTCTCTTTGTTTCTTTCTTTGGTGCGTATCTATTCTTTCTTGGGACAGAGCCTGGGCGGAGGGCAAAGGGGAGCTTGCAACGAGCCGCCTCGCGCGGACTGCGGACGGGAAACCTGGAGAAAATGTACGCCGCCATGATCTATAGAGGTCGCATGCGAGTATGAATAAACAAAAAAGCTACTACGTTATGTAACGATTCCCCTATCTAAGTTCCGCATCAGTGCTGTACTAACAATTCCTACTACTATCACCACCACCACCACCACCGCCGCCACACCCAAATAACTCCGACCAAACACCTCCTAGCTGATTGCCCTCCCAAAGCATACGAAATATTCGAAGAAGCTGCTCTTTCAGTTAGAAAAACCCGTTGTTTCGTCGGTGGATCAGTTTGACGATGTTTGGCCACCGTTGTGTAATGTCTATACGTTTCCAAATAAGAGTATACAGCAGAACGGAGCTGTACAAGTTGAGCACGAGGAATGTCGTTTGAGAAAAGCCGGAGATCTAGCGGTAGCTAATCATGAGTCAATGATAATCCGATTAAACGCAGAACCTGCAGCATTAGCGATAAAGATCAGTGTTCGGCTACTGTCAAATTGACGTGTCAACTCACCGGACTGCCTCCTACCATTACCCTCGAACGCAAGACTGAACGTTACCACGGTCACGATTTTGAAACCAGCTGGATGGTGAAAAAGCCAAAGCCTGTACAGGAGCTGATCGCGATGGAAGCCGAGAAGAACGTATCGAAGAAGGAAAAGAGATTCATCAATTTGATGAAACCTTACAGTGTTCTTGCCGGTATTCGATCCCTTGTTAAATAAATACATGAAAATTTACTAATTAAATAGGATTGCCCGTCACTATCTTCCATGCTTACACATTTTTTCACTTGGACACCGGGACGAAGGTATTAACTCCTGATGTTTGGCCCCGGTATATGCATATGTACGATGAGCTTGGAATTGCTGTGTACGAGATGATTGGATCGGTAGTGGAAGGTGCTGGAGAAGCACCAGTGCAGGATAATGGCAATTCTAGACCTCCGTGTCATCAAAGACATATCACCTATGGCATGCATGAGTTGATGGAGAAACCCCAATGTTAGGGTTATTGGCACTCGGGCTAGGATGGAGGAGCTTAGGGAAGCTGTCGCACCATTGATAAATTCACGGCTGGACGGGATTTTAGAGGCATAAACCGTGAGAACCTTAAATATTTTTCTTTTTAAAATGACGGCAAACGTCTAAATATGCCATAGTTTTGGGAAAAAGTCTAAAATGCCATAGTTTTTCCGGTGGGTGGTTAGCGGCTGCGGCTGGTCGTCGACACCTCAATTCAACTCAATCACGGTAGTAAAATAAACAGCAGCCAGATGGGAGTGAATCAATCCATTTGAAATTGTATTCTACTGGGTGTACAATTGGAAGCTGATAGACTTCATTGCAAGTAGTTCTGTTGTGACCCAACATTACCACACTGGGTACAGCGCTAGGGAGCATTGTCCGGAACATCTCCCAGTACGCCAGCCATTTGCGTGAATTGCTAGTGCTCCTTGAGTACACAGTGCCCTAACAACTATGGACCGAGTCGACTATCCCTACAATAACACAGCCCTTCTTCTTTGACCAGCCAGCACTGACATAGAATGGGCATCCCTCTCCTTTGGCGGCGCATTCAATCATGCACCTCGTTCTAAGTTGTCGGCGAAGAATCCGTAAATCAGTGACGAACACCTACTTATCGCTCTTTTTTACCCTGGTAGTGAATTTACCAGCTATCGCCCAGTTTGCGATGGCACTTTTAAATTCCGGAAAGGAATCAAAGCACTGATCCTGATGAATCATCGCTGCTAGCCGAGTGCTGAAATCGTGATGAGACGGGGGTTGAGTGGTGATGGTTTTGTGTTATACGTATCTCTAGGACTGCAGGTGTCGACGACCAGCCGCAGCCGCTAACCACCCACCGGAAAAACTATGGCATTTAGACACTATGGTCAAAAACTATGGCATATTAGACGTTTGCCGTTACAAAGGCAGACTGGGGAGTTGTAAATATTTTCTTTAAAAAATAATTGTACTATGGGACGAGCAGTCACTGCGAACATCTGAATTTCCCGTGATAACATAATTAAAAAGTGGAAAGAAACTCCGAATTTTCATCAGATTGTCCAAGGACAAGAACTAGTGTGCCGCAGAATCCGTTATAGTTATGCAGTGCGGACGAGGGGGTGCTGCATTGGTTTTGTTGGTAGAAAAGGGGCGACGATTCGACAGGCGGCAGCCACACCCGGAGGTGTTGTGCCACACGCTAGATTTTAGCGCCACGGCGGCCGCTTGAAAAGGATTCAAAGAAAAGCGCTACACCACCAGAACCCAGTAAAATAGAGTAAAGCGACCCCACTCTTCCTCGGATTCTCGTTCTCTTCAGTCCTCAACCCTCTCATCCGTCCGCTTTCCTCCTCCACCGCTCAAATTAGTTATCTGTTCGTCCTGTGTACTGAGAATGGGCGGGGCTCAGATACAGCAGTCTCGTTGGGTCCATTGGCCCGAGAGGTAGCAAGTACGTCTATACCGATTCAGAAAATTGAGCGAAAAGATCGGTAGAAGCCCCAAGATGAGGCGGAAGGACAGCCATCTCAGTCATATTTACCTTTGACCTTGCTCACGGCATACTGGCAACCCGCTACGCTCATCGACATCGGGAGTGAGGAATTTTGTCTATCCGATCCGCGAAGTCAGCAGAGGACAGTATAAGCCGAGGCGGTCCCAATTACCTCAGACATATCCCTCTCTTTTCTCCTGGGTAGCTAAGATGGAATCCAACGTGCTGCAGCACAGCCGTCCCTTAGCCGTCGAGCTGCTGCAACCACCGGGAGCGATGAGGTATGCCAACACCGATTCAACAAAGTCAGCAAAAGTGACAGTTAAAACTGAAACGGGAGTGCTACAATCCCAGACACATCCACGCCATTCCCTTGCTCTCTATATAAGGGCAGGCTCGCCGTGCCCTTCCGAATGTCTATTGCAGTTAAAACGGGAAGAGGCAGAGAAGAAATTTGTTTCGAGAATGTGACTTACGGCGTGACAATGGTATGATCCACCACAGCGGTGGGGGCCGACGGGATGAGAGTTTCAAGAGATGAGAGAGAGGGATGATAAAGAGGTAAGGGACCTGGGTCTGGTCGATGGTAGTGTCTTTTTAGCCTGTCAGTATATCGAGAGAATGAGAAGGGAGCACAGAGAGATACTGCGAGACAGAGGCGTTGACCAGGGGTGAATCTCCGGCTGGGCATCGCGAAGGGGGGAGAGTATATAGAACATGATGGAAGATGGAAACTGTGTGGAAGAGGGTTTCACTCGTGTCTTCCCTCTCCAGCTCAGGGGCCCGAATTTGCAACTCGAACAGAGATATCGAGGCAGGGAAGAAAGTAGAATTGCAGGCACCAAGGCCTTGGTGTGGGAGAAGACGAGAAGAAACTAGAGAGGGGAGGAAGGGAAGAACAAGTGAAGTGAAGAGGAGGAAGGGAGACCCTGCTCGCAGGCCTCTGGCCCCACTTGGGAATGCGACATCATTCGGATCTACCCACCCAGGCAAATGCCCTACAACAAGAAATCAAGGATATCGCGCACACAGAGGGCGTGCAGAAATTGCATTCTAGCTCTCAAGAGTGAAAACCATTAAATTTCGCGAAGGCAAGTCAGCATAGACGAGTGATATCGCATGAGCATCAGCAAGTACTTACACATCCTGACTGAAGCTAAGAAAAGTGTCGGATTATACTGTCACCCGTCGGCCTCGACCGAGAAAGTACACGCTGCTGTAGCAGCTACCAGCCGCAGCCGCCCGTCAACGAAGTATTCCCGCCGCCCAACTGCCTCATCCCACCACGGTTCCAGCTCCGGACGCCCAGGCGCCTACTGGAAAATAGATACAAAATATGTTGTTCTAGGATGCCAGCTGGTACAGACGCTAGTGGTCATCTGGATGCAATCACCCGGATACCAGTACGCGGCAGTGCATAAGTAAACCTCGGCCCCCAGTCTACGGCACAGGTGTACCACGAGTACGGGCCATTTGAATATCTGGTACTTGGGTGCAGAAACATCCATACAGAACATCGACACGTATGCATCGACACATAAGCGTAAGCGCAAGAGAGAACACCAGAAGGTACCAGAGCAAGACATGCCACCTGCTCCCCACCATATGTATCACTGCCTCGTCACACGTGGCGAGTGAGCAGTTGTGAATCCTGTCAATGGCTAAAACCCGTCCGATCATATTTCTCTGCGCCCCAAATCCCCTTTTCGTGTCCATCGAGTGGGCGATATTGCTCGCTCGGGTTAGATATGTAACATTGGGTGGGCAAAGTCTTCGCGATTGGTCCAAATGTCTTAGTTCAGCCTCCTCGACCATGGTAGACTACTCCTTCTCCTCCGCCGTGACTTCTCCCAACCAGAACAACACACATCATGAAGCGTGCACCGAGGAAGCTAAAGCTTCAGGTGCTGGAAGAGTTACCTTGCCATGGCCCCGCCCCGCTCCCAGTACTCGCTAACTGGAGCCCAGCCCGTTGCAGTGCCAATCCCGTAAAGCACCGCCAGGTGACGTTGACGGTGTGGGGTTGCTTCCGGAGGTAAGCAGCGGGGCCTATCGGCTCCACTGACGAACGGTTCCGTTAACGCCCGTGTCTACGAAGACCTACTGCGTCGCTGGTTGCTTCCTGTCCTCGCGGACGTACGGACAGGGCTCGGAGACCCGCTTTTCAATAGGACAATGCGAGGATTTACACCTCAAAGATCATCTCGAACGCTACGATATTCAGCTCGGGTCCCATCCTGCTCGTTCTCCCGGGCTGAATCCGATTGAGCATGCCTGGACTTACTCAGGCGACACATCCGGGCGGATTACTCAGACCTAATCAACCATCCGGGGAGCCGTAAAGTTGAAGGAGAAGATCCCCCGCAGCTGTTTGAGGCTCTGGAGATCTTTGCCCGACCGTGGCAGGCAGTCATTGATGCGAAGGGCTGGTACAGATGTTACTAGTCATTGGACCGCTGGAACTTCATTTGTCTTGTATCTATTCTCTTTTCTATTTCTCTTTGAAATGCTGAATCTAGGTAGTAATTCTTGCTCATGAGGCGGCGGCAAGGGGGGGGGGGGGGGGGGTGCCCCGGGGTTTCGGGCCGGGCGAGAAATTTTTTGGCCAAAAAAAAAAAATTTTGCCCAAAAAAAAAACCCCCCCCCCCCCCCACCCGCAACCCGGGGACCC
>Ga0307508_10001978_pt1 | contig 22394 bp, 21 predicted proteins | sample 9_EM_MG_FD_203089 | JGI IMG/M metagenome (GOLD analysis project Ga0307508, IMG submission 203089) | Populus trichocarpa ectomycorrhiza microbial communities from riparian zone in the Pacific Northwest, United States - 9_EM | ecosystem: Host-associated > Plants > Roots > Unclassified | place...
CCTGGGCGGATGGCAAAGGAAAGCTTGCAACGTGCCGCCATTGCGCGGACAGCGGCGGGGAAACGGTCAAAAAATGTACGCCGCCATAGTCTAGATAGGCTTCATGCGAGTATGATAAAACAAACAAAAAACAACTGCACCAGCCACCCCAGGTAGATCGAATGCACGATACCATTGCATTTCTGGGGGAAGCGAACCTAGCCCGAAACCAACACCTGGTGGTATTCCAAGGTAATGTGGAGAAATGTAATGCTGACCACCAGAGCAAGGTGAACAATCTTCAGAAGAAGAGGGAGGAGGACCAGGAGTGGGTGGCAAGGCTGGAAGAACAACTAGCCAACGTACGGGAGGAAATCCAAAAAGTAGCCGTAGTGAACCCATTACCCCAGACACTTATGAAGCCTTTCTTCCTGCATAGAACAACCTGCCCTCCAATTATACCGCACTTCCCACATCCGTCTGGGACACCAGCACCAGTGACAAATCAAATGCTGGGCTTACGATCACCGAGAAGACACACGGCAATGGCGGCCGGAGGAACAGGAGGAGGACCACCACCTCACCACCTGTGAAGATCAGCGTTACCCCCGTCATCCTTGCCACCACACATCCACAGTGGAAGTGACAAAGACGATGACCTATACGATAAAAATCTCCCTATGGGTCGACCTCCTTCAAATATGTGGGAACCAACGGAACAAATACTGGCAACCATGCTCACCCCCAGCAAAATAGCTAGGCTGGTAGGAGAAGGGATTGTGGCAGCATGTCAACCTGAGACCGAACGGGTCAACACCTCACGTCTCAAAACGAAGAAACCCGAGTTGTTCGACGGAAAAACCACCACCGGTTTTAATCAGTGGTGGGGATCTGTCTCCATGTACCTAGGATTCTACCCCGAAATGGTAGACTGACTGAAAATTGCCTGGGTGGGAATGCTGTTGATGGATATGGCACTGGGATGGCACCTACACCGTTATAGGGTACTAAAGAACCAAGACACCTGGGCTCACTATTCGGCAGCAATCCAGGCCAAATACTGCGATGAGCGAGAGGCGACTGACGCCCAACTCAAGCTATGGCAGCTCAAATACCAGGGGTTGATCTGGGCCTATTTGACAGAATTTCAAGCACTGAACAACTTCGCCTGAGCAACGGGAGAAAGCCTGTCAGAAAAAATAGACCTGGCTATAACAGACAACATTCTGAGCATGTGGTTCAACCAGAACCCTGACGACTTCATCGACGATGAGCCTTTCCTACACGCCACCGACTGAGCCAGCCTACAGGTGGAAAAATTGAAGGTGCTCAAACAAGCCAAGGAGGCTATAAGGGCCAGAGCATCAGCCCAAGAGGGAAAAATGATGAACGGAATAAAAATTCCGACACCACCCAAAGGAACAAAGAGAATGAGAAGGAACCAAGGCAGATGTCATGTCTCAGGGATCTAAAAAATGAATGGGTTGGCGAATGGAATACTTCGGGAAATTAGGAATCTGAGATAGCAGCAATGGAGGTAGTTCCCCAGGAAGAATGGCAAAGTCACTGAGCGAACAAAGTCTGTTTCCACAGTGGCCAAACGGGTCACCGAGCTACTCGGTGCTACGCAGGAAGCACCAAGGCAGGAACCAGCCTTCCCCCAGCACTATGGAAGGTCACTGACACCTCCATCAGGAAACAACAGCGTAATGAGGAAGAAGAACCCGAGGCTACACGAAAGCAACAGAAGGTAGCAGCAGTCGAAACCATGGAGGTGGAACAACCTACCCTCTGGAACGACGAGGAAGACTCGGATTTTTGAAAAGTCAGGGTACCAGGCCGAGCCTCAGGACTTATTTGATAAGTGCAATCAGCTGCAAAAGAAAAAACCCAGGGACAGAAGAGAGGCCAGCCACCAGAAGGAAACCAAACACCCCTCATGGAGGCCCCTGGCCTGTGGTAGCTATGCGACTACACGTGAGAAGTCAAAGTCACACCGTTCAGATATTACTGGATACCGAGTGCTCGATTCCAAATATGAGCTGGGAATGGGCACGAAAAGCACAGATCCAACTGCTAAAACGCGAGCAGAAGAGATCTATCAAAAGCTATACTGGGCAGACCATCCCTGAAGCTGGCAAATACTATACACAGCCAATTCTTCTACAACACCGGAAGCATTACACCTGAGATGCTTTTGAGGTCTCGGCAATGGAACCCAGGATAGTCAAATTCCTCCCATTTTGATGGATAGCCCAGCACCCACCACAAGGGAAATGGAACTCTCCTGAGTTAAGATTGGACAGTATCCAATGTCAGGAGCAATGTACGCAGTACGAGAAAGGTGACTTTTCACTGAGCTGGTACGAAACGGATGCTATGGACGCGACGGCACAAACACTAGGACGAATATTTGCCATAGCCATGGATATAATGGACCCAATAAGTAATGTCCCAAAAGAATTCCGAGAACACCGTGCCATCATGGGCAAAAAGGCAGCCGACGCTTTGCCCAGTCACAAGGAATACAACTGCAATATATAATTCAAAACTGGAGAAAAAGCCCACTGGGGTCCAATTTACCCCCTGTCAGAAAAAGAGCTGGAAACACATCAGGAAAAAAACAAGTGCGTTCTTAGTGTCTGGACACACTAGCTGCTCTGGAGATTTCGGACGCAACCTGCATAATTCGGACGCAGATCGCCACAGCACTGTGTGTCCGGACACAGCACGCTATGGTATCTGCTTACCGGATGGAACGTGGCAGGGTATTTTCCTTCTGGACGCACAGTGTCAGGGTATTTTCCTTCTGGATGCAGCCGTGTCAGGGCATTTTTTTTATGGACGCAGCTGTGTGAAGGCATTTTCCTTCTTGACACAGCCATGTTAGGGCATTTTCCTTCTGGATGCAGCCATGTCAGGGCATTTTCCTTCTGGATACTGCCGTGTCAGGGCAAATGGTGTCCGGACAACACGTGTCATAGTACCACAGTCAAGCTAGCTGTCAAGGCTCAGAATATCGCAGCAAATACTCCATCAGCAAAAACTCGGAAAATGCTCCCGGTGCTCCCGGTGCTTCCGTAAGCTTTATTAAGCTTTATTAAGCTTCTGTAAGAGAGAAGTTATATTTTGCTCCCGTAAAGATTTGGAAAAAAATAATCTCTTTTATTTAAACTAAAACACCGAGAAAGGAAATTTAAAATTTGTGTCTCACTTCGAAAAAAAGCAATATACCTCAACTTTTCATTTTTTGCTGATGTCGTTTCGCATTTGCAAACATGCACCGGGTTCCTGGCATAGTGACTCAGTCCCATTCTATTCTTTATATCTAATGTACATCTATATATGCTAGTACCACACTTCGCGTTCTCAGCGCGAACACCCAGCGTCACACCCATCGCCGCGATCATCACAGGTAGTAATGCTGTTTTGATGTGCGTAGTATTGATCTACGTGTCAGAAACGAAGGAAAGTTGGCAACTACGACACGACGCGATCTGCAGGACTAAGAGGACAACACGATGACTTCAACATGAGGAGAACAACGCGATAAGCACAATGACTATAAGGAGGATGGTAATGAGGCCGGTGGCGGGGATGATAGCGAATAGGATGCAGCGAGTATGATGGTGAGTATGATGGCGAGCTTTGTGACATGTTAGCGCAGCTCTCAGAGTGACAGAGATAGGGCCAGAAAGATGCACATACACAGTGACAAGTACCATATCAAGGAAGGTGCCGGCAGCGAGGAAGATAGCAAGTAGGACGCAGTGAGCATAATCGTGAGAAAGACCCGACGAGCATGATGGCGAGCTTTGTGACATAGTAAGCGCAGCTCTCGGAGTGACGGACAGCAGGAAGTTGTACAATACAATGTGACGAGTACGATGTCAATAAGGAGAGTAAGATGTCAATGAGGAGAGTAAGATGTCAATGAGAAAAATGTCGACGAGTAAGACATGATGAGTGTGATGGCGGCGAGTATGGTGGCGGCGAGTATGATGGCGGCGAGTATGATGGCAACGCAAAGAACGATGACGACTGATAGGACGAGGTGAAAGGAGAAGAAAACAGGGGTCTCTTTAGGAGCGATGAGCGAGCTGAACCTTGAGCGCAAGTGTTAGTAATGGCTTGGCACTTTGTATCCACATTGTACTCGTCATGTTGTATTGCACAACTTCACGCTGTCTGTCACTCCGAGAGCTGCGCTTACTATGTCACAAAGCTCACCATCATGCTTATCATGTCTTTGTTGCCAATATACTCGCCGCATCCTACTCGCTATCGTCCTCACAGCCGACACCTTCCTTGACATCATCCTCATTACTGTATATATGCATCTTACGGGCCCTGTCTCTGTCACTCTGAGAGCTGTGCTAACATGTCACAAAGCTCGTCATCATACTTGCCATCATACTCGCCATGTCCTATTCGCTATCATCCTTGCCGCTGGCCTCATCACCATCCTCCTCATAGTGGTTGTACTCATCACGTTGTGTTCATTGCGTTTTGCTCATTGCGTTGTACTCATCACATTGTGCTCATTGCGTCCTACTGATTGCATCGTGTCGTAGTTGCCAACTTTCCTTCGATTCCGACACGCAGAGCAATGCTCTGCACATTAAACTGGCATTACTACAAGTGATGATCACGGCGATGGGTGTGACACTGGGTGTTGGCTAAGGGTGTGACACTGGGTGTTGGCTAAGGGTGTGACACTGGGTGTTGGCTAAGGGTGTGACACTGGGTGTTGGCTAAGGGTGTGACACTGGGTGTTGGCTAAGGGTGTGACACTGGGTGTTGGCTAAGGGTGTAACACTGCATCAGGAAAAAAAATCTGCGTCCGGATGCACAGCCTGCGTCCGGACGCACCAGGCACTCGGGATGCTCTGGACGTACCCTGGCACGGCACATGCCGTTCCCAACGCGAAACGCAAAGACAATGTGAATTTGGACGCAGCACACCGTGGCACCGTGCATTCGGACACCGTATGCAAGGGCGCCGTGCGTCCGGACGTAGCTCGCCACAGCATCGTGCATCCGGACGCAGTTGGCACGGCATCTGCTTACCGGATGACGCCTGTCAGGGTATTTTTTTTCTGGACGCAGCCATGTCAGGGCATTTCCTTCTGGACGGAGCGTGTCAGAGCATTTTCCTTCTGAATGCAGCCGTGTCAGGGCATTTCCTACTGGACACAGCCGTGTCAGGGCATTATCCTTCTGGACGCAGCCGTGTCAGGGCATTTCCTACTGGACACAGCCGTGTCAGGGCATTTTCCTTCTGGACGCAGCTGCGTCAAGGCATTTCCTACTGGACGCAGCCGTGTTAGGGCATTTCCCTTCTGGATGCAGCCATGTCAGGGCATTTTCCTTCTGGACGCGGCTGTATCAGTGCATTTCCTTCTGGGCGCAGCCGTGTCAGGGCAAATGGTGACCAGATGACGCATATCATGGCACCGTGGTCACGCTGGCTGTCAAGGCACAGAACATCGCAGCAAGTACTCTCGTCACATTCGCAAACACGTAGTGGGTTCCAGGCATAGTGACTCAGTCCAGTTCTATTCTTTATATCTAATGTATATCTATATATGCTACTACCACACTTCACACGGAAACAAAGGAAAGTTGGCAAATACGACACGACACGTTGAGCACGACTCGATAAGCACGCACGATGAATACGACGCGATAAGCATGACGCGATGAGTATGATGACTATGAGGAGGATGGCAATAAGGACACTGGCGGCGAGGACGATAGCAAGTAGGACGCGGCAAGTATGATTGCAAGTAAGACGCGGTGAGTATGATGGTGAGCTTTATGACATGGTTAGCGCAACTCTCAGAGTGACAGACAGCGGGAAGTTGTACAATACAACGTGACGAGTACGATGTCAATGAGTGTGCTGGCGGCGAGAATGATAGCGAGTAGGCCGCGGCGAGTATGAGCGCGTGTAAGAGGCGGCGAGTATGATGTCAATCAGGGTGCCGGCGGCGAGAACGATAGCTGGTAGGACGTGGCGAGTGTGGGAGCGAGTAAGACGCGGCGGGTATGGGAGCGAGTAAGATGTGACGAGTATGATGGCGAGCTTTGTGAAAAGGTTAGCGCAGCTCTCAGAGTGACAGAGACACCGGGAAGTTGTACAATACACAGTGATGAGTACGATGTCAATTAGAGTACCGGCGGCAAGGACGATAGCGAGTAGGACGCGTCGAGTATGCGAGCGAGTAAGATGTGGCAAGTATAATGGCGAGTAAGACGCGACGAGTATGATGGCGAGCTTTGTGACATGGTTAGTGCAGCTCTTAGAGTGACAGACAGCTGGAAGTTGTACCATACAACGCGATGAGTACGATGTCAATGAGGGTGCCGGCGGCGAGAACGATAGCGAGTAGGAGGCAGCGAGTATGAGAGCTAGGAAGATGCGGCGAGTATAAGAGCAAGTACGACGTGGCGAGTACGATGGCAATGGAAAGCGCCAAGCCATTACTAATGCTTGCGCTTTCGCAAGGTTCGGCTCACTCATCACTCATAGACCCCTCTTTTCTTCTCCTTTCATCTCGCCCTACTCGTCGACATTTTCCTCATCAACATTTTACTCGTCGCGCCTTTCTCGCAACGTTACTTGCCGCCATCCTCCTCGTCGACATTGTACTCATCACCTCGTATTGTACCACTTCCCACCGCTGTTCCTGTCACTCTCAGAGGTGTGCTAAACAATTCACAAAGCTCGCCATCATACTCGTCGCGTCTTTCTCGCCACCATACTCGCCGCATTTTACTCGCTCTCATACTCGCCGCGTCTTACTCACTATCGTCCTCGCCTCCAGCACCCTCATTGACATCGTACTCCTCACTGGGTATTGTACAACTCCCTGGTGTCTGTCACTCTGAGAGCTGAGCTAACCATGTCACAAAGCTCGCCACATACTCACCGCGTCTTACTCACTCCTATACCCGCAGTGTCCTACTCGCTCCCACACTTGCCACGTCCTACCTGCTATCGTTCTCGCCGTCTGCACCCTCATGGACATCATACTCGCTGCGTCCTAGTCACCGCGTCCTACCCGCTATCGTTCTCGCCGCCGGCACCCTGATTGACATCATACTCGCCGCCTCTTACGCGCACTCATACTCGCCGCGGCCTACTCGCTATCGTTCTCGCCGCCGGCACCCTCATTGACATCGTACTTGTCACGTTGTATTGTACAACTTTCCGCTGTCTGTCACTCTGAGAGCTGCGCTAACCATGTCACAAAGCTCGCCATCATACTCGCCACATCCTATTTGCTATCGTCCTCGCCGCCGGCGTCCTCATCGCCATCCTCCTCATAGTCGTCGCGCTCATCGTGTTGTGCTCATCGCGTTGTACTCATCGCGTTGTGCTCATCGCGTTGTGCTCAAGGTGTCGTGTCCTATTTGCCAACTTTCCTTTGTTTCCGCGCGAAGTGTGGTAGTAGCATATATAGATGTACATTAGATATAAAGAATAGAACTGGACTGAGTCACTATGCCTGGAACCCGCTGCGTATTTGCGAATAGAGGCAAGTATTTGCTACGATGTTCTGTACCTTGACAGCCAACGTGACTGTGGTGCTATGACATGTATCATCCGGACACCATTTGCCCTAACCTGGCTGTGTCCAGAAGGAAAATGCCCTGACACAGCAGCATCCAGAAGGAAAATGCCCTAACACGGTGTGTCTGTAGGAAAATACCCTGACACGGCTGCGTCCAGAAGGAAAATGCGCTGACACCGTGTGTCCGTAGGAAAATACCCTGACACGTCTATGTCCAGAAGGAAAATGCCCTGCCACGCTCCATCCAGTAAGCAGTCGCCACGGCAAGCTGCGTCCGAATTCACATTGCCTGTGCATTTTGCGTTGGGAGCGGTATATACACTGCCACAGTGTATCCAGAGCGTCCTAAGCGCCTGGTGCATCCGGATGCACATTTTTTTTCCTGATGTGTTGCGAGAATGGTTAAAAGAAATGCTGAGAACTGGAAAAATCCAATGATCCACCTCTCAAGCAGGGTTGCCCATTCTATTTGTACCAAAGCCAAATGGGCAAGATCTCCAACTGTGCGTGGATTACCAAGCTTTGAATCACATCACCATCCCCAACCTCTACCCAATGCCACTAATGCAGGAACTGCAGGCAAGGGTGTTACATGTGAACAAATGATCGTGGGGAGATAGCGACGTAATGGCATCTGGTGGCTAGACCGAAGAGGCTCAAACCACGGCCGGAGGAAGATCGGAGGCTCTAGGTGGGAGATAAGGGAACAGAGTTAAACTCTTGGCCGAGACACCAGCCATAAGAGTTTAAACTCTGGGAGGAGGGATTAAGTTTGTGCAAACGAGAGGGACCCGGTAGAGCTAACGGCACCAGGCCTTTGAGATCGCAGGGCCCCCCTCCACCGAGATCAAAGAGGTAGCCCCGTCACAGCTCTAGGCCATGATACCCCACTCAGCCGCATGGCCCTCATGCAGCAAAAGCAAACGAAACCTCATCTCCTCTATCTACACCCCAGCCAGAACCAATGAACCCTCCCACACCCCTCCAAGGTAAAAAGGTACTTCGCTGGAATCCAAGTCCGAGTCACTGCCTCTCACTCATGTCGCCCAAATGATAAAAGGGAAGAAGTTTCCAGCCCAGGTCGACAAAACTGCAGCACGAACATCCTCACCAAAAACACTACCGCCGAAACCCACACACAAGATCTAAGATTATTCCGTTGTGAATGATCGAAAGTAGCCTGATTACCTTTGATTCTCGCGGCACTCCGGTAACGAGACAACCCTAGTGTCACACTATAATGGTCTGATCCAATAATCAACCTACTTGACAACGGATGCCCTCGTTTGAGCAAGATCATCACTTCTTACTTGAACTATCCAATGTACTCGAACCAAAAGAGAAATACACACTCGATCACATCTTCTACGCGATCGACAAAGAAATTGCAAATTACGAACTGTGAGAAGAATTCATCGATGGACCCATTCCTCTCGAAACAATTGACTGTACCCCTGAAAACTGGTATACTCAGTACTGGAGCAACTGCATGCTCAATAATATAGGTACGGAGCTCGACAGATACGAATTCCGCGAAATCTGTGACTATACCCTTTACGACAACGAAACGATCTACACAGGACACTTCCTGGACCTTCACTAAAAATGACTACCTCATCGGACTTCAATATGCTCCGCCTCAAAGCCCCCAGGGACCTACTCCAGATCACCGACAGAACACCCATGACAGAACAAGTCGTGGAAATGGCTAACTCAGTGGTTTGGGTCTGAACCATGGTGAGGCAGCAGCGACAGGCAGAATTCAATCTGAAACAGCTCACTGAGCTATATAGCAACACCATCGACCGAACTGACCAGCGCATACAACCTATCGAACAGGATTACTATGTGTTGGCGGAAGGCACCAGATATGTATATGACCGAGTAAACGCTAACGAGAAAATCGCAGAAGAATGGATCCGCAGCGAGTTGGCCCATGCAGTGAACGCATACCAAACGCTGGCCCAAAAGGTCGGGCAGGCAATTGTCAAGTGAAGGACCGAAGCCAACCAGCGCCAGATATATCAAGCTACCCAGCTCACCTGAGTGAACGACACGCTGGCCTTCCTGGGAGAAGCCAACACCACCAGAGGACAACACCTGGCCACCTTCCAAGGCAACGTAGAGCTATGGGCAGCAGGCCACCGAAGGAAGATGACCAAGGTGGAGTGAGAATTACGGCAAGCACGCGAAGAAATTGGGCAAATTGCAACCCGAATTCCCCTACCTGGGTCTCCAAACCCAAGAGCCCCAACACCGGAACAGCTGCAGCTCTGGCGCAGTCCAGCCAGACCCTCTAGCACCAGTGCTCCCACAGCTCCAAACGTGCCACATCCACTGCCAACCTGCCCGCCATTGCGGAGTCCCATTTGGCTACCCTTCTTTCCGCCTATGAGGAGAACACGGCCACCAGCCATTCCAGCCATCCCAGTGGGCCAGGTCACACCCCCAGGTTGGAGAAACCCGCATGGAGCAGGCAAAGGCAGACCTCCTTCAAGCCCACCATCGGAACCCCCGTCTCCACTGCTGCCACCAACACCGTCGCCTCTAGAGTCCCCACCAAGGAACCAGCGACCAACGTTCACACCACAGGAACTGGTACAACTAGTGGCAGAAGGCATGGCCAGAGCCCAACAATACGCAGAACCAAGGCCCGGAAGGACACATACCTCCTGTCTGAAAACAGAAAACCCGGAAAAATTTGATGGGAAAGATATGACGGCCTTCAACCAATGGTGGGAGTCGGTCACCATGTATCTAGGAATCTACCCAGAAACTGTGGACCGACAGAAGATCACCAGGGTCAGAATACTTCTAACCAATACGACCCTGGTCTGGCATCTATACAGGTAGAGGGAACTATGGGATAACAATACCTGGGTCAACTACTCGGCAGCCATCTGGACTGAGTATCATAACGAAAGAGAAGCAGCAGATGCTCAGTTGAAGTTGGGGCAACTGAAATTCCAAGGATCAATCAGGATGTACATGATGGAGTTTTGCGTCCTTAACAACTTCGCGCGGGCTTCAGGGGAAAGTCTAAGGGAGAAGATCGACGTGGCAATGCCGGATAGCATCCTGCATATGCGTTTTAATTAGAACCCGAAGGACCTCATTGAGGATAAGCAGTTCCTTCATGCCACCTACCGAGCCGGCAAACAGGTCGAAAAGAAGAAGGCCCTAAAAGGAGCAAGAGATGCAGTACGGGCAACACAGCCACCCAAGGATGACTGGAAAAAGGACGGTCAGAACCGGGGGAGTTCTGACACTACCTGAAAGGGTAAGGAAACCACGAAGGAACCAAGGAACGACAAGCCCCAGGAGACCGAAAAGAAAAGCCAGTACAGCTGCTCCGACAGATGGACGTCCAAAGAAGCAGCATTGACGGGTGTACTGGCCAGAGAAAGGGAAGAATATGGTCGAAGCCAGGAGGATTGCTGGAGGTGTGGCAGAAGCAGACACAGGACTTACGAATGCTTCTCGTTCAACACCAGAAAGGGAACCACCCTACACCCAGCTCTGTGGAAGGCAACAGCCGTAACTTAGGGGAAGAGGAAGCATTCGAAGGAACCCAAGACACAGCCCGCAAAATAACAACAGAAAATAGCGGCGGTGGAGACAATGGATACCGGCACTGTGGCACCGCTGTGGGAAGACTCTAAATCGGATTTTTAGGAGGCCAAGGGATGCCGTAACCCAAGGCCCTAGCTTGTGGAATAACTCAAAAACAGGAGAATGAGGAATGAAGTGCCGGAACCCTGCCCAAAAAATCGAGGAAACCTGCAAGTGGTAGCTGTATAGTATCAAAGACTATACAGGTAATAGCATCCCCGAGGCAGGACAGTTCTACACAGAGACCCTACAACTGCAACATTGAAGGCACTACACGAGGGAAAGATTCGAAGTATCCCAAATGGATCCCGATATTGACATCATCCTCCCCTTCAGCTGGATATCGGAGCACCCACTACAGAGCACCTCGACGAATCAGAAAATCCGGTTCAACAACCTGCCATGCCTGGAAAAGTGCACCCAGCATGAGACAGGCTGGTTCACGCTGACTTGAGATGACACAGTGGCCACAGACCCGACAGCCCATGTCATCGGTTATGCCTCAGAGGTAACAGATGCAGACCCCCTGGAAACAGTACCAGTAAAGTTCCGCCAATACCTAGGGATAATGAGGAAAGAAGCCGCAGACGCCCTGCCAGAATACTGACCCTACGACTGCAAAATCAATCTCCAAGAAGGAAGCATGGTGCCATGGGGACCTATATACCCGCTGTCAGAAGAAGAACTCCAGACTCTCCAGGAATGGCTGAAGGGTATGGAACGAACAGGGAGGATCAAGCGCTCCACATCACCCTTCGAATCACCGATCCTCTTCGTACCCAAACTCCACGGATGGGGACTCCGCCTATGTGTTGACTACCAAGCTTTAAACCGCATCACGATCCCCAACCGATACCCGCTGCTGCTGATGCAAGAGCTACAAGACCGGGTCCTGGGGGCCCAATGGTTCACAAAAATGGACCTCAAGTACGGGTTCCACCTCATCCGGATGAGCAAAGGCGATGAATGGAAAAGCGCATTTCAAACCCGATATGGACTATTCGAGTTCCAGGTGATACTGTTCGGACTAACCAATGCCCCATCCACCTTCCAGGATATGATGAACCCCATGTTCTCGGATATGTTGGATGTCAGAGTACTAGCTTACATGGATGACATACTAGTCTACGCTGATACCGAAGAAAGACACGACAACATGGTTAAGGAAGTCCTCAGAAGATTACAGGACAACAGCCTAACAATCTCCCCAGAAAAATGCGTCTGGAGGGTCCAGAAAGTCGAATTCCTAGGCTACATCATCGGCAGGAATCGGATAAAAATGTCAGAGGAAAAGGTGAAGGCGGTTCTGAAGTGGAGGTCACCGGAAACACTAACAGAAGTCCAATCCTTCTTTGGCTTAGCCAACTTCTACCGACGGTTCATCCAGGATTACTCAAGAGTAGCAAGGCCCCTCACGGCGTTAACAAAAAAGGAACAAGGAAAGGGATGGACCTGGAACCCAGAAGCGGAAGCTGTCATTGTGGAACTCTAGCAGCGATTCATCTCGGCCGCAATTCTGGCCCAATTCGACCCAGCGAAACTGGTCATGATTGAAACAGATACCTCAGACTTCGCGATAGGCACTGTCCTATCACAACGGGATGAGGAAAACTGCCTGCACCCAGTTGCCTTCCATTCAAGGAAATTCCAACCCACGGAAATCAACTACGAAATCCACGACAAAGAACTTCTGGCAGTAGTGGATGCCTTCAAGCACTGGAGGCGTTTGTGATACTGGGGTTGGATCGTAACCAGAGTGTAGAGAGAATCAAAGGTAATCAGGCTACTTTCGATAATTCACAGCGGAATAATCTTAGATCTTGTGTGTGGGTTCAGTGATAGTGTTGGTGAGGATGTTCGTGCTGATTTTCCCTTCCGTCGGGCGGAAAACCTGTGTCTTATATCGGAGCGGCGCTGGTGTGAGAAATGGTGACTCGGATTTGGATTCCCCCGCGGTGCATAGACCCCGTGGGCGACTCATTGGCCCTGGCAGGGTGTCGAGAAGGGGAGATGAGGTTTCATGCAAGCGGGTAGGGTGCTTTCCCTACCGGACTCTCGTCCGTGCGCCATCAGCAGGCGACGTGGCATCTCCTCCTTTCGGGGGAGGGGTCATAGCCCAAGTCTGGCGGTCCGTGCGCCATCAGCAGGCGACGTGGCATCCCCTCCTTTTCGGGGGAGGGGTCATCGCCCAAATATCTCGTCGTTTGCAATCTTCCCCTCACCTGCGGAGATACGTGTCTTAGGTTAGTCTCGGCCGTAACCTCATCTCCGGACCTTATCTCCGTCCTAGACTCTCTGGGTGCGTTCCGTCATCCTTACGCCCTCCTTTCTGGCTTAGCTACGCACGACAAGATTTTTCAGGTGTAATACTACCTTTCCTCTCCCTTAGCCTCGTCCCGAGCGCTTAACACTTCTCTATCTAGGTAGCCCGTCTCTTTCTCAGTATTTTATTTATTTATATATATTTTTCTTTGGGAATCTTTGGTAAGATCCCGTGACTGCAGTCCTCCTCCCCTGCAGCCCTTCCAGTCACCGGATCAGGACATCATTCTCTGTAATCCGGTGGTTGGGCCCTTGGAGTAGGCCGGTGCGTACTCCTACATCGATGACTCCTGCCGGGCAGCCGCATTCGTAGAGACGAAAGCACCAGTTTTCCCAGTGTGGATCCTGTCGACCTTTGGCTGGGGTACGTGGAAGGAGTGACCAAGCCCAAACAAGCCAGACGAGCCAATGGTGTGCAAATAGAGGTGTCCGTCTGCTGCCAGGATCCACCACCTGTTGGTGGTTTCATTCTCCGCGGCAATTACCCCGGCGTGGGGTCGTTCCGGCCGTCTCTGGCTAGATCGGTCGCTCGCAGACGAGGAGCATATGATGTTTTTCCGGACTTGAGACACGTGGAACGAGTGACCTTCTCGACTCAGGGTTCGTGCCCGGGTGCACTTCTCGCCCCTCGTAGGTGTACATACAGAGGTGTGTCGTACCGAACACCTACGGCTCTCGTCCAATCAAGTCCGACGTATCCTTTTGACGGGTAGTCGTGTCTGAGCCCGAGAAGCGGGTCTTTCTTCGTTCGGTGCCCGAGATGCGGGTCTTTCTTCGTTTGTGTGTGCGCGTGTCAGAGGGAGTCTTCTAGCCCCTTCATTCCTCACTACCGCTCGTGCTTCGAGGGCCCTTTTACGGACATTCCATCTAGGCGTCGGCGAGTCGGTAGTCCCTCTGCGCATCTGGATTTCGTTGGTGAAACTCTCAGAGTGTCTCTAGGCCACCTGCTGAAAAGTTGTCGAATGGTTCTTCCGTTCAGTCTTTGCGTTCCGGATAGTTGAGCCATTTGACGAGGTATAGGATTCTTTTGTTATTTCCTCGGCCGCGTTCGACCGACGACATAACTTCATCGACGTCATATTCCTCTGACTGTTCGATGTCGTCAGCCTCTCGGAGTACCTTTGACGGGTCCGGTGTTGCTCGGTGCTCGCTGGTTTGGTAAGGTTCTAGCAGCGAGACGTGGAAGACGTTGTGGATCTTCCATTTCTGTGGCAGCGTGAGGCGGACGGCCAGGGGGGAGACGATTTTCTCGATCTGAAAGGGACCATGGTTCTTGTGGTCCCGTTTCTTCGAGGGGCGGCGCGTTTTGATGTTGCGTCCGTTGAGCATTACCAAGTCTCCTACTTGGTATGCCGGGGGTTCTTTTCGCACCGGGTCGGTGTATCGGCGCATTCGCTCCTGCGCGTCTTCCAGCCCTTTTCGGGACTTGTCGTGTACAGCGTGCATCCAGTGGGCATAGATTTTGCTCCCTGGGTTCCGAGGTTCCGTTGACGCTGGGTTCATGGCCGCTGGGTGGAAGCCATAGTTAGCGTAGAATGGAGACATACCATTGCCTATGGTGGTCGAGTTGTTGTAGGCGAACTTGGCCATCGGCAGCAGGCGTACCCAGTCATCCTGTTCCTTGCTGACGAATGCCCGGAGGTAGGCTTCGATCGTCTGGTTGAGCCGCTCTGTCTGTCCGTCGGTCTGCGGATGGAACGCGGTTGACATCCGGGGCCGGATTGCCGAGAGTCGTAGGGACTCCTTCCAGGTTTCCGAGGTAAACCTGGAGTCACGGTCTGACACAATATCAGCGCGGAGGCCGTGATACTTCCATATTTCTCGGGCAAAGATGACGGCCAGATCTGCCACTGTTTTTCCCTCTTTTTTCAAGGGGAGAAAGTGCGTCATCTTGGTAAACCAATCGATGATTACCCATAGCTGGTCGCAATCTTCTGAGACTGAGAGTTCCGTAATCAAGTCCATTGCTATGGATTGCCAGGGGGCGTAGGGTTGTTCTAGCGGGGAGGACAGCCCACATCAGCAAAAAAATGAAAAGTTGAGGTATATTGCTTTTTTTCGAAGTGAGACACAAATTTTAAATTTCCCTTCTCGGTGTTTTAGTTGAAATAAAAGAGATTATTTTTTTCCAAATCCTTATGGGAGCAAAATATAACTTCTCTCTTACAGAAGCTTAATAAAGCTTAATAAAGCTTACGGAAGCACCGGGAGCACCGGGAGCATTTTTCGAGTTTTTGCTGATGCATAGGGTTGGTGTCGGGATGCCTTGTTTTTCTGGCATTCCGGGCAGCTTCTGACAAAGTCGATGATCCGTTCGTTGATTTTTGGCCACCAGAAGTTTCGTCGGATTAGTTCGATGGTCTTATCCTGCCCCATGTGTCCGGCCACCTTTGTGTCATGTTCTGATTCCATAATCCTCTGCACCAGGCCCTTCGGTATCCAGAGTAGGTTTCGTCGGTACAGTAGGTTGTTTTTGCAATGTACTTCCTTGACCCTTCGGTCCTTCGGCGACGGTTCCTTCGATGCCGCTTCCTGTTTCTTTGCCTGTTCGTAGGCTTCGTCCTTCTTCCCTTCTTCCCTGACGTCTGCCAGGAATTCCTTTGTCCACTTGCTTTCCAGGAGTGATGACAGTCGTGCCGAGGAACAGATGAATGATCGCGTTAGACGGTCCTCAAAGTTATTTTTTCCCAAAACGGTCGTGATCGGCTAGTTTTCTACCCCCCCCTTTTCAGGGCGGTACTCCGAATGCCTTGACAACGCGTCTGGCTTCCCGTTTTGTGTTCCTGGTCGGTAATAGATTCTGAAGTCGATACCGGCTAGTTCCTGAGCCCATCGTGCCTGACCTCGATTCAAGACTTTGGTTGTTGTGAAGTATTCTAAGTTTTGATGATCCGAATACACCAGGACTTGGTGCATTGCTCCTTCACAATAGCGCCTCCAATGTTTGAAGGCGTCCACTATTGCTAAGAGTTCCTTGTCGTGGATTTCGTAATTGATTTCCGCGGGCTGGAACTTCCTTGAGTGGAACACCACTGGGTGTAGTCGGTTTTCCTCGTCCTTTTGTCATAGCACTCCTCCCAACGCAAAGTCTGAGGCATCGGTTTCGATAATGACTGGTCATTGGGCGTCGAAGTGGGCCAGGATCGGTGCTGTCGTGAACCGCTTTTTTAGCTTGTTGAAGGCTCTTCCTGCCTCAGGGTTCCATGACCATCTTTCCGTTTTCTTTGTTAATTCCGTCAGGGGTCGCGCCACTCTTGAGTAGTCCTTGATAAATCGTCAGTAGAAGTTGGCGAACCCTAGGAAGGACTGGGTCTCGCTCAGAGATTTGGGTTCTTCCCAACTGAGTACTGCTTCCACCTTTTCTTGAGACATTGCGATTCCATTTCTCCCAATGACATAACCCAGGAATTCCACTTCCTGGGCTTTCCAGAGGCATTTTTCTGGGGAGACTGCTAACCCCTGGGCCTGCAGTCTTCCCAAGACTTCCTTAACTAGGCGGTCGTGTTCTTCCTCGGTTTTGGCGTAGGTTAATATGTCGTCCATGTATGCCAGAACTCCGACGTCTAGTAGATCCGATAAGATGTGATTCATCATGTCTTGGAAGGTGGATGGGGTGTTGGTTAAGCCGAAGGGCATTACTTGGAACTCGAATAATCCATATCGGGTTCTGAAAGCCATCTTCCATTCGTCCCCTTCCTTGACTCGAATGAGATGGAATCCGTTTTTCAGGTCCAGTTTTGTGAACCACTACGCGCCTTGGACTCAGTCCTGTAGCTCCTGCATGAGTGGTAGCGGGTATCGGTTAGGGATCGTTATCTTGTTCAGTGCTCGGTAGTGGACGCACAAGCGTAGCCCTCTTCCGTGTGGTTTGGGGACAAAGAGTATTGGTGAACCGGCGTGGGATGTCAAGCGTTTGATTTTTCCAGTTAGCTCCATCTCCTTTAGCCATTCCCGAAGCGTTTGGAGTTCCTCTTCTGATAGTGGGTAGATGGGTCCCCAGGGTGCTGTCTCGCCTTCTTTGAGGTTGATCTTGCAGTTGTAGGGTCGATGCTGGGGGAGGGCGTCCGCCGCCTCCTTCCCCATTATTCCCAGGTACTGTCGGAATTCCATTGGGACTCGTTCCCTTGCGTCTTTGTCGACGGCCGATACATAACCGATGATCTGGGCTTGGGGGTTTCTTGCCACCTCTTCATCCCATACCAGGGAGAACTCACCGGTTTCGAACCTGGTGCAGCTGGCCAGGCACCGGGCACTGTGGAACCTTATTTCCTGGTTAGTCCAGGCGCCTTGTGGTGGATGTGTCGTTATCCAGTCAAAAGGGAGGAAGGCATCGATTCCCAGTTCCATTGGTGAGATTTCGAATCTCTCCTTGGAGTAATGTTTTCGGTGTTGGAGTAGCATGGGTTCCGTATGGAACTGCCCTGCTCCTTTAACCCTCTCTCCGGTATAGTTCTCTATGCTGTGAGGTTGCTGATGCGCCTTCTTCTTGATCCCGAGCTTCTCCCCTGTCTGCTGATTGAGGAGCGCAACGGAGCAACCAGTGTCCAGTAGTACCCGGATCTGGTGTCCTTTCTCCCTCACATGTAGTATCATGGTGATGATTGGTCGCGTACCGCCGTGGACTGTTCTTTTTTTTGCCGGAGTTCCAGCGCTTGGTTCCCCATTTTTCCGTTTCCTAGATAGTCCACATATTATCGTCGAGGTCTTAGGCTGCAGCTGTTCCCGACCTCTTAAAAATCCGAGTCGGATTCTTCCCACAATGGTGCTACCGCATCCGTTTCCATGGTCTCCACTGCCGTGACTTTTTGTTGTTTGGTTGCGGGGGCCTCCCCGCCCTTTTCGTCTTCTCTTCCCCGTTTTTGTCCGGCTGCCGCTACCTTCCAAGGGGCTTTTGGTAGCGCGGTTCCTTGCAACTTGTTGAATGAGAAGCATTCGAAGGTTCTGTGCCCAGGTCGTCCACATCGCCAGCAATCGTCGCGGTTTTGGAAGTATGCCTCTTGTTCTTTTTGCGGGACTCCTCTCAGGGCTTCCTCCTTTGAGCCCCAGTGGTTCCTTCCTCCCCACCATTCCCGGGTTTTTTCGGTGCTTTGTTCCGGTCCTTTTTTGTCTGGGTTGTCCTTTTTTGCTTCCTCCTTTCATTTATCATCCTTCTTTCCTTCCTGCCTTGGAGCGGGTCCTCCTTTCAAAGCTTCTCTAGCTGCTTTGAGTGCCTTTTTCTTTTCCACCTGGATTCCCGCTCGGTAGGTGGTGCTCATGAAGCCTTGATCGTCCGTGGGCTTGTTCGGGTTCTGGTTGAACCGCATGTCCAGGATGCTGTCCGGCATTGCTAGGTCGATTTTTTCTTGCAGGCCTTCCCCTGTTGCTTTTGCGAAGTTATTCAGGGCCCGGAACTCGGTGAGGTAAGTACGGATCGATCCTTGGTACTTTAGCTGCCCTAGTTTAAGTTGGGCGTCGGCTGCTTCCCATTCGTTGCGATATTCTGCTTGAATGGCTGCCGCATAATTGACCCAGGTGTCATTTCCCTTTAGCTCGCAGAAGCACTGTAGGTGCCATACCAGAGCCGTATCTGAAAGTATGGTCCCTACCCAGGTAATTTTCTGTTGATCCCCTGTTTCCGGGTAGAACCCCAGGAACATGGTGACTGCTTCCCACCACTGATTGAAGGGGGTCGAGCTCTTTCCGTCGAAGGCTTCCGGGTTCTTTATTTTTAATCGGCCGATATTGCCCTGTTTGGGCCGCGTCGGTCGGTCTTGCCGAGCCCTTTCGACTCCTTCGGCGACTAGCCGTACGAGGTCCTGCGTAGTAATTGTAGGCGCAGGGTTCCTAGGTGGCGAAGGAGAGTGGTGGTGCTGGAAAGGCGGTCTGGGTGGTTCGGACAGTGGTCCCGAAGGGGGTCCTACTGACGATCCGGGTGGCGTTGAGGGGGGATTTCCTCCTTGCCCTGCCGTGGGCTCAGGTGCTGGTGGTCTTGGGGACATATGGCGCCTGAGTTGCTCCAGCCGTTGCCTTATCTCCGGCGTTGTGGGTACCGCTGGGGGCCTTTGTTGTCGGCGCATCGGTCCCGGGTTTAGGCGCAGCGGGCTTCACAGCGCTGGTTGCGAGTGGACTGATGGGGCGCTGGTGCTGGTCTGCCAGGTGGGGCTTCTCCATGCAGGTGGCCCCACTGGCATTGGTGGTGTTGCGGGTAGCGGGATCCTGGCCGCAATGTGTTGGATTTCTGCTCTTGCCTCCCGGAGTTGGTTTTCCAGGGTGGCTACCCGGTTCTGGTGTGCAGTCCCCCATAGTTCCACGTTCCCTTGAAAGTTGGCCAGGTGTTGATTTCGAGCCGTGTTGGCTTCCGCCAGGAAGGACAGGGCATCATTTACCCGAGCCAGCTGAGTGGCCTGACATATTTGTCGCTCGTTGGCCTCATTGGTGCGCTCGATAATGGCTTGCCAGATGTTTCTGGCAAGGAATTGGTACGCATTTGCTGCACTTGACAGCTCGCTGCGTATCCATTCCTCTGCTATTTTCTCGTTAGCGTTGACTCGGTCAAATACGTACCTAGTGCCTTGCGCTAAGGTCTGGTAGGCTTGCTCGATCTCACTCGTTCGTTGGTCAGTTCTGTCGTAGGCGTCTCCGCACAGCTCTGTAAGCCGTTGTAAGTCACTTTCGGCCTGCTGTTGCTGGCGCACCAGAGTTCTAACCCAGACTGCGGGATTGGCTATTTCCACTGCTTGCTCCGGTCTTGGTGATCCGTCAGTGATTTGAAGCAGGTCACGGGGGGCTTCGAGCCGGAGCATGTTGAAGTCCGAAGAGGTCGTCATGGCTTAATGGAGGTCCAGGAAGTGTCCTGTGTAGATGGTTTCGTCGTCAGTGAAGTAATAGTCACCGAGATGCCGAAGCTCATCTTCTGTGAACTCGGCGTTCTTGTGGCTGTAGGCGCAGTTGAACCAATATTGCGTATACCTGTTCCAGGTCTTGTGGTCGCCTTCTTGGTATGGAGTGGGGATAGGTCCGTCGATGAGTGAATCCCACTGTTCGTAGCTGGCTAACTCGCGATTGATTGATTGGAACGTGTAGTCGAAGGAGTACTGAGACTTAGGATCCAACAAGGTAGATAGTTCGAGTAGGTAGAGGTGGTCTTCGAAGTAGGTGTCGTCGAAGCAAGTCATGAAAGTAGGGTGATTTTAAGATCGAGATTATAGTGTAACACTGGGGTTGGGTCGTAACCAGAGTGTAGAGAGAATCAAAGGTAATCAGGCTACTTTCGATAATTCACAGCGGAATAATCTTAGATCTTATGTGTCGGTTCGGTGGTAGTGTTGGAGAGGATGTTCGTGCTGATTTTCCCTTCCGTCGGGCGGAAAACCTGTGTCTTATATCTCAGCGGCGCCGGTGTGAGAAATGGTGACTCGGATTTGGATTCCCCAGAGGTGCATGGACCCCGTGGGCGACTCATTGGCCCTGGCAGGATGTAGATAAGGGGAGATGAGATTTCATGCAAGCGGACGGGGTGCTTTCCCTACCGGACTCTCTTCCGTGCACCATCAGCAGGCGACGTGGCATCCCCTCCTTTCGGGGGAGGGGTTATAGCCCAAGTGTGGCGGTCCGTGCGCCGTCAGCAGGCGACGTGGCATCCCCTCCTTTTCGGGGGAGGGGTCATAGCCCAAACATCTCGTCATTTGCAATCTTCCCCTCACCTCCGGAGATACGTGTCTCAGGTCCGTCTCGGCCGTAAGCTCATCTCCGGACCTTATCTCCCTCCTAGACTCTCTGGGTACGTTCCGTCATCCTTACGCCCTCCTTTCTGGCTTAGTTACGCACGACGAGATTTTTCAGGTATAACAGCGTTATTGCCAAGGAGCAACCCACCCGGTTCAGGTTTTCTCTGATCACCACAACCTGGAGTACTTCACTACAACCAAAGTGCTAAACCGACGACAGGCACGATGGGCCCAAGAACTGGCCGACATTGACTTCAAGATATTTTACCGACCAGAGACCAAAAACAGAAAACCAGATGCACTATCCAGACGTTCGGAGTACCGCCCTGAAAAAGGGGGGGTAGAAAACCAGCTGATAACATCAGTTTTAGGAAAAAATCACTTCGAAGAACGACTATCGTGCTCATTCATCTGTTCGTTGGCCAGGTTAGCATCGCTTCCGGCTAGGAAATGGTTAAAGGAATTTCTAGCAAAGATTGAAGAAGAAGGGAAAAAGGACGAAGCCTACCAGAAGGCAAAAAAGGAAGCGGTGTTGGAAGAAGCAGCGCCGAAAGACTGAAAGGCCAAGGAAGGAATTCTGGAAGTCAGAGAAGGACTGCTGTATCAAAGAAACTGTAACGGCGGCGGTTCTCCAAGGTACTCGCGTGAGTTCTGGTGACGCAAGCAGGAGCGGGTGCGGAAACGGGGGGGGGGGGGGGGAAACGGGAACGGGAACGCGAATGGGAACGGGAACGGGAGACCGAGACGGACAGAGTCAGACGGACGTGTCGGACCAGAACGGACAACATCAGACGGACGTGTCGGACAGGGAGACGGACAGCGTCGGACTGACGTGTTGGACAGAGAGACGGACAGCGTCGGACGGACGTGTCGGACAGGAATGGGCAACGTCAGACGGACGTATCGAACAGAGAGACGGACAGCGTCGAACGCACGTGTCGGACAGGAACGGACAACGTCAGACGGACGTGTCGAACCGAGAGACGGACAGCGTCGGACGGACGTGTCGGACAGAGATGGGCAGCGATAGACGAGGGTCGCCGATACGGAGATACGGAAACGGAGGATACGGAGGAAATGGAGACGAGGTTGATATTCCGAATAGAATACAAGAGGTTGCATGAAGAGAAGAAGAAGACAAAACACGGGAGACAGCCCTCCTTATATACACAGTTCTCGCAACTCCCATACGTCC
>Ga0307508_10001979_pt1 | contig 22393 bp, 20 predicted proteins | sample 9_EM_MG_FD_203089 | JGI IMG/M metagenome (GOLD analysis project Ga0307508, IMG submission 203089) | Populus trichocarpa ectomycorrhiza microbial communities from riparian zone in the Pacific Northwest, United States - 9_EM | ecosystem: Host-associated > Plants > Roots > Unclassified | place...
GATCTCCTACCTAGACTCCCTGACATCATTACCCGTGCTTCAGAGGGCAACTAGTGTCCCTCTGAAGGCCCGTGATGAGTCTCCCTTGCTACTTACTCTTAGCTAATTGTTTTTAAGGTGTAACACTGGGCGATATCTCTCATTTGCTGGAATGGACTTGTTTGTATTCGGAACTGCAGAACTGGCGTTGTGAATTTTCCACTGCAAACGTTTACTAATGTAAGTAAACATCTACAATGACAACAAGCAAACCTGCGACATCTCCGACATCACCAAATGGTACCGAAAAGAGCGAGAAAGAAGTTGATTCACGTTCATCTCTTGGGCTTCCCCAGGATGGGTGGAATAGGTTCAAAAAGTGCGAGAGTTCCTCCAGGACGGGTTACCAAATTCGTGAGTAAAGGAGCTGCGAAGCTGGTGCTGCGTGAGTAATGGAACTGCGGAGCTGGTGCTACATAATTGGCTGCATGCTAACGGTGACTCCAATCATGCTGCAGGTGAAGAAGTGCCTGAGGGAATCGCCGCTGAGCCCTTCGGATTGGGTGACGATATCAACCTGCAACACCAGGACCAACAGGCAGATGGGGAACCCGAGTTCACCACCCACCAAAGAACCAGATCGTCTGCGAATGAGCGGGAATGTCGAGCAGCGAATTGAGAATGCACCGAAGCAGTACTTGCCGATGTGATGGTGAAGGATGCACTTCCGCTGTTACACCCGAGGGTAACAAGGGGAAAAAGATACAAGAAGAAAGGTAGCCGAACGGTGAGTCACGTGACTAGAGTCCCTGTTGAACGTCTCGGGGCCTCGGAAAGCAGTTCGGCAAGAACAGGTAGAGCGGAGGGTAACCTCGACGGGTGATGGATCTTAGGCCAGCCCGTCGGGTAGACCCAATGCACTGCCGACTCTTGTAGCCGCTGCATACGAGAACGAGATAAGGGAGAAAAACTAGCTTCCTGCAAGTCACACGCCATAAGCGGGGTCCTTGTCGCAAGACAGGTCTGGGAGAGTCTAGACGGGAGATAAGACCCGGAGTTAGGACCTTACAGCCGAGACGAGCGGACGAAAGGATAACTCCGGAGCGGGGCCAGCGGCAAACTAGGCGGGACGGCGAGCTCCGAAAGAGTTACGACCGATCCTGACTAGGACCTCAATACGAAGCCTGCATAGTCCGAAAGACTAGCGTCGTGGGGAATACGAGGTCGCCGACTGTTAGCCTCCACCCTTATCGCTAGGACCGGTCAGGGCCAACCTCACCCATGAGCGGAACTCCTTGAGACCGCGCGTCTTGGAACCGGGATCCACGGCGTGACGATGGGAAGAGGAACCACGTGACCAAAAGGAAAAAGGCATATATACCGCATGAAAAACTCTTCTCGATTCCCCATCCTCGGATACCACACTCACGAAACACCCCGACACGACGAACCTAAGATTATTCCGCGGTGAATAAAGAAATCGAACCTGACTTTACGAATATCTTTACCTCCACCTCCGTACTCGCGTACCCAGGTGTCACACTATAATCTTGGTTCACAAGTCACCTTCGATTCACATCGGCACCACGAATGCCCTCGTTCGAACAAGATCACTTCTTTCTTCTCGAACTAGCAAACATCTTTGAACCACTCTCCTCCCAGCACTTCGATCAAAGCTACCAATCAATCGAGGCTTTGCTCTACGAAGCTCCCTGGGACAAACACATCGACGGCCCGATTCCCTCAGAAGCCGTCGATTGCACACCCCAGCATTGGTATACCCAATACTGGTACGACTGCGCATTTGCCCATCAGTGCGCAAACCTCACAGGACTCGACTTTCGGGACATCTGTGATTACGAATTTATCAACGACGAAACGATTTACACCGGGCATTTCTTAGATCTATACTAGAGAAATGACCGAATCAAACGTCGACATGCTCCGACTGGAGTACCCACGAACCGCCTTGGAGGTATACAATGACACCGAAACTGATCAACCAACGATCGACCTCCCAAACCCCACTGCCTGGGTCCGACTGCTGGTTACACAGCACCAACAGGCCCAATGGAACCGGGAACAGCTACATGGGATGTGCGGCGATGCCTACGATCGGGCCGACCAACGGATCGTCGCAATTGAGCGGAACTACCACCTGCTCACGCAAGCCCTCGAATACGTCTACAAGACGGCCGAGGCCAATACAACCGTATCCCACGAGTGGATGCAAACCGAGCTGATACGCACCGCAAGCGCTGCTCAGAAATTCACCACCGATGTCTGGACGGCCATCACCACCCGCGATAAGGACCAGGCCGAAAAGGAGGGCCACCAGGTCACCCGAATCACACGGCTAAACGATGCTGTCCAGTTTCTCCAAGTTGCGGACCGGAAACGGGCGGAGGAACAACAAACCTGGAACGCCAACTGTGAAAAGTGGGCTATGAACCAGCAGGAGGAGACTGAGCGATTAGCCAGGGAACAGCAATGGCTGCGCACGGAAGTAAGTGCCATCAAACAGGCGACCACCACACCCACTTACCTACAGTTGGCTCTCCCAAAGGACGTCCCCCTTCCGACCTCAAGGGAAGGAACCCCTGAGGCAGCAGTAGGGGGGGCCGGAGGAGAACCCCCCAGACGACCCCGAACAAGGTTGGTACTCCGGTCCCCTTCTCCGGAACCAGAAGACTCCAACGAAGACGTGGGCCCGAACAACGACAACGACGACATGTACACGGTCCCGGATAGGCGGCGAAACCCGGTGGCCGGAAGGCCTCCACCAGGAGCCACCCCACTCCGAGAAGGGCACATTGCCACCATGCTCACCCCAGAAGAAATCGCTGGACTGGTGGGGGAGGGTATTGCTGCAGCCTGGACCGACCAAAGGGCCCCGGAGGTAAGGATCAATACTTCCCGACTTAAGCTAAAGAACCCAGAACCCTTCGACGGGAAACCCACCTCGGCATTTAATGTCTGGTGGGAATCGGTCCTCGAGTACATTGGGTTCTACCCGGAAACCCTCGACACCCAAAAAACCGCTTGGGTAGGAACACTGCTGTCGGACACTGCAAAAGCCTGGCACCAGCACCGACGAAGGACAATGGCGGACCGGGACACCTGGGCCCGGTACACTGCGGCAATCCGGGCCGAGTTTCGGGACACCAGGGAAGCCGCGAACGCCCAGCTGAAGCTCAGTCAGCTGCGGTACAAAGGCGACATCAAGGCATATTTCACCGAATTCCGCGCCTTGAATGTGTACGCCCGAGCCACCGGTGAAGGACTAAGGGAGAAGATCGACCAGGCAATGCCCGACAACATCCTGGACATGTGCTTCGCCCACTACATGGAGGAGTTCATAGACGATGAACACGTTCTCACGGCCACCTACAACGCCGGCCTTCACGTAGAACGAAGGAAGGCCCTGAAGGCGACTCGCGAAGCCCAGCCAGGAAGCGGCACAGGACAGAAGGACGGTCCGGATGGGAAAAATCCGGGCAATGCCCGAAAGGGCAAGGAGAGCGGTGGCCCCAAGCAGACTGGGAAGTCTGACTCGGGGGGCAAGGCTGAAAAGCCAAGGAAAACATGGGCGGAGAGCCACTGGGGAAGTGGGGGTAATGCCTATAAGGGGGTTCCCCAAAATGAGATCGACTCCCACAAAAGCAGCAAAGCCAACTGCTGGAGGTGTGGCCGGGACAGCCACACCACCCAGGACTGCTACGCCCGAACAACGGTCAAGGACACGGAGCTACCGGAAGCCCCGAAGCAGGTGAGCTCGATCCAAGGGAAAAGGAAGAGGGGGGAGGATGCCGAGGAGGCCCCGACCCCCAAACAAGCCAAGGCCGTCCATGTCAAGGTCGAGGACGAGGATATGCGGGAAGCTGCAGCAGTGACGCTGCAGTCAGCCTGGCATGACGACTCGGATTTTTAGAAGGACGGGGCTTGCCGCACCCCAGGTCCTACCCAACAATTTGTGGAACCGATCGAAAACGAAAGGATCCGGAGGAACCAAGTGCTGGAACCTCGCAGGATAGACAACGAAGAAGGCTAAACCCTAACAAAGCCTCACCCGAAAAGTCCACGAATAAACCACAGTGCGGCAAAAGACCGATCACTACCATGATCATCTCGTGGGGCCCGACCCAGCACGCGGTACGAGTCCTACTCGACACTGGGTGCTCGGTACCTTTGATCAGCACGAGGATCACAGAGCAACTCGACATACCCCGAATCCGCAGAAAAGAAGCAGCCCCACTATTAAACTGCTCAGGGGAAGAAGTCAAAGGAGCAGGAATGGAGTACACTGAGCCGCTCCTGCTCCAGCATCGGAAGCACTATTCCCCAGAAGTGTTTGAGGTTGCTCCTTTGGAACCAGAAGTCGACCTCTTCCTCCCATTCTGGTGGATTGCGAAGCACCCCCCCCAAGGCGCATGGGACTCAGAAGAGCTGCGCTTCAGCAGCCACAACTGCCTAGAAAGGTGCACGAGATTCGAAACGGCGGAATTCTCTCTGTCCCTGGACGAAGCGGTTACCCTTGACCCAGAGGCCAAAGTCATTGGGTATGTCTCAGCGATAAACGAGGAAGACCCTCATGATTGAATCCCTAGGGAGTTAAGGAACTACCTCGACATCATGAGCCAGGAAGCGGCAGAGGCGCTAACGGCACACCGACCATATGATTGCAAGATCGACCTCAAGGAAGGAGAAACTGCCCCCTGGGGACCGATTTACCCCCTCTCGGAGTACGAGCTCCAGACTCTCAGGGAATGGCTCAAGGAAATGTTAAGGACAGGCAAAATTCGGAGGTCCACCTCGCCGGCAGGATCCCCGATTCTGTTTGTACCAAAGCCAAACGGGAAGGGACTCCAGTTGTGCGTCGACTACCGAGCCCTCAACCGGATAACGATTCCCAACCGATACCCCCTTCCCCTCATGCAGGAACTACAGGATCGAGTCCAGGGAGCCAAGTGGTTCACTAAACTAGATCTGAAAAACGGATTCAACTTGATTCGCATCCGGGAAGGTGATGAGTGGAAAACAGCCTTCCGAACCCGTTACGGGCTCTACGAATTCCAGGTCATGCCATTCGGATTAACCAACGCTCCGTCAACCTTCCAAGACATGATGAACCACGTCTTCTCCGACATGATCGACCTAGGCCTCCTGGTTTACATGGACGACTTCCTGATCTATGCAAAAACCGAGGAGGAACACGATCAACGAGTTAAGGAAGTGTTGAGAAGGCTGAGGGAGAACCGACTGGCAGTCTCACCTGACAAGTGCGTCTGGAAAACTCAGGAAGTGGAATTCCTGGGATATGTCATTGGTCGGGATGGAATCAAAATGGCAAAAGGAAAGGTGGAGGCGGTGCTGGAATGGAAGACCCCGGCATCGCTAACGGAAGTACAGTCCTTTTTAGGATTTGCCAACTTCTACCGACGCTTCATTAAAGACTACTCCCGAGTTGCCAGACCCCTAACGGAGCTAACGAAGGGGAAGAAAAAGGAGTGGGAATGGAACCAACAAGCGGGAAAAGCCTTTCGGGAACTGAAACAACGGTTCACGACGGCACCAATACTTGCTCACTTCGACGCCACCAAACCAGTGATCATCGAAATAGACACCTCCGACTTCGCCATCGGTGCCGTCTTGTCACAAAGAGATGAGGAAGGGAGACTACACCCAGTCGCCTTCCACTCCCGAAAATTCCAGCCGGTGGAAATCAACTACAAAATCCATGACAAGGAACTCCTGGCAATCGTCAATGCCTTCAAACACTGGCGCCGGTACTGCGAAGGAGCAACGAATCAGGTCCAGGTGTTTAGCGACCACCAGAACCTCGAGTACTTTACAACCACGAAGATACTCAACCGACGACAGGCACGGTGGGCACAAGAATTGGCCGGTATCGACTTCCGCATTTATTACCAACCAGGGAACCGAAACGGGAAGCCAGATGCCCTTTCAAGGCGTTTGGAGTACCGCCCTGAAAAAGGGGGGAGTGAAAACCAGCCGATCACGACTGTTTTGCGAAAAACCAACCTCGTGGAACCAGACAGACGAGAAAGAACGTTCATCTGCTCTTCGGCAAGATTGGCATCACTCCAACCACGACAATGGTCGAAAGAGTTTGCGGAAGCAGTCAAAGAAGCTGGAAAAAAGGACGTTGAATACCAGGGCGCATGGAAAGAACTGGAAGCAGTGCTGGGGAATACAGCACTGAATGACCGAAAGGTCGAGGAGGAAGCTGCCCGCTCTCATGAGGCGCGGCAGAGGGACCGAAAGGTCAGGACAGAAGAGGTCCTCGAGATCAAGGACGGGCTACTCTACTGAAGGGGTATGCTCTGGATCCCAGAGGATGGAAACCTCAAGAAATTGATTCTCGAGTCAGAACACGACATGAAAATCGCTGGACACATGGGCCAGGATAAAATGATCGAACTTATCCGACGGAACTTCTGGTGGCCAAAGGTGAACGAAAGAATTATCGACTTCATCCAACGCTGTCCCGAATGCCAGAAGAACAAGGCGGCCCGACACCGACCGTACGGTCTCTCCTCCCCTTTGGAATTACCGTACGCCCCTTGGCAGTCCATCGCAATGGACTTCATCACGGAACTGCCGCTCTCGGAAGGATGCGACCAATTGTGGGTGGTTATAGACCGATTCACAAAAATGGCGCACTTTCTCCCCCTCGAAAAGGAAAAGAAAATGGCGGCCGACTTAGCGGTCATCTTCGCCCGGGAAGTCTGGAAGTACCACGGACTCCCCACCGACATCATCTCGGACCGGGATTCCCGATTCACCTCTGAGACATGGCAAGAATTCCTGCGGCTGTCTGGCATCCGCCCAAGGATGTCGACGGCCTTCCACCCCCAAACCGACGGACAAACGGAACGCGTTAACCAGACAATCGAAGCGTACCTCCGAGCATTCGTTGGCCACGAACAGGACAACTGGGTGGGTCTGCTCCCGATGGCAGAGTTCGCCTACAACAACTCGATCACCATGGGCAATGGGATGTCTCCGTTTTACGCTAACTACGGATTCCATCCCGTATCCTCCGACCCAGCCGCCGCGGGACCCTTGAACCCCACCAGCAAGCTCTACGCCCACTGGATGCACGCGGTACACAAGGCGTCCGCTGAACGACTGGAAGCGGCACACGAACGAATGCGCCGCTACACGGACCCCCAGCGCATCAAACCCCCGGAGTATCAAATCGGGGACTTGGTGATGCTCAACGGGCGCAATATCAAGACGCGCCGACCCTCCCGAAAGCTGGACCACAAGAATCATGGCCCCTTCCAGGTGGAAAAGATCGTCTCGCCCCTCGCAGTCCGACTCACACTACCCCGGAAATGGAAGATCCACAACGTCTTTCATGTGTCGCTACTTGAACCCTACCGAACCAGCGAACACCGGGCACCGCCGGACCCCTCAAAGATCCTCCGAGAGGCCAACGACATCGAACAAAGCAAGGAATACGATGTTGACGAGGTCCTTGGGAGCACCAAGAAAGGGCGCCGCGTCCTGTACCTCGTCAAATGGCTCGACTACCCAGACCGGAAGGACTGGACGGAAGAACCATACGATAACTTTTCGGTAGGCGGCCTGGAGAAACTTCGAGAGTTTCACCGACGGAATCCAGACGCGCCGAGGGACTACCGGCTCACCGAGGGCTAGACTCCGACCCGCCCCTGGCGCATATCGAAGCCGAGGGGGTTGAAGCACGGTCGGGGGGTAGTAGGATGAAGGGGAGGAGGACTTCATCCAACAAAGACCTTTCAACGAGCAGAAGAGCAAAAGGTATTGTAATCCCAGAAAGAAACAGCATCCGTCCCTTAACTGTGGCGAGGCGTGGGTGGCCGGTTAAGAGCCACTGGTTTTGACCGGCTCTGGCGGCGAGACTACCGTACGGCCGGCCTGATCCCCTGCTACACCGGCGTGCCAGGCCAACCCGTCTTCTGATCACCTCTTCGGGGGAGCGATGCTGTTTCCTGGTTTCCTTTTGCACCACTCCGACGTAGGATCCTGGACCGGTCGGAAGACCACCCAGATCCGAGGGCCGACCGCCAATCGAATTGGTTCCGAAGTTTTTTCCCGCTGGAGGGTTTTCTTCGGGGCCAGGCGGCCGGAGGGATGCAGGGGATGGAGGACTGCATTTCACCAATCCACACAAAGAAGGAGGAGGAGTCAGGCCATCAGCTTCGGGCCAAAGCTAAGAAGGAGGGGGAGTAGTGTTACACCCGAGGGTAACAAGGGGAAAAAGATACAAGAAGAAAGGTAGCCGAACGGTGAGTCACGTGACTAGAGTCCCTGTTGAACGTCTCGGGGCCTCGGAAAGCAGTTCGGCAAGAACAGGTAGAGCGGAGGGTAACCTCGACGGGTGATGGATCTTATGCCAGCCCGCTGGGTAGACCCAATGCACTGCCGACTCTTGTAGCCGCTGCATACGAGAACGAGATAAGGGAGAAAAACTAGCTTCCTGCAAGTCGCACGCCATAAGCGGGGCCCTTGTCGCAAGACAGGTCTGGGAGAGTCTAGACGGGAGATAAGACCCGGAGTTAGGACCTTACGGCCGAGACGAGCGGACGAAAGGATAACTTCGGAGCGGGGCCAGCGGCAAACTAGGCGGGACGGCGAGCTCCGAAAGAGTTACGACCGATCCTGACTAGGACCTCGATACGAAGCCCGCATAGTCCGAAAGACTAGCGTCGGGGGGAATACGAGGTCGCTGACTGTTAGCCTCCACCCTTATCGCTAGGACCGGTCAGGGCCAACCTCACCCATGAGCGGAACTCCTTGAGACCGCGCGTCTTGGAACCGGGATCCCCGGCGTGACGACGGGAAGAGGAACCACGTGACCAAAAGGAAAAAGGCATATATACCGCACGAAAAACTCTTCTCGATTCCCCATCCTCGGATACCACACTCACGAAACACCCTGACACGACGAACCTAAGATTATTCCGCGGTGAATAAAGAAATCGAACCTGACTTTACGAATATCTTTACCTCCACCTCCGTACTCGCGTACCCAGGTGTCACATCCGCACCCATGCGACTGCGCAATACATGACGTTTTCACTGTACGCTGTATCAACCTCAACTCTTACGAGCACAGAGCATTCGAATATTGCAACTGCGCCTGCTTCTGCAGCACTCTTCTCAAAGAGGGCTACTTCCCGTGTGCTCCGATCAGGCCAAGGACTCCTTTCTCGATCCGGCTCCTCCAGCTTCTGCACAAACAATCTGTGCTCGGATACGTCTCCAGGAGTGCTTGGTCGGGTGGCCTCAGAGAATTGTATGAGAGCGAGAAAAAGGCAGTATTGCCGCCCTTTGACAGAGAAGTACGTACACTACCCCACCGCGGGGTACTGTCGAATACTGAAACTTGTAGCTACGCGATGCCTACCACCACTGGCTCGCAGTGAAATTTCGCATGGATATGATGGTGGCAACTCGCTGGAATGTCATGATGGCAGCACCTGACAACTGGAGGCCCTGTCTAACATTTGTCCTGCCTGTTTCGATATTTCAACTGGCGAGGACAATGCGATAGCGATTTCCATTGATGGGAACCAGCAACATGTCCGCTTCAAGGACAAATCGTCTTATGAGTATGAGCAACTTCCACCAAAGCTGTTCGTCGACTATGGGCGCCGTAAGTTCGGTTTGGCAGGCTCCGTGAGTGCGGCGCGATGGGCGAGTTGTGGAAACAGATTCAAGGCAACAAGCGGCTGGAACAAAGCCAAAGCGATGGCGCTGTTGAAAAAGGCATTGGATGAGACTGGGCTCATAGCTGCCACCTGCTTTCACGGTACGAATATCCGTTTCATGAACATCTATGGTGCTAATGAGCGGTACAGACACGTAATCCGCCTATTAGAAGCAATCCAAATCAAGTGCCTAGCCGCTGGAGCGATACGGCTGTGCTATGATGTTGCCTGCGAGTTTGAACCTTCGCTACACCATCATGATGCACCATGGGTTGATCGTGTACAGGTCAGTGCCGACGGGTGTCCGACCAGACAAGTGACTAACTGTTTGCAGGTGCGGATTGGAAGATTTCATCTTTACGGACACGAGATGAGATGCCACATCCTCTACAATCTCCTCAGGACTGAGGGATTTGGACTGATGGTTGGTAAAGAGGTTGAACATCTCTGGTATATGCTGGCGAATTTGATTAAAACCGGTCATGTGTCGTCTGGGCCTCAAAGATCACAGAATATTGATGCAAGCGGTAGGTAATTGCCATCTTTTTCAGTACCGTTCCGTACTGACAGATATGGTGCAGGACAACACCTTGCATATCACGGTCAAGAGAGGATCGGTTCCAATATCTCGCACCGCTGGAAGAAGATGACAGAGATATTGCGAGAGAGCCATGCCATATTGAACCGTGTCCTGGGAATGACGATACCGCAGCGTACCAACAAGAGTGGGCACGTACACCAACAGCAATCGGTTACGATTCCGTATCTGGATACGCAGGCGGCAGAACAAACAACCTATTATCGTGAATACCATCAGTATGTGCCGATCAGTTTTTGACCGTACAGTTCTGTACTCGCAAGTACTGATTGACTGCAGAATGAGAGTTCAAGCTGACGAGATCACCGAGGTAGAGAGGCTACAACTAGAGATTGTGAAGTTGGTTACCGAGCGTCGAGTGGAAATGGATGTCCTTCACCATCACTTCCAAGGCGGTAAAATGGCCAGGACGTTCATCAATAGACTCAACAGCAGGTGGAAACCTCTCAAATGGCTGGTGACGAAATACAATTTGGAAATAGGGAAGCCTTCATTTCAGGGGAGACTGCGTCCACTGTCTCTACAGGCTCTGAAGAACGACAGTGTCGACAACAACGACGGTGAAATTTGGGACATCGAGAGACTGATGTCCAACTCAGATTGGGCTGTGCACACGTTTGTACGAGAGGGCATAGAGGCGAAGCATCGCATAAAGCGCGCGGAAGAGGAGCAGGCTGCGCTGCTCCTACATATTCACAGAGTTTGTCGGTGGGCTGTACGGCAGGCCGAGGTGCTCCTACAGATACTTACACGACAGCCTTTTGATGTACTTCACATAGGATGTACTCGAAATTGGCTTGAGCTCCTGCTGTTCTTAAGGCTTCAAACCATACAGTCGAAGCTTCACAGGAGAAACCCATTTAGCCTGGATATCACAGATCATGAGAAACTCCTAGCAGCCGAGCAGAGTATTCTGACGGTACTGGCCGCAGTCCCAGTGGATGGCGTGGATGGTGCCAGCGACGAGGACGGATGCGAGGGCGTGGACGAGCGCGAAGGTGAACTCGAGGAGGAGGACGTGATCGATGTGGAGGAAATAGGGGAGGCTGTTTTACGTGCATTAGGAGAAGAGTTGCGAGACGAAGTGGCTGAAAATGTTGTAATGGTAGTGTAGTGGAATACAAAGAACCGTTCCGCACTCATATGAAATCACTTAGAGTCGCTGGCTACCGGCTGCCAAGAAGTGAGCAGTTAAAGCGTGAACAGTTCAAGGCGGGAAGTCGTCTTGTGTGAATTGCTTGGCCGTTCTGCACTGCAACCGACGGTACTGTACTGTATTGAGCTAGACAGTACCCAGGAATCAGAACGGCAGACACCATCGAGTGACAGCACATGATAGTGACAATGCGTCATTACTGGAGTAAAGCTCAGCGTCCCACTCAGTAATGAATAATACCCAATCAAATACTACCATACCAGTACAGTGAGATGTTACGCCATCGAAACTCAGTCCAGTGCAAACATGCGTAAGTGGTACGAGGTATGGCCAGGTGGCAATACCAATATCGCTCTGCGCCGAATGGTACTGGGTAGTATATACCCATACAATTCCACTCTAATTTGGTATCGGATCACTGTGAGTGTCCAAACTCCTCACAGTTGGTACAGTGTGTGGCCAGGTGGCGACATCGGTATCACTCAGCACCGAACGGTACTGCTTAGTACACGCCCATACAATTCCACTCTGATTTGGCTTCAGACCACCATACGCGTTCAAACTCCTCACAGTTGGTATGGTGTGTGGCCAGGTGGTACGTCGGTATCGCTCTGCGCTGAACGGTACTGCGTAGTACACGCGCGTACAATTCCACTCTGATTTGGCATCGGATCGCCGTGTGCGGCCAAACTCCTCACAGTTGGTACAGTGTGTGGCCAGGGTTTTTTTTTTGTTTATTCATACTCGCATTCGACCTATCTAGATCATGACAGTGTACCTTTTAACCAGTTTTCCTATCCGCAGTCTGCGTAGTGGCGGCACGTTGCAAGCTCCCCTTTGCCCTCCGCCCACATCTGTCCTAAGAAAACACACCAAGGAAATTACAAAGGGAAAGAAGCCGAACGGGCATAAAAGACAGGAGGGAAATAAAGGAAAGCACAGCCCATCCCCTACTCATCGTCTGCGGATGCCCTGAAGGAGGGCATGGGCAGGAACAGTGGCATTTCCTCACCGGCACCCGTTCCTCCCGCGGCAGCCTGCTCCTCCCCCTCCACCTCCCGTTGCTCCAGCCACTCCCGCACCTCCAGGTCCGACACCGCGCTCACCATGTCATCCTCTGCCTCAGTCTGCACCCATCTTCCCACATCCGTAGAGGAGAGGAGGTCCAGTACCGCCCAGCTGCATCTCTCATTGGCCAGTAGGTCCCGCACTTTCCACCGGTCCTTCCACCTTCCAATCTCCTTCTTCACCTCCGCCCACAGGATCTTCTGTTGTGGATTCCACTCGGAGTGTGTGGCCAGATGGCGACGTCGGTATCACTCTGTGCCAAACGGTACTGCGTAGTACATGCCCGTACAATTCCACCCTGATTTGGCTTCGGATCGCTGTGCATGGCCAAACTCCTCACAGTTGGTATGGTGTGCAGTCAGGCGGTGACGTTGGTAACGCTATAGACATCCCTACAATACCAACGCTTCATCATAGATTACTTATAGATGTAGTCGTCTTATGTGGATCACTTGTTCATACTGCACAGCAACCGACAGTACTGGACTGTATTGAGCTACGCAGGACCCAGGAATCACGGCGGAATACAACATGGAGTGATAAGAGATGTTGGAAGCAAGTGACAACACATGATGCGGACGGAGTCATTACAAAGCCCAACGTCACACTCAGTCACGAGCGATACCCAGTCGCACTCTGGAATACCAATACAGCAGTTGCAGACTAGGGAAGGTGTCAGCGGGTGGATGTGATCAGTACAGGCCAGTACAGAGTACAGCCAGGTGGCAACATCGGTACTACAGTATGCGTCAGTAGAATTTCAGTCTGATTCGGCTGCAGTTGGCCATACTCAGCCAGATTCCGGACAGGTAGGTACGGTGCGCGGCGAGGTGTCGACACTGGTACTTCACGGTACACGGTGAGGCGGGGACACCGGTATTGCACTGTGACAAGCAGTACTGCACGATACCTGTCCGTACACTACCCGTCTGATTTGTCTTCAGTTCGCCGCAGGCGGCCAGATTCCGTACAGGTCAGTACGGTGTGCGGCAAGATGGCGACACCGGTACTGCACAGTACGCAGTTAGGCGGGGACACCGGTATCGTACTGTGACAAGCGGTATTGCGCGATACCTGTCCGTACTCTACCCGTCTGATTTGGCTTCGGTTCGCTGTGGGCGGCCAGATTCCGTACAGGTCGGTACGGTCTGCGGTGAGGTGGCGACACCGGTACTGCACCGTACATGGTTAGGCGGGGACACTGGTATTGTACTGTGACGAGCGGTACTATGCAGTACGCGTCGGTACTCTACCCGTCTTATTTGGATTTGGTTCGCCGCGTGCAGCCATATTCCGTACAGGTCGGTACGGTGTGCGGCGAGGCGGCGACACCAGTACTGCACGGTACGCGGTTGGGCGGGGATACCGGTATCGTACTGTGACGAGCGGTACTGTGCACTACGTATCGGTACTCTACCCGTCTTATTTGGATTCGGTTCACTGCGCGCAGCCATATTCCGTACAGGTCGGTACGATACGTGGTGAGACGGGGATGCCGGTATCGTACTGTGATGAGCGGTACTACCCTGTACCCATCAGTACTCTACCCGTCTGATTTGGCTTCGGTTCCCCGCGCGTGGCCATATTCCGTACAGGTCGGTACGGTGCGCGGCGAGGCAGCGACACTGGTACTGCACGGCACGCGGTTAGGCGGGGACACCAGTATCGGCGTACTGTGATGAGCGGTACTGCGTGCTACGCATTGGTACTCTACCCGTCTTATTTGGATTCGGTTTGCCGCGCGCGGCTATATTCCGTACAGGTCAGTACGCGCTGTGGCGCTCCGGCGACATCGGTACAGCACTGCGCCGTGGCGTACGGACCAATACTGGTCAGTACCGTTATCAGGCGGTCCCGCTGGTGCAGGACACAGCGTTAGCTGTGGGTTCAGTTTGTTTGTGTACTCATCATTACAACAAAGTACCCAGCAGTACCCCTAGTGTGGCGCAATTCAGTGCGGTACCGTTCATCACTGCAGACCCGGTGCCGGCCTGTACGGTACTAGAAGTGGAAGTTGCGCTGGTACTAATACTTGCTCGGTAGTACACATTTTTACGTAGCGCTATGGCTCAAGCGGGTCGCCCCCTGGCTGGTGTAGACCTAGTATGGTACAGGTGGCGTGTTATCACCCTGGACCAAATCAGGTCGCATATGTACGGCCCATAGGTGCGCAGATTGCCACGGTATCTGCTTACTGGACGGAGCGTGGCAGAGTATTTTCCTTCTGGACGCACTGTATCAGGGCATTTTCCTTCCGGACGCAGCCGTGTGGGGGCATTTTCCTTCTGGACGCAGCCATGTCGGGGCATTTTCCCTCTGGACGCAGCCGTGTCAGGCCATTTTCCTTCTGGACGTAGCTGTGTCAGGGTATTTTCCTACTGGACGCCTCCGGACGATACGTGTCATGGCAGCACGGTCATGCTGGCTGTCAAGGCGTGGAACGTCGCAGCAAATACTCGGATCGCATTCGCAAATATGCACCGGGTTCCAGGCATACATCAGCCAAATATTTGAGAATTCCTAGGGAGCTCCCATATCTCCCGTAGCTCCTGTAAGTATTGCTAACTCCTGTAAGAGGAGAAGTTATATTTTGCTCCCATAAGGATTTGAAAAAAAAATATGTGGTTTATTTTTAGCTGAAACCTCGAGAAATATTAGTTCAAATTTTTATCTCACCTGTAAAAAAAAGCAATATACTTCAACTTTCCACTTTTTTGCAGATGTAGTGACTCAGTCCAGTTCTATTCTTTATATCTACGGTTTGTACATCTATATATGCTACTACACACTTCGCGTTTCCAGCAAATGCACCCAGCGTCACTCCCACCGCCGCAATCATCACATGCAGTAATGCTGTTTTGACACACGTAGTCTTACTCTGCGTATCGGAAACAAAGGAAAGTTGGCAAATACAACACAACGTGATGAGCACGATGACTATGAGGAGGATGGCGATGAGAACGCTGGCGGCGAGGACGATAGCAAGTAGGACATGGTGACTATGAGAGCGAGTAAGACGCGGCGAGGACATCAGCAAAAAATTTGAGAATTCCTAGTGAGCTCCCGTAGCTCCTGTAGCTACCGTGAGCATCACTAACTCTGGTAAGAGGAGAAGTTATATTTTGCTCCCATAAGGATTTTAAAAAAAAAAAGTGTTTTATTTCTAGCTGAAACCTCGAGAAATATTCGTTCAAATTTATGTCTCACCTGTAAAAAAAAAAGCAATAACTTCAACTTTTCATTTTTTTGCTGATGGACGATAGCGAGTAGGATGCAGCGAGTATGATGGTGAGCTTTGTGACATGGTTAGCGTAGCTCTCAGAGTGACAGAGACACCAGAAAGTTGTAGAATACACCTTGACGAGTACGATGTCAATGAGGGTGCTGGCGGTGAGGACTCGCGATAGCGAGTAGGACGTGGCAACTATGAGAGCAAGTAAGATATGGCAAGGACGATAGAGAGTAGGACGTGGCGAGTATGATGGCGAGCTTTGTGACATATTAGCGCAGCTCTCAGAGTGACAGAGACACTGGGAAGTTGAAGAATACACAGTGACAAGTACGATGTCAATGAGGGTGCAGGCGGCGAGGACGATAGCGAGTAGGACTTGGCGACTATGAGAGTGAGTAAGACATAGCGAGGACGATAGCGAGTAGGACGCGGCAAGTATGATGTCAATGCAAAGCACCAAGCCATTACTAACACTTGCACTTCCGCAGGGTTCGGCTTGCTCATCGCTCCTATGTAGATCCCTTTTGTCTTCTCCTTTCACCTCATCCTAGATACTCATCGTTGTTCTTCACATTTCCATCATACTTGCCGCCATCCTCACTGCCATCAAACTCATCGACATCCTCCTCATCGACATCGTACTCGTCACATTGTATTGTACCAGTTCCTGCTGCTGTTCCTATCACTCTGAGAGCTGTACTAACCATGTCCCAAATCTCGCCATCATACTCGCCGTGTCCTACTCGCTATCGACATCACCGCATCTTACTCACTATTATAGTCGCCACGTCCTACTCGCTATCGTCCTCACCGCCAGCACCCTGATTGACATTGTACTCGTCACTGTGTATTTGTTACACCTCAATACGAAACACGGGAAAGAACACTTAGTTAGCTATATAGCCAGGACACGTGAGACTCTACTCAAAGCCGCTCGAAGAGGAAAGTCGAGTCTAGTCGGCTTCAGAGAGTCTAGGCGGGAGATAAGCCCGGAGTTAGGGTCTTACAGCCGAGACGGCTTTAAGGGATTTAGCTCCGGTCGGGCTGCAAATGCAACTATACGGAGCGAGGAAGCCTGGACCCGAGAGGCCAGATAACTTGCCGGACTCTGATAGGCCGGTAATCCCTCATTGAGGGATTTACGCGGTGCGGAGATCAGTCGGCTTATTGTTAGACCGACCAGGACCAATGAGGTTGTAAGAACCGGGCCCGAGGGGTTCAGGGGTCTTGACTAGTGGGTAGAACTCCCGAGAAAAGGATGAGAAGTAATGGTTCTCTAGAAGAACCACGTGATGCCGAAAGAAGACTATATAGCTAGGAAAGATTCCGCCCCGTTGGGAGAAAGAGACGACAGCACCGAACGAACACCCGAAAAGAACCCCGCAAAAACAGATCTAAGATTATTTCGTTGTGAATTATCGAAAGCATCAGGAAAAAAAAAAATTCTTCCTTAGCGTCCGGACGCACTAGACGCTCTGGACGTTTCAGACGCAACCTGCTTAACTCGGACGCAGATCGCCATGGCACCCTGCATCCGGACGCAGTACGCCATGGCAATTGCTTACCGGACGGAGCGTGGCAGGGCATTTTCGTTCTGGACTCACGCTGTCAGGGCATTTTCCTTCTGGACGCAGCCGTGTCAGGGCATTTTCCTTCTGAACGCAGGCATGTCAGGGCATTTTCCTTCTGGACGCAGCTGTGTCAGGGTATTTTCCTTCTGGACGCAGCCGTGTCAGGGCAAATGGCTTCTGGACGACGCGTGTCATGGCACCGTGGTTACACTGGCTGTCAAGGCACGGAACATCACAGCAAATACTCGCATCGCATTCACAAACACACAGTGGGTTCCAGGCATAGTGACTCAGTCCAGTTCTATTCTCTATATCTAATGTACATCTATATATGCTACTACCACACTTCATATTTCCAGCACAAGCACCCAGCGTCACATCCATCACCGCTGTTTTTGACGCACGTAGCATTGCTCTGAGTGTCGGAAACAAAGGAAAGTTGGCAAATACGACACGACGCGATGAGCCCAACGCGATGAGCACGACACGATGAGCACAACGCGATGAGCACGATACGATGAGCACGACGACTATGAGGAGGATGGCAACGAGGACGCCCGCGGCGTGGACAATAGCGAGTAGGACATGGCGAGTATGAGAGCGAGTAAGATGTGACGAGTATGGGAGCGAGTAGGACACAACGAGTATGAGAGCGAGTAGGACACGGTGAGGATGATAGCGAGTAAGACGCAGCGAGGGTGATAGTGAGTACGATGCGGTGAGTAAGATGGCAAGCTTTATGGCATGGTTAGCACATCTCTCAGAGTGACAGAGACACCGGAAAGTTGTAGAATACACAGTGACGAGTCTCTGTCAATGAGGGTGCCGGCGGCGAGGACGATAGCTAGTAGGAGGCGGTGAGCACGATGGCGAGCTTTGTGGCATTGTTAGCACAGCTCTCCGAGTGACAGGAACAGCGGTGGGAGCTGGTACAATACGATGTGACGAATATGATGTCGTTGAGAAGGATGTCGATGTGTTTGATGGCAGTGAGGATGGTGGCGAGTAACGTAGCAAGAATGGCACGACGAGTAAGATGTTGATGAGGAAAATGTCGATGAGAAAAATGTCGATGAGGAAAATGTCGATGAGGAAAATGTCGACGAATAAGATATCATTAGTTTGATGGCGGCGAGTATGATGGCAATGCGAAGGACGATGACGAGTATCTAGGACGAGGTGAAAGGAGAAGAAAAAAGGGGTCTAGGAGCGATGAGGAGGCCGAACCGTGCACAAGCGCAAGTGTTGGTAATGGCTTGGCGCTTTGCATTGACATCATACATGCCGCGTCCTACTCGCTATCTATCGTTCTCGCTGCCAGCAATCTCATTGACATCGTACTCCTCACCTTGTATTGTACCACTCCCCACAGCTGTTCCTGTCACTCGGAGAGCTGTGCTAACCATGCCACAAAGCTCGCCATTGTGCTCGCTGCCTCCTACTAGCTATCGTCCTCACCGCCGGCACCCTCATTGACATCGACTCGTCACTGTGTATTCTACAACTTCCCGGTGTCTCTGTTACTCTGAGAGCTGTGCTAACCATGCCATAAAGCTCGCCATCATACTTGCCGCGTCCTACTCGCTATCGTTCTCATCGCGTCTTACTCGTTATCGTCCTCGCCGCGTCCTACTCACTATCGTCCTCGCCGCGTCTTACTCGCTATCGTCCTTGCCGCATCCTACTCGCTCCCATACTCATCACGTCTTACTCGCTCTCATACTTGCCGCGTCCTACTCGCTATCGTCCATGCCGCTGGCGTCCTCATTGCCAACCTCCTCATAGTCGTCGAGCTCATCTCATCGTACTCATCACGTCGTGTCGTATTTGCCAACTTTCCTTTGTTTCCGACAGTCAGAGCAATGCTACCCGCGTCAAAAACAGCGGCGATGGATGTGACGCTGGGTACTTGTGCTGGAAATGCGAAGTGTGGTAGTAGCATATATAGATGTACATTAGATATAAAGAATAAAACTGGACTGAGTCACTATGCCTGGAACCCGCTGCGTGTTTGTGAATGCGACGCGAGTATTTACTGCGATGTTCCGTGCCTTGACAGCCAGCGTAACCATGGTGCCATGACACGTGTCGTCCGGATGCCATTTCCCCGGACACGGCTGCATCCAGAAGGAAAATTCCCTGACACGGCTGTGTCCAGAAGGAAAATGCCCTGACATGGCTGCATCCAGAAGGAAAATTCCCTGACACGGCTGCGTCCAGAAGGAAAATGCACTGACACCGTGCGTCCAGAAGGAAAATGCGCTGACACCGTGCGTCAAGAACGAAAATGCCCTGCCACGCTCTGTCTGGTAAGCAGATGCCATGGCGAGCTGCATCCGGGCGCATGGTGCCGTGGCGAGCTGCGTCCGGGCGTATGGTGCCCTGGCAAGCTGCGTCCGAATTCACATTGCCTGTGCGTTTTGCGTTGGGAGCGGTATGTGCGCTGCCAGGTTACGTCCAGCGCGTCCCGAGCGCCTGGTGCGTCAGGACGCAGCCTGTGCGTCCGGACGCACATTTTTTTTCCTGATGAAGTAGCCTGATTACCTTTGATTCTACCCGCACTCCGGTTACGATACAACCCCAGTGTCACACTATAATCTTTGATCCAAAATCACCCTACTTTCATAACAAACATTTCTCGAACCCATATTGGAAATGTCCACCACCTCCGACTATAACATGCTCCGCTTGGAAGCGCCCCGTGGGCTACTGCAGATCACCAACGACGAAGAACCTCGGGAAGAAGCCCTAGAAATCGCCAACCCGGTCGGCTGGATACGGGCAATGGCCAACCATCAGCAGCAGGCTGAGCAAGACCTACGCCAGCTAATGGACGTCTGTGGCAATACGTTAGACCGTACAGACCGGCTCGTCAGGCGGATTGAAGCAGCCTACAACCGACTGGCACAGGGAGCCCAATACGTCTACGAGCAGATGGAAGCCAAGGAGCAGATCTCAGGAGACTGGGTAAGAAATGAGCTTATGGTATCTGCTAACGCATACCAGGCATTCACCCGACAGGTCTGGGAGGCCATCATTGAGCACTCAAAGATGAGCGAGCTACATCGAGTACACGAGGCGACACAAGTAGCTCGAATGCACAACGCGGTGGCTTTCCTGTCGGAGGCAAACCTGGCCAGAAGGTAGAGATGCTCGAGCGACAACAGAATGAGGACCGAGATCGAATGGCCAGCCTGGAGCAGCGGTTGGCCAGAGTGCATGACGAATTGTTGCGGGTGGCAACTACAGTTCCCCTGCCCACAACACCGGCTGGACGGGCCCGGCCCACTCAAAACCCAGGGGCACAGCCAACCCGACTAGTGCTGGAGAGCCCCTTGCTCAGTGGAACCCAACAGTGACGACAAAGGCCTCCGGCAGTCCCGGCTACGCCACAAGGGCTCTGAGACACAGGAGGGGCAGGAAGAGGTGGATCCCCACCAAGGCCTCCATGAAGGGCAGCATCACCCTCGCCTTCGCCCCCTCCTAGTGAAGACAACAACGACCTATACGAACGAAACATTCCAACAGGAAGGCCCCCACCAGGGACAAGGGAACCTACCCAGGGCCAGCTGGCAACTATGCTCACGCCGGGAGAAATAGCCCAGCTGGTGGGGGCAGGAATCGCAGCGGCACAAGCCGCAGGGCAACCAGCGAGAGAAGCCCAGATACGCACGTCGAGGTTGAAAATGGAGAACCCAGCAAAGTTCGACGGGAAGAGCCCCACTGCCTTTAACCAGTGGTGGGAATCAGTGACTCTGTATCTAGGATTCTACCCAGAAACGGTCGACAGGCAAAAGATCGCCTGGGTCGGAACCCTACTGTCGGACAAGGCTCTGGTCTGGCACCTCCACCGGAATCGAGAGCTGCGGGATAACGACACCAGGGCCAACTACTCAGCCGCTATCAGAACTGAGTACCGCAACGAGCGAGAAGCGGCGGATGCCCAGTTGAAACTAGGGCAGCTCAAATACCAGGGCGACATCTGGGCCTATATGACAGAATTTCGAGCGTTAAACAACTATACGCGAGCCGCGGGAGAAGGCCTCCAGGAAAAAGTGAACATTGCGATGCCGGACTCAGTGCTCGACATGAGGTTCGCCCGCTACCTGGAAGACTTCGCCGACGACGAAGGATTACTACAGGCCACATACCAGGTGGCCCTCCAGGTTGAAAAAAAGAAGGCCCTCCGCCTGGCAAGGGAAGAGGCAAAAGCCCAACAGGGAGGATCCGGAAAACGAGACGATGACAAAGAAAGAGAGAAGAAAAAGGAAAGGACACGGGACCCGGCCTTTAACGGGAAAAAGGAAGAAACCGGCAGTCGGAACACCAGGCTTGGCAGAAGCGAGTACGGTGGAGCGGAGCGTTGGGCTTCCGAGACCGCTGCATTCGAGGGAGTCCCCGTTAGCGAGAGAAGGGAGCACTCGAATACAGGGGGTTGTTACCGCTGTGGGTGGCCCGCCCACCGAGCGGCCCAATGCTACGCCGGCATCACGATAAAAGGCACCAACCTGCCAGCCGCACTGTGGAAAGTAGCTGCCAGAACCAAGCGAGGAAGGGAGCCCGAGGGAGAAGAGGAAGCTTCCGAGCCAATGCCCAAAGTACAAAAAACAGCAGTGGCTGACGAACCCATGTGGGAAAGCGAGGAGGATTTTTAAAGGGTCAGGGGACCTGGCCGCTCCCCAAGACCCGGCACCTCATATGTGGAACAGGCCAAAAAAGGAAAAGAAGCGACACAAAGGAGAAAGAAGTGGCAGGCAAGAAGCCTAGGGGAGGTCCAAGGTCCATCCTAACAATGATACAGGAATAGGGAGGAAAGGACTACCATGTTAGAGTCCTCCTAGACACCGGCTGTTCGATACCACTGATCAACCAAAGAATGGTGGAGAAACTGGGAATCCCGCTGCAATGACACAACCTAGCGATCCCTATCGAAAACTTCACGGGCCAACTGGTGGAAGGAGCCGGGCAGTACTATACTAAGCCCCTACTGCTGCGGCACCGATGCCACGTTACCAGGGAAAGCTTCGAAGTAGCCCCCATGGAAGAAGGAACCGACATATTCCTTCC
>Ga0307508_10001981_pt1 | contig 22371 bp, 23 predicted proteins | sample 9_EM_MG_FD_203089 | JGI IMG/M metagenome (GOLD analysis project Ga0307508, IMG submission 203089) | Populus trichocarpa ectomycorrhiza microbial communities from riparian zone in the Pacific Northwest, United States - 9_EM | ecosystem: Host-associated > Plants > Roots > Unclassified | place...
CTTCGAAGCTGATATCGGTTATATCCCAAGGCTGCCATTGGATTTACTGGCCCCTGGACCATTCATTCCGAATTCGCCATCTGCAGCCTCATATACAGAAAAGTTGACAAAGATCTTACGGATGTTATAAGAACGGATGGAGGAAACCCAGTTGGCCATGGTCTCCGATTCCAACAAGCAACGGCAACAACACCCCTTCAAGGTCGGTGATAACATTTTCCTGGATACACGTCTCCTGCCAGTTGGATATGCCAATGTTACTGGAGTTGCTAGTGAAGTCCGGAATTCACGGAAGTTCCAGCACCTATACGCAGGACCATTCAAGCTTCTCAAGCAAGTTGGGAACAACGCATTCTTGCTTGATATTCCAACCCACTGGAGATTACACCCAGTCTTCAACATCACGTGGTTAAAGCCATCGAAAGTCGACAACACGAGGGAATACCCACCACCGCCACCATTACGGTTGACGTTAGCAGCGGCCACAGAATACGAAGTTGAAGGGATTCTCGAACATCAAGGTACTCCGGCTTGTGATCTCAAGTACCTTGTCAAATGGGTTGGATATCCGAATCCAACTTGGAAGCCATTGGAAAATTTGAAGGGTGGGAGTAAGGAGATGCTTAGAGACTACCATGCTGCGAATGGACTTCGGACGTATCGGTGGATGATGGAAGAGTGACATTTGGTGATTTCAGTTGGATTTTTCAAAGAAATTGTATGATCGCGAAGTTGTTATGGGAACAAATTGGAGCTGGAAAAGAAGGGGGTTTGTTTTTTTTCTGCATTAAATGTTTGTTTTGCTTTTGGCTGTTACTGCAGAAGGGGGGGCTTGTTTTCTTGAGTGGGGAGTTGTTGTAGGAGTGGGATTTGGGTGCCGACGCTAGGCAGAGAGCACTAGTCTAGTGTGACACTGGGGTTGTATCGTAACTGGAGTGTGGAGAGAATCAAAGGTAATCAGGCTACTTTCGATAATTCACAACGGAATAATCTTAGATCTTGTGTGTAGGTTCGGTGGTCCGGGTGTTTGGTGAGGATGTTCGTGTTGGTCCCTTTCCTTTCGCCGGGGCGGAACTTCGGGTTTTATATCTGAGCAGGGCCGACGTGAGAAGCGGTGACTCGGACTTGGATTCCCCCGAGGTGCAGTGTCCTTGTGGGCGACTCATTGGTCCTGGCAGGGTGTAGATAAGGGGAGATGAGGTTTCATGTGAGCGAGCGGGGTGCTTCCCCTCCGGACTCTTTTCCGCACGCCATCAGCAGGCGGCGTGGCATCCCCTCGGAAGGGGTCCCAGCCCAAGTCCGGCGGTCCGTACGCCATCAGCAGGCAACGTGGCATCCCCTCGGGAGGGTTCCTAGCCTAAGCATTCTCGTCGTTTGCAATCTTCCCCTCATCTCCGGAGATATGTGTTTTAGGCCCGTCTCGGCCGTAAGCTCTCCTCCGGACCTTATCTCCTTCCTAGACTCTCCGAGTGCGTTCCGTCATCCTTCCGTACTCTTCTCTAGCGTAGCTATGTACTCGAGATAATTCAGGTGTTACACTACCTCCTCCCCCTCTTAGCCTCGTCCCGAGTGCTAATTTCACTCTATCTAAGTAGCCCATCTCTTTCTTGGATCGTGAGAGTCTTTCAACGCTGAGTTTCTTTCAACGTCACGGACTGCAGTCCTCCACCCCTGCAGCCCTCCCAGTCACCGGATCAGGGTTCTTCCCTCAGAACGTACCTGTAATCCGTTGGTATGACTGGGCCCTCTGAGTAGGCCGGTGCGTACTCATACTGTCGTGTCATATTGAGTCGTACTCACCGCCGCGCTGCGCCAAGGCTTGGCTGGCTCGGTGAGGTTCCGGGGTCGCAGTAGGCACAGGGAATCGGGAGAGGTATGGTGTCCTTCGTGCTAGTAACCCGTATACTCGGCAGTGACCGCGCCCACGTCCTTCCGGGGGGAGACTAGTATGCTGGAGCAGTGATGGCGCTGTCGGGGAGTCGCTTCACCGTTTTTGTGCCATCTGCGCCGGTTCCGTTGGTCCAAGGCGGTCATCGAGGGGTCGATACGTCTGTTCTGAACGGTTTTCCTGACTCTCAACGGTTTTCGGCCACGTGTACTCCTCGTCGGGCACCCGGTCGGCGGCTTCTCGTGGTTGCCCGAGAAGCGGGTCTTTTTGTTGATCGTGATGCTTTGGTACCGAAGTCCTCCGCCCCTTCGGCCCACTACCGCCAGGTCCTTGGCGGAACTGGTTTTTAGCCCTCGGTGAGCCGGTAGTCCCTCGATGAGTCTGGATTTCGTTGGTGGAACTCCCGGAGTTTTTCCAGACCGCCTACCAAAAAGTTGTCGAATGGTTCTTCCGTCCAGTCTTTGCGTTCCGGATAGTCCAGCCATTTGACGAGGTAGAGAATTCTCTTGTTATTTCCCCGGCCGCGTTCGACCGAGGACATAACTTCTTCGACATCGTATTCCTCCGATTGTTCGATATCGTCGGCCTCCCAGAGTACCTTCGAAGGGTCCGGCGGGGCTTGGTGTTCGCTGGTTCGGTAGGGTTCGAGTAACGAGACGTGGAAGACATTGTGGATCTTCCATTTCCGAGGCAGCATGAGGCGGACGGCTAGCGGGGAAACGATGTTCTCAATCTGGAAGGGACCATGATTCTTGTGGTCCAGTTTCTTCAATGGGCGGCGTGTTTTGATGTTGCGGCCGTTGAGCATTACCAAGTCTCCTACCTGGTATGCTGGGGGTTCCTTTCGTGCCGGGTCGGTATATCGGCGCATCCATTCCTGTGCGTCTTCTAGCCCTTTTCGGGACTCGTCGTTCACCGTACGCATCCAGTGGGCGTAGACTTGGCTGGCTGGGTTGAGGGGTTCCGTTGACACGGGGTCCATGGCGACTGGGTGGAAGCCATAGTTAGCGTAGAACGGAGACATACCATTTCCTGTGGTGGTCGAGTTGTTGTAGGCAAATTCGGCCATCGGTAACAGGCGTACCCAGTCGTCTTGTTCCTTGCTGACGAACGCTCGGAGGTAGGTTTCGATCGTCTGGTTGAGCCGCTCTGTCTGACCATCGGTCTGTGGATGGAACGCTGTTGACATCCGGGGTCGGATCCCCGAGAGTCGTAGGAACTCCTTCCAGGTTTCCGAGGTAAACCTGGAGTCGCAGTCTGACACAATTTCAGTGGGGAGGCCGTGATATTTCCATACTTCCTGGGCGAAGATGACGGCTAGGTCCGCCGCGGTTTTTTCCTTTGTTTTCAAAGGGAGGAAGTGTGCCATTTTGGTGAACCGGTCGATGATTACCCATAGTTGGTCGCATTCGTCCGAGATGGGAAGTTCCGTGATGAAGTCTATTGCTATGGATTGCCATGGGGCGTAGGGTAATTCCAACGGGGAGGACAGCCCATACGATTGGTGTCGGGACGCCTTGTTCTGTTGGCATTCGGGGCAGCTTCTGACGAAGTCGATGATCCGTTCGTTTATCTTTGGCCACCAAAAGTTCCGTCGAATTAGCTCGATGGTTTTGTCCTGCCCCATGTGTCCTGCCACCTTCGTGTCGTGTTCTGACTCCATAATCCTCTGTACCAATCCTTTCGGTACCCAGAGCAGGTTCCGTCGGTACAGTATGTCCTTTTCGCAACTTAGCTCCCTGACCTTTTCGTCCTTCGGCGATGTTTCCTTCGTCGCCGCTTCCTGTTCCTTTGCCTGTTCGTAGGCTTCGTCCTTCTTTCCTTCCTTCTTGACTTCCGTCAAGAATTCTTCCGTCCATCTTTTTCCTGGGAGTGATGCCAGTCGGGCCGAGGAGGCGATGAACAATCTCGTTAGTCGCCCTTCGAAGTGACTCTTTCCCAAAACCATCGTGATCGGCTGGTTTTCTATCCCCCCCTTTTCTGGGCGGTACTCTGGACGCCGGGACAGCGCATCTGGTTTGCCGTTTAGTGACCCAGGACGGTAGAAGATTTTGAAGTCGATTCCGGCCAGCTCCTGCGTCCAGCGCGCTTGCCGGCGGTTTAGTACTTTGGTGGTCGTAAAGTATTCCAGGTTGTGATGGTCCGAGAGCACTTGGACTTGGTGGGTCGCTCCTTCGCAGTACCGTCTCCAGTGTTTAAAGGCATCCACTATTGCCAGAAGTTCCTTGTCGTGGATTTCGTAGTTGATTTCCGAGGGTTGGAATTTCCTGGAGTGGAAGGCCACCGGGTGGAGGCATCCTTTCTCATCTCTTTGTGATAAGACCGCTCCCAAGGCGAAGTCCGATGCATCCGTTTCGACGATGACTGGGCTCGCGGGGTCGAAGTGAGCCAAGACTGGGGCCGTGGTGAATCGTTTTTTAAGTTCTCTGAATGCAGCCTCCGCTTCTCGCGTCCACGCCCAGTTTTTTCCTTTTTCCTTCTTTGTCAATTCCGTGAGGGGTTTCGCTACTCGGGAGTAGTCCTTTATGAAGCGTCGGTAGAAATTAGCGAACCCCAGGAAGGATTGGACCTCTGTTATCGAATTTGGGTTCTTCCACCCTAGTACCGCTTCCACTTTTTCTCCCGACATTTTGATTCCGTCCCTCCCGATTATGTATCCCAGGAATTCCACCTCTTTGACTTTCCAGACGCACTTCTCTGGGGAAATCGCCAAACCGTTAGTTTGCAGTCTCTTGAGTACTTCCTTAACAGTTCGGTCGTGTCCTTCTTCGGTGTCGGCATAGACAAGTATGTCGTCCATGTATGCTATTACCCCCACATCCAGCATGTCGGAGAATACATGATTCATCATGTCTTGGAAAGTGGAGGGGGCGTTGGTTAGCCCGAACGGCATTACTTGGAATTCGAAGAGACCGTAGCGGGTTCGGAATGCGGTTTTCCATTCGTCTCCTTCTTTCACCCGGATGAGGTGGAAGCCGTTCTTCAGGTCCATCTTTGTGAACCATTGAGCCCCTCTCACTCTGTCCTGCAGTTCCTGCATTAAGGGGAGCGGATATCGGTTTGGGATCGTGATTTTGTTTAAGGCCCGGTAGTCGACACAGAGATGGAGCCCTTGTCCATGAGGTTTGGGTACGAAGAGGATTGGGGATCCTGCTAGCAACGTGGAGCGTCGGATTTTTCCTGTGCGCTCCATCTCTTTTAGCCATTCCCTCAGAGTCTGGAGTTCTTCTTCCGAGAGGGGGTAGATGGGTCCCCATGGCACCGTGCTTCCTTCTTGTAGGTCGATCTTACAATTGTAGGACCAGTGCTTGGGAAGGGCATCCGCGGCCTCCTTTCCCATAATCCCCAGGTATTGCCGAAACTCCATTGGCACCAACTTTACTGGGTCTTCTTCTGCTGCCGCCGATACATACCCGATAACTCTCGCCCCAGGGTTGGTTGCAATTGATTCGTCCCATGTTAGAAAAAAGGGGTTTGTTTCGTACCGGGTGCATTTCCGTTCGCATTCCACACTGTTGAACCGTATTTCGTTGTTCGTCCAGATTCCCTGTGGCGGGTGTGCTGTTATCCATTCAAATGGGAGGAAGGCGTCGATTCCGGTTTGCATTGGTGAAATTTCGAATTTCTCCTTTGAATAGTGCCTTCGGTGCTGAAGGAGCATCGGCTCTGTATAAAATTGGCCGGCCCCTTTTACTCTTTCCCCCGTGTAATTTTCTATGGTGTGGGCTTGCCAGTGTTCCTTCTTGGTGATGCCCAATTTTTCCACGGTTTGGTTGTTGAGGAGTGCTACAGAACATCCGGTGTCTAGTAGCACTTGGACTTGGTGCTTCTTTCCGTCCAGGTGTAGCAACATCGTAATGACTGGGCGGGTGCCGCGCGGTTCTTCCCTTGGTTTCTTTGACCGAGTTCCAGCACTTGGTTCCGGGTTTTTCCGTTTCTGGGATAGTCCGCATATTATCGTAGAGGTCTCGGGTTGCGGCATGTCCCGACCTCTTAAAAATCCGATTCGGAGTCTTCCCACAGCGGGGTCGGGGCCTCCGTGTCCATGGTCTCGACGGCAGCTACTTTTTGCTGCTTAGTCGCTGGGAGCTCTTCTTCCGCCTCCTCTCGCCCTCTCTTTCCATTTGATACCGCCACGGTGGCGGCTTTCCACAGGGCCTTTGGTAACGGGGTTCCTTGCAGGGTGCTGAACGAGAAGCATTCGAATGTTCGGTGGCCGGTCCGGCCGCATCGCCAGCAGTCGTCCTGGTTTTTAAGATATGTTTCTTGTTCCCTCTGTGGAACACCCTTCAAAGCTTCTTCCTTTGAGGCCCAGTGGTCCTTCGCCCCCCACCATGTTGGCCTTCCTGCCGGGGTTCCTGCTTGGGCCTGGCGAGACTTGCTCGTGTCGGCCTTAGTTGGGGTCGTTTCCCCCTTTTTCCCCTCTTGTTTTTTCCGGTCGTCGTTTCGCCCGCTGGTCCCCGTGGCACTGGTTCCCCTCATTTGTTCTCGGGCTTGCCTTAACGCCTTTTTCTTTTCCACCTGAAGGCCCGCCTGATGCGTGGCTTGCAGGAATCCCTCGTCGTCCGCGAAGTCTTCGAGATAGTGGGCGAACCGCATGTCCAGTACTGCGTCCGGCATGGCCAGGTCGACTTTTTCTCATAGCGCTTCTCCCATTGCGCGGGCGAAGTTGTTTAGCGCTCTGAACTCCGTAAGATAGACGCGGATCGACCCCTGGTATCTAAGCTGGCAAAGTTTTAGCTGGGCGTCGGCCGCTTCTCGCTCGTTGTGGTATTCCGCGCGGATGGCCACAGAATAGTTTGCCCAGGTGTCGTTTTCCCGCAGCTCTCGGTACCGGTGCAGGTGCCATACCAGAGCCGTGTCCGTCAGGAGGGTTCCGACCCAGGTGATTTTCTGCCGGTCGGTGGTGTCTGGGTAGAATCCCAGGTACATAGTGACGGACTCCCACCACTGATTGAACGCTGTTGGGCTTTTCCCGTCGAATTTTTCAGTGTTCTCCATTTTTCAGTCGGGAAGTGTATACTCGGGCTCCGTCTGTGGGTCGTTCAGCCTGTCGGGCCCTTTCCACTCCTTCTGCTACTAGCCGTACCAGGTCTTGTGTGGTGATCGTAGGTGTCGGATTCCTAGGTGGCGAGGGAGAACGATGAGACCGGAGAGGCGGACTGGGTGGCTTGGACGGCGGGCCCGAGGGTGGCCCCACGGATGATCCGGGGGGCGTTGATGGGGGATTCCCTCCTTGCCCTACCGCTGGCTCGGCCGCCGGTGGCCGAGGGGAGATGTGGCGCCGAAGCTCCGCCAGTTGCTGCCTCATTTCCGGTGTCGTGGGTAGCGCCGGGGGTCTCTGTCGTCGGGTAGGTGGCCCTGGGTTTAGGCGTAATGGGCTTCCCAGCGCTGGTGGAGAATGCGCTGAAGGGGCGCTGGTACTAGTTTGTCGGACCGGGTTTCTCCACGTTAGTGGGTTTGGGGCCGCCGGTGGCATTGTGGGTAGTGGAATTCTGGTCGCAATGTGTTGGATTTCCGCTCTTGCTTCCCGGAGTTGGTTTTCCAGGGAGGATACCCGATTCTGGTGGGCGGCTGCCCATAGTTCCACGTTCCCCTGAAAGTTGGCCAGGTGTTGATTTCGGGCCGCGTTAGCTTCCGCCAAAAAGGATAGGGCGTCGTTTACCCAGGCCAGCTGGGTGGCCTGACATATTTGTCGTTCATTAGCCTTGCTGGTGTGCTCGAGGATAGCCTGCCAGATATTACTGGCGAGGGATTGGTACGCGTTTGCGGTGCTCGACAGCTCGCTGCATATCCATTCTTCTGCTATTTTTTCATTAGCGTTGATGCAGTCATATACGTACCTAGTGCCTTCCGCTAAGGTTTGGTAGGCTTGCTCAATTTCCCGCGTTCGTCGGTCAGTTCTGTCGTAGGCGTCACCGCATAGCTCCGTGAGCCATCGGAGGTCATTCTCGGCCTGTCGCTGCTGGTGTACCAGAGTCCTGACCCAGACCGCGGAGTTGGCGATTTCTACTGCCTGTTCCGGGTTTGGCGCTCCGTTGGTGATTTGGAGCAGGTCCCGGGGGGCCTCGAGCCGGAGCATGTTGAAGTCCGAGGCGGTCGTCATGGTTTCTTTTAGTATAGGTCTAACGGGTGACCAGTGTAGATGGTTTCGTCATCCGTGAACTCGAAGTCGCAGATGTCCCGAAAGTTGTGTCCGGTGAGGTTTGCACACTGATGGGAGAATGCACAGTCAAACCAGTATTCGGTATACCAGTGTTGTGGTGTGCAGTCGATTGCTTCCGAGGGTATGGGTCCGTCCGTATGAGGGTCCCAAGTTTCTTGGTCGAGAAGGGAGTCAATTGAGGAGTAGGTGTAGTCGAAGTGGTAGCTTGACTGTGGTTCGAAGATCGTAGATAGTTCGAGTAAGAAGAAGTGTTCTTGTTCGAACGAGGGCATGAATTGAAAGTAGGGTGATTTTGAGATCAAGATTATAGTGTGACACTGGGGTTGTATCGTAACCGGAGTGTGGAGAGAATCAAAGGTAATCAGGCTACTTTCGATAATTCACAATGGAATAATCTTAGATCTTGTGTGTAGGTTCGGTGGTGGTGTTTGGTGAGGATGTTCGTGTTGGTCCCTTTCCTTTCGCCGGGACGGAACCTCGGGTTTTATATCTGAGCAGGGCCGACGTGAGAAGCGGTGACTCGGACTTGGATTCCCCCGAGGTGCAGTATCCTCGTGGGCGACTCATTGGTCCTGGCAGGGTGTAGATAAGGGGAGATGAGGTTTCATGTGAGCGAGCGGGGTGCTTCCCCTCCGGACTCTTTTCCGCACGCCATCAGCAGGCAGCATGGCATCCCCTTGGGAGGGGTCCCAGCCCAAGTCCGGCGGTCCGTACGCCATCAGCAGGCGACGTGGCATCCCCTCGGGAGGGGTCCTAGCCTAAGCATTCTCGTCGTTTGCAATCTTCCCCTCATCTCCGGAGATATGTGTCTTAGGCCCGTCTCGGCCGTAAGCTCTCCTCCGGACCTTATCTCCTTCCTAGACTCTCCGAGTGCGTTCCGTCATCCTTCCGTACTCTTCTCTAGCGTAGCTATGTACTCGAGATAATTTAGGTGTAACATCTAGAGTAGGCTAGTCTCGAGTGATAGGCTCAACGGATCCTTCCTATAAGGATCCGCTGCTACCCCCGCTCCTTCGAATGGACAAGCTTCTCGATCCCCCTTACGGTGCTCCCCTTCATGGAGGTCTCAGTGGGGGTCCACCTCTTCCTGCCCCTCCTGTATCTTGGGGTCTGTACGGCGGGTCCATAGCCGGGATTGCCGGGGGCCTTTGTCGTCGTTGTTGGGTTCCTCCTAGTAAGGGGCTCCCCAGCATTAGTCGGGTCGGTGGTGCCCCTGGGCTTGGAGTGGGCCGGGTCCATCCAGCCGGTGTTGCGGGCAGGGGAACTGTAGTTGCCACTCGCAACAATTGGTCCTGTGCTCAGGCCAGCCGTTGTTCGAGGCCGGCCATTCGATCTTGGTCCTCGTTTCGCTGTTGCGCGAGTGTTTCTACCTTCTTTTGGTGGTCAGCAGCCCATTTTTCCATATTACCTTGGAATTCCATCAGGTGGACGTTTCTGGCCAGGTTTGCTTCCGACAGGAAAGCTACTGCGTCATGCATTCGGGCTACTTGTGTCGCCTCGTATACCCGATGTAAATCACTCGTCTTGGAGTACTCGATGATAGTTTCCCAGACCTGTCTGGTAAATGCCTGGTATGCGTTAGTGAATACCATAAGCTCGTTCCTTACCCAGTCTCCTGAGATCTGTTCCTTGGCTTCCATCTGCTAGTAGACGTATTGGGCTCCCTGTGCCAGTCAGTTGTAGGTGGCTTCAATCCGCCTGATACGTCGGTCCGTATGGTCCAACGTGTTGCCGCAGACGTCCATTAGCTGGCATAGGTCTTGCTCGGCCTGCTGCTGGTGGTTGGCCATCGCCTACATCCACCCGACCGGGTTGGCGATCTCCAAGGTTTCCTCCTGAGGTTCTTCGTCATTGGTGATCTGAAGCAGCCCCCAGGGCGCCTCCAACTGGAGCATGTTATAGTCGGACGAGGTAGACATTTCTTAATATATGTCAAGGAAGTCTCCGCTGTGGATGGTTGAATCGTAGTCAAAGTGGTAGTCGAATAGGTCGAAGAGTTCGTTTTTGTCGAAGTCGGCAGGTTGGGATAGTAGCGCACAGTTCCACCACTGCTGGGTATACCAATGGTATGGGGCGCACTCGATTGTTTCTTGGATAGACTTCGGTCCGTCGAAGAATTCTTCCCACTGCTCGTATTTTGTGATTTTGTTGTCGATTGACTGAAAGGTGTAGTCGAAGGAGTATTGCGACTTAGGCTCTAAGAAGGTAGATAGTTCAAGTAGGTAAAGGTGATCTTCGAAGTAGGTGTCGTCGAAGTAAGTCATGAAAGTAGGGTAATTTTGAGATCAAGATTATAGTGTGACACTGGGGTTGTACCGTAACTGGAGTGCAGGTAGAATCAAAGGTAATCAGGCTACTTTCGATAATTCACAACGGAATAATCTTAGATCTTGTGTGTGGGTTCGGTGGTAGTGTTGGTGAGGATGTTCGTGCTGATTTTCCTTCCGTCGGGCAAAGAACCTCAGTCTTTATACCTGAGTGACGCTGGCGTGAGAGGTGGTGACTCAGATTTGGATTCCCCCGAGGTGCATGGACCTCGTGGGCGACTCATTGGTCCTGGCCGGGTGTAGATAAGGGAGATGAGCTCTTCATGCAGCTGAGCGGGGAACTTTCCTGCTCCAGACTCGTACGTGGCCTCCCCCGTAGGGACCAGACCTCTTTGTACGTGGTTCCTCCGTAAGGACTTGGATCTCTTGTACGAGACCCCCCTGTAGGAGCCCAACCAGCGTCTGCCAAGATTCTTCTTTTGCTCGTTTGCACTTTGACCCCTCATCTCGGAGTTACTCCTTTTTCGGCCGATCTTCTCGGCCACAAGCTAACTCCGGCCCTTAACTCCCGCCTAGACTCTCTGAGTGCGTTCTGTCATCCTTACGTACTCCTCCTCTAACTTAGCTACGTACTCGAGATATTTCGGGTGTAACATCAAACGAGCCGGAATATCCGAAATATTTGAGGATGCGTCGACGTTCATGGCGATGTTGGCGCCTGTGCTTGGGTATTTGACCTTGACAGCAGCCAACGCTCGAAGCAAAATCGGCATTTTCCCGGTAAGTTCTTCTAAGTACTCCTGCTCCTTCTGCAGGAATGGGTGTGACGGACGCAGTTGGTCGGTGAGCGTCTTCCCGTTTGCAGCCCACCAAGCCTCCATCTCCTCCTGTTACCAGTTAGCGACGACAACATCTCATCGACGCGCAGCGAATACCTCGTCCAAACCACAGTAGAGACCGATACGTTTTTCGGACGTTTGGCGTCGCGAATTCCCCCATGCGTGTTTGTAATTGGCGGTTGAGCTTTCCAATTTCAAATGTGACGCAGTACTCGCGTCCAACAACGTGCGAACTTGCTTTTTCTTGTCGTTACTAAATTGTTGCGACCCAAGTATAGTTTCATCATCGAGTGCATTCGCCTGGTCAACGATGAAAAGAGCTTGTTTGCTTGGGGTTGCCGCCAGCCTGCAAAAATGTTTCAGGCGTTCAAGTGCGACGAGCTCATCCACTTCCTCGCGCCGTAGGCCCTTGAGTTGACTCCGAGCATGCTCCCTGCTGTCGTACGCGAACTCCAGTGCCGTACGAAAGTACTCTTTTGGGTCCGCAAGCAGCTCACTGCAGTCGGGAACGTAGACCACAATCCTTCCCTCACGCATGAGGAGACAAGCGAGTGCTGCGAGCAAGTGGGACTTGCCAGCTCCAAGTGTTCCGTGGAAGAAGTACCGAGGGTTTGCGCGGCGGTTCATCGAATGAGCCACGTCGTAAAGCTCGCGAAACTTTGACCGACCGTAGAACTCGAAGTAACCGTCTTTGTTGATTTTGAAACGTGCGGGGACCGTGTACGGAAATGGAAAAGGAAGCAGCTGCTTGTGGTTCGGGTCATAGTATTCGGAGACCTTGCAAGATACCCTTTGGATTTGAGAATGGAGCTCTGCTTCTAATTAGCGATCGGCTTCGGGTCACATTCCGCCCTAGAATTCTCACTCTTGATGATTTCATCCCGCTTCGCTTCCCCGGCGATCCGCTCCGTGTCTTCGGCGATCCGTTTCGCTTCTCTCTGTACGATCAAGATGCTTGGAGGTGACTGAACTGTGAAGGTGTTAGCCGTTTCGTCAGAGGCCAAATGGAAAGCATTACTTGGCCCCTTGATACTGCTCACCAGACGAGACAGCTGTGAACTCGGACCGGCAGTGCACCAATTCGTACTCGCAGTGGACAGGAGTCTGGACGGAGCCATCGTTTCGAAAGAGCTTCTGCTGCGTTTCGATGACAATCTGGTGTAGTCGGGTATCGTCGGCAGTTTCCGATTCATGTGGCATCGCCATCGCCATCGCCAACGACGACGCAGCCGGCTGAGTTCACAAGCCCTTCGGCCAATGTGGCATCCTCAACGGCGGCGAAAAGGAGACTAGAGAGGGGTGGCGGAGGCGATGTCTCCCAAGAGATGGAACAGAAGTCGGCTTGGCTGACCACGGAGATCATTTCGTCGACAGTTAGAGGGATCGACAACATTTTTGTAGTGGACCCTGCCGTCCCGATGGGATCAAAGGTAAGGGGACCCTAAGCCACAGGTTAGAGACTGGTGGCGCGATGACAAGAGGTAGAGAGTTCGAACCAGTTGATTTGCGGTTGAAATGAAGGGTAACAAGGAAAGGCGCTGAAGTAGGTGTACGAGCCAGGCGCCCTCTGATGTTAGGGTGGAGTGCTGCGCAGCCAGCCCACTGGACAGCAGAGCTGAAAGTCAGTCTTCTGTGACGATAGGGGCAACGGAAAGTGGAGCGTACGAGCAACAGGAAGCTGGATGCAGTCTAGAAATGAGAGTGATTTGTCAAGGAGGGAGAGGACGGGGCGTGTTGGAAAAGTCTATGAATACCAGCTCCTGTACAGCGGTTGTACGTACTACGTACTTAGATAAAACTAGCGGCTTGGCGACGCAGATCCGATCGGGGAATTGTATTCGCTACTACATGCATATCTACTATCTACATAGATAGTCAACATAAGTAGTTACCCTACACCACCCACTCAAACTTGAATTTGAGCACCCCCCTCTTTGCCAGTTCATCAGAATAATCCTCAACTCTACTTCCTCGGCCGGCTCTCCAGCTTCGTGCCGCGTCAGTTTCCAACCGTCCGCCAACCGGCGTCACACTCGTTCCTCGCCTATCTCGTCACCACCACTTCTACCTCTTACCACCGCCTATATTCTTCTACTACGCGCACGAAGAGAGAAAAGAAGAGAAACCACCGGTCTTTGCTGCCTAATGGCCCTATTCGTGCCGCTTCGCACGCTGTTCCAGTCACCAGCATCGCCACTTCATCTCCCGCCCCCATGTCCTGCCGCATGTCGGCCTCGACTGTTCGCTATCCTAGCGTTGCTGCAAAGCCACCGCTTCAGCCTCACTGTACCAGTCGCGCGCGCCGAGTCCTCCGTCTCTGCATCCTACATCGCGCAGAGTCCTTCCTTGCCAAGACGGGTCCTGCATCGCGCCATGGCCTGCCGTTTGCATCTCGGGAGCCTCACGCACTACCCACCCGTCCTCCCGCTGCGCGTCTTCCCGCGTCGTCCCGCGAGAGTCTATTCCATAAACCACCAAGCTAAAATGCGAATCCCTCGACAGGCAGCTACAACACGCGACCACTTCACGGCAAAAGTTATGTGGACCCGATTTGGCATTCCCCATCCGCAGAGGCTACCCGTTCGCACCAGCGGTGGCACCTAGGTTTTCGCCAGCCTGGAGGTTGACTACGGTGCCGCAATCCAAGTGGGGTGGCTGCGGATGAATTGAACTGGAGGTAGATAAACTGTTTTCCCTGCTCCACAGATGAATGGCGATGTACTGACACAGAGCCCGTCGCTCGCTGTTCGATAGCAGTTCACCCCAACACACGCGATGGGACCACGCCGTCTTCCGTCCCCATACCTCGTACCACGTCGATTATACCCGCGGCAACAATTGCCACACAGCTACCCACTTCATCAACCCGGATCAGCCCCCTGATGGTGGAAAGCGCAACTTCCATGGCCAACTACGGCGCAAGGAGATAGGAAATGAAGCATGGAAGCAGTGCGGCTGGGAGATGGCCCGGGCTGTAGCGAGCGCGGTTGGGACACACCTATCATGCTGCGCACGTCTCAGCTGGCTGTCGTTATCCTCGCGCTGGCTCTAACGACCCAAGACCTGTATCGCCCCCGTTGGCGCCACCCAATGCGTCGCTTCCCGCCACCGAACTTGATTTCGAGCATGCGTGCCGAAGACGACGAATCGCCGGAAGGTGAGGGACATTCGGAAGATGAAGATAATGCGGCAAAGAGGAAGATAAAAAATACGGAAGATGAGGAATGTGGGATGGCGTACCAGGGCTGCGGCGTGCGACGGATGGCCGAGACAGCCAATTATCTGTCACGAATGGTCCACGACAGATAGCCACAGCCGGTCTGTGGTTCATCACATACTATCCTTCACTTCCCCCCATCTCACCGCCCGCCGGTATCACACGTCTTCCCCACGGCTATCACTGGAGTCTACCTTCGATGGCGGCTGGCACAACCTTCTCGTTCTTCATTGCGTTCGCGCTTCAGAATCCCCAGTTTCTTTCGTCCGGATGTTCCTGTTAGGCGTCGACTTGAATAGGCACCACGTATTGAGCATAGCTTTGACCCCAAAAGGTCTGCACCACCGCCCACGCAACCGCACCTCGGCTACAGCAGGACCCTGGTTCTGACTCCCCAGCCCAACCACCACCGACGGGTCGCATGCTTCTGCCTCCGCCTCCATAACCTCCATCACCAGTCGCACGCGTCGGCATCCGCGTCCTCCACCACCACGGCCGCCCCTCACCACCGCGCGTGCAGCCCACCTGCCGTGCACATACGGCGTTTGCTGCCACCCCCACACCTTCTTGGCGGCCGCAGGCGTCCGCTTGCGCGACCACTGCCTTTCCTTTGTTTCATTTCTTTTGAGATGACAAGAAGGCGAGCCCGGGCCGGTATACTTTATCGACTTCGGATCATACATAGCTTCGTCTGCGTCGCGTACCGGCACCGTCAGCGTTGTGCGGTCCCAATTCTTTGCCGGCTCAGGCGCTGCCCGGCGACGCGGTGCCCGGTCCGAGCTGGTAGAACCGCGAGGTGAGCCTCTTGGAACCCCCTGCCACTATCTTGTCAGGTTGCTGCCAACCTTTTTTTTTTGTTTAATCACTCGCATGCAGCCAATCTAGACTATGGCGGCGCGCTTTTTGGCCAGGTTTCCCGTCTGCTGTCCGCGCGAGGCGGCACGTTGCAAGCTCCCCTTCGCCCTCCGCCCAGGCCTGTCTCAAGAAGATAAAATGCGCACTAAGGAGGCTTCACAAACGAAACTGTACCCGAAGGGAAAGAATAAAAGGAAGGAAAGAAGGAAGAACAGGAGAAGGAGCAAGAAGGAAAATCCGAAGAAAGCCCCCGTCCCTATTCCTCATTTTCTGCGGGTGCTATGAAGGAGGGCATGGGTAGGAACACTTGTAGTCCTTCCCAGCACCCAAATCCCTCCCGGCACCCAGCTCCTCCGTCTCCGCCCTACTCCCTCTCGTCTTCCCGCTCCCAGAGCTCCCGGATTTCCCCCTCCGACACCTCGCTCCCCGCGTCTTCCTCAGCCGGCACTAGCCTTCCCACATCTGTAGCAGAGAGGAATTCCAATACCGCCTGGCTTTACCGCCTTTTGGCTGGGGGATCCCGGATCCTCTACCGACTCGTCCACTTCCCACTTTCCTTCAGCACCTCTGCCTACAGGATCTTCTGCTACTCAGGGCATGCCTTGAAAAGGCGCTCCCGCGTTACGGTCTGGCACTGGCACCACCAGCACTGGGCAGTGGGCCGATTTTTCACCCACTGGAGGTATACCCCGCGAGGCAATGCCCTATCTTGATCTGGTAGAACCTCGAGGCAAGCCTCTTAGAACTCCCAGCTACCGTACCGTCCGGCCTCTCTCTCTTCGGCATCCTGTGCTTTTTCTTGGAGATCCGGCCTCCAGCCCACTGCCTTGCCTCTGCCCATTTCTTCTCCGTGATCTCCCCAGCCTGCTGCTTGCGCGGCATCCTGTACTTCTTTGCCGAGACTCGGCCTCCAGACCACCGTCTGGCCTCGTCCCATTTCTTGTCCATCACATGCTTGAAGTGTATTAGACCGGGTAGTGGCCACCCTGAAACCACCCCACGTCGTGCGCGTCCGGTTCTTCCGCTGCGAGCTGGGGTGCTGGGATCGAAAGGTTGTAGGTACCTGCGGGTGGCGGCCAGAGCAAGCAATTCGATGGACGGGTGTTTTATTTATTTATTTAATATACATTCAGCTTGGAGCCCGTAGGCTATGGCCTGTATAGAAAAGAAATAAGACAAGAGCAGCAAAACATATGACGGAAGCAAACGCGCAGGCCTGACAAAGGAATCCTCACTGGGTCGCCGCTTGCCCCAATCCATCCGCACTCAGTCGTACTAAAAGAGGTCGTATAACGTGGTGATGCCCCCTCTCAGGGGCATTGGTGTAGTTAGCAGTATGCGTGTGTCTTCGTGGTCCTCCAATTACCGAAAGGATTGTGGGAACTATGCCAGCCACCACTCGCACCTCGGTCACAGCCGATCATGACAAGAAACTCTGAACACAGCCCACGCACGATGCTGGTAACCGAAAGCCACGTCACGCGTGAACGTATCTCTGACCTTATCTCACTCGGGAAGCCGCCGTCGAACGAGCCACCATGCAAGCAGTAGCGTCAGCCATCGTACATGTGGCGATGGTTGCCGCAGAGTGTGGTCGGCGGGATGCGGGGCGTGGGGGCGGAGCGGGGTGCTGCGCATCGCGTGCGTTGGGGGGCTGCTGTTGAACGACGAGCGGCGAGCTCTGAATCAGTACGTCATTCATCTATCAAGCCGGGGAAGCAGTTTATCTACCTCTGGTTCAATTCATCCTCCTGCAGCCCACGACCCCCTACCTTACACGCAGATCCACACGCGCGGCCATTCCACTTTTTTCAACTTCCCGGCTGGCGGAAACCTAGCTGCGACCGATGGCGTTTGCAGCTCGCGATCATCACCCTCGTGCGAACAGGTATCGGGTCGCACGCAGTTCTTGCCGCGCTTGTCAAGGGATTCGCATTGTAGCTTGGTGGTTTGTGGAATAGACTCTCGCGGGCTGACGCGCGGTGGGAGGACGGGGAGGTGGTGGTAAGTGGTGGGAGTGGTGGTGACGAGATAGGGGAGGAGCGAATATGACGCGCACGGCGGACGGTGGGAAACTGACGCGGCACGAAGCTGGAGAGCCGGTCGAGGAAGCAGAATCGAGCATTATCCTAACGAGCTGGCAGGGAGGGGTGTTCTCGAACTCAACGCTTGGGTAGATGGAGTAGGGTAGCGAGTAATTCCCCGATCGATCTACGTCGTCAAGCCAGCGGGTCTTTTGAGTATTTGGAGGCGCTCGGGAGTGTGAGGATTGTGCATACTTGCTTACATACGAGCACGGCTGCGAGCGGGGAGTGTCGGATCGAGCTTCGGCCGGCATTTTGCTGGCTTTGCGACGACTTTGCTGACTGTACATACATCCGGAGCTCACAAATTCCTCGGTCGATTTGACGTAGTTAGTGCCATGACGTAGGCTCTAGTTAACGCTGGCACGTGCGTTGCCAAACATTTGCCAAGCGACCAGGCCAGACTGATGGCGCTAAAAAATTCGTTCAACACACGATCACTTCGCCGGCAACTTGGGGACATAAAAATTTTGCGCAGCTGCCCCTCGAGCTTCATTCCGCCTCAGAAGGCTTCGTTTCGCCTTTGCCCAGCATGTTTCGCCTCCTCCCCAGCATGTCTCGCCTTGGCCGCGGATTGAGGTCCGTCCGCTCCTCAGCCTATTCCTCTCGCGGAGGTCGGGCCACCTTCAGTAATCGGCCTCCAAACCTGGCGATACCTGCAATAGACAGCAAGGTTGATGGCGGCCACGACAGGGGCGGTAGCGGTGTCGTCCGGGCACTGCTCTCTGCAAAGAAGCGCGTCTTGTAAGACCCACACCCTTTATTTGTTCACATGGACTAACATTATCTAGTCACTATACACTCGCCAACCTTCCTCTCTTGGGTCTCGGCCTCCTTTCCAGCGACGTCGCCTATGCATGTTGGCACGAAAGCGGCCGTGAAAACCGTATTGATGCTATCTTAGAGGAGACAGACCCGGTCGTTGTGATCCAGACATCGCCGATCGGCCTGAAGCCGAGAGGATGGTCGAGCTTGTGATCAAGTCTCCGCCATCCAATTACTATCTCATCGTTGGCAATCATGGCACCGGGAAATCCACGCTCGTGTATCGTCTTGCACGCAGATTACCAGGTGTTGTGTACGTCACCGTACCTTCAGCAGAGTCTAGGACCGGCTCTGCCGACGTGCGTTCTCGTTTTGTGCGCGCCTTGGAGGCGGCTTTCGACTTGGGGCCCACGTATACGTGGTCGCGTGTAATACTCAGCAAGGTCATCACAATGTTCGATCCCGGTAGGCATGCTCCACCCTTCTGTTTTGTTCACATGCTGATGTATTCTGTCAAGAGAGCCTGCCAGCTACTGACGCATATCTCCGTAGGATGGAGGATTTCACGCGGGCCGCTGCGCACTACAAGGCGAAGCACAAGACCTGGGAAGTGATCATCATAGACAACCCGAATGAGATCCCCGAGAACGACCCGAGTCTGTTGATAATGCTGCAGAAGGAAGCAAAAATGGCTGCGGATAACGGCCCCCACAAAATAGCCCCTGCCACTTCAGATGGAAGGGCCCCCGAGATGATGAAACGTGAGTCACAATATGCGGCTGCGTGTCGAAGGTTTCTGATTATACGTGCAGACAAATCCGCCTGGTCCAGAGGCAGCGATACATGCAGGACAGGCGACCTGACTGCTTCCGAAGCCACAAACTACCTCGAGAAACGGCGCATTTCGCAGCAGCACGCCGACAAAATCATTCATAGCTGTGGCACCCGCATCTTGACCTTGAAGTCCGTTTGCGACAAGATCAAGAGCGGGGTTGAAATAGACAGTTCGTTCCCAATCTTGGTATTTGCGGGCCTCAGTCTAACCATTCAGAATTGATCACAACCATGAGGGCGGAGGCGCTGGAACACTTCGAGCGGGGCTCCGCCGAGGTGGGTCTCCAGATGGCATATCGGTTGCCGGTTTGGTCCTAAAAAATGGTAGACTAAAACGTAGCGACTATTTCGAGCAGTTTAGAAACGGCAAACGGGGCGGTGATGTTCTCCTGAAAGAGAACATATTCGCAGTTGACGGTTCTGGAGGGTTTGGCTTCTAGAATAGAATGCTCGAAGGCGTCGTCCGGGAAGAACTAGCACGCAAGGAGCAGGAAGAATTTGTGCGGAAGGAGCAGGAAGAACTGGCGCGCAACAAGTCGCGATGGTGGTGAATAACGATACTAAGAACTTAAGGATGGAGAATCGGAGAAGACGGAGGAAGAGGAGGAAGAAGCCTACTGGGTGCTTGCATTGTACAATACTCGTCAGTGCTTCCTATATATACAAATGGATACGCAAGAGGTATAATGGAACAAGCCCAGAAATCCCAGCACGATGCTCTCAGGTGAGTCCCAAGAAATGATTTTAATCCACCACCCCTGCCCCCCACGGGCAGGGTGCTTCCCGAACCTGTTAAGCGCTATGCGTGGACGCGTACTATTTTGCAAATAACCTCTTTGAAGAAAACAACTGACATTCCGCTTCTTTGTTTTTGTTGCGGGATGTGGTAATTGTATATGTACCACTAAACCACCCGCCCTGAGAACGAGAGAAATCCAGGGCCAGGAATAACTGTCGAACAGGTCAGGTGTTCCAACAATTACACGAGACTTTGATAGACGGATCAAGGCTTGGCAAAGCTACAAATTCTCCTTGCGAACGCTTACCTATGACCTCGGTAAATAACCCCCGTCAGAACTTCACCTAAGCATCCTGCCCCAACTACCAGTTTTGCAATCAATGTGTTGATTCTTGATTTGCTGGAAGCCACTCACCACGCTCACTACAACGGTCGTAAGCTGTATTGCACCGTTGCCTGACCAGTTTGCAGTCTGTTTATCCCGCCGACAGAGCGCTACATACATTCTCACGCCAAAGCCAGATAGCGGCAGGTTCTCTTTCCTCGAGTCCCGTCGTTCGGTCACATGGCTGCGTCAGCGCGTCGGGGCCGGCGAGAGGCAGGCAATCAGAGATCCCGTTCCAGACTTCGGCATAGATCGCCTCCCAGATATCGTCACGACTCTCGGTCAAGGGCTAGACATCACTCTCGGCCATCGACTCCCGACCGCCGTGCCTATACCAGGACCCGTCGCTGTTCCCAGTCAATAGGAGCAAATCCTGTTGACCACGGTGCCCCAAATCACACCTACTATCATCGCCGACCGCGCCCGAACAGTGTTTGTCTGTTCCTCGATACCTTTAGAGGTAAAACGAGACGACGTCGAAACACTATCAAGAGGTAATTGGCTAGGAACCTTCAGAAGAACCAGATCAAGTTCAGGATGGACTTGCTAATAGATACCGGCTGCTTGTGGATGACGGATTGGAGGCTGGAACGGATAAGATCGCCCTTCTCCATCAACGAGTGGATGAAAGCGAAGCATTACATCAGGAGGACTCAGAAGATTACCGTACTGTGCAATGGATGAGATGCTATACTTGAGGAGATGACTTCGGGGAGTTCGCGACTAGACCCGTTGAAATTGGTTGGTTACGATTTCTGAGAACAGGAGACGGAAGGATCCGATTCGAGAGCTGCATGTCTCATGCTCATGGGATGGCTCACTCAGACATGTCATACCAGGCTTCCACAGAATCACCGCATCCGACGAATTCGAGCAGGGTATGTACTCCTCCTCTTTCTCCAGATGCGGAGCTGTCCATCCTACTGTTCGAGTTCTTTCTTTTTCACCCGCGTCTACATTTTGTTTCTTGCACTGCCACTAATCGCATGCGACCTAATATATCTAGATCATGGCGATACACACAGTCCGCTTCCGTCCACGGTCCTTTTCTGGCTCTCCCCGCCCTCCGCCCTGGCCTGACCCAAGAATAAGAAACATATGCGCTTAAATCGCCTACTCGCCTCATTCCTCTCCTCGGCCTTCTCCTGCCGCCCCCCCAAGCTCCAACTCTGACGCCTCACTCACGGCAACCTCCTCAACACTCTCCATCCCAACCCTTCGTCACACATCCGGAGCCGAAAGAAAGTCCGAGATTGCCTGACTGCAGCGCTCATCCGCAAAGACGCCCCGGATCTTAAGCCGGTGTTTGCTTCTTCCGGTCTGCTTCCTTACCCCAGCCCACAAATCTTCTGCTGGCGCTTCTGCACCCGCGTCTACCGACAGTGGAGTTGCCAAGCCGTCCCCGACGCCTCAGCGTCAGTCCTGCGCGCGCACGCCCACACGACGTCGGGATAACCATAACTCGCGGCGGAAGTGGTGTGCATGAATAATAGATACATAACAGCAGAGTACAGTAAGCTGACAGGGCGCAGGACGCGAAGCGGAAGGATCACGACCGTCCCAGACGAAACCCTGTTTGCTCGTCATCATGCAGTATCCATTCCTCCCGCCATCCCTCACCCTCCGCGGTTAAACGCGCACAAATGCATACATATCGGGGGAAGGCGGACCCGCCGACTGCTGGCCGCCCCAGCGCGCAGTGCTCTGCACTCAGTCTGGGTCCGGATCGACGGCGGGTGCAGATGACGGTACGGAACTAGGCCCGGGGCACCCCAATCAGTCCCAGTAAGATCCCCCCGCGAATCCGAGTCTCTTCGGCAACCAATCTGCGGTCATCTCACCGAAACCCGCCTCCAGATAGGCTCTGCCATCTCACACTTGGTTGGCGCCACGATCCCCGCAGGCACGTGACGCGGAGAGTTCCGTCTTGGCGCACGAGAAAGAAAAGGAAAAAAAAAATAGCCCAATGCATACTCAACGGTTTACAACTCGCACGCCACCGCTGCCGTTTTCCCGTCCGAACCGAACCCTCGAATACGCATGTCGGCTCCGGAGACCAAGAAGAAGCCGGCGCCCGCGGCGGGTGCGACGACGGTGAGCAGCGGCGGCGACAAGGTCGAGAACGCGGCGAAAAAGAGCAAGCGCACGAAACGGAAGGCCGACACGCAGCAGGTCGACGCCGAGAAGCCGGCCAAGAAGAGCAAGAGCGCGGACAAGGCGGAGACGGGAAAGGCCGAGGCTGCTATGGACGCGGCGGCGCCGGAAGGCAAGAAGTCGCGGTTCATCGTCTTCGTCGGTGCGTGTCCCCCCCTCGACTGCCCAGCCCCACTCC
>Ga0307508_10001982_pt1 | contig 22370 bp, 19 predicted proteins | sample 9_EM_MG_FD_203089 | JGI IMG/M metagenome (GOLD analysis project Ga0307508, IMG submission 203089) | Populus trichocarpa ectomycorrhiza microbial communities from riparian zone in the Pacific Northwest, United States - 9_EM | ecosystem: Host-associated > Plants > Roots > Unclassified | place...
ACCGTCCAGTCACCCCCCCCCCCCCCCCCCCCCCCCCACAAAGCTTGATATATGTACATACAATACAAGAAATCTTCTTCCTTCTTGTATCGGTTCAGAGCTAAAAAGAAGCCGATCAACATACCTTTGGTTGGCTTCTCTGTTAAATTGGGCTTATCATACGATGTGGTGGTGGGGGGGGGGTAAGAAATGATCATGACGGTCGCCTAGCATACTTTCTCACTCGGGCTGTGACAATAAAATGAATGACTCGCGTGAATAAACAGAGTTGACTCGAGTCAATAAACAGAACGACTCAACCCAATTAATAGAATTTACTCAAGTCAATACATGGAATGACTCGTGTCAATAAATAGAATGACTCGGCTCAGTAAAAATAAATTTAATCGAGTCGGCAGATGGGGAGGCTCGAGTCAATAAATTGAATGGCTCCGTTAAAAACTTCGATTGGGTTTATATCGCTGGTTGTGGAATTGCGACAGGATCCAAAACCATCATTCGCAGATTGCGGGATGCCACACCCTTTTTTTTTTTTAATATATATAAGTATTTGGACTTTGGTAGGGGGGTTTTTTTTTGTTCAATCGTACTCGCATTTAGCCTGTCTAGACTATGGAGGCGTACATTTTGTTCGTTCTTCCCGTCCGCTGTCCGCGCGGTGGCGGCACGTTGCAAGCTCCCCTATTGCCCTCCGCCCAGACCTGTCCCGAGAGAAAATGATGACAAAGGGAATAGCAAAGGAAAGCGTGACCCCTCCACTACTCCTCGTCCGCCGATGCCATGAAGGAGGGCGTGGGTAGGAACAGTGGTAACTTCTCCCCGGTCCCCACCTCAGCACCCAGCTCCTCCGCCTCCGCCTCCCTCTCCTCATCCCGCTCTTGGCTCCCCCGGAGCTCCCACTCTAACGCCTCGCTCCCCCGCGTCTCTCTCCCCCAGGTGGCACTAGCCTTGCTACATCCGTGGACGAAAGGAAGTCCAGCACCGCCTGACTGCACCGCCCATCTGCCAAAAGGTCCCGGATCTTCCACCGGCTCTTCCACCTCCCAGTCTCCTTCTGCACCTCCGCCCACAGAATCTTCTGCTGCATCCTCCATTCCGGACACACCTTGAAGAGGTGGTCTCTCGTTTGCGAGGGGCACTGGCACCACCAGCACTGGGCAGTGGGGCGAACCTTAGCCCAGTGTAGGTACTGTCCGGTGGGCAGTGCCCTGTCTTCAGCTGGTAGTGCCTTGAAGCGAGCCTCTTGGTACTCCCAGCAATCGTGCCGTCCGGCTTGTGGCTTTCCGGCACCTTGTACTTCCGTCTGGAGGCCCGGCCCCCAGCCCATCGTCATGCTTCCAACCATTTTTTTCTCCGAAATCTTTGCGAGGGATCGCGATAGTGGCATTGGGCGTGCCTCCGTCCGGTCAGAGCAGTTCAGCCATTCTGCCCCGTGGGTGTCTGGTTCCTCCGCCGCAACTTCCGCCCACTCGTCCGCCTTCTCATTGCCTTCCACACCTTTGTGCGCCGGGCACCATCTGATCTCAATGATGACACCCGGCCTGGCGCGCCGCAGTGCAGCGATATGCTTCCTAGCCTGGAGCGCGTACTGTTGGCTGGGGCTAGTCTCCTCCGATGCCATCCGTCTGATGGCGGCTTGGGCGTCGGTGAAAATCGTGACCCGCTCTGGCATTGTCTGCCTTTGCGAGGCCGATTCCAGCGCCCTTGCCAGCATGGCACACTCTGCGCCATAGTCCTCCTGGTTGTAGCCCATGTGGGTTTTGATGCCCGCCCAGGTCTGGCCCTTCTTCCACACGAGCGAGTACCCTGTCGCACCGCTGTCGAGCCGTGACCCCGCCGGTGGATGTGGTGAGTCCCGGTCGATCCCTCTCCGCCTCCGCCTTTGCCTCGGCCTCCTCCTCTTGTAGCAGCTCCGCGTCGAGGGTTTCCGGCTCCTCTAACAAAACTGTGTCCAGAATCCTCTTATCCAGTCATGCCAGTCAGGAAAATTCGAAAACTTCGGGATGGAAGGCAGCGGAAGCAGGCGCAGACGGCCATGGGTGAAAAGAACGAGTCAATGCCTGCGAGAAATACATCGACAGCTGTCAGGCGCAGCTGGAGACGGTATCGACAACAGGACGCCAGCCACGTCCTCGAGTTCTACATGCCCGACAACGACGTCGACGAGGGCGAGGAGCTGCTGTCCGTGTCGCACGCGAAGCGGCGGAGCGTCGCTAGCTACCTCTCCTCCTTCGAATACCTCGTCTCCCTCGAGGAGGCGCGCGTGTACGTCCTCCGCGCGCTGCTGGGTGGTATCATCCTGGAGGACTTCGAGTAGGGTGCCTTCTTCACTGACCGCTGCACGATTGGAGAGCGAGCGGGGGCCAGAACTCGGACGCAGATCTGGCAGGTGGTGTCCCAGGCCTGGCGAGTGGTGTCCGGATCCGGCGGCGTCGGTTTGATGCTCGGCGTTTCCCTCCGCCCTCTGGAGTGCGAAGCGAGCGAGCGCACGCATGACGGATCACTCGCCGGACACGGCCGGAACGGGCTGCGTCCCTCCGACACCTGGTGCCGGTTTCGAGATCGCGGGTTCCTAACTGCCTCCTCCGGCAGACCGGCCCCCCCGCCGAGCGGATGGAGGAATATCGCTGGTCCGTGGGCGATGGACGATTAAACTGACGAACGCTACGCTCGAGTGATAGTTAGTGCACCCGGGCCCCGTGGATGGATACATTTCCCGCTGCCGGACATGCATGGTTTGTTACGTCGTCGAGCTGCATTTCGGGAACCAGAGACACTTCCGCAAAAGCCCAGCATTTGCTCCTCCAACCGAACCGCGGAATGCAGAGGTCACAAGGGTTAGGGCACGAGCGGCGGCAAGACAGTAGGTATGTCAGTCACGGCGAACTCCTCCGCCGGCGCAACGAGGCATCGAAGGCGCGAAGGAAGAAAAATTACCGTTGACGCAGGACACCTGCTTCAAATGCCAGCCAAACCTATGCGGATCGCAAAAAGGCAGACGGACTGATAGACAGACAGTTGGACAGACAGTCGATGCTCTGTCGCGCGGCTTCTCGTCCAGAGACAGCAGCTCGACCATGCACTTGACGGCCGCGAAGACGCCCCGCTCGGCGACGAGGTCCTTGAGCAGCGGCGCCACTCTAGGCAAGCTCCCGTCCGCGTCGATGTGCGTCCCTAAAGAATGCCCGGTTTAGTCTCGCGCTCCTCGGCGCGGGGGGAAGCGGAGGGCACTCACAGACATAGAGAACGCGCGCATCGCCGTCGACGGTGCTCACGGCCTCGTCGACGTCGTTGACTCTGATGTTCCAGCGGACAACAAACTCCTGCGGCAGCCCCCCCTTCCCGGCGCCGCTCGCGAGCCGGAAGCGGAGCACGCTGTCGCCCAGGAGTGCGTTGATCTCGCGGGGCGACGGTTTGTACGCTTTCCCCTTGCCGCGCGTCCTGTTCCTCGGCGCGTACTGCGACAGCAGCGCCGGATAGCGCCAGCACAGTCGGGCCCAGGTCTTCGCGCGCTTGACGGCCAGGGGCTAGTATGTACTGAGCGCCCAGAGCAGTGTATTCGGATCGCAGGCGCGCGTCCACTAGCTAACCGAGCATACGAGCTCCTCGACGGTCTCGCCGCGCGCGACGACGAGGGCCAGCTTGAACCCCAGTGCGGCCGCGGGCGCACCCGCGTACCCGGCGATCTCGTGGCGCCGGCTCGCACCTGGCGGACGGCCGACACGAGGAAGCGCGAGAACGTCAGTGCCGAGAACGCGCGGAGCTGCGGCAGCGGGTCGGAGACGGCGAGCGGCAGCGCGGACGGCATCTCCGGGTCCGCGACGGCGGCTTGGAAGTCGAACGTAGGCGCGGGGGGGAGGGAAGCGAACGAAGCGTCATTGGCCGAGAGCAGGCGCGCACTTCTCGTCATCAGCGGAGACACACTCGCGGGAGAGGGGGGCGCGCATACATCATCTCATCTTGGTTCCTCGCTTTCGCGCGTTCCTGCGCCTGAGCGGCTTCCGGTCGTTCGATCTCCGCCTCGAGCCGAGTGATGGCGAGCTCGTCGGCGGCGATCTCGTCCTCCTGCGCCCGGCGCGCTCTCGCGGCGTCGTCGAGCTCAGGCGAAGCTTCGCGCACAACCGGAGGAGGGGGCGCGCGCGGCCGTCGCGGAGAGGCCGTGGCCGTCACGGCCGGTTTCTTGAAGACGGCTTGTGGTGGCGCGGTGGGGGGCGGTTTGCCTATGGCGCCGAGCCCGCCGAACGTGCGTTTCAAGGCGGGGGCGAGGACGCGCTCGGCGAGGCCGAGGCGCCGTCGCTTGGGCGCGGCAGGAGCGGGCCGGCCATGTGTGGATGGTGTCAGCGTGCTTCGCGCCGGGATTCGTCACGTTGTGTTTGGGGGTCTTCGGAGGCACAGAAGCAAAGCCGAAGAGGCGGCAGGCATTAACTGCCAAAGTCCAAATAGGAAAACAAAGGGTGCAATCTGCGAGTGATAGTTTTGGATCCTGTCGCAATTCCACAACTAGCGATGTGGGACCAATCGGGTTTTCAATGGCGCCCGGAGATGACGGGTAACACCCTGGAGAACCGCCTCCTTTTGTCTGCTTCTCTATTGACACGTTGCCAGATCGACAACGAGAGCCCCCCAAACATCAATGCCTACGTATGTTTTCCGAGCCGTTCCGTGGCGTGACGTGACATTATCAACACAATTCATACATATATATATCCCGCGGGGGTATCCGGCTTCATCCCATCCACTCCACTCCACACTCCCCCGCCTAGAACTTCCCGACGAGCAGCTGGCCGACCATGTTGACGGCGGTGAGGCGGACGGTCTTCCAGAGGTTGGGGAAGTCGAGCGTGCTGGTGAACGTGTCGAGGAAGCCGAAGGGCAGCATGCTGGGGATCCAGCCCTGGGCGAGCTCGAGTGCCCAGCCGTTGAGCACGTACTGGGTGGCGTCGCCGCGCGCGAGGTAGTTCTGGTCGCCGGGCCGGAACACCGTGGCTTCGATCTCGCCCGGCTGGAACCGCTTCTGCTCGCCGGCCAGGATCGTGAAGTAGTCGTGCGCCAGGTGCAGGCCCGAGTGGCCCTCGGTGCCCAGCGGCGTGCCGAACAGGATCAGGTACTCGGTGACCGACGCGTGCAGGATTATCATCGAGCCCATGGCGCCGCCCGCGTTGCTGCGAAGCCGGGTCAGAAAAAAAAAAGTGGGGGGGGAGGGATTCGGCGGGAACACAGAGAGAGAGAGAGAGAGCCTCACTTGAAGAACCACTTGTCCTTCTCGATCCCGTTCACGTGCGCCGTCCCGTACTCCTGCTGCAGCGCGTCCACCAGGTGGTGCAGCACCACCGTCGCGTTCCCGGCCCCCGCCGCCACCGACGCCCGCGACAGCTCCTGTAGCCGCGCCGGGTCGAACATGTAGTACTTTGGCAGCGACGAGTCCAGCATGTAGCACACCAGCGGCACCAGCAGGCCGAGGATGTAGAGTGTCCGCATTGTTTTGTTGTTGTTTTTGTTGTTGTTTTGTTGTTGTTGTTGTTATTGTTGTTGTTGTTGTTATTGTTGTTGTTGTTGTTGTTTTCTTTTTGTTTTTTTTTCGGACTTCGTCGGGCTGCTGCGGAGGAGGGGGAGACGGTCTTTCTTCTTGTCGTGTCGTGGAGGGAGATCCGCCAATGCGGAAGGGAAAGGGGAAAAAAGGGGAAGTTTTATGGGGGCGGAGTCGGTTGCTTCCGATCGAGCGTGGCAGGGGGTGTGCATGGGCGCGCGGTGGCCGGGCGCCGCCTTACACACGTGCTCCACGCGGAATCTGGAAAACGAGCGACCTAGCCGTGCCGGACGGACTGTGCATCGGTCCGGTACAGGAACGATCACGCGACATCCCTCCAAGGACGTTCGCGTCCAAGACGTGTTTCCTCTTCCGCCCGTCATTCGCGGACCCAAGTTTTCGACACGCACGTTGTTTGCTCCGCCGTCTGTCCGTCCCACTCGATCGTTCCCTCCGCAGACAGCTCGCATTCCACGCGCGGTCGCCATTCGCCCCGAGCTCTTGCCAGTGCTCCTCCGCGTTCCGATGCAATCCTTTCGATATCCGGAGCACTGGGGATTTTTCGCCGGGGCGGCGACTGGCCAAGTGAGCTTCTGTGTATGGCTTTACTCCCGTGGAATAGTAAATCGAGTCGTTTCGGCAGATCGAGCAAGCAGAGGGCGCGGCACCACTAACTATCGATATCTAGGGTGAGATACCTAGGCAGCTGACCGTCTGCGTTTCGCATCAGCACGAAGTTCTGCTTTCCCTCTACGATCTGTTCGGATCTCACGAGCCCCCGTGTCCCAGCCGGGAAAAAGTTGAGATTTGGAGGCAGTATTCTGTGTAAAAATTGAATAGAGGAATTTCGGGCGAGGCTGGCAAAAAAAAAACTACGGTACCAGGGATTCCCGCATGGTCACCCACTGCAGTACTAACCTGGCGATACCTTGCTTAACTAGGGCTGAGCGGACGGGAAGCCGTGTATTCAAGGTTCTATGACCGTAGCTGAAAGTGCTGTTACGGCATGCCTATATATCACCGAGGTAACATGTCTGAGACCGCGAAGTAGGCAGTTGGCATTCTTGGCGTGTGGGCCGGTCCTCAGTCTAGATGGACCGATAACTTGAAGGAGAAGAAGTGTGCTTTGGGTTCGACAAAGACACGCCCGGTATTCCATGATCACGGTTAAACCCCGGGGTCCTCATATCGCTCACATGTCTTCACAGAACGTCACTCGGCGGGGCACTAGCTGCAGAGTTTTCACGACTGAAAGGGCTTCAGCCTCCGTCTGGGTACCGGGTGGCCGCCATACAGATGCTGGCTGTTTGTGTGAGTCGTTTCCCCACCTGGTTCCCCCCCCATCGGTATCTATCCTGCAGACTGACGTTTCCAGGAATCATTTCGTGTGCAGGCCCAAAGGGAAAAAGAAAAATCAAAAAAATCCTATCGATGCATGACCCCGGACCGTGCTATCTGAAAGTTTTTTTTCTTCACCCATGTCGAATCGAACAAACCCCCGCCCACTAACGGCAAGTGAGCGAGTACTGTCTGCAGCGTACTCGATGCGGGCGCACGACCGGCTGTTCGTCTGGCGGTCGCGATGCATCCTCGGAGCTCGAGGACGCGATCTTGAGCCCGAGGGATCGATTCCGTACGTGAGACGGACAGACAGCCTGACAGACAGGACAGTCTTGCAACCAACGTCGCCCGCAAGTACCAGAACATGTCGCCTCCGACGTCTCTCGACCGGTCGATGGCGGCCGCGCTGCAGCGGCGGCAGCAGCTCTCCAGTTTCCGGGCGCTGACGCTGGCGCCGGCGGGGAGCATCGACTTCTCGAGCAACGACTTCCTCTCGCTCTCGGTGGCGCCGTCGTTCCGCGCCGGCTTCGCTCGCGAGCTGTCGCGGACCGCGCATGCGCCCCTCGGCAGCGGCGGCTCTCGTCTCCTCGACGGGAACTCCGTCTACGCGGAGCAGCTCGAGGCCGACATCGCACGCTTCCTCCGCGGCCGTGCCGGACTACTGTTCAACTCCGGCTTTGACGCCAACTCCGGCTTCTTTGCCTGCGTCCCCCAGCCCGGCGACGTCGTCGTCTACGACGAGCTGATCCACGCCAGCGTCCACGAGGGCGTGCGCCTCTCACGGGCCGGCAAGAGGGTGCCGTTCAAACACAACGACGTCGATGCGCTGGAGACGGCGCTGAGGGCGCTGGTGGAGGGGGATCCGTTGGTGAGGGGCGGCGAGAGGAACGTCTTTGTGGCTGTCGAGACGCTGTATTCCATGGACGGAGACCTAGCGCCGCTGAAGGGGATCGCGGCAACGGTTGAGGACGTGTTTGGGGGCCGCAATGGCTACCTGGTCGTCGACGAGGCACATTCCACCGGTGTGTACGGGGACTTGGGCCGGGGATTGGTGTGCGAGCTGGGCTTGGAAGAGAAGGTTTTTGCGCGGCTCCATACTTTTGGGAAGGCACTGGCCTGCAATGGAGGTGGGGCGCTCCCGACCCCGCGCTCCCGAAGCTGTCGCTCACGTGCACATATACGCAGCGATTGTCCTCTGCGCGCCGCTCGTGCGGCAGTATCTGATCAACTACGCACGCACGTTGATCTTCACCACGTCCCTGTCGCTGCCCGCACTTGCCGCCGTGCGGTCGGCCTTCACCCTGCTCTGGAACGGCGACACGCGCGAAGTCAGTGACGCCTCGATCCCAACCTCTTGCGTGACTCGGGTCTGACGCCAGGGGACGTTTGGTCTGCAGGCCCAGGACCGCCTCCACGGGTCGATCGAACACCTCCACGGCCGGCTGTCGCGCCTCCCCAGCAGTCCCGATTGCGTCCTGCAGAACCCGGGCCAGATCAACACCCCGATCGTCTCCGTGCTGACGCCAAAGCCGAGGCTGCTGGCGACGTATCTGCAGGACGGATCGTACCTGGTCAGGCCGATCGTCTACCCCACCGTTCCGCGAGGAAAGGAGCGAGTGCGGATCTGCGTCCATTCGGCGAATACTCACGACGAGATCGACGGATTGGTGGCGCGGATAAGTGAGTGGGTGGAGGAGGAGCGGAAGGGGGCAGCAGCAGCGGATAAGACGGCGAAGCTGTGAGACGCCGTGGAGTACATAGCAGTCCTGTATTTTTCGCTACGATGCGCTTCATTTTGGCTATCGTTTTTGAAGAGTTTTTGAAGAAGACAAAAAAAAACAAAGCTGTTCGTTCGCCTCCGCCAACCACAGGCGCCTAGACGGCGCATCCGCCCGCCTGCCTCTTCGCAAAGCTCTCCATCGGGGACATGCCCCACCGCTTCAACATGGCCTGGTCCTCGTCCCACCCGGAGCAGTCCGTCGTCAACATCTTCTCTCCCGTGAACACCGCGTTCGCGCCCACCATGAAACACAGAGCCTGCTCCTCCTCCTTCATCGCGATCCTCCCGGCCGCCAGCCTGACGATGGAGCCGGGCATCACACATCTCGCCGTCGCGACCGTCCGCAGGATGTCGGTGAACGGCAGCGGGGTGTTCGCCTCCAGCGGCGTGCCCTTGATCGGCACCAGCGCGTTGATCGGCACCGACTCGGGGTGCTCCGGCAGCGTCGACAGCGTGTAGACGAGGCCGATGTGGTCCTCGGGCTTCTCGCCCAGGCCCAGGATGCCGCCCGAGCAGACGCTGATGCCCGCCTCGCGGACGTTGCTGATGGTGGCCAGCCGCTCGTCGTACGACCGCGTGGTGATGACGGTCGGATAGAACTCGCGCGAGGTGTCGACGTTGTGGTTGTAGGCGGTGAGCCCGGCGTCCTTGAGCTCCTTCGCCTGGTCGGCGTCGACCATGCCGAGCGTGACACAGCACTCCATGCCCATGCCACGCACGCCCTTGATCATCTCCTTGACGTTCCTGAGGCTCGTCTTGCGCCCGCGCATGTCGCGCCACGCCGCCCCGAGACAGAACCGGGTGCTGCCGTTGTCGCGCGCCTTCTGCGCGGCCGTGAGCACCTCGTCCACCGACACCATCGGCGTCGCCTTGAGCCCCGTCTTGTGTTTCGACGACTGCGAGCAGTACGAGCAGTCCTCGCTGCAGCCGCCGGTCTTGATGTTGTGGAGCGTGCAGAGCTGGATCTTGGTCGGGTCGTGGAAGCGGCGGTGCACAGTGGCCTGTAGACAAGCGCACAGCCGGGGAATCAGCCCCCTCTTGCAAAACGAGGCGTGCTATCGCGTGTGTGTTTACTCACGGCTGCGAATGCCAACTCCATCAGCCCCGTGCTGTAGATCTCCTTGATCTCCTCCTTCGTCCAGTCATTCCTGGGAGCCGTGGCGGCCATCGCACGCTGCAACACCGAGCCCGCGCTGCTGCCGCTGCCGACGGGGCTGCTGGACACCGGCGGCGGCGGTGCATCTTTCGTTGCGATTGACGAACCGAGAACCGTGCTGTATTGCCTCGGCGCGCGCAGCCGTACGCTGCGGGAAGCGGCGCTGATCAGCGAGCGGCGCATCTGTTTTGTTTCTTTGTTTCTCTTCTTCTTCTTCCGGTTCGTGGCGGGGTTAGGACGGGCGGAGGCGGAGAGCGGTGGTTTTGCCGAGGAGTCACCGGCCCAGCACGGGTGAGGTATTGTAGGAGATTGATAGATGGACGAGGACGATCAGATGTGTGCAGAATTGTGTGTGTTTCCCGCAGTCGTAATGGTGCCCCGCGAGCAGCCGCATTCGGACAGCCCCCCACCTCGCCGCCCAGGGCCGTCGGTCAAGTCATAGCTACAGTAGCAAAAAATGGGGGTGAATTTACTAATTTTTTGCTACTGTATTTGATAGGTCAGTGTCATCGCAGCGCAGAAAGTCTGCGGGCCCGGCTACAGCCACAAGTAGGAAGTGGGTAGAGCGGGGTAACGCTCTGCTATATAGCCGCTATCTATGCATACACGATGTCTGCCAGGTAATCAATGCCAGACCGAGCAATCGCTCGAGCTATGTACGGGCGGTGTCCAGCCCAACATTTCCACGCGTGACGTCGAAGCCGAACCTGTGGTTTCCTCTGGGCTGGCCATGAGCGACGGGAACCTGCCCAAAGCTGGTGGCTCTTGTTGGCCCCGGAAACCTTGCGAGAAAGGCGCGATGTACGGGCGCTGATGTTGGATTAGGCTCTGGTACGTGCGTCCTGCTAACCAAATAAAGGGCCAACCAGCCATCTCAGGTGCTGCATCTATGTAGATATCCGGGTTTTCTCCTCCTCCTCCTCCTCCATTCTCGGCTTGCCAAAATGCCGCTTTCAATTCTCCACGGCACTCTCTTTCCCCACTCGATCCGTTGATCCATGGTGAATTTTTGGTTTCCTTTGCCTGTTGAGCCGATGCGGCCAGCCAGGTTCCTGCAGAGCGTGCTGCGGGGCAATGTCCGATGCCTGGGGAAATATGACTGTACAGTATCTACAGTACATATTTCGATTATTCTTTTTGTGTTTTTTCCGGTTCCATTTTCCTCCTCGGCCACCCCTCGGCCTCGGCGCGGACTATGTTTGGCAGGAACATAGTATTTATCGAACGCCAACCGCGGACTGGCGTCATGCACCAATTATAAATCCTAGCTGCCATGTCCCACTCTATATACTCACCTACTTACTGAGGGGGAAGGCCATTTCCCTATCACAGCTCATTACTCACACCCGCCCCCCGTCACCGAATTCACGAGAATGCGGTTTCCAGCGCTCGGCGGCGGCTCCTCGCTGTCTCGGTCGCTGCGCGCCTTCCAGGTCTACGGAGCCAACACCAACGTCGGGAAGACGGTCGTGTCGACGCTGCTCTGCAAGGCGCTGCTCCGTCGCGGGTCTGAGAACGGTCAGGGTGTGTGGTATCTGAAGCCGGTGTCAACCGGTGCGGGGGAGGATGCGGATGACCGGTGAGATAGCCGCGCTTGCCGCGCAGCGAGAGCGAGAGAGGCGTGTATGCTGATGCGCCGCCGATAGACATGTCGCCAAGTATGCGTGCGGAGTGGGTACGAAATGTCTGTGGCAATTCGGGGAGCCGGTCAGCCCGCATCTGGCCGCTCCACAGACTCCTGTAGGCCGTCCCGAATCACCTCCGAAAAATCGGGCCGCTGCTCATCACGTGTCCGCAAGCAACATTCGGACGAGGTGCTTCTGTCGCAGCTTCAGAGACATGTCGCCAGCATCAAGCGGCCGGGGACGCTGGTCGTCGAGACAGCCGGCGGCGTGCATTCGCCGACTCCCGCTGGAACGTCGCAAGCGGATTTCTACCGGCCGCTTCGGCTGCCGATAGTCCTCATCGCCGACGCAGCCCTGGGCGGGATCTCGTCCTCCATCTCCGCCTTTGAGTCCCTGCACATCCGCGGCTACGATGTCGAGCGAGTGGTGATCTTCTCGCACCCGACCTACCGCAACGACGGCTATCTCGTGCCCTACTTCCAGCGCCACGGCGTCCCGCTGACGGTTCTCCCGCCGCCGCCGGCGCAGCAGGAGAATCCAGCCGTCGATTCCGCGGCGATGGCGGAGTACTACGAGTCCACGGCACCGAGTCTGGGCTCCACCATCGCGGACCTCGAGTCGCGCCACGCCGCACGCGCCGCCGAGATCGAGAGCATGCCCGCGCGCGCGGCGAAGACGATATGGTATCCATTCACGCAGCACTGCGACGTCTCGCCCGCGTCCGTGCAAGCGATCGACTCCGCGCACGACGACTTCTTCCAGACGTACTCCGCCGCGCGCAGCGGGGGGACGGAGGTTCTGGCCCAGAAGTTCGATGGCTCCGCCTCGTGGTGGACGCAGGGCCTGGGCCACGCAAACCCGCAGCTCACGCTGGCCGCCGCCTACGCCGCCGGCAGGTACGGACACGTCATGTTCCCCGGATCGATCCACTCCCCCGCGCTCGCACTCGCCGAGATGCTGCTAGAACACCTGGGTAACCACCGCCTCGAGCGCGTCTTCTACTCGGACAATGGCAGCACCGGCGTCGAGGTCGCCCTCAAGATGGCGCTGCGCGCGAGTCGGCTGCGGTATGGCTGGGCTGCGAGCGACGACGTCGGCATCGTCGGCCTCAAGGGGGCGTACCACGGCGACACCATCGGCGCCATGGACTGCGCCGACCCCGGCGTCTACAACGAGGAGGTGGAGTGGTACAGGGGTCGTGGTCACTGGTTCGACTTCCCCAAGGTCGCGATGAAGGACGGCGTTTGGAGAGTCACCATGCCCGAGGAAATGGGTGGGGGCGTGACCGAGTTTGGAAACCTCGGCGAGGTGTTTGACGTTGAGACGCGCGAGGCGGGAAGCCTCGGCGAGCTGTATGTGACGCACATCCGCGGCCGTCTCGAGCAGCTCGTCAAAGTCGAGGCCAGGAAGTTCGGCGCAGTGATGCTGGAGCCGGTGATCCTTGGGGCCGGAGGAATGCTTTTCGCGTGAGCACTCCTCCAACCCCCCCCATATCCACCCATGGCTGACGCATCCAGCGATCCACTGTTCCAGCGGGCTCTTGTCAACGTCGTGCGCTCCAGTGCCGACCTTTTCCCGCCAACCGCGTCGGAGACCACTCCATCCCGGACGTGGTCCGGCCTTCCCGTCGTCGTCGACGAGGTGTTCACAGGCCTCTACCGGCTCGGCCGCATCACGTCTGCGTCATTCCTGGGCGTCGACGCGGACATCAGTGTGCACGCGAAGCTGCTGACGGGTGGTCTGCTGCCGCTGTGCGTCACGCTCGCCAGCGAGAGCATCTTCGGCGCCTTCCTCGACGCGAGCAAGACCAAAGCGCTGCTGCACGGCCACAGCTACACCGCGCACGCGGTCGGCTGCAACGTGGCGAAGACCAGCGTCGAGGCCATGCTCGCCCTCGACAAGGGCGGCCTCTGGCGCGCCGCCAGGAGCGAATGGAGCCGGTCCGACGGGAACCCGCAATCGCCGTGGAGCACGTGGCGCCTCGCCTTCGTCACGGACGTCTCGCGCTTCGACCAGGTCGACGGCGTGTTCGCCCTCGGATCCGTGCTCGCTCTGACGCTGAAGGATGGCGCCTCCGGTACACTCCCCCGCCTCTCCCGCCCTCCCACCCTCTGACAACAGCAGGATACACATCCACCGCCGCCGCCGGGCTGCTCGCGAAACTGAAGGCCAACGGCGTCGATGCGCGGACGCTCGGCAACGTGCTGTACGTCCTCGCCGCCCTGACGACGAAGGAGGAGACCCTCAGGGCGCTAGAGGAGGTCCTGCTGAAGGCTCTGCGGGAGACGCGGACGACTGGGCTTCTGTAGATGTCTAGATACCTGTGCCCTCGTCTCGAAGATATTCGGGATGAACGACAGGTGTTAAAAACGTGAAAAGCATCTCGGCTCGTCCGTGAGAAACGATTTCGAACCGCGGGTGAGGAGGATAGCGCCCGACGCCTGACGAAAGAGACGCCCACGCCCCCACATTCGTCGTCCTGCGAAAGAAAGAAGAAAAAAAAAGGCCACCGACAATGACCCAGACTTGGATGCCTAGATACATACACGGCTGCAGCCTACTTCTCATGGCGGCTATTCAGTTATATCTATCCCGTCGAGAGTTGAACATATAGCCACATAATTAAGTACTCTCGTCTGCTGTCCATCAGATTCCGACATCCGGGAAGGAAACCACTCGACCACGGCAGCGCACTCGCACCCACGCGCACATGTACTCTGGATAAGGCGGGCGCATCTTCTCGCAGGGGGTCCATGGATGACGTGGGGTCGGATGGCTTCTGCACGGGATCTACATGCAGTACTCGTGCAGCAAGGATAGGTAGGTGAGTTGGCATGTATGTATGTATGTAGGAAGCCCCGGACGAGCCCAAGGACCGCAGGGAAGGAAGCGGTCGGCCGAGACGCATCTGTGCCGGAAGTGTGCCCGGCCGTGGGAAGGGAGGAAGGAAGAAAGGAAGCAAAGATCGCCGCCGCACCAAACCCGAGCTGAAGGGAAATGAAGAAGAAAGGAAAAGAAAACCAATACAAGTGCTTACTTAAGCAGGCCAGCAGATAAACTCCTCGTATGTACTCAAGTGATTATTCCCTATATTCGCGGAAGAATATGTACATATATAACAAGCAAAGCAAAGCAAATCAACCCCAATGCCGCGGCGGCGGCTTACGCGTGCCCTGACCCGCCGGCTCGCACTGGACGCTGTAGCCCGGACGCGGGGTGAAGGCGGCGGCGGAGAACGACGTCCTCCGCGTGTCGCCGAGGCCGCGCTCGGCGTCGTCGGCGTTCCTAGCTGCGTCGCTGTTGTTGTTGCGGTCACGAGTGTCGAGGCTGGCGGAGTGCGGGGCTGCGTCGGTGGTTGTGACGAACTCCGTGGCGACGCTGATGCCATTGGGCGTGTGGGGGACGGCGACGGCGGACTGGCGGTCGGCGGCGGACGGGACGTTGCCGACGATGCGCTCGGCGCTGTCGCCGCCGCCGAGCGAGGTGAGCCCGATCGACATCAGGTTCGCCTTGCGGCGCGCGGGCTTCGACGGCTTCGGCAAGTCGCTGCTGCCCGCGGTCGAGTTGCTGTTCGTCGATCCCCCCAGCGCCGACGAGAGCACCGATGAGTGCAGCTTCGCTACCGTCCGCGCGAACAGCGGGTAGATCATCGGGATGTTGCCGATGATCGCCGCCATGAACGTCTCGCGCACCGCCCACGACCCGGCCTGCGCCGCGCCGTTGACCGGGTCCGCAATGATCAGCGCGCAGCGCAGGATGCCCGCGATGATCACGAAGGCGCCTCCAGAGAACATGACCAGCAGCAGCGCCTTGCGCTTGGGCGTTATGTTGGCTTTCCACAGCAGCTGGTGGTGGCGGGGAGGGCGGAGGTCAGTTTCGGTCGGCGGTGAGGGGTGAGATGCGGATGGGCCTTACAGGGAGCGGGATGGACATCAGGTAGATGTCAGTGATCACGTTCAGCACGACGGTTACGTAGAGGTTGATCTTCGAGATGGCGGGCTGACAGCGGTCTGCAGAGGAGCGTCAGCACAGTTCGTCACTCGTCATGGCGGGTTTCGGGGATACTCACTGCCCGGGTTGGGGAAGAGCTGCCAGTTCTTCTCGTACGGCAGACAGCCCAGGTGGATGCTGAGCACCGTCGCGAGGTACGTGACGGCGATGGAGCCGTAGGCGATGTTGATGCGCATGTTCATGTGCAGGCCCACACTGATTCGATTCGTCAGCATCGGATCGTGCGCATGCGCACACACGTGCAGTGCGCCAGCAACTCACGTCAGTCTCGAGTAGAACTTTGCCATGGCGAGCTTCAGGCTCCACAGAAGACAGGTGTACAGACTCCAGCCGACGAGCTGGGTCTTGCTGCCGCGGACGCGCAGGTCCCACTCCGGATCCGTCGGACGCAACGTCCTGCGCTGCTCGTCCGTCATGCCGTTGTTGGCGAGGCCGAAGTAGATGGCCACGACGGTGTAAGCGGCGCTCGTCTCGAGGGCGTACACTGCCTTCAAGAGGGCAGCGAGTCAGCAGAGAGGAGCGAGCGAAAGCGGGAAATATTAATGTATCGATTATTTTTTTTATTTTTTTTGAAAAACAAAAAACAAAAACACAGTAAGATGTGTCGAACTCACCCCCGCAAACACCATGATATAATCGTCGAGGGCGAGATTCCGGAATCCGACCGAACTCCATCGCGCGTATATCCTCAGCAGTATGGCGGCTACGGCAACGCCGAGGAGCGCGAAGGCCTCCGCGATGAAGGCGTCTGCCGGGCCCCCCGCCATCGCGAGCTGTGTCCGTCCGTGAAAACGGGCACCGTTGATGCGCTCGAGTGACGGTGTTTCCGGTGGAAGTCGGCGTGCGATCCGGGAGGTGGATGGATGGGCGAGTAGTGGTGGTAGTGGTAATGGTAGTGGCAGTGGTTGTGGTGGTGGTGAAGTCCGGCCCAGGCGGTGCTCGGTGGACAATATCTATACACTAGCTACGATGGAAGATGGCAAAACTATCGATTCGAGGGAGAGGGCAGCGACGGATTAAAGGGAGGCAACTATCTACTGGTCGGGCCGGCTCTTCGAAGGAACGAACGCGAGAAAAAACGATGGTCAATTGCTGTGGGCCGAATCGCTAGGGACCGTGGTTGGAAACCCGTCTGTAACCAATGACGCCTGGGACAGATCCCGGCACCGCAAGCTGCACTGACGACAAGCCCACTGTTTTGAGCAGCCATCTTAATTAATACTCGACCGAGTCCCCAGAAAGGCTACTCTCATCCGGACGGCGACGACGGCGAAAACGACCTGGAGAACCATGGATCTTCCTTCCGTGAAGGGGGGGATTCCGCCTCCAGAATCCACAGTGCGGTGTGCGAGACATTCGTTCCACCCCGAGGTGTCTTTCCCGTGAGATGGAGGTCTCACACGCGCGCGGGAGAGCACGTAAAGACGTGTGAGGTAGAAGCATTGCCGCTGCCGCCGACGACGAACAGGCATCTCCACCTTCGTGGGGCGTGTGGATGGATACGTATGGACGGGAATCCGGCATCCAGGTTCTTGCTCACCCAGTCCACCGAGAACGAAGAACAAATCCCGCCCACATGCATACGCATATGCTCTCGCTTGGCCTCCCCGTCGCCGTCCTCCCCGACAGGATCCGCCGCCCGGAAGCACAATCCGCATGTCGTCCGAGCTGTGCAGGTGTAGATCTGTCATCCATCCGTCTGCTCACGAGAGATCAGATCAAAGGACGCCGAGCTCGCGGCTGGCGACGGAACACGGAGCTTCCTGCTTCCCCCGACGTGGACGATCGATAACAGACCGATCCTCCTCCCTCTCTCCATCAATCTTACCATCTGACCGCCAATTGAGTGTCTACGGCCTCCTGCGACTACAGTCACGCCCATGGGTAGATACATACATGGTTAAACAGCCGCTCCGATGGACACATGCAACGCAAATATCTATCTTCCGTTTTCTCACTTGTCCCCACGGGAAATTAGAGTAAAATAAAGATATGTATGCAGCCCTCATCCCGAGCATTCTGTTGACAAGCGCCCCCCAACGCCTGTGCCCCATGATATGTTGTTGGAATAATCACAACTCTGCCGAGTTATCATGTTGCCCGGGGGGGGGGGGGGGCGAAAGGAGACGGTGCATGATTTTTTCGTAAGGATGCAGGGACGTTGATATACCAGTAGGGCCACTTATGCCGGTAGGGCCACTGGCCGGTCAGCGTCGCGCCAACGAGCTCCACAGGACTATTCCAACCGGTTGCTTGGTCACGTCTGCGGTGGTCACGTTGTGTGCACTGACCTCTTGGCTGACCTCTTGGTACATAACGAAAACGTTTCAGAGAAAAGGGAAAAAAGAAATTTGTGTGTGGATGTGCAGCGGATATACATAGACTAATGAGAGAAAGGGAGTAGGGAAAACAACGTCGACCAGACCTACCAGTGAAACTCTTCAGCGATGCTTCGTCCCAGGATCATAAGCTTTTTTTCTTTTTTTTTCTTTTTCTTCAGAAAGCACACAACCACTTATCTGGCCAAAACCCCACTCCTGGGTCGCCGCCTTCCTCTCAAAGAGGCAGTCCGTTCCCTCCCGACAACCAGCCACTTATGCATACTAGTCTACGTGCTCCAGATTTCCATGTATTGAGGGGAGGTTAGTACTCGGGTGTGGAAGTCGGCAATTGATCGCTTTAGTAAGACAATTGGGTAACTAGGTCTCAGATTAGATCAAGATCGAACACTAGTCAGTGCACCTGAACACAGCGCTAGTTCGACAAACATGATCAAGCGGAAGGGTGACCAAAGCAGATACTTATGCAGTTACCTACACGCAATAAAAGAAAGAACGAAAGGAGACAAAAACACAAAAACAGCGAGCTTAATTCCGAACAAAGTGCAATAGCAAAGGGAGAAAAAAAAATCGGAATCTCGTATGTCCTCCGTTGAGTTCAAAGAGGGCCGCAATGCGCCGCGGCATGCTCGAATCCAGGGCTTGAATTTTTTTTCTTGCGTAATCGCATACCACCCCTTCATAGCGGCTTGCAGTTCTGCCACATAATACATTTGTGGGACGAGAGACGTTGGCTTTTCATCTGTTTTCAAATTTCTTTGATTGGATTCGTATCGGGCGACTCGTGAGGTGGCGGCGCGGCGGTCATGTCGTGGTGTTGGTTCCAGACGGCCCTAATTTGCAACACATCTGTCATGCAATAGGTATCGCATCCACTCACGATCGTCGGAGAAGGAAACCCGCTCCGTCTCATCCCGTATTAGTCTCTGAGATTCCCTTGTATGAGCATCCCCCCTTCACATTTTTTCTCGGCGACGGACTGGTCGCAGACAATCAATGATCCTACGGCGTGGGGAGTATCCACAAATCGAATTAATTTCAAAAAGGGTATTGTAAAGCCGTTTTTCTGGCATTTTCAATTGATTTTGAGTATTCTAGGTAATTTCCGACCTAGTTTCCGCCAATCTAACGGCTGCTCGGCTGCAGGTGTGCCTACAGCTCCAGATTAATATATCTATTGCGGATATTGGTGCCCACTGCCGAAGTCTCTGATCTTGTCACACTTCGAGACTGGAATATCCCGTCCTGTCCTCAACCGTCTCCGATCAACGTCGTACCCCAAACAGCTGCATCCCGACCCTAACAATCCCTCAAGCATTCGAAGGTTCAATGATGGAAGAAGCTCCCCTAGACTTGGTGGTCATCGGTGCTGGTTAGTTGCCTGTCCTCTTTCCTCTTCCATGGCTCCTCTTTCCCCGCCTCGACTTCAATGACGGTCTGCGGTAGTTACCAGCTTCACCCTTCGCCCCCGGAAAGCGCAATGGTTCGAGTGAAAGGGACGGAGAGAGAGGAAGTCACTGACCTGCCCGCAGGATGGCACGGCCTGATCACCGCCAAAACCTACCTCGAGGTGAACCCGACGGCGAGGGTGGCCATCCTCGACAAGTACTCGACCATCGGCGGCGTGTGGGCCCAGCAGCGGCTCTACCCGGGGCTCAAGACCAACAACATGTTGGGCACGTACGAGTACTCGGACGCGCCCATGACGGGCGAGAACGCCTTCGGCATCAAGCCCGGCGAGCACATCCCCGGCACCGTCGTGCACGAGTATCTCAAGTGCTTCGCCGAGAAGTTCGACATCTTCAAGCTATGCCGCTTCGGCGAGACCGTGGTCGTCGCCGAGAAGCTGGCCGATGCCGCCGGCTGGGTTCTGACCGTCGACAAGTCCGCGCAGGACACGGCGGCTGCTACGACGTATAAGCTCTCGACCAGGAAGATGGTCGTTGCCACCGGACTGACCTCGCAGCCGTTCCTCCCCGCGCTCCCCGGCCAGGAAGCGTTTGACGCGCCGATCGTGCACTGCGGCAACCTGCTCGACTGGTCGGAGGAGCTCTTCGCCTCGGCCACCAACGTGGTCGTCTTCGGCGGAACAAAGTCTGCGTGGGATGCCGCCTACATGTTCGCCATCAGGGGCATCCACGTAGACTGGGTCATCCGCGAGTCCGGCCACGGCCCTGCATGGATGGCGCCGCCGTACGTGACGCCGCTCAAGAAGTGGCTCGAGAAGCTCACCACCACCCGGCTTCTGACCTGGATGAGTCCCTGCGTGTGGGGCGGTGCCGACGGCTTCGCCGGGCCGCGGTGGTTCCTGCATAACACGGCCGTCGGACGCGGCATCACCAAGGCTTTCTGGGCCGTGCTGACAAAAGACCTTGTCACGCTCAACGCGTACGACAAGCACCCCGAGACGGCGAAGCTGAAGCCCTGGATCGACGCCTTCTGGACGGCGACGGGCCTCAGCATCCTCAACTATCCGACCAACTTCTTCGACCTCGTCAAGGAGGGCAAGATCTCGGTGCACATCAGCGAGATCACACAGCTGACGGCGAAGTCGATCAGCATCCAGGACTCCGCGTCGGATACCGCGACCGTGCTGCACGCCGACGCGCTGATCTGCTCGACCGGCTGGAAGTTCCAGCCGGCGCTCAAGTTCGTCTCCGCGAGCGGGGCACCCCTCGATGCGCAGCTCGGGCTCCCGCACTACTCGCCCGAGCCCGACACCGAGGACCCGACGGCGGCGGCTGCGGACGCCGAGATCCTCGCACGCTTCCCGATGCTACAGGCGCGGCCGAAGATGAACCCGAAGCTGACGCCACTGCGCAAGCCGAGCGACCCCGAGGGCACCATCAACCGCGGCTTCAGCCTGTACCGGTTCATGGTGCCGCCGGCGCTGATCCGCGACCGCACCGTGGCCTTCAACGGGATGCTGCAGTCGGTGACCACGCCGATCGTCGCTCAGGCGCAGGCGCTCTGGCTCACGGCCTACCTCGACGGCAAGCTCGCCACCGGGGCCGCCGCCGCCGCCGCCGCCGCCGGCGACGGCGGCGAGAAGACGCTCGAGGACGCCGTCGTGCGCGAGACCGCGCTGTACTCCCGCTTCGGCAGGTGGCGCTACCCCGGCGGCTACGGCGAGCGCTTCCCGGACTTTATCTTCGACGCGATCCCCTACATCGACCTGCTGCTCACGGACCTGGGCCTGTCCGGCCGCCGCAAGGGTGGCTTCGTCAGCGAGTGCTTCGCGCCGTACGGGCCCGAGGACTACCGGGGCCTCGTCGCGGAGTGGCAGCGGTCGCGGGCGCCGGCCCCGCCGCCGCCCGCGTCGTAGTTACATAGATGCCACCGTAGATCTCTCTCGCTTTCCCTTTCACCTCTGGTCTCGTTCCCTTCAGGTTCTTTGGGTCGATCCGCACGTGTGTCTGTATGTATGTATTTACCTCTCATCCGCGCAATCCGGCCGCTCTGGCCTCCACGCATAGCAGCTGCCAGCCGGCGAACAGACCCTCCAGCCAGGGCCTGTTCACCGCACGCCTCCGATGGCTGCAGCAGCGCCTTCTGTGCTCGATAGCCCCGTGCAAATCGTGTCCACCCATTCTAGCCCCGTGCACTCCGCGGTAGGTATCCTGACCGGCTGTGTCCGGGGGGGGGGGGCGAATCGCGATCACACATGCTGCAAGTGCTCCCACCCCACGCCTAATCACAGCATATCCGCAGCTTTTGCTCGCCATAGGCGACTCGGCCGGCGACGCGGATGTCCGTACTAACCAGACAGCAGTGACGGAACTGGCGCGGGCCCCGCGCTCGGTCGTTCAGCCGGCCGAGATGGAGCCGGAAGAGGAGGAGGAGGAGGCTGCTGTATATAGTGCATAGTTAGTAGACTACATATCATACCCGTGGAAAGCAGGAGCTGCGAGGCGGTGATCAGCATTCGTAGATACATAGCTGGGCGGTTTTTGCACTCCCACCTGCAAGTGCAGTACCCACTCCTTGGCGGCGCGTGTACTTCACGCACTCTCTGTAGATATCTACATATAATCCACTTGCAGCTGCAGCGGTATGTACTTACGTATGTAGAGTAGTCTAACTACATAGTGGGGAGAGAGCGGGCTCCGAAGAAGAAAGAAAAAATAAGAAAAAAAAAAAAACTCCGTCCCGGCCGCAAGGCTTTGCGTCACCTGAGACTCCCCATGAGACGGGCGCTGCACATGCTGCCAGTTTGCGCATCTATTCTTTCTTGGGACAGGCCTGGGCGGAGGGCAAAGGGGAGCTTGCAACGAGCCGCCGCGCGCAGACTGCGGACAGGAAAACTGGGCAAAATGTGGAATCTTTTCAAGCGGCCACCACGCTAAGCCTAAAAAAATAAGCGTGTGGCTGCGACAACTCAGCTGGCATTAGTAACCGGAAAAAAGCGGGATTAAAAAAGGGGATTCCAAAAAAAGGGGATACTTCTCATCCCACCTACGCGAATACCGTATTATCTCGGATAAGAGTCCTCTTTTTGAAACGGGTTTAGCGCGGTGTAACGCGCGCTAGCGCGCTTCGGGTTAGCGTGGGGGCGGCTATACAACGTCACCTAATTAGGAGGTTGGGAGGC